>VOFD01001380.1_pt1 | contig 18276 bp, 36 predicted proteins | sample 5384101 | NCBI WGS metagenome assembly VOFD01 (sample SAMN12384723, study PRJNA508395) | human gut metagenome | isolation source: healthy gut C | host: Homo sapiens
AGCGCAAACGTGAGCAGCGTTCCCTCTGCCAGAGGATTCTCGCCCTCCCTTCACATGATAGCGGCCGCCCTCCCCGAGTCCCGGATGCTCCACCTTTTTGCGTTTCTCACGCACATCCGTTTCCTTCCGGCGTCTTCACCGCCGCTTTTTTCTTTTCTATCTCTATCTTTTTCCGCATCCGCAAAGGCGCAGCGTCAGCTCATACCCGTGAATCCGCAGCTCCATCGGATCGCCCATCGGCGCATATTTTACCAGCGTGATCTCCGCGCCCGGAATCACGCCCATATCCAGAAAATGCTGCCGCAGCGCGCCTTCGCCGCCGACTGCCGTGATCACCGCGGACTTTCCGATTTCAGATCTTTTAAAGTCATCTTCCGTATCCTCCTCTTTCCATGCCTCTCCTGTGCTGTCATTTTCCTATTTTTCGTCGCAAACCTGGAAAATATAGAATTTCAGATAATATGACTCGTCTGCCGCCCAAAGGATCGGATGATCCGGCGCCTGAGTCCGGTATTCCACCTGCCTCAGACGCTTATGGACATTCCTTGCCGCCTGGTGAATGGTCTGTGTAAACAGCTCATAGGTCATAAAATGAGAACAGGAGCAGGTGGCAAGAAAGCCTCCGTCCTTCACCAGCTTCATTCCGCGCAGATTGATTTCCCGATAACCCTTCACCGCATTTTTCACGGAATTGCGCGACTTCGTAAAGGCAGGCGGATCAAGGATCACCAGATCGAATTTTTCTCCCTGCTCCTCAAGCTCCGGAAGCAGCTCGAAAACATCACGACAGACAAACTTCACGCGATCCTCCAGACCGTTCAGACGCGCGTTCAGCTCTGCCTGCTCCACGCCCGTCTGAGACGCGTCCACACCGAGCACGCTCGCCGCACCCGCCTGTCCTGCATTCAGTGCAAAGGAGCCGGTGTGCGTAAAGCAATCAAACACCTTCGCGCCCGGACATAGCCGCCGGATAGACTGCCGGTTGTACTTCTGATCGAGGAAGAACCCTGTCTTCTGTCCGTTCACCACGTCCACCATATATTTCACGCCGTTCTCTTCAATCTGCACATTGGTATCGAACGCCTCGCCGATAAATCCCTTTGCGCCGCTCCATTCCCCTCCCTGCTCGCGCACTTTGGCGTCGCTGCGCTCATAAACGCCGCGGATCTGTACGCCGTCCGCCGCCAGCACTTCCTTTAAGGTATCCACGATCGTCTCCTTCAGACGGTCGATGCCGAGCGCCAGCGACTCCACCACCAGCACGTCGGAAAATTTATCGATCACGATTCCCGGCAGGAAATCCGCCTCGCCGAAGATCACGCGGCAGCTTCCGGTGTCTACTGTCTTTTTGCGGTAATCCCACGCATTCTGCACCCGCATTTTAATAAACGCCCGGTCGATCTCCTGCGCCGGATTTCTTGTCAAAAGACGGATACTGATTTTGGAATGACGGTTGATAAAGCCGCGTCCCAGCGGATAGCCGTCAAAATCATGCACCAGTACGATATCTCCGTCCTCAAAGCTTCCGGCAACTGACGCGATCTCATTGTCGTAGATCCACATCCCGCCGGCTTTCACCGTTCTGCCCTCGCCCTTTTTTAATGTCACAATTGCACTCATTCTTTGTCACCTCTATAGAAACTATATTGCGCCTCCGGATACCTATTATACACCACCGATGCTGCCGGAAGCAATATGTTAGTTACCACTCACTCCGCCCACAGTAACCTTTGCAAATCCATCTGCAAAAATAATTGCAGATCAGTCTTGACAATACCGTAAATACCCCTTACAATGAGAGACAGTTAGCAAAAAAAGGGAAAGGAGGCAGCGATGATGATCGGAAGATTTTATATTTCAGACAACCAGACAGATAAGATGATTCATACAGTCTGCCTCGCAGCAATTTTCTGACAGCACTGGTCTGCTGTCCGGATACGCATATATCTGCCGCAGTCTGTAAGGACTGCGGTTTTTTATTCCCGCAAGCAATGAGCCAGGTGCCATGCCTGCACGAGCATTCGTCGGATGCTTTCCTGTCGCCAATGCGGGCCAGCAGCTTTATGCGTGTAAAAATCAATCGTCCTATACAGAAGCGGAAAAGCGTACATGCTCTTCCGCTTTTTTTATGGAACGCCAGCGGCGTGAAGCAATCCGTGGGCTTTCATTGACAACACAAAATTCAGGGAAAGGAATCAACGATCATGAAAAAAACTGGGAACTTATATGAAGCGCTACGGATTTCTGTATCTGCTTGGCTTCGCCGGAATGGTCATCAGCATCGCGCTGGACATGATGGCACCGCAGATCACCCGCAGCATCATCGACGATGTGATCGTCGCCGGGCGCGTGGAACTGCTGATGCGGCTTTTTGTTCGGGCTGCTCGGCATCGGCATCGGGCGTGCCATTTTTCAGTATGTCAAGGAATTTACATACGATTACATCGGCGTTTTCAGTCGGCTACCATATGCGCCGCGATCTGTTCCGGCACATCCAGACCATGTCGATGGACTTTTTGACAAGCACAACACCGGCGAGCTGATGACACGCACGAAAGAGGACGTGGATAAAGTCTGGGTTGCGGTCGGCTTCATCGGCATTCTCGCTGTGGAGGCACTGACGCACACCATCCTCGTGCTGGTCTGTATGTTCCGGCTGAACCCATATCTCACCCTTGTTCCTCTGGTGGTGCTGCCGCTGATCGGCTTCTGCGCCGTGCGTATGGAGAAGGGACTGGGCGAGGTCTACGACAAGATCAGCGAGGAGACTGCCGAGCTGAACACCGTCGCACAGGAATGCATCGCCGGCGTAAGAACCGTGAAAGCGTTCGCGCGGAGAAAACTACGAAATTGAGAAATTCAGCCGTCACAACCGGCTTTTCTACGATCTGAACATGGAGCAGGCCGGCCTGCTTGCAAAATATCAGCCGCTGATCACCTTCCTTGGAAAAGTAATGCTGATCGCCGTCATCATCGTCGGCGGTCTGATGGTAATTACCGGACGGATGACGCTCGGCGCACTCGGCGCTTTCTCCGAGTATGCAAACAACGTTATCTGGCCGATGGAAATTCTCGGCTGGCTGAGCAATGATATCGCCTCAGCGTTTGCCTCCTGGAAGAAAATCAAAAAAAGTGGCAGAGCAGAAGCCGCAGATCGTCGATCCGGCTGCAGCGGCGGACAGCCAAACAGCAAGTGCAGCCGAAAATGCGCAGGTTTCTGAAACGAGCGGCGCGCTTACCTTCGACCACGTCGGCTTCTCCCTCGATGGTCACGAAATATTAAGAGACATCAACATCACCTTAAAGCCGGGACAGACGCTCGGCATTATGGGCATGACCGGAGCCGGAAAGACGACCATCGTCAATCTGATCCAGCGGTTCTACGATGTGACGGAAGGGCGCATTCTGCTGGATGGCGTCGATATCCGCGAGCTGCCGCTTTCAAAGCTGCGCTCGTGTACTGCCGTCGTCATGCAGGACGTTTTCCTGTTCTCTGATTCCGTTACCGAGAACGTAAAAACCGGCTGCCGCGAGGAAATGCGGCAATCGACCGTGGAATGGGCATGCCAGCAGGCGGGAGCCGCACGCTTTATCAGCCGTCTCGGAAATCAATATGAGACAATCATCGGCGAGCGCGGCGTCGGACTTTCCGGCGGACAGAAACAGCGCATCAGCATCGCCCGCGCCCTTGCAAAACAGGCTCCTATCCTGATCCTGGATGACGCCACCTCCGCGCTTGATATGGAGACGGAAAAAGGAAATCCAGAAAAACTTAAAAGAAATGAAGCAATCAACGAAAATCATTATCGGGCACCGTATTTCGGCTGTCCGCTCCGCGGATGAAATCATCGTGCTGGAAAATAACACGATCGCGGAGCGCGGCACGCACGAAGAGCTGATGTCGCAGAAGGGACGCTACTACCGGACCTGGTGCGTGCAGTATGAAGGGATGCTGCGGACAAAGCCAGAGTGCACAAGCCGGCAGACAGCGCCGAAGTATCCTTGTTTGGCGGAAATGCAGCCCAAAGAGAGGAGGAATTTCTATGTCAGTAAGCTCAGCCCGCGAGGATGAGGTTATGCGCGATGTCTCAAAACGTGAGACACTGCTGCGGCTTTACCGCTACCTTTTCGCGTATAAAAAACATTGGCGGCGGTGGCGCTTTTTGCTGCTCATCACACTTGCCGTTACGCTGGCAACGCCGCTGATGATCGAGCTTGCCATCGACACCTACGTGGCAAACAGAGACACTGCCGGTCTTTTGCGGCTCGCCGTGATCGCGCTCCTGCTTTCGTGCTGTATATGCTCTGCACAAGATGCTGGATGCGCATGATGGCGGACGTCACAAATAAAGTGCTGCTGACGATCCGCAGTCAGCTTTACGAGCATATCCAGACCTTGAGCTTTCATTTTTTGACAGCCGCCCGACCGGAAAGATCCTAGCGCGCGTCGTCGGCGACGTCAACTCGCTGAAGGATGTGCTGTCCGACAGCGTGACAAAGCTCTTCCCGATCTGCTCACCGTTATTGGCGTTGCCTGCATCATGCTGGCGAAAAGCTGGCAGCTTGCGCTGGCGGCGCTGCTCACACTGCCGTTCCTGGCTGCCGGCATGTTCCTCATCCAGATTTCGGCGCATAAGTTGTGGCAGATCCATCGGAAGAAAAACTCAAATCTGAATGCGTTTATTCACGAAAATTTTTCCGGCATCCGCATCGTGCAGAGCTTTGCCGCTGAGCCGGAGCGCCAGAAGGATTTCGATCGCTGTGCGCTGGAATACCGCGACAGCTTTGTGGACGCTGTGCGTATTGGCGATACGTTTGGCGCACTGGTGGAAATCACCTGGGGCGTTGGCGGATTTCTGCTGTATTTTATCGGCATTCGCATCGTCGGCGCGGATAAGATCGGCGTCGGCACCTTCCTGGCGTTTTCCACGTACCTTGGCATGTTCTGGAGCCCGATCCGCAACCTGTCAAGCTTCTATAATAAAATCGTGACAAACATTTCCGCAGCGGAGCGTATCTTCGATATCCTGGATACCCCGGCGGAGATCACCAGCCTGCCGGGAAGCACGGAGCTTCCGCCAATCAAAGGCGAGGTGCGTTTTGAAAACGTCAGCTTTGCCTACACCGACGAGCCGGATAAGCTCGTTCTGGAAAATGTCAGCTTTACAGTAAAACCCGGTGAGACGATCGCACTTGTCGGACCGACCGGAGCCGGAAAAACGACCATCGTCAATCTGATCAGCCGCTTTTACGACGTCACAGACGGTAAAATCTGTATCGACGGTTTTGATACGCGCAAGGTTACCTTAGAGAAGCCTGCGGCGGCAGATGGGCGTGATGACGCAAGACACCTTCCTGTTCACCGGAACAGTGCGGGAAAAATATCTGCTACGGCAAAAGCGACGCGACGGAGGTGAAATGATCGCCGCAGCGAAAGCAGTCGACGCACACAGCTTTATCATGGAGATGGAAAACGGCTATGACACCAAGATCAGCGAGCGCAGTTCGCAGCTCTCCATCGGGCAGCGACAGCTTCTGGCGTTTGCACGCACCATGCTCTCCGATCCGCGCATCCTCATCCTCGATGAGGCGACTTCGAGCATCGACACACACACCGAGCTTCTGGTGCAGTCCGGCATCGCCGCCATGCTGCAGAACAGAACCTCTTCATCATCATCGCGCACCGTCTTTCCACCATCCGCGGAGCCGACCGGATCTTCTATATCGACGGAAAGCACATCCTCGAATCCGGCAGTCACGCCGACCTGATGGAGAGAAAAGGCGCTTACTATCGGCTTTATCAGAGTCAGTTTGAATGCGTATAAATTTTGCGCTTTAACCTTTTTGGCGGTCAGAACATATACTATAAGGAACTGCAAAAGGAGCCTTTTATTGTGGATCGAAAAAAAAAATCCTGTAATTGTATCACACAATGCCCCAGCTATCCGAAATGCGATCAGATGATGGACGAAGGGCAGATCCCCGGCGCGATCCCACCCTCTGGCTGCGTACAGAACCGCCGCGCCAGATGAAAGATATGGAAGGGACATCGCCGCAGGGAGTACCGTATATGGAAACGATGCCGCAGCCCGGCGCTTCCCGTATGGATTCCTCACAGATGCCGCAATCCGACGCGCTCAGATACCGGGACCGTTACGCAGATGGAACCGCGACTGGATTCCGGGACCGTTCCGCAGATAGAACCGCGACTGGATTCCCGGGCCGTTACGCAGATGGAACCGCGGCTGGATTCCCGCGCCCGCGTGAGCGACGATATTCTTCTCGAAGAGGAAAATGAGCGTGACTGGCAGAAATTAAAGGAAATGTACCCGGAAATCGCAAAAAAATCATCATGGTCGAGGTGGAGCGCGTATGCGACAGTATGGAGTACGAGGGCAGCATGATGTTCGATACCATGCCGGACCGCGTGCGCATCCGTATGCTGACCGACGATATTTACGACAAGGTAAAGGACCGCTATCCCGTGGAGGAAACCAACGATCAGGACGATATGTTCTCCATGAACCAGGAGGGACGCCGCCGCTATCCGCCCCGCCAGAACTGGCTCGGCGACTTCATCCAAGTGCTTCTCTTCCAGGAAATGCATCACAGGCGCTGCCGCAACCGACGCTGCAGACACTGGTAAATATTTGTTATCCCACTGAATGTGGTTCCATTCAGTGGGACTTCTTTGTACGTTACAGATCTTCATATTCACTTTTTATACAGTACAATATCTCCCGCCTGTCTCGTTTTCACAAGGTCAATGACTCTTTGATTCTTACTCCCCCGATACTGCAGCGTCAGATCCCGCTGTTCCATAATAAACGGGCCGTCCACAAGAATATCCGACAATTCCAGGAGACGCTGCACGTCTTTATTTTCATTTCCAAAAGCTGCTCGTAAAGATAACCTGTGTAGATCATCAAATGCTTTTTCTTTTGTCTTTACGGCCTCTGCAATCGGAACCAGCGCTTCTGCCTGCACGAATGGTTCTCCGCCGGAAAAGGTAACGCCGTACAGCAGGGGGGATTGGAAAAGATTTGCTTCAGAATCGTATTTACATCTGCGATCTGTCCACCCGAAGGATCATGGGTTTCGGGATTATGGCATCCCCGGCAGTGATGCGGACACCCCTGCGTAAAGATCATATACCGGATGCCGGGACCATCCACGATGGAATCCTGAACGATCCCGGCAATCTTCAGCTCTTTAGGATAAGGTATGCTTGACACGATCCTTTTCCTCCGCACGCTTCGCGTCGTTGAAGCGGTCAGTCGTTCCCACCAAATATCCGGTAATCCGGCGGATACGGTCAAATTTTACATTCTCTCCCACTTTTCCGTTTTCTGGCAATAGCTTTCCTGTCATATCAATTCCTCCTGACTAAAATAATTTTGCGTTCAATGATTTGGGTCAAAATATACGGAATATCCGGATATTTTTTTGCGAAGCTCATTCAATCTGTCCAGTGACACTGCTTCGCCTTCCCGGCGTCCGCACCGCGGGCACACATCGTCAATTACGCCTGTATATCCGCAGACCGGGTCTCTGTCCACCGGATGATTAACAGACCCGTAGCCGATACCGCACTCTTTCATATATCGGATTACAGATTCAAATGCCTCCGGATTCTTTGCCGTATCTCCATCCAATTCCACATAGCTGATATGCCCTGCATTTGTCAGGGCATGATAGGGCGCCTCGACCCGGATCTTTTCAAATGCGCTGATCGGGTAATAAACCGGTATATGGAAAGAGTTGGTATAATACTCTCTGTCCGTAACGCCCGGAATACTGCCGAACCTCTGCCTGTCTATCCGCACAAATCTTCCGGAAAGCCCTTCTGCCGGAGTCGCCAGTAACGTAAAGTTCAGTTTGTATTCCTCCGACTTTTTATCCACAAACTCCCTCATGTGAGAAATGATCTCGTACCCAAGCTTCCGACTCTCTTCGCTTTCTCCATGATGTTTGCCCGTCAGAGCCACCAATGCTTCCGCCAGGCCGATAAAACCAATGCTTAAGGTCCTGTTCCGCAGAACCTCGCCCACCTTATCGTCGATGCTAAGGCCCTCAGAATCTATCCAGATACCCTGCCCCATCAAAAACGGATAGTTCCGCACCGTTTTGCTGCTCTGGATACTAAATCGATGAAGCAGCTGCCTGCTGCAAAGCTCCAGCATTTTGTCCAGCCTGCCATAGAACGCCTGAATATCGCCTTTCGCCTGAATCCCCAGCCTCGGAAGATTAATTGAGGTAAAGCTTAAATTTCCTCTCCCGCAAGTCACTTCTTTTTCCGGATTGTAGCGGTTGCCGATGACACGGGTACGGCAGCCCATATATCCGACTTCTGTGTTATAGTCGCCTTCTTTATAATATTGCAGATTAAACGGCGCGTCAATAAAGCTGAAATTCGGAAAAAAAGTCTCTTTGCGGAGGTCTTAATGGCAAGGCGGAATAAATCATAATTCGGATCACCCGGTTGAAAATTGATCCCATCCTTTACCTTAAAAAATCTGCACCGGAAAGATTGCCGTTTCCCCTGTTCCCAGACCCTTATAAGTGGCATTGAGCAGGTTGCGGATCGCCATCCGTGCTTCTGGTCTTTGTGCAGGTTCCATAGTTGATAGAGCTGAAAAGGCACCTGTGCGCCTGCTCTGGAGTTCATCGTATTCAGATTGTGAATCAAAGACTCCATTGCCTGATAGGTAAGCATATCTGTCTCTTTCATGGCAATTTGTACAGAGGTTTTGTGTCCCCTGCGCGCCGCCTCTTCTGTCACTTCGATTCCCAGCAGATCCTTTCCTCTGCTCATCATCCAGTTTATAAACGGGCGCTCATAGTCATCGATATTGGCCATATCAAGGTTCTCAGACAATGCTTCTTTGAGCGCAGTGCGAAACTCGTCCCCCAACGCCGTCTCACACTGGTATTCCAGCCAAAAATATCGCTGCAGCGCATCATAATATTCTTTACGGAAGGTACATGCTACCCCGTCTGCCATTGCATAGTCAAAATTGGGGATCGACTGACCGCCATGCATCTCATTCTGGTTCGCCTGAATCGCAATACAGGCCAGCGCCGCATAACTGGCGATCGATTTTGGAGAGCGTACAAAACCATGCCCGGTAGAAAATCCGTCCTTGAATAATTTAATCAGATCAATCTGACAGCAGGTTTCTGTCAGCATATAAAAATCCTTGTCATGGATATGGATATCCCCATTGATATGTGCTGCCGCAATATCTTTAGGGAGTATATAATTGTCAACAAAATAGTTTGAGCCCTCTGAACCGTATTTCAGCATGGTTCCCATAGCTGTATCCGCGTCAATATTGGCATTTTCACGCTTCCTGTCTGCCTCTGCAGCACTGACAAACGTCAGCTCCCGGTAAATCTGTACCAGGTCCGCCTCTGTCTTGCGGACTTTGCTGTGTTCCGCACGATAAAGAATATATGCCTTTGCCGTTTTCGCAAATCCATTGGCAATCAGACGCTCCTCCACCAGATCCTGCACCTGCTCTACTTCCGGCACCTCCCCGCAGGGATAGAAGAAATCACCTCATCCACCAGCTTTTCAAACTGATATGGGGAAATCGCTTCCACCTTTGCCGCATCATTTGCCTTGCGAATCGCATTTTCAATCTTATTCCTGTCAAAAACCACCGGTCTGCCATCACGTTTCCTGATAGTACCAGGATTCTGAGCAAAATTTTCCAACATGCTGCTACCTCCGAAACAATACTTTGTGTCTACATTTCTGCCGCGCACTATATATAGTATCATTGATGCCATATAAATGCAAGAGGACAAATTATCTATTTTGCATCACCGGATTCGCAGACAGCTTCATGAGAAAAACTTATGTGAAAAATAATTTCGCAGATAGTATTTTATTCATACCCATTGAAAGGTATCTTTTCCTGCTCCGACTTCAAAATGGTATTTCACAATTCCCAGATCAATCTTTGTGTAAAATCCAACTCCCGCCTTCAATGACACCTGATTGCCGTTCTGAGTGAGCAGAAACTTTTGCTGATTCATTGCGGTAGGCGCAAGCAAAGCTGCCTCTGCACCTTTTTTGAACCAATCTGGCATGGAACCGGTTACCTTTGTTACCTCAGAAAGCGATTTTGACTTGTGTTCCACTCCCTGCGTTTCGCCATATCCCAAAGCGATGACAATGCAAAGCTTTTCGCCTTGCCCGATGTCAAATGCTGTTTTAATCTTGCTGTAGGTCATTGCGACCCAGCAGGTGTTTAGTCCGAGCTGCTGCGCTTTTCAGAACCATCCGCTCCCCATAATAACCACATTTTTCATCAAGCCCAGGTCCCTTCTTTCCAATCATAGCGATATAGTTTGTGACACCGCTGAATTTTCCATAATGCGCCATAAACCCGGCAAAGGCTTTCGGCTCATTGGTCACAAGCTGAATATGCAGCCCACTTTCCCGATTGCAGGCTTTCATCTCCGTCTGGAGAGCCAAAAGCGTTTCTGCTCCCTATCGGAGTACTTTTGTACTGGCGAACACTGTGACGTGCTTTCATTGCTTCTGTCAAGTTCATATTCATACCTCACATTCATCGTTATTAAGAAAGCCTCTAATGGCCCTTGCATCCTGATATCCCTTTTCATAAAACCGCTTTAAGGCATCCTGATCCTTTGTCAGCGTATCCACACCACAGGTATTATCCGGAGCAATAATAAGAGCTTGCCCGCGAGCCTCATATTCTATCGCCTTTGCCACTCCAGAATTATACTGTTCAGCCCGTTTTCGCAGCCTTTCAGCCGCCAGCGGATATTTTCGCTGTATCCTGTCTGCAAAGAAGTTGTCCTTTCCCGGCGTCCGCGGATATCCCTCGGCTTGGTCAGAATCAACACCACCCGGTCACAGCCTGACGCAAACGCCTTTTGTATCGGCACGGGGTCACTCAGGGCGCCGTCATAATACGACACACCATTCACCTCATAGGGATGACATACAAATGGAATCGCAGAGGACGCCTTTGAACGCTGTAATCATCCTGCCTCAGGTCACTTTTTATCAAAAATATTTCGCCTGACCGGTTTTGGCATCCGTAGCAACCGCCAGAAATTCTATGGGGCTGCTCGTTATTGCCCGATAATCCAACGGATTTTCCCCGCCGGTATTGCTTAATTTCCCATAAATATAATCCAGATCCAAATAGGACTTTTTAAAAAGAAAATTTCGAAGGCTCATATACTCCCGCCGGAAAGGATAATCTGTATAAAACGCATAATTTCTTTTTTCTGCCCTGCTATGTAGGATGCCACATTGGCGCTGCCTGCCGAAACACCGATGCCAAGATCAAATTGAATTTTTTGATCCATGCAATAATCAAAAACTCCGGCGGCATACACGCCGCGCAGACCACCGCCGACATCAATCACTCCGGTCTTCATCATTTATCACTACTCCAATCTGGCAACTGGTCCATAATATTTCTTGCGTGTTGGAGCATTTGTATTAGTCTGTTCATTGCCTCCATATCCGCATCAAAGTAATAATAATTTTTGTTCCTTCCCCTGCGCACTTTCAAAATGCCGACATCTTTTTAATATTTGCAAATGATGAGATACGGCAGGGCGGGAGAGATTTGTTTTTTCTGTAATCGTTCCGACCCGGATCCTCCGCAGTGCTCCATTCGCATCATTTCCAACATGAGATGCTGGCGGTTTTCGTCGCCAAGCGCTATTAAAATTTTTGGCAGCTTTCAAATTCCTCCGCCAGACGATTGACTTCTTCTCTGTGCGACGCCATGAGCCCGACCTCCTTGCTCCTGTTTTCTCAAGTTATAATACTTATTCTGTTTGCTTAAACCATTCTACCATATTTCCCTGAAAAAATCTTAATGGTAAAGAAAATCGAGACCATAAAAAAATTTTTTCAGATTTTCAGATTGACAAATCCGATTCCATACTGTATGATAAAGGCGCTTGCTCGGAGGGCAAATCATTCGGTAGAAATGATGGGCTGGATAAGGCAACAGGCTGCGATGCCTGTAAGACTTTATCCGGCTTTTTGTTACTCTGAGTAATTTTAAAGAATTGTCATCGGAGGTTTCGTGGCCGCAGCCACAGGAACGAAAAAGATGTCGAGTGCGCTCGGTTATAGAAGCAATAACCGGGCGTAAATTTTATTTTAAGGAGGACACAGTATGGATTTTCTCACAAGTAAAATCAAGCCTATGTATTTTAAGTATCTGACGGCAGCCTTTGGCAGCGCGCTGATCTCGTCCAGTTATGGCGTCGTCGATATGGCGATGGTCGGCCAGTACCAGGGACCGAACGGTACAGCGGCACTTGCCGTTGTCGCCCCATCTGGAACATCATCTACAGCTTTGGGCTCCTGATGGGGATCGGCGGCTCCGTGCTTTTTTTTCCACCTTTGCGGGGCAGATCAGAAAGCAACCGGAAAGAATCGAACGAGTATTTTACCGCTGCTTTAATCGGAGTTGTGATACTTGCCGCCATTACCTGGATCAGCATTATTTTCTTTTGATACCGGCTTATTAAAATTATTCGGAGCGGAAGAAACCTTACTTCCCTTAGCAAAGAGCTATCTGTTCCCGGTAAAATTTGTGGTGCCAAGTTTTTATTTACACAGTTGATGGCAGCATTTCTCCGCAATGACGGTAATCCGGGACTGGCAACCAAAGCAGTCCTGTTCGGCGGGATCTTCAATGTGTTCGGCGATTATTTCTTCGTATTCACCCTGGATATGGGGATCATGGGCGCCGGTCTTGCTACTGCTATGGGTTCCGTATTTTCTCTTTTTGATTATGCTGACCCATTTTGGCAGCAAACGAAACACACTGCGGTTAGAAAACCAACAAGATTGTTTTTCAGGTTAAAGACCATCAGTGTGACCGGCTTTTCCACGTTTTTCATCGACGTGGCGATGGGCATTCTGACCATGCTTTTTAACCGGCAGATTTTGAAATATCTCGGAACAAATGCTTTTGTCTGTTTATGGCATTATTATCAATATCAGCACCTTTGTCCAGTGCTGTGCCTACAGCATCGGGCAGGCATCCCAGCCGATCATTTCAACGAATTTCGGCGCCGGTAAAGGAAAACGGATCAGTCAGATCTTAAAATACGCATTAGGAACGGCAGCCGTATTTGGTTTGATCTGGACAGCGCTTGCGGAGCTTGTCCCCAACCTGTTCATCCGCATTTTTATGACTCCGACAGACGAAATACTCGCGATTGCTCCGGGAATTATCCGCAGCTATGGTATCAGCTTTCTCCTGCTGCCGCTTAATATTTTTCGACCTACTATTTCCAGGCGCTGATGAAACCACGCACTTCTTTCCTTGTGTCAGTTGCAAGAGGGGCAGTGATCAGCGGATGTCTCATTTATCTGCTGCCTGCTGTTGCAGGAGCAGACGCGATCTGGTTTGCCATGCCAATTACAGAATTGGTAGTAGCTGTATTTGCCATTATTAAAATAAAACAATATACAAGCCAGCTTCCAAACTCCTGATCGGCGGCAGATTACCAGAAGCAGATCCGGAAACTGAATACACTCTGTCAGCACCGCCATGTGCTGGCAGAGCATACACTTTTTCTAAATATCCGTTTAATTTTCTTACAGGACACGGCCGCACCAACGAATCCACGTACAGAAACATTCAATAGAGGCATCATCCCGCCAGGTTTGTTATATCTCCTGTCCGTACCGCTTCTGCGATAGTTTCTGGCCCTTCTGTTCCCCACACCAGACACTCTGCATTTGCAAATAGCTACAGAATTCGCCCTATTCTGCGGATTCTTCTGCACATCGAGCACTTTCTCCGTCCGCCTGTTTCTCCGGGCCTACAGCTTTTTTCATCTTCTACTTTTTCTAAAAAGTATCTACAAACGCATTCTCGATTTTCTTATATCCGCCAACTACTGTATCCTCAATCTTCTTATATCCACCAACTGCCGAATCTTCAATCTTCTTATATCCGCCGACTACCGAATCTTCAATTTTCTTATATGCGGATGTTGCTGTTTTCACAACCTTTTCTCCGATTTTTCCTGTTTTCATTCTATATTCTGTCATGGCAAATCCTCCTGTTCTGATTTTTTTCATTGCTTTTTCTATCTGCACTTCTATCTATCCTGCAGCCGGCTGACTACTGTAATTGTAATTCCAGCAATCGCCGCCAGAGCAACGATCACGGGCACTATTTTTTGCACTGCTAATACCCTCCTTTCGTTTACTATGGGTGTATTCTATCGGGTTTATATTTATTTTTTTTGCTTAAATTTTGTTTTGAATAATATTAAAACTTATCAAACACATACTTTACCGCCTCTTCATCCATACCAGTTCCAGCAGCCCTTCTCCGGCTGACTTCTCTTCTTTCTAAAGTGGGTCAAAAACGTTCCTTGTCACGGGCAATATTCTTTTTCAACGCCCGCCCAAGATATTCCTCACTGGTACCGCTCACTTGCTTCCTGAATTGTCATAGACGATTTATTACCCCTGTCCGTAAAATAATTTTATTAAAAAATAGATGCCCTTCCGGACATCTGGAATATAACATTCTTCATTTCTTCATGTCTAATACCTATTCTAAAGTTTCTACCGCAGGCGACAGCGGCACAAACCGCAGATTATCATACTCTAGCCCAAGATGGAAACAAACAGCGCAGCCAAGCCCCTCTCTACCATCATGGCCGCATTGTTGATCAGGTTATAGGTTCCCGCTATTATATAATCTGAAACCGATAACCGACGCCCCATACTGTCTGGATCAGTTTGGGGGCGGACGGATGATCTTCTATTTTCTCCCTGAAGCTTATTGATATGTACGGCAACGGTGGCCATATCTCCCACCGCATCCATACCCCATACCCGGTCAAAAAGCTTTTCCTTAGAAAAAACAATATTCGGATTCTGAGCCAAAAATAAAAGCAGTTCAAATTCCCTGTTTGTCAGATCCACCTCCCGGTCATCCTTGTACACCCGGTAGGCGTCCGGATAAATTTTCAGGTTTTTCACCTGAATGCAGCTTTCTGTTTTTCTTCAAACAATTCATGGATATGAATGTGCGCTTTGACTCTTGCCACCAGTTCCGGAGGACTGAAAGGTTTTACGACATAATCATCTGCTCCCAGGCCAAGCCCAAGGATCTTATCAATTTCTTCCTTCCGGGCCGTTACCATAATAATTGGAACCTTTGATTTCCTGCGGATTTCCCGGCAAATTTCATAGCCGTCTTTTCCCGGCAGCATCAGATCCAGTATAACTGCCTGATACTCCTGCTTTTCAAACTGGCATAGAGCCTGAAAACCGTCCTCTGCACAATCTGCGTCCCACCCCTCCGCACGAAAATAGTCCTTTTCCAGCTTTGCGATCAAAGCATCGTCTTCAATAATTAAAATCCTTGTCATTTGTCCGCCTCCTGATCCGCCGCCGGAAATTTCATGATAATAGAAAGCCCATGATGGCTCTGCGCATAAACGATCCCCGGTGCGCCGTTACAATCTGTTTTACGATCGCCAGCCCCAGTCCGCTTCCTTCCGAACACTTTGTCCGGGAACCGTCCAGCCGGTAGAATCTGTCAAATATGTTTCGTACAACCTCATCCGGTACGCCGGGGCCATCGTCTGTAACGGTCAGGCTTACAAAAACGTCTTCACGTTCTATCCGAATACTGATCTGGCTGTGCGCCTTTTCCCGGTACCGTACCGTATTGGAAAACAGATTGTCCAAAATCCGTTTAAATTCCTGGGAATCCAGACAGATCTGAAGATTTTCTCCTTCTATCTCAAAGGATATCTGAATCGCATTTTTTTTGACATAAGCCGCGTTTTCCCGCAGATAGTTCCCGATGTACGAAGCAAGATCTGTCCGCTCCATATGATAGATAAATTCCGGATTCCACTGTTTATTGTAAGCAGACAGATGGTTAAGCAGGGTTTCCATATCCAGCGCCCGCACCTGAATGGCTTTTCAGATATTGCTCTCTCTGTTCTTCTGTGTCCAGATACCGCTGCATTTCATTAAATTCGCTGCATACTTCTCCCAGCTCATCCTGCCGGTATACCGGAATATCCTCATCCAGATTTCCTTCCCTTACCCGCTTTGCCCCCCGCTCTCAGGTTCTTTACGGAAGGGAGAAGAAGCATTTTTAGCCATCGGGAGCAAAGAAAGTTCACAAGAACAATAATTCCAAGCAGCAACGCCAAAAAACCCCACAGATAGGGAATGACATACTTTTGCAGATAGCTCTTCCCCATCCGGCTGCCTGCCATTCCGTCATTGAAAGCAAGGATAGCGCAGGTTTCATCATCTTCCCGGAAGCTGCTTTTTAATCACAGAATTCTTTCCATCATTCAACGTAACCGAGTCTGCTTCGGATAAAACGTCTCCTCCAATCTGTCGGATTTCCTGTATCTCGCTTTCTGTCAAATTGGAATACACGGTTTCTCCATCAATGGAAACCGCAAAATGATAATTCATTCTCGCCAGTTCCTGCCTGAGCTCTGTCATTTTAGGCGTCTGCATCAGCTGAATGGCGTCCGGTTCATCCGCCTCTTTTCCTTCCTCATCGCCTTCGATTTCTGCCCAGTTGGTCGCCCATAATTCTTCCTGATATGCGTAAATGATATTTTGCGCAGACAGGACGCCATTTCTGTCCTCACATTTCCTCCAAAGGCTTCCAGTATTTCTGTCCCGCAGTCTGGATCCATAGGAGTACGAAAACGAAGGCCAGCAGGATAGGAACAAACACCATGATTAAATTGGATAATACGATCTTCTTTTGGATCGTCATAGCTCCCCTCCTTACTCTCAGATACTTTTGGTTTATGTCTCCATCATCTGTTTTGCCTGAAATATAAGAATCAATATTACAAGACCCATTCCAAAATCAGCGCAGTGAGCGCCAGAAGCATGGGCGAAAGCGCCGTGATCTCCAAAAGAGCCGGAAACAGCCATAGAGCTGCGAACGTCCCGATCACCATTGTTACACAGATAAAGATGCGCAGAGCAGTAAACGGTATGCAGCTTTTTATTACGGCGGCCATCGTCGTCAGAATCAGGAGAAAGTACATCATCGTCTGCTTTTGCGCGGCGGGCAGGGAAGGAACAGGGCGACAAACATCATCATGCTTGTAGCTGTCAGCGCAAAGGGCAGCGCATTCCCAATTGCTTTCTTCAAAAGCTCCCCTGAATCCTCCTAGTATCGGCTTCAAAGATCGTCAGGAAGGACGGATACGCCTCCATCGCCGCATCAATAAGCGTGATCTGGATCGGAATAAACGGAACGGAATATTTCCGACCAGACAGATCAGGGATAACAAGAGGGAATAAATGGTTTTAATAAAGAATACCCCTGCTGTTCTTGTCACGTTGTTTACAACCTTCCGTCCTTCCATCACCACCTGGGGCAGATGGGTAAAGTCCGATTCCAATAAAACGATCTGCGAAATCTGGCGGCTGGCGTCGCTTCCTTCCGCCACCGCAATGGAGCAGTCCGCCGTCCGAAGCGCCAGCAGGTCGTTGACGCCATCGCCTGTCATTGCCACATGATGCCCTTTCTCTTCAGAGCGGCTACCAGCTCCTGCTTCTGCTTCGGCGTCACTCTGGCAAATACATCATATTCTTCACAGATCCGGTCATAGTCGATATTCTCTCCCAATGCGGACATGTCCACCGCTTTCTCCCAGTGCTTTAGCCCGGCTTTTTTGCCACCATGGATACCGTCTTCACATGGTCGCCGGAAATTACCTTGACCGCCACGCCCTCCTGATAAAAATAGCTCAGCGTTTCGCCCACGTTTTTCCGGATATTGTCCTCCAGAGTTACAATGTACAGCGGCAGGATATCCGGCGGCAAAGATTCGCCTTCTGTCCAGCCCTGCTTACTGTATCCAATGGCAAGCACCCGGCAGCCCTGATTCAACGCCCCGTCCACTGCCTCCGGACAGCGGCCTAAGATTCTCTCCGGCGCTCCGACGTATATGGTTCCGGCTGTCCCAAAGCTGACGGCTCCCCCACTTCCGTTTCGAAGAGAACGGCAGCTTTCCGGCTGGTGCCACGATCTGTTCCGGTTTTCCATTCTGCTTTCAGCGCCTGTATGGTTGCATTATTGTCGTCGCTTACCGCCAGATAAGAACGAAGCAGCCTTTCCGCCTCCTCTTTCCCAGGGCTTTCTTCCCCATGAAAAGCGCCCAGATAGGATACGCTCCGTACTTTCATGTTTCCGTCCGTCAGCGTTCCTGTTTTATCCAGGCATAATACATCCACATGGGC
>VOFD01001230.1_pt1 | contig 18248 bp, 31 predicted proteins | sample 5384101 | NCBI WGS metagenome assembly VOFD01 (sample SAMN12384723, study PRJNA508395) | human gut metagenome | isolation source: healthy gut C | host: Homo sapiens
GTGAAGCCCATTCTGCATGAGAATTATGATGGCGGCGACGTGGCCCCTGCCGCAGTGCGGCCGCGTACTGAAAACGTCCGAGTTCCCGTTCCTGAAAGAGCTGAAGGGAAAAACGCTCATCACGGCCGACGGCTCCACGCTTCTGGGCGCGGACGATAAGGCGGGCATTGCGGAGATATTGACGGCATGTGAACAGCTCCTGCAAAGCGGCGCGCCCCATGGCCCGGTGAAGATCGCCTTCACGCCGGACGAGGAAGTGGGCGAAGGCGCGGACCATTTCGACGTGCCGGGCTTCGGGGCGGCTTATGCCTATACGATGGACGGAGGCGAGGTGGGCGAGATATCCTACGAGAACTTCAACGCCGCGTCCGCTGTGTTCCGCATCACGGGCGTTTCGGTACACCCGGGCAGCGCCAAGGACACCATGGTAAACGCGCTGAAGCTGGCCTGCGAGATCGACGGCATGCTGCCGCCGCGGGAGGTGCCTGAGCACACCGAGGGCCGGGAGGGCTTTTTCCACATGGACGCTCTGTCCGGAACACGGCTGCCGCGCGTCTGGAATATATCGTGCGCGACCATGACCGGGAAAAGTTTGAGGCGCGCAAGGAGCTGCTGCGCGGCGTGGAAAAGGCCATGACGGAAAAGTATCCCCGGCGCGGGTGGAGCTTGCGCTCAAGGACAGCTACTACAACATGCTGGAGCAGATCCGTCCCTGCATGCACCTCATTGACAATGCGAAAAAGGCCTGCGAGGCGGCGGGCGTACAGTGGTTTGAGGAGGCGACGCGCGGGGGTACAGACGGTGCGCGGCTGTCGTATATGGGTTTGCCCTGTCCGAACCTGGGAACCGGGGGCCATAACTTCCACGGGCCTTACGAGTGTGTCACAGCAGAAAGTATGGACAAGGCCGTGGAGATCATTTTAAATATCATCGCGCTGTATGCGGCGTGAGCGGGGATAGTTTGAAAGGGCGGGCCCCTTTCATTGAAAATCACTGCGGGCAGCCCTTTGGGCCTGCCCGTGAGCGCCGCGCGCCCGGTATGGACAAGGCCGTGGAGATCATTTTAAATATCATCGCGCTGTACGCGGCGTAAGCGGGGATAGCTTTGAAAGGGGCGGGTCCCTTTCATTGAAAACACTGCGGGCAGGCCCAAAGGGCTGCCCGTGAGCGGGCGCGAGGCCTGGACAAATAAGCACAAACGGGGAGGCCGCGCCTCCCCTCTTTTCATTTGCGTTTTGTGAAATTTGCGCAAAACATGCGGAAATATGAAATATTTTGTTCCTGCCGGACGTATAACAAACAAAGGGATGCCCCAGAGGGAAAGGAAGTGCTTTGTTGGAAAAAAACTGTATGGAAGCTGTTCGCACCGGCGCTCTGTGCCGCTGTGCTGTTTGCCGCGTGTTCAAAGGATGACAGCTCGTCTTCGCGTCCGCAGAGCGTTTCAACACCGCCTGCAAGCTCCAGCGTACCGCCGGCAAGCGCATCGTCGCAGCCTGCAAGCTCCAGCAGCGCGGCGTCATCGGAGGCGGCAAGCAGCGTGCCGGCGTCCAGCTCTGCCGCTTCGTCCTCCGCGGCCGCCACGCCCACGCAGAGCACACGCCGCGGCGCTACGGTACGCGCGGACGGCGGCCTGCGTCTGCGCGCATCCGCCAGCGAAAAAAGCGAAAAGCTGCTCACGATCCCCGACGGCACGCACATCGAGTGCACCGGCTGGCAGAGCGGGTGGGCCAAAACGACCTACGAGGGCAAAACAGGCTATGTCTCGGCAGTGTACTTATTGTATGACGGAAAGGTGCGTGCGGACGGCGGCCTGCGCCTGCGCAGCGGCCCGGGCGAAAGCTACGAAAAACTGCTCACCGTGCCGGACGGCACCGTGCTGCCCTGCATTTCTCAGGGGGACGGCTGGGTGAAAACGACCTACAACGGCAAAACAGGTTATGTTTCTCAGGACTATCTGCTGGTTCCCGTTACCGTGCGTGCGTCCACGGGCCTGAACCTGCGCGCCTCTGCCAGCGAAACGGCCGAAAAAACTGCTCACCATTCCCAACGGCACCGTAGTACAGTGCTACGGCAACAAGGAGAATGAGTGGGCCAGGGTGGCTTACAACGGCAAGGCGGGCTATGTTTCCTATCTTTATATCGCCTATGATTGAGCGGTGAAACGGGCTCGAAGAAACTGAAAGCGGGGCTTAAAGGAAGTGTTTGTCCATGAGAAAACAGCGATATCCATTTTGGCAATAACGCTTTGCGCGCTGTTATCCGGCTGTGGAAAAGCAATGACCATCAGCCTTCCGTTTGCAGCCTCGGACGTGGAAAATGTTGAAATGTACCATTATGTCGTTCCGGCCTCCGCTGAAAAAAAAGATCATAACGCAGGCGGATGCTATCAGCGAGCTTTACGCCGTGTTTTCGGAACTGCCTGTGAGCGACCGAAAGACCGAGCCGGTCGTGGGGGAGCGGTAACGAGCTTCAGGTTCAACCTTTCGGATCATACAAGCTATGAAATTATTTATTGCGCAGAGGCTGTTAAGAAAGGCCGATTGAAGCTCCCCGCAGAACAGCAGGATTATTTCACCTCGGCGGATATTGGAGGCTGCTGGGATGGCTGTGCTTATGAAGCGGTGGATACAGGCGAAAGTGAGCTGCCGACATACAGTTGAACCACGGTTTTCCGGCGGTTCAAAACCGCGTGGCGGAGCTGCTGTAAGTAAAAAGAACCATGCGGGACGGCTGCCACGGCATGCTGTTCCGTCGTATAAAAAGCGCGTTCCGTCCGGTCTTATGGCTTTGCGGAGCGCGCTTTTTATCATTCCACATAAAAGCGGCTTTCTTTTTCGGCGCAGAATGTGTAAACTGGAGAAAAGCATAAAATTTTTGAAATGCTTTACCAATTTACTTGACTAAAGCGAACGGCTGTATTATACTGCTTTTATCACGGAAAACGGAGCGGCCGCACCGGCCGGAAACGCCGCCGTGGACGGCGAAAGCGGGAGCCGGCTTTGCACGGGACCGCCCGCGCCGCAGAACAAAGGGGCAAGCGCCAATGGAGATCGAAACGGGACGTCTGCCGAAAGACGAACAGGTGCCGCTGCTTTTGCGCGGACTGTTCGAGCACGCGGCTACCGCCGCTACCGGATGAGCAATTTTGAAGCCTATGACCTGTACCGGGAGAATAAAAACTTTCTCGAAAGCGAAGGGATCATTACCTTCACCGATGCGTCGGGCCGGTTGATGGCTCTGAAGCCGGACGTTACCATGAGCATCGTCAAGCATACGAAGCCGGACGCTGTTTCCAGCAAGCTGTATTATGTGGAAAACGTGTTCCGTCTGGCGCCGCAGAGCGGCGAATACCGGAGATCAGCCAGATGGGCCTGGAGTTCATTGGCGGCCAGGGCGGCTATGCCGAGGCTGAGGCCGTTGAATTGCCGTGCAGCCTTTGCGGCCATTGGTCCGCAGAGTGTTCTGGACGTGGGTCACATGGGCTTCATCACGAGCCTGTTGGACGTGCTGGGCGTCAGGGAGGAAGCCCGCGCCGCCGCGCTGGACGCGCTGCGGGCCAAAAACGCCCACACGCTGCGGGCCATCGCGGCCGAAAGCGGCTGCACGGAGGAAGAGGCGGGCCAGCTTGCCGCGCTGGCGGCTTTGGCCGGGCCCTTCCCCGAAACGCTGGACGCCGCCCGCGCGCTGGTGGCCGCGCCGGGCATGGCGGACGCCTGCGGCGAGCTGCAGAGCCTGTACGACGCGCTGGAGGCTGTGGATGCGGCGGATACTCTGCGGCTGGATTTCTCCACGCTCAACGACATCGACTACTACAACGGCGTTGTGTTCAAGGGTTATGTCCGGGGCGTGCCCCGGGCCGTGCTGGCGGGCGGGCGTTACGACAACCTGATGCGCCGCTTCGGCAAGCCGCAGCCCGCCGTGGGCTTCGCGCTGTACCTGGGCGGGCTGGGCCGGGCGTTTGCGGAAAAATCCGATTACGACGTAGACACTCTTCTTCTTTTGTATGCAGGCCAAAGCCCGGCGCAGGTGGCGCGGGCGGTACAGAGCATTTTAAAAGCGGCCGCAGCGTAAGGGCCGAACAGAGCGCGCCGGAGGGCCTGCGTGTGCGCCAGACGCTGCGCCTTTGGCCCGGACGGAGCGGTCCCCGTGACAGGAGGTGGCGGCATATGCTGAATATCGCCTTGCCCAAGGGACGCTTGGGCGACAAGGTATACGGGCTGTTTTCCTCCATTGGGTACGACTGCGCGGCCATTTACGAGGACAACCGGAAGCTGGTGTTTGAAAACCCGGAGCGCGGCGTGCGGTACCTGCTGGTGAAGCCCAGCGACGTGGCCATCTATGTGGAGCACGGGCGGCGGACATCGGCGTGGTGGGCAAGGACGTGTTGCTGGAGTCCAGCCCGATGTCTATGAACTGCTGGACACAGCTGGGCCGCTGCCGTCTGGCTGTGGCAGCGCGAAAAAACGGCTGGCAGGAGGACCTTTCGCTGCCATTGCGCGTGGCGACAAGTACCCCCGCGTGGCAAAAGGCCTATTATGCCGCTCAGGGCCGGGACATTGACATCATCAAGCTCAACGGCTCCATCGAGCTGGCGCCCATTCTGGGCCTCAGCGACGTGATCGTGGACATCGTGGAGACGGGCACCACATTGAAGGAGAACAACCTGAAGGTGCTGACGGAGTTCATGCCCATCTCCGCCCGGTTCATTGCCAACCGGGCCAGCTATCAGTTCAAGCACCGCCAGATTGAAACGCTGCTGAAAAAGCTGACGGAGGTGACGGACCAGTGATCCGCATTCTGGACTGGAACAAGATCAAACCGGAGGAGATCCTGAACCGGGACATCCGGGCGGAAGAGGACGTCAGCGCCGCCGTGGACGCGGTGATCGCCGACGTGCGGCAGCGCGGCGACCAGGCGCTGCTGGAGTACACGGAGCGGTTCGACGGCGTGAAGCTGGCGGCCCTGGAGGTGACGGCAGGCGGAATTGGACGCGGCCTGGGACGCCCTGGACGACGACTTCAAGGCCACGCTGGAGCAGGCGGCGGACAATATCCGGCGCTTCCATGAAAAGCAGGTCCAAAACGACTTCGTGCTGACGGACCGGCCCGGCATCGTCATGGGCCAGCGCTATACCCCCATCGAACGGGTGGGCGTGTGCGTGCCCCGGAGCCCGGAGGCCTTCCCCTCCACTATTTTAATGAACGTGATCCCCGCCCGGATCGCCGGGGTGGAGGAGATCATCGTGGTGACACCGCCGGACAAGACCGGCGCCGTCAGCGCCGAGGCCCTGGCGGCGGCCAAAATTGCCGGGGCGGACCGGATCTTCAAGGTGGGCGGCGCCCAGGCGGTGGCCGCTCTGGCCTACGGCACGGAGAGCATCCCGGCGGTGGATAAGGTCGTGGGCCCCGGCGGCATCTTTGTGGCCACGGCCAAGCGGAAGGTGTTCGGCCAGGTGGGCATCGACATGATCGCCGGCCCCAGCGAGATCCTGGTGCTCTCCGACGCTGGCAGCGACCCCGCTTGGGTGGCGGCGGACCTGCTGAGCCAGGCGGAGCATGACGTGTGCGCCTCCGCCGTGCTGGTGACGGACAGCCGCTCTCTGGCGGAAGCGGTACAGAAGAAGCTGGAGAAACAGCTGGAGACTCTGCCCCGCCGGGACATCGCCGCCAAAGCCATCGCCGACAACGGCAAGATCATCGTGACAACGGATCTGAACGCCGCGGTAGAGGCGGTGAACCGCATCGCCCCGGAGCACCTGGAGCTGTGTGTGGCGGACCCCTTCGCCCTGCTGCCCCGGATTCGCAACGCCGGCAGCGTGTTCCTGGGCCGCAGCGCCCCGGAGGCCCTGGGCGACTACTTCGCCGGTCCCAACCACACCCTGCCCACCTCCGGCACAGCCCGCTTCTCCAGCCCTTTGAGTGTGGACGACTTCCGTAAGCGGTCCAGTTTCCTTGTACTACACCCGGGAGGCCCTGGCGGAGGCCGCCCCCCGGATCGCCGAATTCGCCCGCCGGGAGGGCCTGGAGGCCCACGCCCGGTCGGTATTGAGCCGCCGCCAGACCAAGGAGAAGGGAGAGACCAACCCATGAGCCGTCTTTTTATCCGCCGAGGCGGGCCGCCTGGCCCCTACACCCCGGCGAACAGCCTCGGGATCAGAAATACGTGAAGCTCAATACCAACGAGAGCCCCTTTCCCCCGGCCCCCGGCGTGCTGGAGGCTGTTTCCCGGGGGAGGTGAAGCGGCTGAACCTGTACTCCGACCCCACCTGCGCCGCCCTGAACGACGCCATCGCCCAGCGGTACGGACTGGACCGGGAGAACGTCCTCACCGGCAACGGCTCCGACGAGGTCCTGGCCTTTGCCTTCCGGGCTTTCTGCGGCCAGGGAAAGCCTGTGGCCTACGCCGATATCACGTACGGCTTTTACAAGGCCCAGACGGCCCTGTTCGGCCTTTAGGGCCACCATCGTCCCTCTGCGCCAGGACTTCTCCCTGTGTGTGGACGACTACATGGATTTCCCCGGCACCATCGTCCTGGCCAACCCCAACGCCCCCACCGGCATGACCGTGGCGGTATCCGACATCCAGCGGCTGCTGGAGGCGGACCGGGTGGTGATTGTGGACGAGGCCTATGTGGACTTCGGGGCCGAGAGCTGCGTGCCCCTGATCCGCCGGTACGACAACCTGCTGGTGACCCAGACCATGTCCAAAAGCCGGTCCCTGGCCGGCGGCCGGCTGGGCTTCGCCCTGGGCTGTCCGGACCTGATCGCGGCCCTGAACCGGGTGAAGTACAGCTTCAATCCCTATAACGTCAACCGCCTTCTCCCTGGTGGCAGGCACCGCCGCGCTGGAGGATGAGACGTATTTTGAAACCTGCTGCGCCTCCATCTGCCAAAGCCGGGACATGGGCCGCCGGAGAGCTGGAGCGTCTGGGCTTTACCGTGCTGCCCTCCCAGTCCAACTTCCTGTTTGTCCGCAGTCCCAAAATCGGCGGCGAGGACCTCTACCGCTCCCTGAAGGAAAACGGCATTCTGGTGCGGTGGTTCGATTCTCCCCGTATCCGGGACTTTGTCCGCATCACTGTGGGCGATCTGGAGCAGATGGAGACCCTGATGGAGCAGGTGGAGCAGCTGCTGGACGCCCTGTAAGGAGGAAACCGCTATGCGCACCGCATCGATTCAACGAACCACCAACGAAACCTGCATTCCCTGGAGCTGAATCTGGACGGCACCGGTAAGTGCGACATCCACACCGGCGTGGGATTTCTGGACCACATGCTCACGCTGTTCGCCCGCCACGGGGACTTCGATCTCACCGTCCGCTGTGACGGTGACACGGAGGTGGACGGCCACCACAGCGTGGAGGACATCGGCATCTGCCTGGGGCAGGCGTTTACAAAGGCCCTGGGCGACAAGCGGGGCATCACCCGCTACGGTCAGTTCCTCCTTCCCATGGATGAGACCCTGGTGGCGACGCCATGGAGAAACTCACCGCCACGGGCCTTGTGCCGGTAATCAAAGAAGAGGCTCGGAAAAAACCCCTGCTGGGCATCTGCCTGGGGATGCAGCTGCTGTTTGAGAAGAGTTATGAATACGGCGAGCACCAAGGCCTCGGCTTTGTCCAAGGCGAGGTCTGCCCGCTGGAGCCGGACCTGAAAGACCCGGCGCTGAAAGTACCCCAGATCGGCTGGAACGCCCTCCACATCCTCCGGGACGACCCGCTTTTCCAATATATCCAGGAGGGTGAGTACGTCTATTACGTCCACAGCTATTACGGCAGACACTGTACCGCCAGTACGTTGGCCGTCAGTGATTACTCCATCCCGGTCACGGGCGTGGTGCGCTTTGAGATGGACACCGGCTACCGCCTTCAGGACGGAGACAGCGCCTCATACACCGCCGAGAGCATCATCGGGGAGGGGACCATTGCCGCCGTGGAGGACCCCGCCGAGAAGGAGGCAGGACTTGACGCCGTCATGAATCAGATCACCGGCAAGGACCAATGGACCTACGGCCCGGCCAAGGCGGGGTGTTCCGGCTGGAGGTGGAGCGCCTCACCTGCAAGGAGCACCTGTGACACCAGTTAAGATGGGAGAGAACGCCTATGGAAATTTTCCCCGCCATTGACCTGCGGGGCGGACAGGTGGTCCGCCTGTACCAGGGAGATTACGACCAGGAGACCGTCTACGCCGCAGACCCCTGCGCCGTGGCCCGGGACTTCCTGGCTGCCGGGGCAAAGTGCCTCCACGTGGTGGACCTGGACGGCGCCCGGGACGGCACCCTGGCCAATTTTGAAAGCATCTCCGCCATCGCCCGCCAGGGCGGGCTGTACATTGAGGTGGGCGGCGGCATCCGGGATGAGGAGCGCATCCGCCGCTATCTGGACCTGGGCGTGGGCCGCTGCATCCTGGGCACCATTGCCGTGAAGGACTTCGACTTCACCAAGCGCATGGCGCAGGCCTACGGCGACCGCATCGCCGTGGGCGTGGACGCCCGGGACGGCTACGTGGCCGTCAACGGCTGGAAGGAGCTGTCGGCGGAAAAAGGTGTGGACTTCTGCCGCCGCCTGCGGGACGCCGGTGTGAAGGCCGTCATCTACACCGACATCAGCCGGGACGGCGCCGAACAGGGGACCAACCTGGACCTCTACCGGGAGCTGGCCCAAATTGAGGGGCTGGAGATCACCGCCTCCGGCGGCGTCAGCAGCATCGAGGAGCTGCGGCAGCTGAAAGCCATCGGTACCCAGGCCGCCATTCTGGGCAAGGCCCTGTATACCGGGCGGCTGGACCTGCGGACCGTGATGAAGGAGGTGGGCTGATGCTGGCCAAGCGGATCATCCCCTGCCTGGACGTGAAGGACGGCCGGGTGGTGAAGGGGGTCAACTTCGAGGGACTGCGGGACATGGCGGACCCGGTGGAAATGGCCCGATTTTACAATGACTCCGGCGCCGACGAGCTGGTCTTTTACGACATCACCGCCTCTGCCGAGGGCCGGAAGCTCTTCACTGACATCCTGCGCGAGGTGGCCTCGACCATCTTCATTCCCCTGACCGTGGGCGGCGGCATCCGCTCCGTGGAGGATTTTGACCGGGTGCTCAAGTGCGGCGCGGACAAGGTATCCGTCAACTCCGGAGCCATCGCGGACCCCTCCATCATCGGCGCTGCCGCCAAAAAGTACGGCGACCAGTGCGTCGTCCTCAGCATGGACGTGAAGCGGGTGGACGGACAGTTCCGGCTCTTTGCCAAGGGCGGCCGGGAGGCACCGGCATCGACGCTCTGGACTGGGCGGTGGACTGGATCCCTGGTGCCGCGCGCGACGGCGTCAGGGGCTGGAGATCGGTGCCTGGCTCCGATTTGGCATCTGGCCTTCGGGCACGGGTTTGACCTCGGATGCTGGATGCCCCCGGCATCGCCGTCCCGTGGCGGATCATCGCCAGCGGCGGTGGGGCAAAAATTGGAAGCGCATTTTTGGAGCTGTTCGCCCACTGGGCATCGACGCGGGCCTTGCGGCGGGCATCTTCCACCAGAAGCTGCTCACCATCCGGGAGTCTAAAGGAGTACTTAAACGAAAATGGTGGAAATGCGGCTGTGAACCCCTTTGTGTTTCCCATCGGAATCGGATTTAACCCGGTCCTCCCCCCATCCGGGCCATGAAGCCACCATGGAACTGAAATTTGAAAAGGGCCTGATCCCTGCCATCGTGCAGGATCCTACACCAAAGGAGGTGCTCGCGTACATGAACGCCGAGACGCTGGCCACACTGACCATTGCGGAGGGCCGCACGGTCTTCTGGAGCCGCAGCCGTCAGGAGATCTGGCGTAAAGGCGAGACCAGCGGCAATGTCCAGCGTGTGGTGTCCATCACCGCCGACTGCGATGCCGATGCTCTGGTGGTGGAAGTGGTCAAATCCGGCCCCGCCTGCCACACCGGTGCCGAGAGCTGCTTCTTCAGACGAAGTATATGTTTCGCCGGAGCTGAAACAGTTCAGCTGGCAGGGCCTCTACCGGCTGATCAAGGGCCGCAAGACCGACCCCAAGGAGGGCAGCTACACGACCTATCTCTTCCAGAAGGGTCTGGACAAGATACTCAAGAAGGTGGGCGAGGAGTGCACGGAGGTCATCATCGCCGGCCGCAAGGAGGACAGGGCGGAGACCATCTACGAGATCGCCGACCTCGCCTACCACGTCATGGTGCTGATGGTCCAGATGGGCATCACCGTGGAGGACATCACCCGTATTTCGGCGCCTCCGGCCATTCCCGCCCCGGAGATCCCCGCGGATGGGCAACGTGCTGCCGGCGGACCTGACCGGAATACCGCAGCCAGGTCCTGGCGCTGCGGGGCATACGCCGGGCGGATGGAGGTTCTTCTGGGCATCTGGAGTGGGACAGCCAGTCCCTCTCAGCCGGTGCCGGACTTCGGACTACTGGATCGGCAGCGTCCATTATCAGCGATCCCCGAGACGGGGAAATCTACCATGCCGTGGACTGGGACCGGAGCATTTTGCCGCCTGCCGGGATGAGCTGTGGGGCGGCGACGCCCTGGCGGTGGCAGAGGGCTACTTACCGGGACGTGGCCGCCATGGCGGAGCGGCCTGCCATCCTGGGGCACATTGACCTTATCACACAAGCTCAACGCTGGAAACCGCTTTTTTGACGAGGCGTCCCCCCCGGTACAGGGCTGCGGCGCTGGAGGCGCTCCACGCGGCGGATCCGGACGCCACCCTGCTGGAAATCAACACCGGCGGCGTTGCCCGGGGCTACCGGGCCGCGCCGTACCCGGCGCTGTTTTTGCTGCGGGAGTGGCGCAGCATGGGCGGCAGGTCATCCTCATCTGACGCCCACAGCAAGGATTGCCCGTGCTTTACGGATACCGGCAGGCGGCCGAGATCGCCAGGGCGGCGGGTTACCCAGTCCGCCCTGCTGACGGACGGGGCCTGCCCTGCCCCTTTGAGCGGCGTTCGCTTTTTTAAAAAGATGCGGGCCGCGCCGCGTCTTTTGACCGCCTGCCTCTTTGGGAGGGGGAAGAAAGCTGGTAAAATATAGACAAATTCCCAAGAGAAAATGGGGGAGGTGCCGATATGTACCGCAACTGTGATTTTTGATCTGGACGGAACCCTGCTCAATACCATCGGGGATCTGGCGGCGGCAGGCAACTGGGTCTGCCGCACCAACGGCTGGCCGGAGCACTCCGTGGAGGAGTTTCGCCGGATGGTGGGCCACGGCATTCCCAATCTGGTATCCCGCTTTTCGCCGGAGGAAGCCGCAGTCCGCTGATGATGGTCAATACGCTGGCCCAGTTTTCAGAGTATTACGGCGCCCACAACCTGGATAAGACCGCCCCATACGCCGGGATTCCGGAGCTGCTTGCCCGACTGCGGAAAACAGGAATCCGCATGGCGGTTTACTCCAACAAGGCCGACGAGTTCAGCCGGGAGATCGGGAGCATTTCTTCCCCGGCGTATTCCAGCTGGTGCGGGGACAGATCCAGGGCGTGCCGGTGAAGCCGGACCCGGCGGGCATCCACGCCCTGCTGCGGGGATCTGGGGTGGAGCCGGCGGAGACGCTGTTCGTAGGGGACAGCGACGTGGACGGTAATACACCGGCCACAACGGCGGCCTGAGCGTCTGCGGCGTCACCTGGGGCTTTCCGGGGCCGGCAGGAGCTGGAGCCGCCGGCGCGGACCATCTGGCGGATACGCCGGAGGCGCTGGGGAGACTATATCCTGGCATGAGCGCATAAAAAAGAAGGGAGACGGGCAGCCCGTCTCCGCATTTACTGGATCTCAGGGTGCAGCTCTCCGGCAGGGCGGCGGACAGCAGCTGCTCCACACCGGAGACGGCCTTGGCCACGCGCCTCCTCCAGCAGCCCGCTGGACAGATTGGCCCGTCCTCTCATGGCCGCCTTCTGGTCCGCCTGGAAGGCAGTGGAAATCCTCCACCGTGAAGGGGGAAGATGGAGGTCTTCTCGTCGAACACCTCCACGCTGTCCTCGTCGATCTCAGGATCTCCGCCTCCGGCAGCGTGACGGTGACGGTGTCACCGGCGCTGATGGAGAACCTCGCTTGGATCCACGCCGGCCTTGATGGTGCCGTCGTAAGTGATGAAGGACTTGGTGGTGAAGGGGATCTTCACGCCGTAAAAGTCGTTGCTGTTCTCGAACTGGGCCATGTTGTGTAGGCGTATGTAACGGTGGCCGCTCCGATCGTCCGTCAGCTGGTTCTGCAGCACCACGGCATCGATTGCGTGGTGCCGGACTGCCCGGCGGACCAGCGGCCCCCCCAGGCGGCCAGACGCCGCCCAGCAGGGCACAGCAGAACGCCCAGCCCGAGAGCGGGCGGTCTTCAATGGGTGCAGGGGTTCTTTACAGTGCTCATGGGCCCCCTTTCCGCGGCCGCTGCCGGCTGTGCAGGGCCGCCTGCGGACACAGCGCGCGGACATCCGGGGAACAGGGCCGGCGCCGATGTGTTTCCGGTCGATCCCATTGTACCATGTTCTGCTCGAAAAGGCAAAGGGCCATTCCTGTACAGACCGGAAAAGACGGGCAGGGCCGCAGCTTCTGCCGCAAGCCCCGCATGGAAAAGCTCCCGGCCTGCCGGCAACGCCGCCTTACAGGGGCGTCAGGACTGACTGAATTTTCTCCGTCCTTCAGAAAGCCGTCCGTGTCGTGGACGGGCGTTCCTTTTTTCACCGTAGCTCACGCCGATCCGGCCGCTCTGCTTGGTGACGGCATCACTCCACGGTGGGATCTCCACCGGTGAGGGCGTCGTCCTCATGCCGGTCTGCCGGATCCCGGCCGCACCGGCGTGATCCTTGTCATTGGGATCCAGGATATCCTCTCCGGCGTCCAGAATGTCGTCGCCGGCGTCTGGTTTAATGGCATCGCCGGCGTCTTCCAGGCTGTCGCCGGCCGTGTTCTGATCACCGCTGTCGTGGCTGGTGTCCCTTGTCGTCGCCGCCGCAGGCAGGAGCAAACACCAGCAGGACAGAGGCCAGCAAGAGCCCAAACTGTCTTTTCATGGGTCGACCTCCCTTTGCGCGGTCTTTGATGTGCGATACCCAGGTGTTATTGTCTCCGGCATATGCGGATTTAGCAAGCGGAGGTTTCTGCCGGACCACCGCGCAACCGCAGAGAAAAAATATGAAAAAACCCTCTTGATTTTTCAGGAATACTGTGATATAAAAATAATAGTAATTATTATTGCTAAGGAAGAGAGCCTATGCCGCAGCGGAGCCCACCAGCAGGAGCTCTGGCTGCTGCCGGTGACGCCGAGATGGACCAACATGTACGCCGAAATGGCCCGCACCAAGACTGCTGAGGAGGAGGGCTTCCTGGCCCTGGCCGCGCAGTTTGAAGGCGTGGGCAAGATTGAAAAGCTGCACGAAGAGCGCTATCTCAAGCTGCTGGACAACCTGAAAAGGGGCGAGGTATTCCACAAGAACGGCAAGGTGATGTGGTTCTGCCGCAACTGCGGTCACGTGGAGGTCGCGGAGAACGCGCCTGCCGTATGCCCGGTGTGCAAGCATCCTCAGGCTTATTTCCAGATTAAGGCCCAAAACTATTGATCCGAAAAAAACATCCCATGATGCCGGGCGGCGGGACATCCACCGGATGTCCGCTTTTTTCGGAAAAAGGCTGAAACATGGGGCATAAAAGTACTCCGAAAACCATGCTTTGAAAAAATGTAAATGGTGCAAACTACCAAAAGCCGGGCCAACAGTTGGATTTTTTTCAAATGTTTGTGAAAAACGCCGTTGACGCGATTCAGAGCAAAAGCGGTTATGATGATAACAGTAAATCATGACTTTGTCTATGCGAAGCTGTAAAATCTGACTTGGTATGGAAAAGGAGAGCTGCATCATGTATACGCAGGAGATTACTGTTAACAACGAAGTGGGACTGCACGCCAGACCCGCTACCTTCTTCATCCAGAAAGCCAATGAATTCAAGAGCGGCATCTGGGTCGAGAAAGAGGACCGTCGTGTCAACGCAAAGAGCCTGCTGGGCGTGCTGTCCCTGGGCATCGTGAAGGGGACCACCATCACTCTCATTGCAGACGGTGCGGATGAGAAGGAAGCTATCAGCGCTCTGGTGGAGCTGGTGAAGGACAACTTCGGCGAGTGATCGCTCCGAATACCGACCCCGTGCGGCTCTGCTCCGGTCTGCGGTTTTTTTTTTTCCACTGGCGGCGCGCTGAAAGGAGAGGAGGGCCACGCCATGACGCGGGAGGAACTGCGGGAAAAGGCCAATGACCTGCCCCTGACCCCGGGAGTCTACCTGATGATGGACAAGACCGGCAAGGTCATCTATGTGGGCAAGGCCAAGAAGCTGAAAAACCGGGTCAGCCAGTATTTTCAGGAAAGCGCCGCCCACACCCTGAAAACCCGCAGATGGTGGCCCAGGTGGATCATTTCGACACCATTTTCGTCTCCAGCGAGTTCGAGGCCCTGGTACTGGAGAACTCCCTGATCAAGCGCCACCAGTCCCAATATAACATCCTTCTCAAGGACGACAAGGGCTATCCCTTCGTGCGCCTGTCGGTGAAGGAGGCCTATCCCCGCTTTTCCCTGGTGAACAAGATGGCGGCGGACAGCGCCCGCTATTTCGGCCCCTTCGGCGGCCGGTTCGAGACCCACCCAGGCCCTGGACGCCGTGTTGCGCCGGCGCTGCGTCTGCCCACCTGCCGGGCTTCCCCGGGATATCGGGGCAGAGCGGCCCTGCCTCAATTTCCACATGGGCCGCTGCGACGGCTTTTGCCGCCCGGAACTGAGCGGGGAGGAGTACAACCGCCGTATCGAACAGGCAGTGCAGCTGCTGGAGGGAAAGAGCAAGCAGCTTCTGCGGGAGATGACCGCCCAGATGGAGGCGGAGGCGGAGGCCCTGCGGTTCGAGCAGGCAGCCATGCTGCGGGACCGGATCAACGCCATCGGCGCCCTGGCAAAAAAGCAGACGGTCATCGCCGGCCTCTGCGCCGACACGGACATCTGGGGCATTTTCCGGGGTTCCGGCAAGTGCTGCTACGCCGTGCTCCACATGGAGGAGGGGAACCTGGCGGGCCGGGAGACGGAGCTGTTCACCGCCCCCATTGAGGAGGACGAGGGGGAGATGCTCTCCGCCATCACCGCCCAGTACTACCTGCCCCGGTCCATCCTGCCCCATGAGATCCTGCTGCCCGCCGGACACGAGGGACTGCGAGGACCTGAGCCGGAGGTACTGACCCGTCGGGCTGGCCGCCGGGTATGGGTCCACGTGCCCCGGCGGGGAGAGAAAGCGGATCTTTTGGCCATGGCCCGGCAGAATGCCGCCCAGGAGGCGGAGCGGGCCACCACCGACGCCGAACGGGTGGCTCACACCCTGGAGCTTTTGCAGAAAATGCTGGACCTGCCTGCTCCCCCCGGTCGGATGGAGTCCTTCGATATCTCCAACACCGGCAAGAGCGACATCGTGGCCTCCATGGTGGTCTACAGCGGCATCCGCCCGCTGAAATCCGCCTACCGCCGCTTCCGGATCCAGTCCCTGTCGGAGCATCCGGACGACTACGCCTCCATGCAGGAGGTTCTGACCCGGCGGCTCCAGCGCCATTATGGACGGCGACGAGAAGTTCCTGCCCCTGCCGGACGTGCTTTTTGATCGACGGCGGACAGACTCACGCTGCCGTGGCATTGACGTGTGGCGCAGCGATTCGGCGTCACGGTACCCATCTTCGGCATGGTGAAGGACGACCGCCACCGGACCCGGGCTCTGGTGACCCCGGACGGCCGGGAGATCGGCATTGTTGCCAACCAGGCGGTGTTTTCCCTGATCGGCCAGATCCAGGAGGAGACCGCTTGTAGTAGCTCCACTGGCGCCATTTGCAGGACCAGCTCCGGATGCTCCTCCGCTGGCGCCGCTCTCCGTGACTGGTGCCGTCCTCCTTGACATAGGTGCCGTCCTGCACCACGGTCTTTTTTCTGGACCACCCGCCGCAGCTTGGTTCAAAAAAGTCGAACCAGGGACTTTCCCCTGTCCGGCCGGTCAGTCCAGGATCGCCGCCCCCAGGAAGCTGGCGGACAGCTCTCCATTCTCCGGCAGCTCCAGGTTTGCTGGCCCAAATCACATAGGGCGTCTCATAGGAGCACAGGGGGTGTCCGGTCGTCTTCGGCCAGGGCCACCTCCGACCCAGCTCCGCGTAGCCCAGCTGCTGATCCCCAGATAGGGCAGGTGGTCGCCCTGCAAAACACCAGCACCACAGGCTCGTCGGAGGCGGAGAAATAGTCCACCAGGCGACCCAGCATGGCGTCGGCGTCCCGGGCGCCTTCGATATAGACCTTCAGCATGGTCTCTACTTCCTCCGAGACGGAGACCGTCAGGGGGACGTCAGGGTAATCGTAGCCCTCGCCGTACTTGTCGGCAGTGTAGGACATATGGTTCTGGATGGTTGTGGTGTAGTGGAACAGATTCTCACCGGCGGCCATGGCCTCCTCAAATTCCTCTTCGATCAGCCCCGCCATATAGTCGTCGGTGACCCAGCGGCCCTTATACTCCAGATCGGCCATCTGGTCGGCGAACACTGTCTCCTCCGCGCCGAACCAGCGGTAGACATTCTCGCGGTTGTAGAACCAGTCGTCGCCGGGATGGAAGAATGAGGTGGCATAGCCGTCGGCGTCAAAGACCCGGAACAGGCTGTCCAGATTCCGGTTCACCACCCGGAAGAGGAGGTGGTGGTGGCGGAGAGCGTTGGTCTGCATCCCCGTCAGCACGTCAAATTCTGTATTGGCAGTCCCGCCGGCAAATCCCGGCACCACCACGTGGCCGGTCAGGGCGTGGGGGTCGCTCTGAAGGGCGTGGAGGTTGGGCAGGGGGTCGTTTTCCTCCGTGTAGGCAAAGACATCGGCGTCGGTGAGGTCGGAAAAGGCCTCGTTCATCACCATGATGACGTTCACATCCTCACCTAGGCCCGTACACATCCCCGGTCTCCCAGCTTTCCGCCTCTGCCCGGCTGAAGCCCTCTGGCCGGTCTACGGGATACGTGGTGAACTGATGGCAGAAGCAATACGGGAAGCCCAGCTCATTGAACACCGAAGGAATATAGTAGGCGTTGGAGACTTTGAAGGAGTTATACAGGTCGTCAGAGGCATAGACCGTCAGGATCAGCCCCACCAGCACAGCAAAGCTGGCGGCGGCGCCAAGGAGCCGGCCCAGCCATCCCCGGAGCCGCTTGATCGGGAAGGGGCTGTCCGCCCACCAGGATGCCCCAGTACCGTCAGAACCAGGGAGAATGCCACCACAAGCAGCGATGGCTGACCAGGGGAACCGGATGTCGTAGGTCCCCATGGCGCTCCCCACTTCCTTCAGCAGGCAGTCTGGGGAACACCGGCTCGTCCCGGCGATCTTGACCGGTTGGCGATGGACAGTACGGCCAGATTCACCAAGCAGCGCCGAAAAAGACGTTGCGGAACAGGCAGGTGCATACCAGCACCAGCATTCCCACCGGCCAGTCGGACTTTGGAAAACGGTCATGGAGCTTCAAGGGCGGACGATCCTTTTCCGGTTGGATTTCCTCACACACAGAATACATCCATTATAAGAGATTTCCGGAAAAAAGCAAAGGCTCCTACGGAGCGTAGGGTGCCTTTGGGACAGTTTTGTGGTATGATACGGCTGGAAAAGGAGCGGATGACATGGACGCAAAAGGGCCACCGGCGGGCTCATCGCCCGACGCCGGAAACGAAGAACTGGAGCCAGGGGGGACCTGGCGGAGCGGCTCCACGTGACGGACAAGGCCGTGAGCCGCTGGGGAGATGGCCGGGGCCTGTTCGATGAGAATCCTTGGGCGCCTGTTCGTATAAAGAGAAAAATCCCTCCGTTCAACAACGGAGGGATTTTTGCAGCAAGGTTATACACCCCGTATCGAATTTCGAAGAATTCGGATCCATTTTCGGCAGGACATGCGCCTGCCGAAAATACGTTGATCCGTGCGCGCTTGGGCACACACCAGTCCGCAGACTGGTGGTAGGGTGGTGGAGGGGAGCCCGCTCCCCTCTTAGAAGAACGTCACGACTTTCTTGCTGGGGCTTCTCACAGGCCCGATGGAGATCACATGCATCACCGGCCCCTTGCCCTTGTAGGCCGCGTGCTTCTCCACGGCCATGCGGGCGGTGACTTCCACCCAGTCCCGGTTGTTGTACTGGCTGAGGCCCACGCCCTTGGCGATGAGGCCCATGAACTGGATGTCGTTTTCACAGCATACCATCGCGAAGCGGCCGGGGCAGTGGAT
>VOFD01002747.1_pt1 | contig 18222 bp, 30 predicted proteins | sample 5384101 | NCBI WGS metagenome assembly VOFD01 (sample SAMN12384723, study PRJNA508395) | human gut metagenome | isolation source: healthy gut C | host: Homo sapiens
TCTCTGCCATTTCTTTTGGAGCAGCGTTTTTAATTGACAGCGTTTGAGAGGAGCGAAGAAGAGAATGCTCCCTTGTCCTTGAGGCATCAGGGCGCTTTTCTTTACAATTTATGGAAAGTGTGCTTAAATATTATGAGATTTGGGAAGAGGTGAACGCATGGCAGGCTGGAACAAGAACCTGATCTTTTATTTTCTGATCGCGCTTGCGCTTTGTTTGTCGCCGGCGTGCTTTCCATCTGGGCAAAGAGCTCACTGCTGTCGCTTGTCATGCTGGTGCTGGGGATCGCGCTGCTCAAAGCGGTCTCCATCCAGATGATCGCTTCTTCTTTCCCAAGGAACATCATCAAAGGAGATTTCAACGCACTGCTGCGCGCGCTGCTGAGCATCGGTGCTCCATCCTGCTCATCTGGTATCAGGGGGGGTGCCACAGTGGCTGATGGTACGTCCTCTTTGGAGGCTACATGCTCGTCTATGCGACGGCCTGCATGGTGCAGTGGTGGCTGTATCGGCGGGACCGTGTGCGCGGGCGTCTGCTTCTGTTTTGGACGGCGCTGGTCTTATATGTGGTCGGCGGTATCTTTCTGCTGTCCCCGAGCCTGACGATGGACGACATGCTGATCCTGCTGGGCATCTATTTCATCCTGCTGGGTTTCACTTATTTTCGGGATGGCTTTGACTCGCTCTCCAGCAAGACGCGAAACCGGGTGACACGCAAGATCCGTATCACGCTGCCGGCCATCATCTGTGCGATCATCCCGGCCAAGACGCTCAATGATATCAATGCATATCTGAAAGAGAACGACGAATTTGAAGAAGATGATCACAGCGAGAGCGCCGAGCCGGATCTGGAGGTCTATGTGCATGTGACCAACAGCGGATTCGGTCTGCTGGGACATGTGGACATCGGCTTTGAAGGAACGATCATCTCTTATGGAAATTATGATACGGAAGCTATCGACTCAACAGCGTGATCGGTGACGGCGTCTTTTTTCTTTCGCCGATCGAATCGACGATCGAAAACTACCTCTCCGTGGAAAGAACAACCTGTTCGTCTATGGGCTGCGGCTCAATGAGGAACAGAAAGCGCAGATCCGTCAGGCGATCAACCATATCGTGGCGAAGGGAATCCGCTGGCATACGAAGATCGAACGGGAAAACGGTTTTGATCATCCCAGGATTATCAGGAGGATTATCCATCCCGGCTCGTCTGCAAGACCGGAGCGCAGTTCTATAAATTCGTGGACGGTCGCTTCAAGACGTATTTTGCCCTGGGATCCAACTGTGTGCTGCTGGCAGATTCGATCATCGGCCGGCTGGGAACCGATGTGCTGAGCATGCGGGGACTGATCACCCTGGGAACCTATCTGGATTACCTCGACAAGGAATATCACAAAAAAAGGCAGCATGGTCATCACCCGGCAGTTTTATCCATGCAATGAAGACGGCAAGAAACTGGGCGTGCTGGAAAGCATGCGCCGGGGATGAGCAGAAGGGAAAAGAGGACAGAAAAGGTGTGGTGTCACGAGAAAGACACCACACCTTTTTACGCCGACAAAAGAAAAACAGGACCTGCCTGTTTTTCTGATGTATTTACTAGATCGCGTTGTTCTTTTTCAATGTTTTCAGAGCACGGGCACTGATGCGAAGTGTCTGTGGCTTTCCGTCAACAATAACTTTCACTTTCTGTAAATTGACATTCCATTTACGGCGAGTCGCACGCATTGAGTGTGAACGCTTGTTTCCTGATAAAGGTCCTTTACCAGTGATTGCACATACTTTTGACATACTGCTTACCTCCTTTACGCGATATTTTTACGCAATTTGCTTATACATATTATCATCTGTGCGAAAAAAAAGCAAGTATATTCTGTAAAAAAAATAGCGTTAGGAATGAGGAGGATCGGCAGATCTTCATGTTTTTTGACCATAGCGCATACGATGAAGTGGTGATGTGACATGCTGCGAGGAAAAGTGAAGAAACGGATCCGGTGCATCTATCTGTGTACGATGCTGATCTTTGCCTGTATATTGTCCAAACTGGGCTATGAGCAGATCATCCATCATGATGCGATCTGGAGCGGGCGATGAACCTGTGGCAGCGAGACTTTGCCGTGGCCGGTACTCGCGGCAGCATCCTCAGCAGCGATGGCACCGTACTGGCCGGGACATGCCGGCCACTTCGGTCGTCGTCGTACCGGCACAGCTGGAGGATCCAAAGGAGACCGCCCGGCAGCTGGCAGCGATCCTGCAGGCGGATGAGGAAGTGCTCTATGAGAAGCTGACCAACCGGGTATCCACACAGAAGCTGCAGCCGGAAGGGCGGCAGATCGATGACGAACAGGCAGCTGCGATCGAAGCGCTGGAGATGGAAGGTGTCTATCTCGTGACGGATGCCGGGCGCTATTATCCCAAAGGAAGCTATCTGGGACAGGTGCTGGGCTTTACCGGCATCGACAATCAGGGGCTGGCAGGTCTGGAACTGCAGTACGATGAAGTGCTGCAGGCACAGCGCGGATCGCTGAAGATCCCGTTTGATGCGAAAGGGCAGAAATGTCACGCTGTATGAGGAAACCTACGAGGCCAGCGGCAATGGGCTCAACGTCGTATTGACGATCGATTCACACATCCAGGACATCGTGGAGCGGGAGATGCGCAATCTGATGGAACGTTATGAACCGCAAACAGGCGCTGGCGATCGCCATGGATCCCAATACCGGCGCCATCCTGGCCATGGTGTCTCAAACCCGGCTTTGATCCCAAACAGTTATGCGGAGTATGATGCGGATATCATCAACCAGAATCTGCCGATCTGGATGAGCTTTGAGCCTGGATCGACCTTCAAAGTCCGTCACCTTTGCCTCGGCATTGGAGCTGGATCTCTTCGATATGTTTACGGATACGTACTAATGACCGCGGCTATGAGATCATCGGCGGTGCCAGGATCAAATCATGGCGGGCCGGCGGTCATGGCCTGCAGACGTTTTTGCAGGTGCTGGAGAACTCGTCCAATCCGGGCTTTGTCGAGATCAGCCGCCGCATGGGGATCGATCGTCTCTACGACTCTGTCAAACGCTTTGGCTTTGGGAGAAAAGACCGGTGTCGATCTGCCGGGGGAAAGCAGCGGGATCTTCTTTGAGCGGGAAGCGATGGGCGAACTGGAGGCAGCGACGGTCGCCTTCGGACAGGGGCATCTCGGTCACCCCGATCCAGCTGGTCTGCGCATTCAGCGCGATCGTCAATGGCGGTACGCTGTATACGCCCCACATCACCAAAAAGCATCGTGGAACCCATCAGCAAGGATGTGCTGGCAAAGGTGCAGCCAAAGGCGAAACGGCAGGTCATCAGCGAGGAGACCAGCGAATTGATGCGCTATGCCCTGGAGAGCGTGGTCGCCAACGGTGGCGGAAAAAGAATGCGTATATCGAAGGCTATCGCATCGGAGGGAAGACCGGGACCGCACAGAAGGCGGTCGATGGCAAATATCTCAAAAAAATGAATACATTCTCTCTTTTCTGTCGGCGGCACCGATGGAGGATCCCCCGCATCGTTTTGTATGTAGCGGTGGATGCGCCGCAAAACGATGTGCAGTATGGCGGTACGGTCGTCGCCCCGGTCGTGAAGGCGATGTATGAAGACATCCTGGCATATATGGACGTTGAGAAAAGCGAGGAACAGCTGGAAAAGAAACTGGTGTGGCCCGGAGGCGGAGGGCCATCGTCGCGGAAGACTTCATCGGACGAGACAAAGCGGATGTCCGTCAGGAAGGGTCCGCTTTTACCTTTTATCGGCGAGGGCGATACGGTGATCGATCAGCTGCCGGCCGGCGGTACGACGCTCAGTGAGGAAGGAAGGGTGTGGATCTACCTTGGAGAAGATACGTTTGAATGAGGCGCTGAATGCTATGGGCATCGCCTGCAGCGATCAGCGCGTGTGATCGCCGGCATCCATGACGACAGCCGGCGGGTCGGCAGAGACTGGGTCTTCGTCGCCCGCAATGCGAAAGCGGAGCGCTTTACATCGAGTGATGCGCTGGTAAAGCAGCGGTCGTCGTGTGCGGACATATTGATCCGCGGGCGGATGTCTATGCGGTGGAAGATGTGGAACAGGTGCTTCGTCAGCTGATCGCCTGTTGCCATCCCGGTCTGTGCGAACATCTGCTGTGCATCGGGGATCACCGGCACCAACGGGAAATCCAGCACGGCCTATTTTCTCTACCAGTGCCTCTCACATGAGATGCCCTGTCTGTGGATCGGTACCCATCATGTGCTGTGTGAAGCCTTTCAGGAGGACAGCGTGCGACCCCTTCGCTGTGTGAGCTCGTACGTCTGATCGAAAAGGGGCGGGACGTCGGCATTCGTTGCGTCATCATGGAGGTCAGCTCCCATGCGATCGCTCAGAAACGCATCGCCGGTCTCGCTTTTGATCACATCCTCTATACGAACATCCGTAGCGATCATCTGGATTTTCACCACTGCGAAGCATTATCGCTATACGAAGTATGCATTGCGACACTATCGGAAGGCAGGGGGAAGGATCATCGTCAATCATGATGATCCCCCGCCTGCGCGCGCTGTATCCGCTGGTGGAGGAAACTGTGTCACTTTACGGCACCCGGCTGTCGCATTTTTATCTGCACGATGTGGAGACAGTGCGGACCGGCCTGCGGTTTTCGGTCAACGGTGACCGTTATGAAACGGCAGTCTGCGGCCCTTTCAGGCGATGAACCTGACGGCGGTCATCGCGCTGTGTCATCTGCTCGCCATACCGGTCCGCCGGCTGCAGGCTTCGATCCGCGCGCTGGTGCCGTTGGATGGACGGATGCAGAAGGTATGGACCGTCCGCTCGCCTTTGTCGATTACGCGCATACCGCCAGCGCCTGTCTGGCACTGTATCGAAGCGTAGGGAGATCGCACACCGTCGGATCATCACCGTGATCGGCTGCGGTGGACTGGGATGCGGGCAAACGGGCGCGCATCGGGGAAATAGCGTCTTCCTGCGGCGACCTGTGCATCTTTACCAGCGACAATCCGCGCGGGGAAGCGCTGACCGACATCTTCGCACAGATGCGACAGCGGGCACAAGACAACATCATGATTTTTTGAGGAGCGCGCGCATACGTCAAATTTGCAGTGAAAAAGGCGGGAATGATGATATAATACTCGTTGTTGGCAAAGGCGATGAAGATCCAGCTCATCAATGGCCGGGCATATGCGTTTGACGATGCCGCGATCCTTTGCCGCGCACTGAGGGAAAAGGAGGAACGTGCGTGATTCAGTTGGACTTTCTCGTAGCGTTTTTTGGTCACGCTGGTCATCACTCTGCTGGTGATGCCCGGGGTGATCCGCTACTTTATAAGATCAAATTCGGACAGACGGAACGGGAGGAGGGACTTGCCTCGCACAAGGTGAAGAACGGGACGCCGACGATGGGCGGCATCGTGTTCATCCTCGTTCCGATCTTGGTATTTGCGCTGATGCGCCCTGCGGTACTGACGCAGAGTAGCATCAGATCGTCATCCTCGCGTATGTCGGCTATGGCCTCATCAGTTTATCGACGATTATCTGATCGTCGTCAAGAAAAAACAATGAGGGGGCTTCGTCCGGGGGTCAAATTTGCGCTGCAGTCTGCTGGCGGTCGTGTTCTTTCTGATGTATCGGACGACGGCTTCCACCGAGGTCATCCTGCCGCTGGTGGGCTGGCGCTTGATCTGGGGCTGGCTGTACTTCTTTCTCGTCTTCCTCATGTTCACTGCCGAAAGCAATGCGGTGAACCTCACCGATGGACTGGATGGACTCTGCGCCGGGGTGAGCATCGTCGCTCTGTTTCCTTATATCATATTTTCACTGCTGCAGGGAGGGGGCGCTCGCTGGCGTTGTTTCTGCTGTGTGTGGTCGGATCGCTGCTGGGCTATCTGCGCTTTAATCTGCATCCGGCAAAAAAGATCTTCATGGGCGATACGGGTTCGCTGGCCATCGGCGGTCTGCTGGCTGCGGTCGCCATGGTGACGAAGCAGGAACTGCTGCTGGTCATCATCGGCGGTGTGTTTCGTCATCGAGGTGCTGTCGGTAGTGATCAGGTGACACATTTCAAACGGACGGGAAAGCGTGTGTTCAAGATGGCGCCGATCCATCATCATTTTGAGCTGTGCGGCATGAAGGAAACTAAGGTCGTCACGCTGTTTTGGTGCATGGGCTTCGTATTTGCGCTCATCGGTCTGCTGCTGGGGGTGCTGTGAAATGGCGAAGTTCTGATCATCGGTGCGGCCCTGCGGCAAGGCCGCTGCACGCCTGCTGAAGAAGCACGGGCATGCGGTGACGCTGACCGACAGCCGAAAAGCTGGAAGAAAGAGAAGAGCTGATCGCAGAAGGCATCACGGTGGCAGACGGCGGTCACCCGCAGTGGCTGCTGGAGAAGTCCTGGGCGTTCATCGTCAAAAATCCCGGCATTCACTTATCGGGTGCCGCTGGTAAAGGCATTCGTGGAAAAGGGTGCCGATCTATACGGAAGTTGAGATCGCTTATCGCTATGCCAGACATTTCCGTTACGGTGCGATCACCGGCACCAATGGCAAGACGACGATCACATCGCTGCTGTATGAGATGCTTCGCCGCAAGGGAGATGCGCTGGTTGCCGGGAACATCGGCTATCCGCTGTGAGCTTGCCGAGCGCTATGAGGATGAGGAGAAGGATGTCGCTTTGGAGCTGAGCAATTTTCAGCTGCTGGGCATGGAACAGTTTTTGTGTCAGCGTCGTCTGCAATCTGGCGCCGGATCATCTGGATTACATGGATTCATTGGAGGATACTATCAGCAAGATGCGCATATATCAAAATGCATCCCCGGATGCCCTGGTTTCTGCGCAATGTCGACGATCCGCTCATCCTGCAGTATGCGACGGATATTCCTGCCGTGATCATCGATTACTCGCTCACACGCACAGACGTCGATCTGTATCGCAGGATGGCAAGGTCTGGTTCGGCGATACGATGCTCTTTGACACCACGCTGAAGATCGTCGGCGATTACAATGTGGCCAATGCGATGGCGCAGCGTGCATGGCTACCGCATGGGCGTATCCATCGATATCAGGCGGCCTGCGCATCGTTACTTCTGTGGAGCACCGGTTGGAATTCATCGATGAAGCGCGACGGCGTGCGCTATCTACAATGATTCTAAGGCGACCAATACTCATGCCGCTGCCGCTGCCCTGCGCTCGTTTGCGTCAATGTGATCCTGCTGGCCGGCGGGCATGACAAAGGGGATTCCCTTCGATGATCTGAAACAGTTTGACGACCGCGTCAAACTGTGTGTAACCTTTGGTGAAACCAGGGAGAAGTTTGCGGATGTCTTTACAAATTGCATCTGCCGTCTTACGATGAAGGAAGCGCTGGAGGAAGCGTGTGCGCATGCACGACCGGGCGATGTGATCCTACTGTCACCGGCCTGTTCCAGTTTTGATCAGTTTCATAATTATGAGGGCGTGGGCGCATCTTCCAAGCAGATGGTGCGCGAGCTGCTTTAGAAGGAGTCTGTCCATGGATGTTTTAGAAATATTGAAGTCGATCTTTTTATGGAATCGTGGAGGAATTACGGAATGGCTGCCGATCAGTTCGACGGGGCATATGATCCTGTTGGAGGAGATCCTGCCGATGAATGTCTCCGCGAGCTTCTGGGAGGTGTTTCTCGTCGTCGTACAGCTGGGAGCGATCCTGGCGGTCGTGTTGCTGTACTGGAAAAAGCTGTTTCCGTTGAATCTGTCCAATAAAGAACCGTCCGCTGTTGCGTTATGACATCTTACAACTGTGGTTCAAGATCCTGGTTGCCTGCATTCCGGCAGCCATCGTCGGTCTTCTGTTTGATGACTGGCTCAATGAGCATCTGTATCACTCGGTCGTCGTCGCCATCATGCTCATCCTCGTAGGTCTGGCCTTTTCTTTTTCTGGAAAACCGCAACCATCAGCGTGCTCGTGTGACGGCGCTGTCACAGATCACCCATGGATGCGCTGATCATCGGCATCTTCCAGCTGACGCCGCCATTTTCCTGGGAACCTCCGTGGCGGCGCAACGATCATCGGTGCGCGCTGATGATCGGTGTCAGCCGTACGATCGCCGCGGAGTTTACGTTCTTTCTGGCCATTCCCGGTCATGTTTGGGGCCAGTCTGCTGAAACTGGTGAAATTTGGTCTCGCTTTCAGCGGGATGGAGCTGGGGCTGCTGTTTGTCGGCATGCTCAGTGCGTTCATCGTTTCCTTGCTGGTCATCCGTTTCCTGATGGCCTACATCAAGAAACACGATTTCAAAGTGTTCGGTATTACCGGATCGCCCCGGGAATCGTCGTTCTGGCGTTTTCTGATCTTCTGATCCAAAAAGCGTACGAACAAAAAAGTTTTTGCCCATAGGATGCAAAAACTGCTTTTTACTTGTTATTTTAAGATCAGAAAGCCGAGCTTTTTCTTTACCTTGCGCCCTTTTTTCTGCGATCCGGGATGCTTTGGCGTTGCCTTCCCGCAGCACTTCTTCGATCACCCGCTGGCGACGATTTCTTTTTGTAGCGCTTTTGCAGATCGCTCAGGAAGTCGAATACGATATCGCCGACCTCTTTTTCAGCTCGCCGTATCCTTTTCCCCGGGTAACGCTCGACGATGGCATCGATGGACTCTCCGCTCAAAGAAGAATGAATCATGAGCAGGTTAAAACGCCCGGCTGGTTCTGCGGATCATAGTTGACGACGCCCAGTGAATCCGTCACGGCTGATTTGATCTTGTTGCGGGCCTGTGCCGGATCATCCAGCAGATCGATGGTCGCTTTCGGGTTATCCTCGGATTTGCTCATCTTCTTGGTCGGGTTCTGCAGCGAATAGATCTTGGCGCCGACCTTCGGGGTCAGCGGCTGCGGGATGCGGAAGGTCTCCCCATACCGGTTGTTGAAACGCTCTGCCGGGTCTCTGGCCAGTTCGACATGCTGCTTCTGATCGACGCCGACCGGTACGAAATCCGCATCGTACATCAGGATATCCGCCGCCATCAGGGAGGGATAGGTAAACAGGCCGGCGGTGATCCCGGTCTCTCCCTTTGCGGTCTTGTCTTTATACTGCGTCATCCGCTGCAGTTCGCCCATGTAAAGTGTGGCAGGTCAGGATCCAGCCCAGCTCGGCGTGCTGATGCACATCGCTCTGCAAAAAGAGCGTCACTTTGCGGGTCCAGTCCGCATGCCAGATAGAGGGCGATCAGATCCTTCGTATTGCGCTTGAGCTCAGTGGGATCCTCTGCCACGGTGATGGCATGCAGGTTGGCGATGAAGATATACATCTCATATTCATCCTGATACTCTACAAACTGGCGGATGGCACCGATATAGTTGCCCAGCGTCCAGTCGTCCGGTCGGCTTGATGCCGCTCAACATCGTCTGCATAAAACTACCTCCTGAAATAAAAAAGCCCTGTGACAGGGACGTAGAAGCACGCGGTGGTACCCCGGTTTGCCGCCTGATGAGCGGTCACTCACAGCTGTATCGGGGCTGCCGGAATATGCTCAAAAAGTCCCAATTCGCCATTTTCCTGTTGTCTGCTTGCACCAAACGCAGACTCTCTGAGGAAGGGAGAAAAACAGCTACTCATTCTTTCTCACAGCAGATTCACTGACATCATACAACGAATGCAGGAGGTTGGCAAGAGGTTCACAAAAATTGTTATACCTTTTCGTGTGCAGTTGGGGTATAATGAATAAAAAGGAGAGTGATGAAAAGAATGATCATTTTGTATACATCACCGGATGTGCCAGCTGCCGCAAGGCAAGCAGTGGCTGAAGGACAATCAGCTTCCTTTTGTCGAAAAGAACATCTTTACGACGATGCTGAAGGAAGATGAGATCAAGTATTTATTATCTCGCTGTGAAAAATGGAACAGAGGATATCATATCGGTCCGCTCCAAGGCATTTCAGCAGCTGGATTGTGATATAGACGATCTTTCCGTCTCCCGTCTGGTCGAAATCGTGAAGCAGAGCCTTCCATCCTGAAGCGTCCGATCATGCTCTCGGAAAAGAACATGGTAGTCGGTTATGACGATGATGAGATCACGGCGATGGTACCACAGGCACTGCGCAAAGTCGTGGAGAACGCCTGCAATGAGTCCTGCCCGGAATTATCCGGTGTGTGGGGAAAGTACGCGTAAGTTAGCTGTCGGAACAGATGGCTTTTTTTATAAATGAGGAAGTGCGGGAAATATGATATGATGAAAGGGAAGCAAGGTGAGAATGATGGAACAGGGAGCGTTATTTGCATACAGGGATGAATGAACCTTTGGCAAACCGCATGCGGCCCGCTGACGCTGAAGGACTATGTCGGTCAGCAGCATCTGCTGGGCGAAGGGAAGGATCCTGCGGCAGCTGATCGAAAATGACATGGTGCCGTCCATGATCTTCTGGGGACCGCCGGGTGTCGGAAAGACGACGCTTGCCGGGATCATTGCGGCGCACACGCGGGCAGATTTTCATTAATTTCAGTGCGGTCACGAGCGGAATCAAGAAATCAAAGAGGTGATGCAGCAGGCGCAGGCGGCCACCGCCGGATGGGGCAGAGAACCGTGCTTTTTGTGGACGAGATCCACCGCTTCAACAAGGCGCAGCAGGACGCGTTTTGCCTTTTGTGGAAAAAGGAAGCATTATTCTGATCGGCGCCACGACCGAGAACCCCTCCTTTGAGATCAACTCGGCGCTGTTGTCCCGGTGTAAAGGTTTCGTGCTGAAGGCGCTGGGAAGGAGGATCTGTGCAGCGTTGCTGCAGCCGTGCTTGCTGATGAGTCCGGCTTTTGGAGAACCGAAACATCGTGGTGGAGAAGGGGGGTGCATCCATCGCCGCCTTTGCGGCCGGGGATGCCGGACGGCGCTCAATACGCTGGAGATGGCCGTGCTCAACGCGGTGGAAGAAGGGCGGCGGAAGGTGTGTGTGGACAAAGCGCTGATGGAACAGTGTACGAGCCGCAGGTCCTTCCTGTATGACAAGAACGGCGAGGAGCACTATAATCTCATCTCCGCACTGCACAAATCGATGCGCAACAGCGATGTGCAGGCCGCGGTGTACTGGCTGGCGCGCATGCTGGAGGCGGGAGAGGATCCGCTGTATATCGCCAGCCGCCTGGTACGCTTTGCCAGCGAGGATGTAGGCATGGCCGACAGCCGTGCGCTGGAGATCTGCTTGTGGCGGCCTATCAGGCAGCGCATTGATTCTGGGCATGCCTGAATGCAGCGCTGCATCTGACCCATGCGGTGCCTATGCGACGATAGCCGGTCCCGCTGCAGATCCGCAATGCGGTCACGACGCTGATGAAAGATCTGCATTACGCGGGGTATCGTATGCGCGATGAATGAGCCATCACCGAAGGACGATTCGCGCAGAAGACGATGAAGGAGCGGATATGGCAATGTTGTATGGGATCTTCATTTCATTATTTTTTTGACATTTGTTCAATGTTTTTGGTAAATAGTATTTCCTGTCCAGTTGAAGATGGAACAGCTGCTCCAGGGGAATCCAGTACATCCGATCCTGTATAACAGGCCTGATAATAGATGTCCTGGCAATTCACCACATTCATGTTCTTCAATGTCTCCAATATCTGACCTGGTGTAAAATGCGTGTCATTGCGGTCCAGCTTGACCTCCAACAGCCGGTAGATCAATAAAGCTGTATAACAGATCAGAAAATGGGCCTTTATTCGGTGCTCCAATCGGTGATGTACCGGTCTGGATCCAAAATGTGTTTTGAGGATCTTGAAACAGTCCTCGATCTTGTATCTCCTTGACTGGAGGTCCAGGATCTCTGTCTCCTCCATATCGAATATGTTGGTGGCCATCGCATAGAATCCATCGTATCTGGCTTCTTCTTCGATGCGCTCCTCGTCAAGACGGTAGGATCTCTTCTTATCGCTCTTGATGAATCGGGTCACATCATTCGGTCCTTTTTTGAATGTTTCCGGATCCATGTTCCTGAGAATGTTCTTGGCCCGCTCGATCTGTCTGCTCCGAACGCTCTTCTGATACTCGGCCATCTTTCTGGGTAGGTGACGATGATCCTCTGTTTCAGTGTCCCTTTCGATTTCACATGCCTTGTCTTTCCGTTCTTGTATCGTTTGGTCTCGAACAAGCCAAGGTCGACGACCTTATCCACAGGAATCGATTTATAGATGTATCCGTCGTAAAGATCCCGGTTCGCCCCTGGTCCTTATCAAATGTCTTCATGGCCTCCAAAGATGCCTTCCGGCCATTCTTAGAAAAACGATAGTCGCAGTCATTGAATACCGCCTGCTTGAGGACATCGCTCAACTTCTTGACGGATTGTGTGACCACAAACTTTCTTCCGCCAAAGTCATTGAACAGGCGGGTATCGGTATAGCCAAGCCCCGCATCCGAACAGTAGATGATGTCCTTATTTTTGAACATATCGAGCATCTTCTTTTCTGCCGGGACGGCACAGATAGATTCGTTGTCGCTTCCGGAATTGATGCACATGCTCAGAGGGATACCGTCCGCATCCATGAACAGTCCCATTTGAACGATCGGATTGGGCCTATGTTCCTTAGATAAGCCATACTTTAACAGCCCTTTGATCAGTTCACCGGTCACTTCATCATAGACATCTTCATCTTCTGTTTTCCTTTTCAAAGTAGAAGTTCGTACAGTCAAAATAACATATGCTCGTGTTTCTCCTGATCACGGAATTACTGGCATCAAACAGATGGGCGAGGTATCCGTCATAGTTTTCAGTGAGGATATCCATGAAACGGAGGACATCCTGATGAGAGATATCGAAGTCGCCATAGAACTTATGAAGATGGTTCAGCGTATGGAGCTTACTTCCGGGATCCAGGATCCTTGAAAAGACGAGCATCCTAAGGATGAGGTCCGGATCGAACTGGATCCTTCTTTCTTTACAGAGATCCAGGAAATAATGATCCATCTTCAAAGAGGAATAAATTTCCTTGAGATAGAAGTATCCGATATTACTGCTGGTAGATCTGGACAGGACATTTCCCTGATTGATGAGCTTTTCATCAAAATCCACGGTAATATGATATTCGACCTTACTGTTTTTGATCTGCTCGTTATACTCCCTGACTTTCAGTTTGGCATATTCAAGAGGATCATCGGTGATCTTGAGGAGTTCAGAATGTTTTCCGATCCTGGCGACATTTTTGGTTGTGACCTTTTTTCCCATTGCGGATACCGACCTGGATGAAATAGGTAGGATCCTTAGATTTACGGTCATAATTAAGTTTCATAGGGAATACCTCCGAATACATTATACCACAATTTACAACACCGTACAACATACATACAACAAATCGTTTCTTCCCTCTTCGCTTGGGTATCTTGTTAAACTTATTATTGTAGTAAGAATGCTTCTTATTCTTTACAGCTGCATGGTCAACTTCAAACAGGCAAGATTAAGAAAAAACTCCCTACACGAGTGATCCGAACTGTTTTCTTCTTGCCGGCAGATTGATTGTTCATCGGGATTAAACCAGACCCATAACGAAAATTCTTTTGAAGAGAGAATTGCTTCAGAATCTCTTTTGATTCCGAGAACCAGACATTAGAAACTAATTTCATCTTCAAATGATTTTGCTATCATATCAATCAATTTGTTAAGTTCTTTGATATTTTCTTTTACCTGGTCTATATGCTTCTGAATTAGTTTAATACGAGCTTTTAAATAGAAGTTAGATCAATGCCATTTACTGTATTTAAGATATCATTTTTATCATCTTTACATTTTCCATGGACTTTGGAAAGAATATCTTCCTCAGAATAGGGTTCATCTGATAAAATAAGATTAGTTATATTTGAAGAGAATTTACCAAATACGTCGGTGAAGACCATATCAAGTTTACAATTTCCAACAGTCAGTGCATTCTGATAATTATTCTTCTTCCGGAACGGACATTCGTCAATTTGAACTTATAAAGAGTAAATTCACGAAGGATACGGGTATCTTTGGAAGGAATAAAACTTACTTTCGCGATGCCAAGTTTAAATAGATCGACAATCTATTTAGCAGCCTTATCGTCATCTTTCTCTCCTTTCACAGCCTAGACCCATTTAGGATTAACAATTACGATATTAGAGATGTGACTTTTAATATATTGTACACCTGGATGTAGTACTTGTCAGTCGATTCCATGCATTCTGGCAGTCGTTATCAAAAACCAAGCTCTAAATTCGACCAGAGAGTTGTGAAAAGGTTGAGAATCTTTTTAAGATAGCAAGGGTTGACAGATTCAGAGATACAGATAACTACAACAATTATGCACATCAACGCCACAAATAAGAGGATATACAATTTTTCATAAATAAAGCTCCTTTCTAGAAAGAAGAAAGAAGCCTTGACTGAATGCGCAGAACTAAAGATAAACTAATAGACAATGATAAACTACGGACTTGAAGTCGACACTCATGTATGCTTGAAACGAGCAGACTCACACAGATTAACATGCTGATTTATCTAAACGAGTGCAGAAATCTGCAACTCCTTCTCCCATGCTATCTAGTATGCTTCGATATTCGAGTTCATGATAACAGAATAGAGAAAGGGATTAAATAAAAACGAGTTTGCTAAACGTATATATTCATTACTATGTGTTCCTTGGAGCAAAGCAGAAAAGCAGGAAGGATTGGTTAATATGTTAATTAAAAAGAAAATAAATGATGTGGATTTTGAGGTAAACATAGAGAAAGGAGACTCTATACTTTGCTCTAGAGAAATTTCAAATGTGATTAAAGGTGATTTAAATAGTTTTATAGAATATCTGTATGAAAAAAAGGGGAGTTATATATACCATTAGCTGTAACTTTAGAAATCACAAACATTTGTAATTTTAGATGCCAATTTTTTTATATTAATGAAGAAAAATAAGAAGAATAATATATTAGAATTCTGCAAATTAAAAAAAGGGAATCGATTATTCGGGTAGATAGAGGGTTATTAGTTGTATACTTAACTGGAGGAGAAATTTTATCTCATCCAGAGTTTGAAGAAATATATAGATACTTAAAGAAAAAAAGGGTTTTTTGTAGTTTTATTAACAAATCTTTCCTATTAAATGAAAATATTTACAATTATTTAAGGATTTACCACCTTATAGAATAAACCGTTTCAATATATGGTGCGTCGAATGAACAATTTAAGAATGTTACACGAATTGATTATGATTTTAAAAGGTTTTAGAAAATATTCTCTTGCTAAAGGAGAACGGAATAACGGTCACATGTCAAACCCCATTAAATAAGTTAACTCTTCCTGACTTTGATTTAATAAAAAATTGGTGCAATGAAAATAATATTAAATATTCTCATTCTACTGAACTCTCTGATACGTATTCTGGAAAGTCTTTAAATTATTTAAAAATTGAGAATGAAATTAATGAAACTTATAAAAGAGAATTTATAACAAAATCAAAGATAAATTTTGGATATAGATATCATTTTGACTGTAGGGCTGGTAAACATACTTTTGTAATCTCATCCGACTATAAATTTAGACCATGTTTCATGCTTTCGGTAAAAATGAACGAACTTTTGATGCTAATGATTCAATTGAAATTGCTATGACAAATATGATTGATTATATTAATGACATGCGTAAGAAGAAAATAGACGGATGTAATGATGTATTGCTCATAATATATGTTCTGAATGTCTTTTTTTTCTCAGCAAAAAGTTTGCGATTTAGATGAATATATGAATAAGAAATGCAAAATGAATTTAGAAAGGTTGAAAAATTTAAAAGTTATTGATTAAAATTAGATTCTTTCTTACTTTAGGATAATATCTCAATAGGGTAATTTTGATATTTTTGATTAAATCAGTAATATTAGAATTATCCAATTTCTATTTGCCCATTAGCAGTAAGAACCTAAAATTATTTCATATAATATGTATTTGTCCAAAAGGGTTTGTTTAACGAAAAAAATGAAAGACTAATTAAAAATGATGATAGATATGATCTATAAATTCTTGTGAAAAGAATAAATAACAATTTTGTATTTAATGTTATTTATAATTCGACTTAAATAATATAAGAAGAATAACAGTGAAAGAAATAAACGCACTATGTTCAAAGGTTAAATATTTAAAGAAAGATTAATTTTAAAAATAAATTTTATTCATATATCTGGACTTATCATAAAGAAACAGAAAGAAGACAGATATCTTATATTCAGTCATTAAAGCTAATATAAATGAATCTATTTGATTATAAAAATAAGTGAGTTAAGAATAGATATTTTTTAAATTCTCTTGCTAGAATAATTTATAATTTATTGGTAACTATATTTGATGATTATTTAGAAAATTAAAGGTCCAGGAAAGCCACCAAATATTGTGACAGTTGATAATATCAAAGATACTCGTTACGCAAGAAATCGAGAATTTCAAGGGTATTAACTGATTTTGGTTGGGTAAGAGAATTGAATGAAGGAGTAAAACGTATTTATTCTGATATGGCAATTTCTTTTTAGATGAACCAGAGTATAGTGAACCTGAATATGTAGTTAAATTGATATTAAAAAATAATATTATAATGCGTAATATTCGACAAGAAAGCCGTTTAGAACGTATTATAACGCGATAAATATGGCAACAACTTAAATCAATTTTTAACTTATTTTAGCTAGCAAGAAGACAGTGACAAGAAAGCAGACTTATGCACTTTTCACTAGTAAAGCGCCTAATACAATATCTGCTAGATTAAATCATCTAATTAAATTGGACATCATTAAGCGTAATGGAAGTAAATATGACCCTAAACAGACATATGAAATGAAATAGTTAGAGGATGCAAATTGCGAGGTAGATGCGAGGTTTAAGCATGAATGTTATTACGACATTTGCTCTAGAAATCTTTAAGATGTTTTGACAATGCAACAAGTAAGCGACAAAAGGCTTTAAAACTCTTATTTTTATAAGGCTTCGGAGTTCTCAAAACGTTAATATTTTTAGGTTTAAAGAGAAGGAAAAGTCCCATAAAATGGGGCTTTTTCACCTTTTAGAATTAGTTTTTTATAAATAAAGCAGCAATAAGGTAGCAATAAATCAGCAAGTATTCTCACTAACTATGTGGTGATAGAATGTGGGTCTTGCTGCTTTATCTTTATTTATATACAAATCTTTATGAGAAATGTGGTGAGATAATTGCTACTTTATATTTACTAATTGGCAGGAACAAATTTACTTTAAAGATGGAACATACATTTTGTTTATTGCTTCTATTAAAAGTGTTGTGAATATTTCACTAAGATGACGACACCATGTTAATCAATTGACGACACTGTGTGATTATTTCAGGTTCTTCAACCACTCAATTCACAACATCAGCATCAGTAGTAGATAATCGTAGCACCATCAGTGCAAACAAATAGCACCACTCGAAAGTGGTGTCCATTTTTATTCTTTATTCATATTTGAAGTTACTTCTCTCATATTGACATCGCCTGCATTGATTGTTATAGAATTATGAATGATACGATCCATAATTGCATCTGCATGTACTCCTCCACCTAATCGATTATGCCATGATTCATTTTTTAAATTGTGTACAAAATATAGTAGATTTATTTTGATATCTTCTTTCTATAAGCTCAAAAATAAATTCTATTTCTTGTTCACTCATAGAATTTATAAGCCATTCATCTAAGATAAGCAAAGGACAGTTCGCAAACTTATTAATTAATTTATTTCTTCCCCTTTTTTAATTCTGCTTCTTCTAGTTGGACAAATAGATCAGGAATTCTTATATAACGTGTACTTATTCCATCGCGGCAAGCAGCTTTACCTAAACAGTTTGATAAAAATGTCTTCCCTGAACCAGTAAAACCTACAATCAAAACATTCTTATAATTATCAATATAACTATTCGTGATTAGCGTCATAATTTGATTTTTGTCTAATTCCGATTTGTATAATAAATATCTTCTACTGATGCTTGAGGATATCTAAAAAGCTCGCATTCCCATCATATCTGAGTTTCTTTTTTGTTTCGTCATTAATCATTGTATTTTCCCTTCCATAATAGTTCTGCGCCTCTAATATATCCACCATCATCACCATTTTATTTATACTCTTATTCGCCATCCAAATGATATCTTGATTACTCATTAAAATACCATTAAGATGGTGATAGCAGGGGAGACTTCAGTTTTGTTAGTGCAAGTTATCGGAACGAAGCACAATTTGAT
>VOFD01001875.1_pt1 | contig 18209 bp, 13 predicted proteins | sample 5384101 | NCBI WGS metagenome assembly VOFD01 (sample SAMN12384723, study PRJNA508395) | human gut metagenome | isolation source: healthy gut C | host: Homo sapiens
TCTTAATTTGTTGGGATAAAGAATTGCTTAATATATGAAAAGATTTACTAACGTAAAGATTACAGGCTTTTTATGTGCAGCAGGCTTCATGGCTGCCGGCATTTCCAACGCTCAGGAGCCGACCGATTACGGACGGCTTTCCGGCAGTTTTGAGACCAATACGATATGGTACATGCCGGACGATAAGATATACGATGTCAGCAACAGGTTTCCGACCGACCGCATCGGTTCGAACAACTACCTGAAGCTGGATTATTCGCTCGGCAAGTTCAGTGCGGGAATACAGGGCGAACTGTATGCGCCGGTCGTCAACGGTTATCCGGACCAGTATCAGGGGGCAAGATAACCAACAAGTATGCGAGCTGGACGGACGATAATTTCTTCGTTACGGTGGGCGACTTTTACGACCAGTACGGCAGCGGCCTTATTTTCCGCGCCTATGAAGACCGGGCGCTCGGAGTGAATACTTCCGTAGAAGGTGTGCGGGCAGGAATGAACATAGGCGATGCGTTCGCTATTCGGGCGATGCTCGGCCGTCCGAGACTTTATATGGAATACGCACCTTCGTGGCTGCGCGGTGCCGATGCCACGCTCGCGCTGTCGTCCCTGTTCGGGTTCAAGTCGCAGTATCTGGCGCTCGAAGGCAGCTACCTGTCGCAGTACGACCAGGCGCGTCTGAATATCGTTAACAATGAAGGCCAGTCCATTCTGAGTTCGGACATGAGCGCATGGTCGGCCCGTATGGTGTACGAGGCGGCCGGCTTTTCCGGACGTCTGGAACTCGTCGGCAAGTCGCCGGGGGCCTACTTGCAGGACGGCGAAAACGTAGCCTACAAGGGGCGGGCGCAGTTAATCGAGCTCGGTTACAGCGGTTACGGCTGGGGTATTTCGCTGACGGGACGTAACGTGGACCATATGGAGATGAAGCTGACGGATTCGAATGAACTGCAGTACAGCGGTACGGGCAACGTACTGAACTACATTCCGGCGCTGACGAGGCAATATACCTATTCGCTGGCCAACCTCGACCCGTTCCAGGTGAAGGCCAAAGGGGAACGTTCGGGGCAGCTCGATGTATACTACAACATCCACAGGGGCAGCAAAGCTCGGTGGCAGGTACGGTACGAAACTGCATGTCAATGCCTCGGTCGTATACCAGCCTTCGGATGTATTCTATGTGCTGGGAGCTCCGGAGGGTGCTCCGGCGATGAATTTCGCATACCTCGATACGAGTTTCGATTTCGAGAAGCAGTGGAACAAGAAGGTGAAAACCACGTTCCTGTTCGCTTTCCAGCGGATGATGGGGGAAGAACGGACGACCATTCCCATGAACAGGTACGTATTCGCATTCGACGGACTCTACAAGTTCGATACGCGGCATTCGCTGCGGTTAGAACTGCAATATCTGTATGCGCCGTTCGTGTATGAAGGCGAAGAGAAACTGGTCGATTCGAGGAATAACGGCGACTGGTGGGCCGCACAGCTCGAATACAGCTTCGCACCGGTCTTCAGCGTATTCGTGAGCGACATGTATAACTACCAGAAAGAAAAGGTACATTATTATAATGTAGGTGTCAGCTATACCAAGTCCCGTACGAGGATAGCGCTTTCCTACGGGCGCAACCGCGCCGGTTTCGTCTGCTCCGGAGGCGTTTGCCGCCAGATGCCCGGCTATACCGGCTTCAACCTCTCTCTGACTACTTCGTTCTGATGGATAGGAACAAACTATTCGATTAAATACAAAATTTTTTTTTCACAACTATGAAAGCTTTCAAAAGACTCAGTTTCGTGCTGATGACGGCTGCGCTGTTCTTTACGGCCTGCAACCCTACCCCCGCTGAGGGGCCTACACCTACCGACAAGGCATTGATGCTTTCGGTGGACAAGGCTTCCATCATGGCCGACGGTCGTGACAAGGCAACGTTTACCGTGAAGTATGGCACGGAGGCTAAGAGCATCGATGTAACCACCGATGCCGTTATCAAGAACGGTGAGACCGAATTAGAAGGTTTTACCTTCACGAGCACTGCGACCGGTGAATACAAATTTACCGCAACCTATGTCGACCCCGATACGCAGGAGACCGTTACTTCCAACGAAGTGACTGTTGCAGTTTCGTCCCTGTCCCTGACTGTCGATACCGAATCCATTATCAGCAACGGATTGGGTAAAGCTACGTTTACCGTAACATATGAGGGTACGGATGTGACTTCTACGTCGACCATTACTAACGTAACGCTCGATGAAACATACGGTCAGGGCGAAAACGAATTCGTTTCTCCGAATTATATAGGTGAATTCGAATTTACGGCCAAGTACAGGAATCTGACTTCCAATACCGTTAAGGTGACGGTTACTGCCGCTCCCGCTGCGGAGCTGCGTCTCAAAGGTGGACAAGGCCCGTCTGAAAACGGGCGAAACCGCAACGTTCACCGTGCTGGACAAGGGCAGTGACGTGACCTCTTCCGCGAAGATAAAGAACGTGACTTCGGGCGAATACCTCGACGGTACGACTTATACGATGGCTGCTGACGGTACGGTTCAATTCGTGGCTGAATACGACGACAAGACCTCCCAGACGCTGAGCGTAGGTTCCGGAAACTTTCACAAGAACGTGATGGTCATGAAGTTTACGAGCGTGGGATGTACGAATTGCGTGTCGATGGCCACTGCCCTTGAAAAGGCCAACGAGGCATTTCCCGACAGGATGGTAGAAGTGGCCATTCACCACCCCATGTACACTGACCCGATGGTTCCCGCGAATATAGAAGATATCACTGCATATTTCACCGTATCGGGACTGCCGATGACTTACTATGACATGGATTTGTCTGTATATTCCTACGGAGCCGAATCCGCTTCGGCAATATTGGCCAAGGTCAAGCCACTTGCAAAAGTTGCGGCCGGTGGTATAGCCGCCGATGCAGTGGTGGACGGCAGCACCCTGAAGGTCAATGCGGAAGTTACTGCGGCAGCGGCCAACGATTACTATCTCGGCGTCATGTTGCTCGAGAACGGTATCATCCATAAGCAGGCCGGTTCCAACAATGCCAATTACGTACACAACCATACGCTGCGTGAAACGCTCAGCGAATCCATCTTCGGCGATTCGCTCGGTTCTTTGAGCGAGGGCCAGACGGCTTCCAAAGAGTATTCCATTACGCTCAATTCCGAGTACAAGGCGGATAACTGCACGGTAGTGGTTTACGTATGTACCAAATCCGGCGAAACCTGGAGTGTATCCAACATCGTGAATTTCCCGGTCGACGGTTGGGCTGATTACAGCTTTGAATAGCAGCGAACAGTTATATGCAGAGGGACTGCACCACTCTGATGGTGCAGTCCTTGTATAAAACAATTATGTTGTTGTAAAAATGTATTTTCGTTAAATGTATCGTATTTTTTCAGCAGTTCTTTAACCATTGTCAACAAACCAAATCACGTATTCATTATGAGCAGTATCAAGTATTTCGGATATGCAATCTGTGCGGCGGCTTTGGCATTTGCATCGTGCTCTGAACCGGCTTCTACTACTCCGGGAGGAGACGATAAGAAGCTCGTTTTGTCGGCCGACCGCACCGAAATCACCTCGGACGGAACGGACAAAGTGACCTTTACCGTCAAGTACGACGGTGAGGATGTGACCGCTACGGCGGAGATATCGAACGTAACGGATGGCGCTGCCGTAACTGACCATGCGTTTACGACGGACAAGGAAGGGACGTATGAATTCATAGCTACCTATGAAGGAGTGGAGTCCAATAAAGTCACCGTCAAGGCCGAACCGCTTTCCGGTCTCGTGCTTGAGGTGGACAAGGAAACCATTGTCAATAACGGAGAGGATGTCGCTACGTTTACGGTGACGTATTCCGGTCAGGATGTGACCGCCCAGACGGTTATCGTAAATCTGACGAACGGCGAACGTTGGAAAGAGGGTGTACATACCTTTACCTCGACGACTTCCGGCGATTACGAATTTAAGGCATCTTATGAAGACATGACCTCTAATACGGTTAAAGTGGCCGTAACCGTCGAAGCTTCCAATCCGCTCGTACTTACGGCTACGAAACCGCGTATCGTTCCCGACGGGACGGATGCCACTTCTTTCAAGGTGATGTACGAAGGCGAGGATGTGACCGCTCAGGCCAAGATTAAGAATCTCGAAACGGGCGAGTACCTTGAGTCGAACAGTTTCTCTTATAACGGGACTGCTAAGGTAGTGCAGTTCGAGGCCGAATACGAAGGCGCTACGTCCGCTCCCATCAATGTAGGTTTCGGCGATTTCTACAAAAATGTGCTGTTGTACCGTTTCACGGGGACTTGGTGTCCTCCGTGTACGGCTTTCGGTCCCGTACTGAATGCTGCGGTGGAAAGCTATCCCGACCGTTTGGTGCAGGTGGCAGTGCATAAAAACGATGAGTATACGCCTGCCGATTATCATGATTTTGCATCGTATTTCGTCGAATCGGCCGTACCGGCGATTTATTTCGATTATGATGCTGAAGGGCCCGGTTCCGCAGCAGCTTCGATGAGCTCGAACGATATCGTCAATACCATCAAGGAGTATCAGGCCGACGGGGCCAAAGTGGGTATTGCAATCAGCTCTACCGTGGATGCCGGTCGCAATGCCAAAGTGACGGTACGTGTGACTCCGAGTGAGGCGGGTATGTACCGGTTGGGGGTTATCTTGCTCGAAGACGGCATAGAGGGGCGCAGTCCGGGACAAGTCGGTTTATCCACGACAATACGATGCGTGTATTGGCGACCTCGCTCGGCGGCGATAGCCTCGGGGAAGTTGCGGAAAATACCGAGGTCGTGAAAGAGTACACCTTCAGTCTCGAGGGATATACGGACAACTGCCGTGTCGTGGCGTATGTGAATACGGCCGATGGCGACGTATATGCGACTACCAATGCGGCCTCCTGTCCCGTGAATGGCCGGACGGATTACCGTTTTGAAACGGCGGCCGAATAAGAGAAGGGCGGAAAAGCGGTCGGAAGACTGCGGATATGAAACAGGGGAACCAACTTTTAGTCGGTTCCCCTGCTGTTTTTCATCGCCGTTCCGTTCCTGGGACGCGTCCGGCCCTGCTGCTGGCCGGTTATTCTTTTGCCTGTTGTTTCGGTGCCTGTTGCCCGCCGGCCGGGGCGGAAGCAGGAACTGGAGCCTTCCCGGGGAGGATGGAGTGCCAGGGGATACCGTCTATCGTCGAGATATCGACCTTACCCGACTCGACGAAGCCGCTGATGAGCGTGTCGCGTGCGTCGGCATTCTGGAACGGATAGAGTTCGAAAGCCGGCAGTACGGAGACGAAATGTTCCAGTATCTCCGCCTGGATGGATTCGTAGCTCGGCCAGTTCTTGTTGGCCGAGAAACAGTAAATCTGTACCGGCAGGCCGTTTGCCGTCGGGGCGAGCGTGCGCACCATGAGGAGCAGGTCTTTGTTGATGGCGGGATGCCGCTTGAGATACAGGGTCATGTAGGCCCTGAAGAGACCGACGTTCGTGTCGATGGTGCCGTTTACCAATCCGGCCGGATTGTCCGTATTGACTGTCTGACCGGCAGCGGCCTGTTGCTGTTTTTCGGTGATGAATTTTCCCAGTTCTTCGTCGAAGCCTTTCATCTTTTCCAGAAATTCGGGCGTACAGGGTTTGATGTAGTCGAGCTTCAGGGAGTATTCGCGCATGATGCGTCTGCCGCCGGAGTCGCTCATGCCACGCCAGTTGATGAAAGAGCCCGATACCAGCGAATAGGGCGGGACGGTGACAGTCGTGTTGTCGAAATTCTGTACTTTCACGACCGTCAGCGTAATATCGGTCACGATGCCGTTTACGTTGTTCTGCGGCATCTCTATCCAGTCGCCGATGCGTACCATGTCGTTCTCCGATATCAGTACGCCTGCGACGAATCCGAGGATGGTGTCCTTGAATATCAACATCAGGACGGCCGTGAAGGCTCCCAGGCCCGTGATGAGGTTGAACGGGGATTTGTTTATCAGGATGGAGACGATGACGATAATGCCGATGCAGGAGAAAATCACCTGAAGGATTTGGATGAAGCCCTTCATCGGGCGGTTTTGCAGCTCTTTTTTGGTTTTCAGGGTATCCCCGACCGTATTCAGTATGGCATTGACCGAGAATATCAGTGCAACGCAAAAGTAAATCCAGGTGATTTTATCGCCGATGATGAACCATTCGGAACGTTTGTCGAAAGCGAAGGGCAGCAGGGCCGAGATGATGAGCGGCGGTATGATAGCCGTCAGTTTCCGCAGAACGCCGTATTTGGCGAGCGAACTGAGGAAATTGTCGTGCTTGCGCTTCAATACCCTCCGGGTGACCCGTGAGGCGATGGAGTGTATGATGACCGCGACGATGAAAGCGATTGCGACGATGAGTATCAGGAAGATGATTTCATCTGCCGTGTCGAGTATCTCGCGGGGAAGTCCTATCCAGGTGAGAAACTCCTTGATGGCGTTCGGTAGAGCTTGGGCGAATCGGTGCGTGTTCATAACGGTGTGTGCGCTGAATCGCTGCGCGGGCGTTCTTCTTCCTTATTGGGTATTTGTCCGTTTGCGGGGCATGCGGCCCGCAGCATATGCGTCCGGTGGCGGGTGCCGGTCGGCCGCAGAGCGGATTTATCCGGTGTTTCAAATCGTTGTATCTCTCGCAACTCTACACAAAAAATATGCCCGAATCCCTTTCCTGCAGAAAAACGGCCTCCGGATATTCGGAACGTGTCGGCGGGCGGTGTGGCAATGCCCGGCCAATCCGGAGAGTCGAAAGTCGTGGAAACCGTGCCGTGTCTTGTCGGCGTATTTTCATGGCTGTTTTTATCAAAATCTCAATTCTTATGGAAAAACGGAATGATATGTTGTCGGGGATACCGGAGACGCCGGTGCATGGCAACGGGGTGGTGCGGAAGACCGGGCAGGTGTTTGTCTCCGCTGCGGGTGCAGACGGGGTGCCTGCCGACCTGTGGGGACCGGAGATGCGGCGGTTGTCGCCTTCGCTGAGTGCCGGCCATGTGGCCAAGTATGCGGATTTCCCCGTGGAATATTCCCTCGGTTTGACGAACATCGAGGTTCCGCTCCATCGTGTCGTGTGCGGTAAGCTGGAAGTTCCCCTTTCGATTGCCTACCATGCGTCGGGTATCCGGCTGGAGGAACTCTCCGAAGCGGTGGGACTCGGCTGGTCGTTCAATGCCGGCGGCGCCGTGGTCAGGGAGATACGCGGTATGATGGATGACGGGGTTGCAGACCATACCGTCCGGACGGGCGGCACGGCTACGCTCGACTATCTGTCGCGGGTGATAGCGGGTACCGAGGACTCCTGTTGGGATAAGTATTGTTACTCCTATCCGGGCGGTTCGGGGAGTTTTCTTATCAATTTCAACGGCAGCGGTGCCGAACTGGTGAAAACCTCTTGTAATGACGATGCGATAACCTTCGAGTATGCGGAGGTGAATGACGGATTCTGGGGAAAACGGAAAATCGTCGAATGTTTTACCGTGACCGACCCGCTCGGAAACCGATATGAATTCGCCTGCAAGGCGGATGTGAGGCCTATGAACGTTTTCCGCCATGAGGTGGACGGTGTCGTGACCGACGACATTTCAGTCGATAACTCTGCCTATATTACTACGGCGTGGCTGCTGACGAGGATAACGTCGGCCGACCTGGCCGATACGGTGGAGTTCGAATACGAGGACAAGGGGATGCTGACGGAAAAGGTGGAGGGTTTCGCAGCCTATTACCGCAAATCGGCGGATGCGCCGGATTCCGACCTTTTCTTGCAGATGGATGTGACCGGGCAGGTTCCCGACCGGGTACACTGTCTTGCTTACAGTTGCATGTTGCTGACCGGGATACGTCACCGGGGCGGCCGTGTGGCGTTCCGCTATACGGATGCTCCGCTGCCGCTGGCACCGGAACTTGAAAACGTCCCGTCGCGTTATCCCGAAGGTTTCGACCTGAACCCGGAGCGGAGGCTCGCTGCGATGCTGGTGTACGATATGGAGGGAGAGTTGGTCTGTAAGGTGTCGTTCGACAACCGGGAGGGGGAACACGATGTCAAACGTTTCCGACTGAACGGGCTCTCGTTTTATGACCGCGATAGCGTGCTGTACGATTCTTATGCGTTCGAGTATTACGGCGTGGAGGGGCTCGTCTCCATCGAACCACAACCTGAGGCTCCGCAGAGCCGGTACGCCCAGGATTTCTTCGGATATTACAACGGTCGGAACGACAACAGGGACCTTAATTTTTTTGACGCCTTACGGACCGGTAGAGGGCCGTCAGGCGGGTAAACGGGATTACTCTTTCCATCATGCCCGTTATAACGCGCTGAAGGCCATTTCGCGTCAGGCGGGTTCCCGGACGGAGTTCTTGTATGCCCCAATACGCATCGCGATGCGGTGGCAGGTGATGTCAGCATCGGCCTGCGAATCGCCGAAATCAGAACCTACGACGAGGGTACGCTTGTCAGGCGCCGGACATTCACCTACCGGCAGAGCGGTACGACCGTCGATTTCCGGCGGCTCGACATAGCCGATTTTACCGAGCGGAGGCAGGTGGGAGTTGCCGCCGGTCGTGTGGACGAATATCTCGTCATCCACTCCGATTCCGTCCTTCCGGGAGCCAGGGTGGAGAATGCCCGGGTGTTTTACGGGGAGGTGACGGAGGAGGTGACGGATGTGAGAAACGGAAAGTCCGTCCGGACGGATTATGAGTACGATACGCGGCTATGGGCCTGTGATTTCGTCTCCAAGAACTACCGTTTCCCCGCCTTTCCGGACGGAGAGCAGTGGAAATCCGTATCGATTCAGGATACGACCGAAGCATCCGACGGTACCGTTCACTATATAGGCGAGATACGCGGTTATTTCAAGGAGAAACCGCGGTTCTTCGGGAACCTTGGCCGGCGGGTGGAGTACGAAGGATTGCCGGACGGCAGCTATCGTGCGGTGCGCACGACCGAATGGACGTACGACCTGTACAGTCCGGAGGTGATGCAGTTGGTGACTGTCGGCCTGTTCGTGAAGAACATGGTGACGACTGCGACGCTGCAAAGACCTGTGTGGGCGCGGGAAACCAACCACATGCGTACGGTAGAGGATTGCCTCTATTTCGACGTGACCGAGAGTCTGCTGCTCTTCCGGCCCGTATCCATGCGTGTGACGACCTGTTACGGCGATAGGGAACATACGGTGGAAACCGGATATCTGTATTACGCTCCCAAGCCTTACCGTCAGTGGCCCGACGGTACGCTGGGGCAGGAGGAGGGTTACACGTCCGGCCTGCTCCTGCGGCAAGTGCGGGTCGAGACGGACGGCGACGTCTATGTGCAGCGTCTTCTGTATCCGACCGATTACGACCTGCCCGTTTACAGGAAAATGTGTGCCGCGAACATGCTCCATACCCCGGTCGGAGTGGAAATCGTGAAGAACGATACGGACAAGAGTGCCGTATATATCGGTTTCGGGGAGGTTACCGTGACCGTGGGACTGGAGGAGCGGGCGTGTTCAGGCCCTGTCGGGAGGAGCGGTATTTCAACGGAGAGCTTTTTGGCCGAACGGGAAATCAAGGAGTTCGACCAGTACGGCAATCCGCTGCATATCGTTGCTACGGGACAGCCGGAGACCTGTTACGTGTGGCGTTACCGGGGAATGTATCCGGTGGCCGAGATACGAGGCGCCTCTTACGAGCAGGTGGCGGCGGCCCTGAGGGACCGGGACGATGCGGACGATATTCCGGACAGTGCCTTCATGAATATCCTGAACGGCCTGCGCGACGACCTGCCCGGCGCCCTCGTATCCACGTACACCTATCGGCCGATGGTCGGCATGACCTCGGCGACCGATGCGGCGGGCAGGATGAAGACTTTCCATTACGATGCCGTCGGCCGTCTCAACGCGGTGAAGGACGACTGCGGTAACCTGCTGGAGACCTGTGAATACGGTCGGAAGTCCTTGCGGATGGCCTTACCGGATGCCGAAAACGTATCGGAAACCGTTGCTGCATCGCCTGCGGACGGAGTTGAACCCTGTGTGATAGGAGGAGAGACGGCGGCGGACTGGTATGTGGATGCCGCCCGCTACCTTTCGCTCGGCACTCTCCGTGTGAGCGACGCATGGTCGGCCGGTATTCTTGCCGACAACAACGTGACGGTGCGGAAACGCTATACGGCTGCACATACCGCCGTTTCGGCGGAGGACTATGTCGCTACGGTCACCTATTACGACTCTTTGGGAGAGGAGCGTCAGCGTATCGAGGTTGGCGGTTCTCCTTCGGGCAAGGATATCGTCACCCCCGTCCACGCCACTTTTCTGAAGGCCGGCGAGGTGCTCTCCTACCTGCCTTATCCCGTGGTGTCGTCCAATGCGGGTGGATACCGCGCGGATGCCGTTGCCGAGCAGGAGAGCTATTATGCGTCGGCCTTTTTCGTTGGCTCTGCCGAGGCCTTATTTCAGGAACTGTTTCGAGATGTCCCCGCGCGGATTGCTCCTCGAACGTACTCAGCCGGGGTTTTCGGCTTCCGTTTCCTCCCGGTTCGGCCTGGATGCGGCCGCGGCCGACGATGCGGTACTGCGCCTGTCGTATTCGGCGGAGACGGGCGGATTCTCCGTGGCGCAGGCATATTACGGCGAGGCCGGTTTCCTCGAGAAGAGTACCGCGACCGATGAGGACGGCCATACGGTCGAAACGTTTACCGACGAGGCGGGACGTACCGTCCTTTCGCGCTGCGACGGGGCCGATACCTACCGCGTCTATGACGGCATGGGGCGGCTGGCCTACGTCGTCACTCCGGAAGGTGCCGCCGCACTCGAAGCGGGTATCTCGTATGCGCCGAATAGCCGGCTCGTTGTCGATTACTGTTTTGCCTATGTCTATGACCTTCGGGGGCGTGTCGCGGAGAAGCAGGTGCCCGGTAAGGGGTGGGAGTATTATGTGTACGACCTCGGCGGCAGGGTACTGCTCATGCAGGATGCCAACATGCGGACGATGGACGATGACGGCAACCTCGTCGGAGGCTATTGGGTAATGTCCGATTACGACGCGCTGGGGCGCCTCGTGTCGCGTTACATGTGTCATACCGTCTCGGCTGCGACTCGCGCGGACTACCAGGCGGTTGCCGATGCCGGTACTCCGCTTGCGCTGCCGCGGACAGTGCTGTTGGCCGCGTACCGTTACGACCGGCCGTTCGGGTACGAATACCGGCGGCTCGCCGTGGAGGACGACCGCTGGCTGTATGTCTATGCCGGTCGGGAGACGGTTTGGTCGGGAGTTTCCGATGCGGCGGAGGCGTTCCTCGGTGCCGGGGGAGCAATAAAGTCCGAATTTCTGATAGGTTCGTTTCTGACGCCTTCCGGCCGGCCGTTCCTCGCCTACTATGTGCCGTCCGAGTATGCCGATGTGGCGGAACGCCTGGTGCAGGCGTACGACGACTGCGAACTGTCGTCCGTACCGCCTTCCGACCGGCTGCTTGAGGCGGTTGTCACCCTGGTGCGGGGTACGTTCGCTTATGAACCCGTCGAGGGAATCTGTACTGCATCCGATTGTGATTATCGGACGCGCGGCCTGAAGACGCATGAGACGCTTGCCGTCGTGTCCGAAGGGATGAAGACGAGCGGTGCTTTCGTCGGCCGATGGTTCTACTACGACCGTCTGGGGCGGGTGATTCAGGTGGTCGAACGCAACGTGCACGGCAGCCTCAGCCGTTACAGCATGAAGTACGATTTCATGGGGCGGCTGGTGCTCAGCGAGGAGTGCCACAGTTGGTCGGACCGTTGGGAGAAGTCCGATACGAAGCGTACGGCCTATACGTATGACGCCCATGGACGCCTGTTGGCTGAAACGGTCGTGCTGAACGGCCTCGAAGGGAGCGTGTCGTACGGTTACGACGATTTGGGGCGGCTGGCGTCCAAGACGGTCGGGAGCGGCGGTACGCATGTGACGACGCATTATGCGTATGATATCCGCGGACGCCTGACCGGGCTTGAAGCGCCGGGACTCTATTCGCAGGAGATGACCTATTCGTCCGGCGGTAATATCGGGCGGATTGTGACGGGGTCGCAGGTTTTCGGTCGGGAAGGGGTGGTACATACCTACGGTTACGACGGTCATAACCGTCTGTGTCAGGCGACGAGGGTGCAGCAGAACGACCGCGTCACCTATACGATGAATTACGACGGCAACGGAAACATCCTCGCCCACCAGCGTACGGCTTCCCCGAACAGTGCCGAAATCCGCCGTTACACCTATTCCGGCAACCGGCTCGCGTCGATGACGCGCAGCGTCTCGGGGACTTCGGGAACATCGGATAACTACGTTTTCGGTTACGACCTGAACGGCAACCTGACATTTAATCCGGAAAGGCCGATGCAGTTCCGTTATAATTATTTAAATTTGACGGACAGCATCGTGTGGCCCGAAGGGGGCTGCCGTTACTCGTGGCTTTCGGACGGCTCGCGAGCATCCGCTGCGGGTTTCGGTTCGGAAGGCGGCAAGGGCAGGGACTACCTCGGTTCTTTGATATACGACTACAATCAGTCTCATTTGGAGCTTTCGACAGAGTTTTCCGGCGGTCGTCTGGTTAGCGGCCCGTCGGGCGATAGCGTTCTGCTGTATGTGCAAGACCATCTTGGCAGCGTGCGTGTGGTGCTGGCGGACGGTCGTCCGGCGGCCTATAACGAGTATGCTCCGTTCGGGGAGTCTGAGACGGCATACAGTACGGATGTTTTCCAGGGGCAGCGGCTCGCCCCGCAGTACAACAGGTTCCGTTATAACGGAAAGGAGGAGTTTCCGCAGCCGGGTTCCGACCTGCTGGATTACGGCGCCCGTCTCTACGACCCCGTCCTCTGCCGCTGGAACGCCATAGACCCGCTGGCAGAGAAGTATTGCTCCCTGTCGGGTTATGCTTATTGCGGCAATAATCCGGTACGTTTTATCGACCCGTACGGGTTGACGATAGCAGAGGGAAGTCTTCAAGAGTTCGGGCGTTTGCGTCAGACGATACGGGATAAGTTGAATTCATGGATTGCTTTGAAACAGCAATATATCAATGCATTCTACGCACAGGGAAACTCCGGAGAGCCGAATACATCGTATTTCGATATGATGATACAGTCGGTGCAGAGGTCGCTGGCATTGATGGATATTATTGAGATGAGTACGCATACTTATGAACTCAACTTTTCTGAAGGTAGCAAAGGAGCTCTCATACACGCTTCCGATACCCAGCATTTTACGTTAACGTATGGGAACGATGCGTTGTTCGTGCATGAATTGACGCATGCCGGTCAGTTCGAAAATGGGGATATAGCGTTTACGATGAATTCTGAGCATGCTCTAATGATTGATATTTATGATGAGGCGGCCGCCTATGCCGCTCAATATGCTTTCTCGGAGAGTGTCGAAGGTCTAAATCCTTCTGTTCATATCTACTCCATGGCGGATATTACGGCAGAGTGGGTAATAGGGATTGAGGATGCAACGGGGGCATCCATATGGACCTGGAGGAAGTAATCAGACAGGGCAGGCACTGCTAAATATCAATTCGACATGGAATGAGTATCTGGGTGCTTATCATAGTGAGAGGAGAAGCATTAGAGAACAATATGGAAATTGGGGGATACTCCGATGAAAGATGTTATGGAAAATGTTTTTAATGATGGATTCATATGGTAACGAAAGTATTGTTTTTGACGTTCATGTCAATGTGCATGGGCATCGGTATTTGCATGGGCATGGGTACCGAACCTCCTTCTGAGCCGTTTCAAGGAACCTTTGAACAAAGTAAACATTCTATTGCACCTGTTCGTTTGATTTTGCATGGTCGGGGAACGTTTGAATTTTATAGGAGAAGAGAGTCTGGTTACGTGTCGCACCAAGGTATCTGGCAGCGTGTCGGGGATGATGCGATTCGAGTAGTCCCGTTGGAGACTGCTCCGATAGACTTGCTAACAAGTAAGCCTGAACATCTTACCGATACTGTTCGTATCATCAATAATGATGTGCTGCGAGTGACTTTTTGGTATACGCTGTCTCCTTTGGTATGTGATTATCATCGCGTTGAGGAATAGAGGGATTTAGGCAGTCATTACCGCCGGGCGTAGCGGTCGTTTGTTCGGCGGTTTTTGTTATTTCGGTTAATTACAGATTATTCTGGAGTTTATGAGAAAGCTGTTATTGTTTTTTGTCGCAGTATTGTGTTCTTCTTTCGGTTTTGCTCAGCATTCGGACAAGGGTACCATGCCGCCGCTCGCCTATAACTATTTTGCCCCTGCAGGCACCAGTGTGATGGATATTCCGGCCTCGTTTGTAAAGGATGAATTGAAAATTAGGGTAAGTGTTAGCGTAGGTTTTAATTCGGAAATAGAGGATTGTGCCACGGAAATGGAGCCTGTATGGGCTCAGTTGACATCCGTAAGTTATTATTCATCTGAAGGCAAATATATTTGTATACTACAAAGCGATAGATATCTAGGTTGTCGACGTCGGCGTATCTTGAATTTTTGTACCCAAAAGCTTGAGCCGTGGCTGTTATCGCAGTCCTATCCGACTGCTTTCCGCTATTTTTTCGATAAGAGTAGGACTGTAAATATTTATTTTTTTGTGACTTTGGTTCCGGATAATAATAAGCGGGAGTAAGTCCTAATGGCTTCGTATGTTTGATTGCATATTCGTGCGGGCATCCGGACAGAGACTGTTCTGTCCGGATGTTTTTTATGGGTAATTTCGTATCTTAGAGACAAAAACTTTGATACGGCCATGAAGCGGTTCGGTGTTGTTCTGTTGGTATGCGTCTCGGTGTTTTTAATGGCTTTCATGTCGTCTCCGGAGATTGCGGGAAAATGGCTGTCACTAGTATTGCTATGAGTAGGGTATGATAAAAAGGTAGTGTACACGGTGTTTTTTTGTTTGTCGTTTTTTCCTCTGTTCGGACAATCGGAATCCGGTGGCGTGCTTGTATTCATCAGCGACATGCGAACCCACATTGTGGAGCCTGCAGACTTCATGCGTAAGGCGGCCGACTAAGGTAGCGGTTGGGGTGCGGGTGACTTTTGATAGTGATTTGCATGATATTGACCGGGAGGTCCATCCGATAGATGTGGAGTTAAGCTACATAGAAGGGTATCTGGAGGGCAGACGAAGAAAAGGAGCGTCTCCGGTCATTTATCGTTGCGAAAGCGAAATAACGAGAAAACGTCCGGACCTTTGTATTTGGCGACTGTGTGAGGATACGATAGTCCGATGGATGTGGCATCAACCGTATTCAGTTATCGAATGTCGGGATTATGTCTTTACGGAAAATACAAAACGGTGGACATTCGTCGTCACGCTCTACCTGATGCCTCGGAAGTAATCATGCGTTCAACCGGAAAGATTATGATGCTTTCCGGTATTTTAAACGGGTATGTTCTAAAGATGAGCCTATGAGGAAATTATTGCTGGTATTTGTATTGGGGTTATTCGGACAATGTGTCTTTTTCTCGGCCGGATGATATTCCGGTGATTATACATAGAGACTGGAACAACCGAGTGGAGTTGGTTTCCTCTTGTGTGAAGGATACCGTTCGTGTATGGGTAGGTGTCACGTTACGTTTCAATGCCGAATTTTTTGAACAAACACGACAGGTCAAACTCAGCAGCGTTACGTTCTCCTCTTTGGCTCTTAATGTCAAAGATAGTTCGGGAAAGGTGCGGTATCTTAAGTATGACCGCTATGACATGCCGCCAGACTCTGTGCGTTGTATTTGGGATGTGTGTGCCCGAGAAGTTGTTAGGTGGATGTGGTATCAGTCGTACGATGACCTGAGCGGAAATGAATACGATGAATATGACGAGTTGAAAAGAGTGCCTTTTGACAGGACGTATTATTTCCCTTTGTATTTAATTCCAGCATCTATGACGCAAAAGATTTCTTGGAACAGATAGGATATGGTAAAATAAAACTGAGGTGAGAGATATACTGCTTAAAGGGATGGACAATTTATATTGCTATTGATGAAAAAGTGTAATAGCATGAAAAAGATTTTGTTGATATTGATTGTTGGAGTATCGTGTATGAGTGTCTTCGGACAGTCGGATGCGAAGATACCTATATTTATCACTGGTATTAAGAACCAGACACTTGAGTTACACACCTCCTGTGTCAAACGGCCGACCGATGTTGGCGTAGTTGTTTCGGTCGTTTTCGATAATGATTTGCGGGATATCAGTCGGCAGCCCCGCCCTACGGATGTGCGCCTGCAATTCATTGAGGGTATATGGACGGCCGGAAACGCAAAGGGCGATGGCCAACCTGTTATTATAGTGAATCGGAAATCAGAAAACGGTATCCGGACAGATGCATCTGGCGATTATGTGAGAATACGATAGTCGAATGGATGTGGCATCAACCTTATGCTGAGATGAAGGATAGGGAATATCTTTTTCCGCGCTATACGATGCAATGGTCGTTTAGAATAACCGTCCATTTGCTCCCTGATTGAGAAAGGAAAAAGACGGAAAGTTGTCATAGCTTTCCGTTGTCCTTTTTATTGTGTTTCTTTTACGTTTGATATTCATTGCTTTAGTGCCGTTCGTTGCAGAGATTATGAAAAAAAATATTCTTGTTGCTTTTGTACGTTATGATAAGTGCGGGAGGAATTATTGAGGCACAAAATGTTGCTGTACCCGTTATTGTAAATAGGGATTCTTGGGATACTGAAATCGAGATAAGTACATCTTGTGTACAGGATACATTGAGAATTGTTGTAACGGTTGTGTGTAGGTTCGATACGGACCTATATTTGAAAACACGTAAAGCACAGCTCGTACAAGTGTCTTTGGATAAGGTAGAATTTATGGTAAGAACGAATGGAGCGTATCGGAGGCAGGTCTATCAAGGTAGGGAAGAGTGTAAAGACGATGATGGAAGCAGGTGTATCTGGGATTTGTGTACAGAGAAGGTCTTAACATGGATGTGGGCTCAGTCATATGCCTATCTTGATGGCGATGTATTTGATGAATCAGGAGTTTATTTTCATGCTCTTGATAGGCGCTATCGGTTTCCTCTGTACTTGATTCCGGAATCATAGATTAGGTAGGGGTACATAACTGTCGTTAGAGGCGTCATTGGAAAACATGATGTATAATTTTATGGGTGCCGGTGAAGGTGATGTAAATGCAGTGTATTGATGTGGATTAAGTATTTTTATTATCGGCTGTATGTCTATGCGTGTCATTGTCGTTTTATGCCAGAAAGACGCAGACAGCTATCGGATTTGGCGGTATATGCAGTTGCCTGTGTATGGATATTTTGCAACTTCTACATAAGTTGTTTCCGTCGAGCCGGTTGTTGACGACTTTGACGACTTTGACGACGTGGCCGTTGGGTGGATATATCATGATAGGTATATTCTTTTTGTTGCCGATAGTTGTGGGTTTGTCCATTAATCTGGAAACGTGCGAAGCGAGGTGGAAGCATACGAATACGTTTGCGATAGAGACTCGTGACGGCATCCTTATCGGTCTCATGTGTGTTTTGATTTTTGCATATGCCATTTGGGGGTGGTAATTCAACGTAGATAACTTCCATAAGGAGTTTCCTTGTTTGCGGACATCCGGGCAGAGACTGTTCTGTCCGGATGTTTTTTATGGGTAATTTCGTATCTTTAGAGACATAAACTTATAGATTGGCCTTTGTGGATTCTTTGAGAAAGGCAGAAGATATCATAATCGATGTTTGGCCTCCATCCCATGATTTTGGGATGAATTTGTTCTTTGAAGTAGAGACTTTGTTCTGCTATGTTTTGTTATATATTGTATTTCGTCTTTATCTTGTCTTCACGGTTAAAGTCTGCTCACGGAAGAAGAACATGGCAGTATGTGATTGAAATATGGGGCGTAAATCAATGTCCCGACTTTTAGTGGAATGTGTTTTCGGTGTGATATTTCCGTTGTTATAATTTTGGCAGACCGTCATGTGGCCTGTTGGACCCGGGTATGGGCAGAGGGGAGAAGTCCGTTCTGTTCGTATAGACCGACGTTTGGCTTTTCCGTTTGTCCTTCTCTATCCGAAGAGTTGAGCCGGTCAAGTCCGTGCACTCTTTGGACATCAAGTAGACTCATCTGTGATGCAAAAATAAGAAGACAGTACGGATTTCTTATGGTCGGGTTGGGGGCACCGGCATAAGGGGGGCTAAATCCGCACTGTCTCGATGATTAA
>VOFD01001374.1_pt1 | contig 18173 bp, 27 predicted proteins | sample 5384101 | NCBI WGS metagenome assembly VOFD01 (sample SAMN12384723, study PRJNA508395) | human gut metagenome | isolation source: healthy gut C | host: Homo sapiens
GAGATGTGCTGATGATTCTTGAGGCTATGAAAATGGAAAATGAAATTGTGGCTCCGGAAGACGGTATAGTCGCATTGATTCAGGTATCTGCAGGGGATGTCGGTGGAAGCAGGAGATATACTGGCGGCCCTGAATGTATAGAGGGGGTGTATTCGATGAGTTACATTATAGAAACGATGGGGAATCTGATTCACCAGACAGCCTTTTTTAATCTGACATGGGGAAACTATGTGATGATTCTGGTGGCCTGTGGTTTCCTCTATCTGGCAATACGCAAAGGATATGAGCCATTTTTACTGGTGCCGATTTCATTTGGTATGCTCTTTGTGAATCTGTATCCGGATATTATGATGGCGGCAGAAGATGCGCCGAACGGTGTTGGCGGCCTGTTGCACTATTTTTATCTTCTGGATGAATGGGCGATCCTTCCTTCACTGATTTTCCTCGGAGTCGGTGCGATGACGGATTTTGGTCCGCTGATCGCCAATCCGGTCAGCTTCCTTCTGGGAGCGGCAGCCCAGTTCGGTATTTTCTTTGCTTATATCGGCGCCATATTGCTCGGATTTAATGACAAAGCGGCAGCAGCCATTTCAATTATCGGCGGCGCCGACGGCCCGACGTCCATTTTCCTGGCGGGTATGCTCGGACAGGGGGGACTGATGGGGCCTATTGCAGTTGCCGCATACTCTTATATGTCGCTGGTACCGATTATCCAGCCGCCGATCATGCGGCTTTTGACAACAAAAAAAAGAACGTGCGATAAAGATGGAACAGCTTCGTCCGGTGTCCAAACTGGAAAAATCCTGTTTCCGATTGTCGTAACCATTGTCGTTGTTCTCATTCTTCCGACAACGGCGCCTTTGGTCGGTATGCTGATGCTTGGAAATCTTTTCCGGGAATGTGGCGTTGTGAAGCAGTTGACAGAAACCGCATCCAATGCGCTGATGTATATTGTGGTGATTATTCTCGGAACATCTGTCGGTGCGACAACCAGCGCAGAGGCATTTTGAATATACAGACGTTAAAGATCGTAGCCCTGGGACTGGTGGCTTTTGCCGTTGGAACGGCATCCGGTGTGCTTTTCGGAAAGCTTCTCTGCAAAATCACCGGAGGAAAAATTAATCCGTTAATCGGTTCGGCCGGGTTTCTGCGGTACCGATGGCGGCGGGTATCCCAGAAAGTCGGGGCGGAAGAAGATCCGACCAATTTCCTGCTGATGCATGCGATGGGACCGAATGTGGCCGGAGTTATCGGAACGGCCGTTGCTGCGGGAACCTTTATGGCAATTTTCGGGATTCGATAAAAGTGTGGACTTGCGGAGGAGGTAAATATATGTCAGAACAAGTGAAAAAACCGGTAAAGATTACCGAAACGGTATTAAGAGATGCGCATCAGTCACTGCTGGCCACGCGGATGACGACGGAGCAGATGCTGCCGGTGATTGATAAAATGGACAAAGTCGGTTATTATTCGGTGGAATGCTGGGGTGGCGCAACATTTGACGCCTCTCTGAGATTTCTTAAGGAAGATCCGTGGAACGGCTCAGAAAGCTGCGTGACGGTTTTAAAAAATACAAAGCTGCAGATGTTGTTCCGGGGACAGAATATTCTTGGTTACCGCCATTATGCGGACGATGTTGTTGCGTATTTTGTACAGAAATCTGTAGCCAATGGGATTGATATTATCCGGATTTTTGATGCATTAAACGATTTAAGAAATCTGGAAACTTCAGTGAAGGCGACTGTCAGGGAAGGCGGACACGCCCAGGTGGCTCTTTCCTATACGCTCGGTGAGGCCTATACGCTGGACTACTGGAAGGATGTGGCGAAACGTATTGAAGCGATGGGTGCGGATTCGATATGCATCAAAGATATGGCCGGGCTTCTCGTGCCTTATGAGGCTACGGAGCTGGTCTCTGCGCTGAAAGCTTCCACATCGCTGCCGATTCAGCTTCACACCCATTATACGAGCGGTGTGGCTTCAATGACGTATCTGAAGGCGGTAGAAGCGGGCTGTGATGTTATTGATACGGCGATGTCACCGCTGGCCCCTTGGAACGAGCCAGCCGGCAACGGAAGTGATGGTGGAAACCTTCAGAGGGACGCCTTACGATACGGGACTTGACCAGAATCTTCTGGCGGAAATTGCTGAATATTTTCGGCCGATTCGGGAAAACGCTATTGAAAGCGGCCTTTTAAATCCGAAGGTTCTCGGCGTCAATATAAAGACGCTGATGTATCAGGTTCCGGCGGTATGCTTTTCAAATCTGGTATCCCAGCTCAAGGAGGCTCATGCGGAGGATAAGTATTATGAAGTTCTGGAAGAAATTCCGAGAGTCCGCAAAGATTTTGGAGAGCCGCCGCTGGTGACACCGTCGTCAGATCGTGGGTACCCAGGCGGTATTGAATGTATTAATGGGTGAACGGTATAAAATGATTACAAAGGAGAGCCGTGCGCTGCTTCGGGGTGAATATGGACAGACGGTGAAACCTTTTAATCCGGAGGTTCAGAAAAAGGCGATCGGCGATGAAACACCGATTACCTGCAGGCCGGCGGATCTGATTCGAATGAGCTGCAAACCCTGGAAAAGGAAATGGAACCGTATAAGTGCCAGGATGAGGATGTGCTGTCCTATGCACTGTTTCCGCAGGTGGCAACCGAGTTTTTTAAATACCGGGAAGCCCAGAAAACGAAAATAGACCCAGATGCGGCGGATACAACGGATGGCGTGTATCCGGTATAAAAGAATGTGAATAATGCTGCTGTAAAACAGATGGAAAAGTTTTGCAGCAGCATTATTTTTTGCTGTAGTAACTAGAATGTACAAATGAACAGGTTTTTTAATCGGTTAATATTGTAAAAATCCATAAATAACAAATGTTATAACAATTGCTTGACAGCAAAATGCAAATAAGCTATAATGAATTTAACAAAATAATTGGGAATATTGATATGTATATGAAACATATGGCGTAAAAGCAAGGAGATGAGTTCGTGGTACATTATTGGAATGAAAAATCAGAAAATTTGGTAATGGTAAATGCAGTTTTTGAGCATCGCAAAATTTTTTCGCAGTAACAGGCTGGATAAATTGAGAACCCGTGTTTTTGAAACAATTCCTCAGATTGATTCATCGAGAGCAAAGGCTGTAACCGAAAGCTATAAAGAAACAGAAGGTCAGCCTATTTCAATACGTCGTGCGAAAGCCTTGCAAAAAAACACTGGAAAAATTACCGATTCGGATTAATGAAGGGGAATTGATTGTTGGAGAAATTGGGCCTTATGACCGATGTGCTCAGGTTTATCCGGATTACGGCATTGATTGGTTTATTGAGGAGTTGAACGGAAATCCTTTTCGATTTGAAAATCGTCCGGGAGATAAATTTGTTATCAGTGAGGAAGATGAAAAAAAGAGCAATTCGGGAAATTGCATCTTACTGGCGAGGCAGAACGCACAAAGATCATGTCTATTCGCGAATTCCCGAATGTGCCTGGGAGGCTTTTGAAATTGGAATGATTGACACAGACTATCTGGTAATCTGTGCAGAAGGTCATGTCATTGTTAATTTGAAACGTATTTTAGAAGAGGGAATGGAGAGCTTCAGGCTTCGGGCGGAAAAAGTGATGGAAACGCTTGATTTAACGGAACCGGAAAATCTGAAAAAACTGCCTTTTTACAGTCTGTACTTATTAACTGCGACAGCGTAAAGATGTTTGCACAGCGTTATTCGGAACTGGCAATGCAGATGGCAAAAGAAGAAACAGATGAACAGAGAAAAGCCGAATTAAATAAAATAAGCGAAGTATGTGCACGTGTTCCGATGAAGCCGGCCAGAGACTTCCATGAAGCAATCAATCAATGTACTTTACGAACCTGATTTTAAATATAGAAGGCAACGGAAGTGCTTTTTCTTATGGAAGAATGGATCAGAAACTGTATCCTTATTATAAAAAGGCCCTTGCTGAAGGCTGGACTGAAAATGATATGAAGGAGCTGTTTTCAAACTTAATGCTCAAGATGTTTCAGGTGACAAGAGTGCTGGATTGGCATAGTACAGCAACATTCAGAGGCTATGTTGTTGCCCAGAATATGACCATTGGCGGCCAGAATAAATACGGTCAGGATGCAGCAAATGAAATGACATATCTTATATTGGAGTGTCAGGCCATCATGCAGCTCAATAATCCGCTATCAGCCAGATATCATAATTGCTGCACAAACCGATATATGAATGCCGTATTGGATGTTCAAAAACTGGGTGGTGGACAGCCGGCATATTACAGTGATGAAAATTATATTCTTGGTATGGTGAACAGGGGAGTGAAGCTGGAAGATGCCTATGATTATGCAAATGTCGGATGTGGTGAACCATTGATTGAAGGAAAGCAAAGCAACAGGCCGGATGGTGCTGCATTTATCAATATCGCAAAAGCTTTTGAGATGGCACTGAATGATGGCAGAGATCCAAGGACAGAAAGTGTCTTCATAAGGGAAAAGGCACTTTGGAAACTTTTAAAAGCTATGAGGAACTATACGATGCTTTTCTTGACCAGATGAAATATTATATCCGGATGCATGTTATTTATGATAATTCTCTGGATTTTTCCACAGAAGAGGGTATTGCAGATCCATATATGTCAATGCTGATTGATGATTGTATTGAACGGGGAAAAACAGTCAAGGAAGGCGGAGCTGTCTATGATTATTGTGGTCCGCTATATATGGGGATTGCAAATGCGGGAAATGGTCTTGCTGCCGTGAAGAAACTCGTTTTTGAAGATAAAAGGCTCACAGGCTCTGAATTGCATCATGCGTTACAGACAAATTTTGAAGATATGACAACGACTCCGACAGGAGAAGAAATTCGACAAATGTGTCTCAGAGCACCAAAATATGGCAACGATGATGATTATGTCGATGAGATTATGACACGATATTTGTATGATGTTTTTATGGAAGAGGAAAAATATCATACAACCCGGTATGGAAGGGGACCGATTGGCGGGACATGGCAGCCGAGTTGCAATACAGTTTCCTCCAATGTACCATTGGGGAAAATTATCGGAGCGACACCAGATGGGCGAAAAGCAGGAGAAGCACTTGCAGATACGACATCTCCGATGCATGGGAGTGATACCCATGGACCGACGGCTGCTTTGAAATCTGTCGGTAAACTGCCAAATCTTCTGTTATCCGGTGGGACCCTTTATAATATACGGGTGGATCCGAAGACGATTGAAACCACCGAAGGCAGAGAACGCTTTATTTCGATGTTAAGAACCTATCTTGGAGATTTCAAAGGCCAGCATATACAGTTCAATATGGTGGATTCATCCGTACTTCTGGATGCAAAGGCTCATCCGGATAATTATCGTGATTTAATGGTACGGGTGGCCGGATACAGTGCGTTGTTTACAGCGATTGATTCAGATCTTCAGGATGATATTATCGATCGGACAATACATACCGTATGATGTCGGATGAGGAAAGATTATGACGGGAAAAATATTTAATATTGAAAGATATCATTATACAGATGGTTCGGGAATTCGAATTCTTGTATTTTTGAAAGGATGTTCTTTGAGATGCCCATGGTGCAGTAATCCGGAGTCTCAGAATGTCTTGCCACAATTGGCTTTTGTTCAGAACCGATGTGTGAATTGCGGACGATGTGTTCCGGTGTGTGAAACTCAGGCCATCTATTTTGACAGTGATGGTAAAATTGGCCTGGATCGTCAGAAATGCACGAATTGCGGAAGGTGTGTAGAGTGGTGTTTTCATGATGCACGTACGTTGTTTGAAAAGAAATAACATCAAGTGATTTGATGAAAGAAATCCTGAAGGAAAGAGATTATTTTATTCGTTCTCATGGAGGAGTTACATTTTCCGGCGGCGAACCAACGTTACAGGCAGAATTTGTTCGGGAATGTTCATTGAAATGCAGGCAGGAATACATTAATACTGCGATAGAAACTTCCGGAGCAGTTCCATGGGAAAAACTGAAGATGGCAACAGAGCATATAGACGAAATTCTTTATGATATCAAAATTTTAGATGAGGAAACTTTTCGAACCTTCTCAGAGTACTCTGTATCTCATATTTTGATAATCTGAGGAAATTGCGGGAAATGGATAAGAAGGTACGCATACGGTGTCCGATTATACCGGGATACAACATGAAAGAGTCTTTTATCAAAGAAGTGATTCAGATAGCGAAAGCGTATAAAATCGGACAAATTGATGTATTACCTTTTCATCAGTTCGGCAGTTATAAATACAGGGCGTTGGGAATGGAGTATTTGCTGAAAGACAAAAAATCACTTGAGAAGAATCAAATTGAAAATTTTCGGGAGATGATTCGTTCGGAAGGGATTTATTGTATCATTGGTGGATAATTTATGATTTCGCCGGGGATAGGAGGTAAAAATGGATAAGCCAATTATTTGTTTGAAAGATATTAAAAAAAGTTTTTTCGGCGTGACGGTTTTAAACGATGTCAGCTTTGAGGCCTATCCGGGGAAGTGCATGCTTTGGTTGGTGGAAACGGTGCAGGAAAAAGTACATTGATGAAAATCATGACCGGAGTATATACAAAGGACAGTGGAAAAATTTTTTTCAATGGAGAAGAAACGGTTTTTAATAATTATAAAGATGCTTTTCGACAGGGAATTGCCATGATTTTTCAGGAAATGAGCAGTGTGCCTACACTCACGGTCACAGAAAATATTTTTTGAACAATGAAATACTTAAAAATAAATGCTTTGTAGACAAAGCTGCCATGAGAAAAAAGGCTGTGGAACTTTTAGAACGCCTTGGAGTGGATATCAATCCGGATGCGGTTGTCGGTGAATTGACGGTTGGAGAAAAACAAATGGTCGAAATCGTCAAAGCATTATCAAGTGAAGCGAGAGTTCTTGTCATGGACGAACCTACAGCATCGCTGTCGACAAAAGAAGTGGAAAATCTGTTTCAGATTATGTTTAATTTAAAAAAACAGGGCATTGCTATTATTTATATTTCACATCGTATGAATGAAATACTGGCTGTCGCAGACAAGGTTACTGTGTTAAGAGATGGAGAAATTGTTGCAAAATTAGTAAATGACAATTTAAAAGTTGAAACGATCATTGGATATATGATGGGAAATGAAACTGGAACATCCTTTGAATGGATGCCTCCAAATACGATGATTTCCGATGAGGCTGTGCTGGAAGTGGAGCATCTGAAGATTAATGAGCAGATTGAAGATGTCTCGTTTAAATTACGTAAAGGTGAGGTAATTGGGTTTGCCGGCCTGTTAAGTAGTGGAAGAACAGAGATTCTGGAAACTTTATTTGGAATACGCAGAGCAAGATGTGGGACGATTAAAATTAATCATCAGTTGGTAACAATTAACTCACCAGCGCAGGCGGTAAAAGCAGGTTTTGGTTTGGTTCCGGAGGATCGCAGAACTCAGGGGCTGGTACTGACCCATTCACTTAAGGATAATTTGATTTTACCAATACTGAATAAGCTGTGTACAGGACCATTTCTCGACAAAAAGAAAATTAAACGGACGACAGATCACAGCATCCGGGAATTAAGTGTAAAAACAGATTCTGCTGAGAAAATTATTGGTTTATTGTCGGGCGGTAATCAACAAAAAATTGTTATTTCAAAATGGCTGAGATCGGATATGACAATTTTACTTTTGACGAACCGACAGCAGGAGTTGATATCGGGTCGAAAAAAGGAATTGGTTGCTACAGTTCGTAAATTTACGGATCAGGGCAATTCGGCAATATTTGTTTCGTCGGAATTGCAGGAGATGATGGCAGTATGTGATCGCATTTACATCTTAAAACGCGGAAAGATCATAAACGAATTGCGACATGATGAAATCGAGTCCGAGGAGGTGCTGCAGAATGAAATTCAAAAATAATATCGGGATGGCCAAAAGAAAATAGATTTATCAAAAATTATTGTGTATATTGCGATTGTTGTTGCGTTTGCTATTTTTTCTATTATTCTCGGAGATTCCGGTTTCCTGACTGTAAAAAAATCAAATTAATATTTTAAGACAGATGACAACGATTGGCATTATGAGCTTTGGGATGACCTTTGTTATCGGCAGCGGTGAAATCGACCTGACGGTTGGTGCCAATATTGCGACATCCGGTATTGTGGCGGCTATTGTTATGAGATCCGGCGGCGGTGCATTTCTGGCACTTTTTAGCAGCGTTGGCTACGGGGCTCGCTATAGGAACAATTAATGGTTTGATTCTTATTAAAACAGGTCTTCCGTCTTTCCTGATTACGATAGGTACATTAACAATTTTACAGGGCTTTGCTATGGAACTGGCGAACTCGAATTCCATACCGATTTACAATAAAACCTTTACACAGGTGTTTGGAAACGGCAAAGTATTTGGTATTCCGGTTATGATTTTATGGTGTTTTTTATGTATGGTCATTGCATACGTTCTTTTGAGAAAACTGCCTTTTGGATCGAGAACATTGGCTATTGGCGGAAACAGCAGAGCGGCGGAATATTCTGGTATTAATGTTGCGAGAATGAAGTTGATGGTCATGATGTTAAGCGGTGTTATGGCCGCTTTTGCAGGAGTATTATATTGTGCAAGACTTCAGGCTGCTAACTATGTCTATGGGGATGGTGCTGAAATGAACGTTATTGCATCCGTTGTATTGGGTGGAACAGCCATGAGTGGTGGAACTGCTTCAATCATCGGTACTTTCGTTGGAGCATGGCTGATGGCTATGATCGATAATGGTACAGTTATTGCAGGAATGACGGCGTCGCAGCAGATGATGGTTCGAGGGGCTGTTGTTATCGGAGCGACAGCACTTGGTGCAATCAGTTCTATGAGAAAGTCAAAGGGTTGATTAGAAATCACATCCACATAAAGGGTGATTTCATATATGGAAGCAAGGCAGAGAGCGCAGCCGATTCCAGTATTTTATAAAGGAGGACAAAATATGAAAAGAAGAAGTGTATTGGGCGTTTTACTTGCAATGACAATGGTTGCTGCAATGCTTACCGGTTGTGGAAACGGTACGAAAACCACGGCGACAACTGCAAATGAAACAAAAAAGACCGAAACTGTGGCTGAAACAAAATCGGCTGAGGTGACTCAGGTAGAATTGCCGGAAATGGCAACTCCAAATGAGTGGGTTTCAGATTCGATGGTGTGAAACCTACAGCTTATGAAGAATTTGGATGGACGGATGATCAGATAACATCGATAAAAGATGCAGGATTAACGGTTGGCCTGGTAATGCATACTGGCGGTGAATCTTTCTCTAATGCCGTTATTTCCGGTGTTACGAAAGCTGCTGAAGAATTAGGCGTTGAAATCGTGGCACAGACGGATGCACAGTGGGATGCTGCTCAGCAGTCAACTAATCTTGAGAGCGTGTTGGCAAAGAATCCGGATATTGTTATTCTTTGTCAGATTGATGTTGAAGCTATGACAGATCAGTTAAAAGAAGCTGCTGCAAATGGAACAAAAATTTGTATTCTTTGATAATATTAATGCAAGTTTAACGGAAGATGATTATGTATCGCTTGTGACAACAGATACATATGCGGCTGGCGTTGAATGTGCAAAAAGACATGGCAGCAGAACTTGGAGGCTCCGGACGTATTGCCATGTTTACATGGTCTGCACCGAATCTTGGAAACAGAGCCCGTTCTCAGGGATTCCGCGATTATATTGAAACAAATTTCCCTGAAATTGAAATTGTGACAGAAGAATTCTATGATGATGCCAGTGATTGTGCTGCATTAGCCGATGCTGTATTTGCAAAATATCCAGATCTTGACGGTGCTTTCGGACAGTGGGATATTCCTTTGGAAGGTGTCATTTCTTCTGCCCAGGGCAATGATATTGGCGAAGAATTCGTTGGGACATGTGTTGATTTGGGGTATAATGTGGCCCGTATTATGGCTGAAGACGGAATGTGCAAAGGCATAGGAGCTCAGCAGCCATATAAAGACGGATACTATTCACTTTATGCAGGCGCTCTTGCATGTGTTGGCGAAGAGGTACCGAAGATGATCCTTATTGATCCGGTCAATGTTACAAAAGCGAATCTTGAGGAATCATGGCCAATTATTTATGATGAACCTCTTCCGGATGATATTCAATCTTTGCTGAAATAATTGATTTGTCATGAAATTCTAATTATAAATAAGCACATATACTGCAGAGGATTACGGGTGCAATAAATGAAATTCACTTAGTGTTTTCTGCAGTATTTTTTAAATAGGATAATGAGATTTGAAAATATTCGAAGAAGGTGAATTCATGAGCTGCTGGATGGGAATTGATGTTGGAACGAGCGGAATTAAAGTAATTATTATTGATGAAAATGGCAGTGTTTTGGGAGAAGGATATGCGGAACAGGATGTAATTTTATTGGGGAAGGATATGTGAGCAGAATCCTCTGGTTTGGAAGGATTCCTGTAAAGCAGCTATTCGGGAAGCGCTGAAGAAAAAAAAAAAGCAATCAGGATGTTGAAGCAATTGGATTTTCCGGTCAGATGCAGGGAACGGTTTTTCTGGATAAAGATGATCGGCCAATTCGCAATTGCATTATTTGGATGGATCAGAGGGCGGCTTGTGAAGTTGGTGAAATTGGGACATTATTGAGGGCTTCGAATGTAAATGGGATGGAAATCACGGCAAATCACTGCCTGAATACCTTTTGGGCTCCCAAAATTTTATGGTTAAAAAACATGAACCTGAAAATTTTGAAAAATCAATAAAGTGTTGTTTCCGAAGGATTATCTGGCTCTGTGGCTGACTGGAGAGAAGGCAATAGAGGTCAGTGATGCTTCCCTTACATATTTTTTAGATATACAGGAAAGAAAATGGTCAGATTCGATGTTTCACGCACTGGGTATTCATAAACATATTGTGCCGGACCGTCTTTTTAGAGTCATGTCATGTTGTTGGAAAATTGAGAAAGATTGTTGCCGAAGAATTTGGATTGAAACCTGGAATACCGGTGATTGCCGGCGGTGGAGATCAATTGGCTAATGGAATTGGAACAGGAATTATTAATGAAAATATCATGGGAGTATCGATTGGAACCTCTGCGGTTGTGTTTGGATGCAGTAAAACCCCATTTTATGATAAATCGAACAGTGCGATTCAGAGCCTGTGTCATGCATGTCCGGATTTATGGGCTTATCTGGGACTTTCTTTGACGGCCGGAGCATCGCTAAAGTGGATTCGTGAAACTTTTTTTTTAAAAAAGAAAAAAGAATATGCCCAAATAGGGAAGGATGTGTATGATTATATCACGGGTATTGCGTCAAAAAACCGATGTCGGAAGTAAAGGCTGTGTTTTTCTTCCCTATTTTAATGGAGATTCAGCGCCGAATAACGATCCAAATGCGCGGGCCTGTTTTTTTGGAATGTCTTTGGATACAGGAATGTCGGAAATTTGTAGAAGTGTTTTAGAAGGCGTGTCATTTTTCTTTGAGAGAAACCCTGGAGGTTTGCCGTAAAATGGGCAAAGAAATCCATACCATTCGAGTGTCCGGCGGCGGAGCGAAAAGTGCTTTATGGAGGCAGATACAGGCAGATATATTTGATGCATCGGTTGTTACGATGGAGATTGAAGAAGGACCGGCTGCAGGTGCTGCCATTCTTGCGGCAGTCGGATGCGGTTTTTTCAAACGGTCGGTGAAGGCTGTTCTGCTATTGTAAAAACAGATACGCAGACAGATCCTATTCCGGAAAATGTGAAGCGGTATAACGAATATTTTGAATTGTATCATAGTTTATATCGTCATTTGAAGGAACCTTTGATGTCAGAGCGGGACTTAATTTATAGCAAAGGAGGAGCGGCATGCTTTCCATAATGTTGATTGCAAACACGGGGCTGTTTATTCAATGTGGAAATAAAACAATTCTTTTAGATGGACTGGAAGATGCACAGAAATATCCATTCAGCAGTACGCCTGAAAATGTTTTGAAAGAAATGTTTCAGAACAAAGGGGATGGACGGCTTAAAAATATTGACTATCTCGTTTTTACACATAATCACCCAGATCATTTTTCAAAGGAATTAATAAAAAAAGTATATGCTTAAAAATCAGGTTAAAAAGTTGATTTTTTGCACCGGATAGTGAAAGTGAGGATCTGGTTTGTGATGCCCGGGAGAATAAAGTTTCGGTGTGGAAAGCAGAAATGTCCAGAGGAAAAATACATCACTATATTCTTGGTGGGGGGAATACAAATTTCTACATTGTGTATGAAACATATTCCATATATTTTTCCGGAGGATTTGTGCAATTGTATTTTATTGCAGTATGAAGATAAAAATATATTGTTTTTATCTGATTGCAGCTATGAGGAGGAATATCTTTTTCAAAAATTTAAGGATATTAAACTGAATGTGGTATTTTTAAATCCATATTTTTATTACAGTGATTCGGGGCGGAAGATTTTAGACAGATATTTGCTGCCGGATCTGACGGTTATTTATCATATTCTTTTTGAAGACGATGATACGATTCATATGCGTCCGTTTGTATTTCAGATGGTAAAGAAATTTAAAAGGGAAAATGTATGTGTTTTGGACACACCATTTCAAAGTATAGATATTTAAACATGTAACAGGCCTTCCGGCATATGCCCGGAAGGCCTTATTGGACGTTAGATTTTTTTGCAGTTTCTAATATCTGAACGACTGTATTTTCGTCGGTCGCAAGATATTGAATAACACCGGTTCGAAGAGCGCCAACAATCGGAATGACTTTTTCCGGACCGGCAGCAATTGCGAGAACATTTTCAATGCCGGCCAGAATATGCTGATCTGCACCGATTAAGCGTTGATTATGTTCAGAATTCAGAAAAAAGTTCCTTTAATATTATATTGCAGCGCACAAATGTCACCGACAGCAATATCCGGATTGTTTTTTGATTTCCTGCAGTAAATTTTCGCCATTGCATTTGTACTGGCGGATTTCGGTTCTTTGCTGTTCACGGCCGATGCCGACGATGGCAAAGTCAACATCCTTCCATCTTTCTAAAATTGGTCTCATAAAATCACAGGATAAAATCTTTTTTTATCTTCAATATTTTCAACAAATCCCGGAGAATAGATAAATAAAGGATTTCCACGAAGCTTGTTGGAAAACATACGAACACTTTCGTTTAGCTGATATGTTTGTGTGAGCAAGGGTGAGATGCCAATTAATGGGACAACAGTGATGTCGCACAGGTTTGTATCTTCTGGAAAATAGTGCATGAATTCATAACAGGCTGTACCCCAGGAAACGCCTATGCAGGAATGGCTTTTCATAAGCGGTAATGCAAAACGGACCGCTTGTGATACGACGATATGTACAAGAACACTTTCGTCATAAGTTCCGTTTGGTACAACAATACATTTCTTCAGGTTGAATATACTTTCCATTTCTTTTGCAAGATTTTCATTGTTTTGGGATGGATCGTTGATTTGTGTACGTACAATGCCTACATTTTTTTGCCTCAGCCAGTGCGAGTGATACCGCTGAACGGGAAATGGAAAAGTATTTTGAGATAACTTCCTGAGTCATTCGTTCGTTATAGTACATTTTAGAAATTTCTACCAATTTTTGAATATCAAGATTGTCCATAAATTAAATCGTTCCTTTAATCTGAGTAAATTGAATACCGGCTCATATTTGGACCAAAGCTGTCTGTCATGAATACGATTCTACAGCAGACATATAAAAAATATATATATATTTCTGCTGGGAAATATTTTGAAAAATTAGAGAAAATGAGCGTGATTTACTTATATTTTGAAATTAAAATTACACTTTGAGTATACATTATTTTACACAATGGGTCAAGTTGATTATGTTGTAAAACATGGCACTCGAGATGTATTGACATTTGTTAGAACAAATGTTAAAATGAATTCAAGATAAAAACTGACAGCATATCAACAATGTGAGGAGCGAAAACGAAGTTAAAGGAGGTCATATATTTTGGGCAATCACTACGAAAAAAATTATTAAAAAGAGATGTGGTTTAAGATGAACCTGGCAAGAGAATTTGAGAACAGGGTACAATGGCTGTTTTCAATGGGGCTTGTTCATGGAACGACACATTTGGGGGTAGGCGAAGAGGCGACGGCCGTTGGATCGATTCTGGCATTGCAGCCACAGGACTATGTATTTGAACACATCGCGGGCACAGCCAGGCAATTTCAAAAAGGAATAGACATAAATCATATGATGGCGGAAATATTAGCAAAAAGCCAATGGTGTGTGTAAGGGAAAAGGTGGATCGATGCACATTGCAGATCCGGACATCCATTATTTTGGCGCGGACGGAATTTTTGGGAACGAGTGCAGTCATGTGCTGCGGAACGGCTTTGAAAATAAAAAAAAAAAGGAAGAAAACAGAATATCTGTTGTGTTTTTCGGTGATGGTTCATCGAATGAAGGGGCGGTGTTTGAAGCGTTTAATCTTGCTTCGGTTTGGAATCTCCCGGTACTTTTTATTTGTGTGAATAATACATATGGCATGTCTACACCGATTGCCAAGGTTATGAAGGATACAGATATTTCCAAACGGGCCATTCCTTTTGGAATGCCTTCGAAATCTATTGATGGAAATAATGTATTTGATGTTTACGATACGATTTCAGAAGCGAGGGAATATGTTCTTCAAAATGGACCGATGCTGGTTGTTGAAAATACATATCGTATTTCGGGTCATTCTAAAAGTGACGGAAATTTATATCGGACCAAAGAAGAGATTAATACGTGGAAAGAAAAGTGTCCGATTAAATATTTGCGTCATTATCTGACAGAGCATAGAATTTTTGATAATGCGGAATTGGATGAAATGGTTCGTCAGGTGAAAGAACAATTAGATAAGGCTGTTGAATTTGCAAAAATCAGTCCAGAACCGTCAGTGGAAGATATTTACGAAGATGTATTTGCGTAAGGAGGAATGTCTAATGAGTGAGATTACATATGCCCAGGCAATCAAAGATGCCATGTCAGAAGAAATGCGCAGAGATGAGGATGTTTTTATGATGGGGGAGGATATTGGCCTGTATTGTGGAGCGTTTGGAGTTTCGAAAGGGATGATACAGGAGTTTGGTGACGACAGGATTATGGAGACGCCGATTGCAGAGCAGGGGTATGTCGGAGCTGCAGTTGGAGCTGCAATGGCGGGAATGCGTCCGATTGTTGAATTGATGTTTTCGGATTTTATGTGTGTTTGTTTTGACGAGTTGGTTAATGAGGCAGCAAAGCTTCGATTTATGTTTGGTGGAAAAGTAAAAGTACCTATGGTTATGCGTACGGCGGCCGGTGCGGGAACCGGTGCGGCGGCACAGCATTCGCAGAGCCTGGAAGCCTGCCTTGCACATTTTCCGGGAATGAAAGTCGTTATCCCTTCAACACCGTATGATGCAAAAGGATTGTTAAAAACTGCAATTCGGGATGATAACCCGGTGATGTTTCTTGAACAAAAGACTTTATATCGAACAAAGGGTGAGGTTCCGGAAGATGATTATACGATTCCTTTGGGAAAGGCGGATATTAAACGTGAAGGAACGGATTGTACAATTGTAACTTACGGACGTATGGTTCAAATGAGCCTTCAAGCTGCGGAAAAACTGGAAAAAGAAGGCATAGAGGTGGAAATTGTAGATATACGGAGTCTTGTACCTTTGGATACGGAAAGTATTATTGAATCTGTTAAGAAAACAAAACATGTTTTAATTGTACATGAAGCAGTAAAATTTGGTGGCTTTGGCGGAGAAATCTGTGGACAGATTGCCGACAGTGAAGCGTTTTATTATTTGGATGCACCCATTCGTCGCCTTGGAGCAAAAGAGTACTCCGATTCCTTTTAATCCAAAATTGAGGCGGAAACATTTCCGACGGTCGATAAGATTTACAATGCAGTCAGGGATTTAGTGTAAAAAGGAGAAATATATGATTGAAATTTTTATGCCAAAAGCTGGTATGGATATGAAAGAAGGAACTCTGGTCCGTTGGCTTAAAGAGGTTGGAGATCCTGTTGAATTCGATGAGCCGATTATGGAAATTGAAACTGACAAAATCACAATGGAGGCGGAATCCCCAGGCACAGGAATTTTGCTGAGCAAAATAGTGGAAGAGGGAAGTGTTGTCCCGGTACTTTCAGTTCTTGGATATATTGGTGAAAAAGGCGAAGAAGTTCCGAAGGATGACGAACTCAAAGTATTAAACTTTGATGCAGCTCCGGCTTCTGATGTAAAGGCGGACGGTGTCCGGATGGAGTCGTCGTTCAATGTAATGCAGACAGACGATTATATTCCGGCAACACCGTATGCAAAAAAAGTTGCTATGGAAAAGCAGATTAATTTATCGGAAATTCAGAAATCGGAAAACGGTATTGTACATGCAAAGGATGTATTGGCATCATCGTTGGCAAAAAGAATTGCAAAAAAAGGAAAATATAAATCTTTTAGCGGTTGAGGGAAGCGGTCATAATGGCAAGATTATGAAAGAGGATATCGAAAACATATGGCTGCGGAAATTTCAAGAGAAAATGACCGGAATCCATTCCGGACAGTGGTATCTAAGAGGCCGTTGAAAGGAATGCGTAAAATTGTCGGTAAACGTATGTTTGAAAGTTACAGCCAGGTTCCAACTGTAATGCAGAGCATGAAGGTTGATATGACAAATTTAATTGAATTTCGAAAGAAACTCAATGAGAATCTGGAAGAAAAAGTGTCACTGAATGACTTTATTCTTAAGGCGGTAGCTATTGCTGTAAAAGAGCTTCCTCATATTCGTACGATGTTGATTGAAAATGAACTTGTGACATTTGAAGAGGCGAATATTGGGTTTGCAGTTGCCGTGGAAGATGGTCTTTATGTGCCGGTGATTAAAAAATGCGGATAAACTTTCTCTTGGAGAAATTTCGAGACAGGCGAAAACACTGGCCGAAAAAGCACGTAATGGGACAATTCGTCCGGATGAGTATTCGGGAGGAACTTTTAGTGTTTCCAATATGGGAATGTACGATGTATATACATTTAATCCGATTATTAATCAGCCGGAAAGTGGTATTCTTGGAATTACAGGTGTGGAAGACGTATTGAAACTTGTTGATGGAAATGTTGTAGTGCGGAAAGAAGCTGTGCTTTGCATGAGTTATGATCACAGAGTTATGGATGGCGTTGGTTCTGCAAAACTTAAACAACGCGTCAAGGAATTAATTGAAAATCCAATCAATATTCTTGTATGAAAGGATGAACTATATGGGACGTTACGATATCGCGGTGATAGGCGGAGGACCTGCAGGATATATTGCGGCTGTCAGAGGGGCGCAGCTGGGCGCTGAAGTTGTTCTGTTTGAAAAGGACGTACTGGGCGGTACTTGCTTAAATCGCGGCTGTATTCCAACAAAAACATATTTAAAAGGTGCTGAAATTATTCATCATATTCAGATGGCATCAATGTACGGAATTGATGTTAACGAGAATTTTTCGGTGGATATGAAGAAAGCGGTGAAAAATAAAAACAGTGTGGTAAATCAACTGACGCAGGGAGTCGGTGCATTACTGAAATCAAATCAGGTCCATGTAATTGACGGTGAGGCATATTTGGAAAGTGAACATGAAATTATATGTGATGGAAAGAAATATATGGCAGATAGTATAATTCTTTGCGGAGGCTCCAAAGTGGACAGAGTGCCGATTCCTGGAATCGAAGGGAAAAACGTTCTTACAAGTGATCAGATTTTAGATATTTATGAGCGGCCGAAACGTTTAGTGATTATCGGAGGCGGTGTTGTCGGCTGCGAAATTGCTTCTGTATTTAAATATTATGGTTCCGAGGTTACGATTATAGAAGCGGAAAGTCGGATTTTGCCCCGGATGGATGAGGATATATCAAGAGCGTTGACTTCCGCTTTTAAAACTGAAAAAATTGATGTGCGAACAGGTTGTTTAGTTAAAGAAATATTGGAAAAAGGAAATATCAGTATTATCCGATGTGCAGATGGCTGTGAAATTACTGCTGATAAAATTCTTTTTATCTGTTGGAAGAATATCTGATCTGAGTTGCCTTGGAAAAATGAAAAATCGTATTCAGATGGAAAAAGGAAAAAATTGTTGTGGATGATTTTATGCGCACAAATATTCCGAATATTTACGCTGCG
>VOFD01001431.1_pt1 | contig 18152 bp, 33 predicted proteins | sample 5384101 | NCBI WGS metagenome assembly VOFD01 (sample SAMN12384723, study PRJNA508395) | human gut metagenome | isolation source: healthy gut C | host: Homo sapiens
CATGCAGCATAGTGAAATTTGTCCGTAAACACAAGTACACCGTCCAGGTCAAATATAAATGCTTTCATAATTCTTCCTTTCATAACCATTTCGGTTCTTTCGTCACTTCATCGTTACATTCCTTCCCAGCGCCGGAAGCCTTCCGCTGCTATATCAAACTGCTGCAAAATCTTCCCCACAATATGACCCGTACAGTCTTCCACGCTCTGCGGCTGATTATAGTACGCCATCATTGGCGGCAGGATCATCGCCCCATCTGGCTTAATTCATACATATTGCGCAGATGGATCGTGCTGAGAGGACACTCACGCGCCACCAGAACCAGCTTCCGCCGCTCCTTTAAAGTGACGTCCGCCGCACGCAGAAGCAGATTGTCGCTGTAGCCGCTGTGAATACCGGCTACCGTTTTCATGCTGCAGGGTACCACAACCATGCCTGCACTCTCCCAGCTTCCGCTTGCTGGTGCAGCGCCGATATTCTCATTATCATAAACCTCATCTGCCAGCGCACAAAGCTCCTCCTCTGCCAGAGCGCTCTCTGTCTGCAAAGTCAGCTTTGCACCGCGCGTGTAAATAAGATGTGTCTCAATGTCCGGTATTTTACGAAGCTGCTGCAGCAACTCAATCGCGATCGGAATGCCCGTCGCCCCACTGATTCCCTATAATTAAACGTTTCATATTGTTACTCCTTTTTCCGTCACCGCAGTATAGACGGTTCACTGCCTCACACAAAAATCCGGCAGCCACCGCTTTGGATCAACCTCCATAAACTTCGCCCGCTCGAAACGCTCCTTCTGGTCGAACGGCACCGTACAGTCAAAGATTGCCTTACACGCCACGCCGACGCCCCGGATATGTCCGGAGTACGCCGGATTGTTGGACGGATCGAGCGGGTGACACTGCACGCCCGGTATGGTAATCAGATCGGTATCCGCCTGAAAGCGCGTCGTCATCGCCCACAAAACATCGTTCATATCAAAGCAATCCACATCTTCATCCACGAGAAATACATGCTTCAGCTCCGCAAAAGCAGAGAATGCAAGCAGCGCTGCCGCCGCTGCCGTCCCTCATCCGAGGGAATAGACTTCTTAAACTGCAGAACCGCAATATATATTTTCCGCCGCCGCTCGATGCGCAATAAACATTCTGCACCTTTCCCGGCATTGCCTTCTCAATCATCTGCAGAATACTCGCCTCTGTCGGGATTCCCGCCATGGAAACGTGTTCCTCACTTGGTCCGATGCAGGTCTGCATGATCGGATTTCTGCGTGTCGTCACAGCTTTTACCTTAATGACCGGCAGTTCCGGATTTGCCGGGCCGCAGTACCCCGGAAACTCCGGCATCGCCTTGCCGGTATTGGAATTCTGGTCCTCCCGCACGCGCACATATGGGAGAATCTCTCCTCAATAACATACTCCGCATTCGCAATTGCCTTTTCCGGAACGGTCAGACACTGCACCATCTCTACCGGCGCTTTACGGATCGCACCCGCCGCCTGCAGCTCGTCATAACCGAGCGGCGTTGTGGGCGGTTCAAAGCAGGAAGCGATCTCAATTGCCGGATCGACGCCAATGCTCACAGAGATCGGCAGCGGCTGTCCCGCTGCCTCCGCCAGCTCGCGAAAATAGCCGATATGCCGCGCACCCGGCTGCAGAAAATAGAGATCTCATCCTTCGACTGCAGGCACATCCGATGAATCGTCACATCGGATTCTCCCGTCTGCGGATTGGAAGCATAGCACATACCAAGTGTGATGTAGGGACCTGCATCCTCCGGCGTGTTCGTCGGCGCCGGTATCAGCTTTTCGGATATCGAAGCCGTCCTCCGTCGCGTAATGTACAACCTCCTGGCACTTCGCCTGCTCATTTGGGATCACCACCGGCTTCACCGGATTCGCCACGCTATCCTTTAAAAGAAAGCCCAGCTTTTTTCGGATCACAATCCAGCAGATAGCCCACGCGCTCCCGGCTTGCCAGCAGCCCGATCGCCACGCGCGCCCCCGGATGCCCTTTTATATTGTTAAAAATCATTGCCGGTCCTTCCTTTGTCGGACGCTGCACCGTACCGCCCGCCCCCGACGTGTCGGTACACGCCGGATAATTCTCCCATCGGGTCTACCTCTGTATCCGTCTGCACAAGCTGTCCCGGCATCTTCTCAAGCAGCTCCAGTGCAGAGCGCAAATCATTTATTTTTGCCACTGCGGCTCTCTCCCTTCTTTCCTCCAATATCACAATATCATCTTTCTTTGCAGCCACGATCAGATTCCCCTGTCTGCATCATCTTTTTCGCGTTTGCGGTCAGATCCTCGTATCCGGAAGGCCGCAAAATGCGTCTGCCGGGCTGATGCCCTTAAATTCGCTCTCACCCGTCAGCTTCTCTATCACCGTCTCAATAGTCGTTTTCGTCGCCGTATAGGCATTAATATATGTTTTTACACGCGGTACGTCCTGCAGTAAATACGGATTTGCCAGCGACACAAAAATGCAGTCCTCCTCGTTCAGAAAACGTGGAGAATCCAGCGCATGCTTCGGGCACCAGTTGATGCGCACCGTCGTCTGGTTGCTCGCCTGCTCGTAGTTTGCCAGATAGAGCGTCAGACGGTTCTTCGGCAGGTCAGCGCAGCCATGCAGATCATCCGCAAACGGCTGATAATGTTCCACCGCGAAGCCCCGCTGCCGCAGAAGCTCTATCGCCGTCTCCGCCATGCTTCCGCCCGGAATCTCGTCTTTGCCGAGCGTGATCAGACGTATCTGCGGATATTTTTCTTTTGTGACTGGCAGCACCCGCGGCGCAAGACTTTTTCACAAGCGTGACCGATTTATCGGCGCATTCCCGATGCCAGCCGGCAGCCTGCGCCAGGCTCATGTCCTGCGCGCCCGCACTGTGCTCCTGTGCGTTTCCGATGCACGCTCCGTTTCCATCTATGCTCAGTCCGGTGTATGTCCTGTCTTTTTCCCGCACCGCATACCTTCGCTTTTAACGCCAGAATCCTTGTTACCGCATCGTCCAGACGTTCCTCCGTGAGCAGTCCGGTTTTCAGTCCTTCCAGAATGTAGGAATAATCCTCATAAAGATTTGTGTTGAACACGATCATATCGCAGCCGGCCATAACGGAAGCCAGAATCGCCTTTCTGCGCTCCATCGCCATGCAGTAGCCGCCCATGATAGTCGCGTCTGTTGTAATAACACCGTTAAATCCGAATTTTTCGCGCAGCACGCCGGTGAGCAGCTCGCGGCTCTGCGATGCCGGGAGGCAGTCTGCAAAGGAAAGCTTTGGATTGATCTCCATCTGCACCGCCGGCTGTACAATATGTCCCACCATAATACTCAGCAGGTCATGCTCAATCAGATTCTGATAAACTGCTCCATAGGAGCCATACCACTCTTCTGCCGACAGGCTGTTATAGGTGGGATGCAGATGGTGATCGCGGTAATCCACGCCGTCGCCCGGAAAATGCTTTGCACACGCCGCAACGCCGCATTTCTGCACTTCTTTTTTACTTTTTTCCTTATCGCTCCCATAAGTGCGGACATTGGTGATCGGATTTCTGGAATAGTTCATGTCGATATCGCAGACCGGAGAAAAGGTCCAGTTGACACCAACGCTCTGCCCTTCTGCCGCGCAGACCTTTCCAAATTTCTCCACCATACCATCATCGTTCGCCGCACCCACCATCATCGGCCAGCCAAACAGCGTCCCGTCCGTCGTTGCTCCCGCGCCGCCTTCCTCCAGATTCGCCGCTTTCAGGAGCGGAACCGGAGCGACCTCATCCAGCAGGCGGTAATTTTCGCAGATTTCCTCTGCCGGAGCCGGGCGGAATAAAATTCCCCTACTCTGCTTTTTTTTCACCAGCTCCTTCAGCTCATCCTTTTCATAATCCCCGCCCATCACACAAAAAGCTGTCCTGCTTTCTGCTCTGTCGTCAAATGTGCCAGCGTATCCTTCACCCAGTGAATCTGCTCTGCATTTAAATAAAACGGTCTCTTTGCCAAATCCAGCATACTGTCTTTCTCCTATCATCTCATAATTCCGGGATTGCCTGCGCTCCCTTTTACTGCGCCGTCTGACGCCTTACTCCTGCGGTCTGCAGATACGGTCGATCCAGTCGCACACCTCGCCCGGATAGTCTGCCTCACAGTGCGGCTTATCCCACACCAGCGCGTAATCCGTATCCTTTCCTGCCTGCAAGAGCTTTAATGCAAGCGTCATGCTGACCGTCAGCGATGTGTCGGAGTCGCAGGCTCCCACCCGGATGCGATAATGCTCCGCGGCGTCCGCCTTCTTTCCCGTTCCAATATAATTCAGCGGATTTATCAGCGCAACTCGCTCATCGCTTATCGTCGCCCTTCGCCTGTGCAAAGGCTGCATAGTACTTTTTCAAATTCCTCCGGGAATTGCTCCCGAAAGCGCCAGGATCGCATCAGATATTTCTTTATTGAAATGCATAAACGGATGCTCATTCGTTCCGAACACCTCGTTTTCGCCGCTGTCCATGCCAAGCGTATCGAACGATGTGCACGGCTTCATCCTTCTGCGATATTTCAGTACGTAGGTATCCAGATCGTGAATATACGCGCGCTCCCCCGTCCCACGCAAGCCAGTCCGATTTGTCCGCGCCTTTTGCGGTGATCACCGCCGGTTTCCCGTCACGAAATGATACGCCCATCGGCGCTTCCTTCTCATATTCATAATTTCCGGCAAGATAATCCGCCGGAGAATATGTTTCCTTTAGCTCGCCCTTCTGCAATCTTGTCAGATAATCCGTCGCTGCATCCTGCAGGCGCTGCATCAGATAGTCGTAGCCGCTCCCGCTTCTGCCGTCCTCTCCGATAAAAAGCGTCTCCCCCGTCTGCGGATCTTCCAGTTTCAGACCGTTAAAATAGGAAATATACTGCTTCTGAAGCTCTTTCGAAAGCGCCTCCTGAAACGGTGTCATCACGCCGGCAGGTCCCGCCGGTGAATCCTCATTCTCATGGTCCGCGGCAAACATCCACTCATAAGCAAGATCCGCATGCTCCAGATCAATAATCGGACAGTAGATCTGCGCCGCAAAAACATCGTCGCGTTCATCCAGAAACGCACCGTTTTCCCGCAAGAAACGGCAGATAGTCCTCACTGTTGCCTGTCACCGACAGAAGAGTGGACATCGCGCCGCCCGCGCTCCACCCCACCGATACAATATGGTCAAAATTGCCTGGCAGCGCCGCACGGTTATGACGGAGGAAGCGGACTGCTGTCTTTAAATCCACCAGATTAACCGGTGATTTTCCGCAGAGCTTCCCGTTTTCATCTCTTGTCTCTCTGCCGCGGTTTCCGCAGGATACGTATACAAAGCCTCTCTCCAGATACTGATGCGCATAGCACCGCGGACCCTCCAGCCACACGTGCGGCATCTGCATGTAGCCTGCTGAATTATTTTCAAAAATCACCGGCACGGTCTTTGCCGAATAGCCATTCATTCTGCCCTGCAGATTGATTTTTTCCGCCCTCACTCATGTACGGCTCCGGCACAAAAATGCTGAGGCGCTGGAATTTCGGTGTTGTTGCCTTCTCTGTATAAAGCACATCCTCCAGACACCAGCACCGGTATTTTTTCATCAAAGGACCATTCGGAAGCGCACTCTGCAAGCTCCATCGTTTTATTCGTAATATTCACCTGTTCCATGATCGTCTCTCCTTTTTCGCTGATAAATGATAAACAGACTACTTCCGTAGTTACTGCAGATGATTAAAAAATAAACGTAAATACCAAATCCATATTTTCCTTTGCAAAAAACATCTTATCCTCATGATCCGCCCCTTCCAGCGGCACGAAAGAAACCCGGTCATGATCCAGCTTTTGCACGTATCGCTTTGACAAATTCCACCGACTGCTCACAGGGGAACCAGCCGGTCCGCCGTACCGTGCTGCACAAGCATCGGTGCCATTGCATCGCTGATATAGGTCGCCGGATTTGCCTGTGCGCACAGCGCATCGGGGCATCCGGCAGCGCACAGCCAAGATACTGCGATTCTGGTGAGAACGGCTCGTCGTGATCTGCGCAGCTGACGCCGTTTGCGCGCGCCTGCTCATCCATCGTTCTAAAATTCATCGGTCCGAACTGATCGATCGCCACCTTCACAAACGGCGTCTCCTCCCATAGAAGCTCCTCTTTCTCTCCCGGAAATTTTCCGTTTGGAATGTTCATGCCAAGCATCGCCGCCAGGTTTCCGCCCGCGGAACCGCCGATTGCCACAATTTTTTCAACATCAATCTGATGTTCCTTCGCATGCACCTTCAAAAAACGAACCGCTTCCCGGCAATCCAGTACCGCCGCCGGAAAAATTGACTCTTTGCTCAGGCGATATTCTATCGAAGCTACCGCCATACCTCTCTTAATGCCTTCCAGATAAGCATCCATGTGATGGTCGCGCTTATCTCCCATCGCAAATCCGCCTCCATGGATATATACCAGCACCGGGAAGGGTCCGTCGCCCTCCTCCGGCAAATAAATATCCAGGCACTGTGCCCTGCTCTTTGCTGCATACGGAACATCCAGATACTTTCTCTTTACCCAACTGATATCCGCCATCGACGGCTGCCATCCGCAGGCGGTCCACCCGGCTTTTTCCCCATCGATGGTATCCTGCCCGCTGTCTTTTCCCGTCCATAATTTGCTTCCCCTCTCTGTATTTTTACCTTTGTATTTTATTTTAAAGCAATTCTCCTTTCTTTGTTATTCTGTTTCTTTATATCATATATTTTATTGACATTTTTTCTGCTTATTTTTATAATTTTATTATTCTATTTTTTGTTTGGAAAACCAACGGGAGAATATATGGATTTAGAAAGACTGAATGAATTTATCGTAATTGCCGAAAAGAAAAGTATAAAGAAAGCAGCCGGAGAATTGCTGCTTTCTCCTGCCGCATTAAGTGCACGGCTTTGCGCCTTTGAGCGTTCCCTGGGAATCACACTTTTTAACCGCAGCGTTTCCCCGCTTGCGCTTACCAGCGACGGCAGCCGTTTTTTATGAAGATGCCAGAGAAATTATCCGCCGCTTCAATGCCTTAAAGCAGGAGCTGCAGCAGACTGCACCCCATCTCCTTGTTCCGGGCAAAACTGCCCGCCTCAGTACCGAAAAAGCTTTATGAATTCCTGGTTCTCTCCAAAGCGCTGAACAGCCGCGCCGCCGCCAACCTCTATATCTCCCAGTCCGTGCTCTCCAAACATATTCAGGATATGGAGCAGGAATTAGGCGTAAAAACTGTTTTTTTCCGCACCACGCACGGTGTCTCTCTGACAAATTCCGGCAAGCTGCTCGCTCAGAGAGCGGAAAGTCTGATCGACCAGTGCAACCGGGCCGTCAGCCTGTTACAGATCTCGAACCTCCCGATCCAGGGCAATATCCGCATTGCCTGCGCACTGGAGCTTGCCCAGTCCGCCCATATGCAGATCTTCGTCAAACGTTTTCTGGAGCGCTATCCGGATATCTTTATTGATTTTGATGTAAAATCCGGCGGGATGCCGGAAAGGCTTCTGCAGACACAGGTCTACGACTTTGTCTTTTTCTCCGTGTGAATACCAGAATATCCCGCCAGATATTCAGGCACATCTGGTCGCAAGCCACGGCACCTATGCCGACCTCTATCCGGGGCACCCGCTGATCTCAAAATCTCTGATCCAGCTTCGCGAGCTGGGGAAAAATATCATCGTTCCGTTTTCCCACGAGTATTTTTGGTCCCTATGCAAAAAACTGGCTTCTCGCAAAAAATACACCCATGACAGGGTGACCTGCATCCCGGCGCCTAACCTCTCCTCCGCCCTTTTTTCAGGTGGCGATCGGCAGAGGCATCGCGATTATTCCACGCTATGCAAAAAATTTGCCTCAGATAATATTTTCACCATCGGTATCGCAAACGCCGCCTGCCGTTTCAACGAATACCTCTACTACAACGAAAGCATAAAAACGGTGCCGCAAAACTCTTTTTTCGCAGAATTCTGCAGCACCTATCCGGCTGATATTTAGATATAGAACTTTGTAAATCGGCTTATTCCTCCGTGTCCCAGAACGGCTTCATAAAATCAATCTGCACATAATCGATCACGGCTGTCTTATAGGGTGTCTGCAGCCAGCACTCTGTCTGCTCTTTGCCCGGATATACATTCGTGGTGATACAGTGCCTGCCGTGATCGATGTACACCTCCACGCAGCTCCGGTCCACCAGAATACAGATATCAAGCTTTGTGCCCTCCATCCGGATTGGACAATTCATTCTCCCTTCTCGTAACAGTCTCCCGCGCTCTTATCTACCGACACGATCTGTCCGATCATATCCACCGAAATCATAGTATATTGATGACCTTCCCCAACACACAGATTTCCAGATCTCTGATTCCACTTTCTCCACATCCAGCATCAGGCGCAGCCGGTAGCTGCGGTTTTCTGCCACCGGAAGGTATTTTCTGTTTGTGCCTACCTCCAGCATCTGATAAGCTATTTTCCGGCATACAAGTTCATCAATTTCCTCCACCGGATACATACAGAGATTCCAGTCTTTGTCCAGAGAAACCTTTCTCGGAATACTCAGGGTCCCTCTCCAGTTTTTCGCTGCTGGTGGGACCCCAGTCCCACCACGGCATCCAGAGCCAGCCATTCTGCCATGCCATCAAAATACGGTTTCCTTTTGCGTCAAGAAAGGACTGCGGAGCATAATAGTCAAATCCCACATCCATATTTCCGATTTTTTCTATCGTATAACGGCAGTTGTCAAAATCCATTTCGCCCACACAGTAAAGCGCCTTGTTATACTCAGGATGATTCATAGGCGAGCAGGTCAAAACCCATTTGCCATCCAGAAAAAACAGATCCGGGCATTCAAACATAGTCCCCAGCTTTCCGTTGGATTTCAGCACTGCGCCGCGGTATTTCCAGTGATACAGATCCTCCGATTCATACAGAAAGACTCTTCCGTCGCCATCCTTCGCAGTACCATTTACCGTTCCGCCTACGACCATATACCATTTTCCGTTCCAGCAGAAAACTTTCGGATCTCTGAAATCTGCCGAAGCTCCTCGGGCGGTCCGCCGATTACCGGATTGCCCTCAAATTTCTCAAAATGACTGCCGTCACAGGAGGTTACCAGGCACTGGCTTTGTCTCACTTCCCCATCAATGATCGTTGTTGCCGTGTAAAACAGATATAAGATCCCATCTTTCTCCACCGCACTTCCGGAAAAGCATCCTCCCTCCGGGTGACAGTCATAGTCTTTGTCGGGGTCAGTGCGATCGGCATATCCTTCCAGTGAACCATATCCTCACTTACCGCATGACCCCAATGCATAGACGCCCAGTCACAGTTGTTGGGATTATACTGATAGAATAAGTGATACCATCCCTTATAATAAATGAGGCCGTTTGGATCATTCATCCATGCAGTCGGCGGTGTAAAGTGATACAGGGGGCGCCATATCTTTTTCCTCTTCCGTGCGTGGTTGTATACCAGTTAATCTGTCTTTCCCCATACTATTCTACCTTTATGCCATCAATATTTCCATAGAGTACCTTCAGTTTCCTTTTTCACCTGGCCGTCATTGCCCACTGTCTGATGATAAGTGCCCCAGCCCTTTCCGTTAATCCAGAAAGTTCTGTAATCCTTCTGATTGATCACCGGTGCAAAGGACATTGTCTTATGGACCATATCACACTGATACCCTGCCAGCTCCGGAATCAGAGAAAAGCTTGACATTGGGCGGATATAGTGATGGCCTGCTTCTGTCTCGCTCCATGGGCATCTCTTGTATCCGTCATAGCGGTCGCGAATTGCCTTAATGATCGTAAAGGCTTCTTCAATCATACCCTCTTTCACCATAGTAACCGCAACCTGATACTCTACGCCTGTCCACACCTCATCACAATATGCAAATGGGAAGCGCGGTCTGCCGCCCTTTGGCCAGGAGCAGAGAACCAGTCCCGCCTCATCGTTCAGCGCATACGTCCGCTGCACATTCGGGACATCCTCCATGCACTCCTTGAAATTATATTTATATATAGATTCCAGCGCCTTCTTCACATGCTCCTTCAGGAAGCATAGCCAAGACCTGCCGTCTGTGCCATAAACTGTCCCAGAAGCTGATCGGTCAGGCAGCCTTGTCCGTACTGATAGCGATACGCATCCACATCCTCCATTTCCTGAATGTAATACTCTCCATTGAAAAAGCTTTTCATCCACCAGCGGGGCCGCTTTCTCATACAGTGCGCGGTATTTTTCAGCCGTCTCTGTTTTTCCCCAGATATTCTGCCATTTCTGCCACGCCCTTGATCGCCCCCAGGTAAATGGTATTGGTCATGGTATTCGGACCATAAAACTCAATATCATATGTTACATGCATCTTCCGTCCAGCACGCCGTCTCCGTCCGTATCCCATTCCTTAATGGAATATTCAAAGCGCCTTCATCATATTATCCCAGATCCCTCTGAGGAATTCGTCATCGCCGGTATACTTCCACTCGCGGTAAACTCTCAGAATGGAACCAAATTCCCCGTCGCACGCCGGAATCATATCCCATCTGCTCTCGCCCAGGCACTTTCTTGCGCGGAACGGCATGCAGCCGTCTTCATCCAGCTCCACATTGAATTCCACATTGCGCATGGTAATCTCCAGCTCCGGAAACAGATTTGCTACCGCAGTCGCATAATTCCACACATGGTTTACATTTCCCTGTCCGCATCCAACATAATCACGGATACCCTCCCAGCCAAAGGAAATTGCCGTTTTCAATGCGGAAGCAGCAGTGACTCTTCATAGACATGATATTGGAAGCCACAGCATCGATCACATACATCGGGAGCGTCGTATCAAACAGCGCATTCTCAAATGCCTTCGACATGCCCTCCAGATAGTCTTTCTTTTCCACCACATAGCGGCTGACATCCCACGCATCCTTAAACAGGGTTGCGTAATAGTTGTGATGCTGTCATATCCGCCCTTTGCATACCGCTCCAGATCGGCGTCGTACTCGATCCAGCCCTTTGGACGGTTCGGAAAATACCAGGAAATCAAAAAACTCAAACTCCTTCTCCTCATTTGGCCCGATCGTCTCATAACTGCTGACAGAACTGATTCTCTCTTTCAGATTGAGGAAGCTGAAATCGTAATGTGACAAAAAGATCACAGCCCTTTGCCTCAATTTCTTCCTCTTCCGTAAGTTTTCCGTCCTCCGTAAAGTCATCCCAGAAGTCCTGCGCATTGTCCGTCCACTGTCCATGCAGCCATTTTTTATGCGTGATCCCATTCTTATTGGTAGTCGCGATCGACATGGACCCAAACTTCATATCCGTTTCTTTCAGATTTTTTGCAGTATAATACCAGCCCTTCAGCTCTCCTTCTTCCCGGTACTCATTTTCCACCTGGTCAACCAGCTTGACATTGTTAAATACATCATATCCGTCAAATCCAACCACATTTGCCAGCGTTCCCACTACAGAAACATCGATCGGCCGGTTTGTCGGATTACTGATTTTATATTTGATAATAGCCGTCGGTATACCGGAATTGTCCGCATCAAGCGGAATAAAAGGCGTATACGCTTCCATGCGCACCTTCAGCGGCACCTTGCTGTCCTCCAGATCTACATATACAAAAGGGCTGTTTTCCTACCATTTTCGATTTTTCAAATCTCGGGATTCCCGCCAGCTCACCGTTTAAAAAAACCGTGTGATTTGTAATATGGCGGTTTAATTTTCGATTCCAGAATTCTGGCAACCGGTTCTTTTCCCTCTTCCTTCGCCCAGATTGCAAAGAAAGAAAACGGCACAAACTGTCCCTTGCCCGGCCAGTTAAAAATTTCCCAGTCTCTCAGCTCACCTCTCGGACCCACCGCAATATTTCCGGTTCCCAGACCGCCCAGAAGAAATTTTGCCACTGACGCATCTCCCTGATAAGAGATCTCGCCTCCTGTCTCAAACAATTCCACCTTTCGAATGCAATGCTTCCTTTATTCATTTTCAGATAATAAATACGATCAGCACCGGCAGTATCGACAGTACGACTGCTGCAAACTCTACATTATCTCCCGTTGCATACGGCTGACGAATGGACAGAATTCCTACCGGCAATGACAATTTTTCTGTATCGTTAATCATGATAAACGTTGTAAAATAATCATTCCAGGAAAACGTAAATACAATGATCGCCAGCGATGCCAGCGTGGACTTTGCCATCGGTACCATAATTTCCACAAACGTGCGGATGGGTCCTGCTCCGTCAATAGCAGCTGCCTCATTCAGTTCTCTTGGAACCGACAGAAAAAACTGCCTCATCATAAATACACCAAAGGCACCGGCAAGTCCCGGGCAGCTTGCCCCCCAGGATAGAAGGCAGTGTAACGGCAAGCGACGTGTTAATAACTCCCAGAAGATTCATGATTTTATATAGCGCAACAATCGTCACCTGTACCGGAACCATCATCGCTACCATCATCATGCCAAACATCAGGTTTTTTTCCCGGAAAATTAAATTTCGCATATGCATATCCCGCAATCGCTCCGTGAAATACCATGCCAAGTGTAATTACAGTACTCATCTTCAGGCTGTTTCCCATAAATGTAAAAAACGGAATGGTGCCGGAAAACAGCTTTGCATAATACTTCAGCCTCATCTCTGAAAAAGGACGGCGGCAGCCACTTTGGCGGCAGCGCAGTCGCCTCACTATAAGGCCGCAAAGATGCGGAAAACACCCACAAAAATGGTGCGATCATGATAAATGCGATCATCAGCATAATAATCGTAAGCAGGATATGGCTCACCTTTATTTTTTACCGAATACTGTAATTTTCCTATTCATAATGCACCCACCATTTACTTCCTGCAAACTGAATGACGGTTACAACAGCAATTAATGCCAGCAGCATGACCGACAGCGCCGATGCCGTTCCATAATCAAAGGATGTAAAGCCTTTCTCCGCAATCAGCATGACCAGGCTTCGCGAGGAATCTCCCGGTCCGCCGCCGGTCAGTACATAAACCGATTCATAGATTCTCAGGGCTCCTGTCACATTCATGATCAGCACAAAGAAAATCTGCGGAGATGCCACCGGAATAATTACCCGAAAAAATCTCTGGAAGGCATTTGCTCCGTCAATACTTGCAGCCTCCAGTAATCCGCGATCCACGTTCTGCAGTCCCGCCAAAATCAGCAGCATCGACATTCCGGCATTTTTCCAGCAGTCCAGGATCAATACGGATATCTTGGAAAAGCTCTGATTGCTCAGCCAACCAATTTTTGAAATCCCGATCTTTCCCAGATAATAATTGATCACGCCGGCATCCGTCTGAAAAAAATGCCTGCCAGATAATTGCCACAAAAGTCAGTCCGACCAGCGATGGAAAGAAATAGACGGACCGGAAAAATACGCTGAGCTTTTTCGGTAAGATATCATCCACCAGGACAGCCAGGATCAGACCGGCTGCTGTATTGCCAACCGCACAGCAGACTGTATACCAAAGCGTATTCTTCAGTGCCGTAAGCGAACGGGTATCTGAAAAGATTTTCTGGTAGTTTTTAAGTCCCACCCAGGTACTCGCGGTAGTAAACACGTTATACTTCTGAAAAGAAATAATGATGACCCAAATAATGGGGATCAGCACAAAACACAGGAACCCTATAAACGACGGCAATGTGAACAAATATGCCGCTCTGAGTTCTTTTTTATTCCATTTTCTTTTATACCTCTTTTTTTGTTCAATACTATATTCCCCTTATTTCCAGGAAAAATCAAAGGGGCGCCCTGAGAGCGCCCTCCATGTATTACTGAATTGCACTTTCAATTTCAGCCTGTGCGTCATCCAACGCTGCCTGCGGCTCTTTTGCACCTGAGAATACTTCTTCGAGAGCGCGAAGTGTCGTCTGCTCCAGATCACCAAAATAAGTCGGCGCGGAGATGGGAGAGGCAATGGTAACCGCCTTCCAGATGCCCAGAATGTTATCCGGAGTTGTCCCCATAATCGCCGTATCCGTAGCCAGTCCCTCTGTCGGCGGTACCTGCTGGCCTCCCGCTGCCACTGCAGTCAGTGTTTCATCAGAAACCATTTCTTTCAGAAGTGCAACTGCAAGATCCTGGTGCTCCGTCGCAGAGCTGATGCACCACGCAGACCCTCCATATACAGATCCTTCTTTCTTGTTCACCGGCCACTGTACGCAATCAAACGTATCATTCGTCAGTCCTGCATCTATCCATGTATTCAGTACCCAGCGTCCCGCACCAACCATAGCGAGCTTTTTTCGCGGAGAACATCGTATATACATCAGAGCTGATCGGATCCGGTGTAACCCCTTCTTTCACCATATCATTTAAGAAAGTTACTGCTTCTACGATACCCTCACTGTTGATCGTCGGTGTAACACCATCATCAGCCACCAGAGAAGCATCATTTGTCGCCCACCACGGTGTCAGCTGGAAGTAGGAACTGGACAGCCCAAAACCATATACCTCATCTGGTCAGCGCTCTTGCCGTCTCCATAAATTCATCCCATGTCCAGCCATCCTGCGGATAAGCAATACCTGCTGCGTCAAACATCTCTTTGTTATAATAGACCACCATTGTCTGTGTGCCATTCGGCAGACCGTAAATATTTCCATCCACGCTGAAACCGTCAAGAAGCACTTCCGCATACTCACTCTTCTTTGCGGTCAGGTCTTCATCCGCATCAATGATATCATTCAGCGGAAGGAGCAGATCGTTGCTCACCGCCATCTGTGCAGCTTCCAGACCGATACTGATTACATCCGGGGTCTCGCCGGAGGTACACATCGTGATCCATTTCTGAACAAAATCAGACCAGGATTCTACCGGCACACAGGTCTGCTCCACCGTCACATCCGGATAAGCTTCATTAAAGCGCGCAATTGCATCGTTCGCAATCTGCTCTTCTTCCGTATTGCCCCAGTTTAATACACGCAGTGTTTCTCCTTCTGCACTTGCGAGCATAGATGCGGAAAGTGCCATAGCAGCCGTGATACCCAATGCGGCAATTTTTTGATCTGTTTTTCATTTACTAACCCTCCATTCTTTCTTGTGGAAACCTTTCCACATTTGTTTTTTTAAAGAATTTCCCGCAGGAAATTCTTTATTAAATAACTGTTACAAAAACTCTGATTACTCATTGAAATATGCGCCTATTTCTAAGTTATTACTAATATACCATTATTCCTTTTCCCTGTCAAGCACTATTTGACTTTTTATCTATATGGAATCCGTTTCACTTTTCTAATTTTTGTATATTTTTACCAACGTTATTTATCACGGTTTCCTTCAATTTTTATTTCTGCCCATTCTTGGTGCTCTCGCCTATTCTCATCTGCGGCTCCAGAAGTACCAGCTTATTTTTATACCGTTTGCCTTCAATCATACCGATCACCATTTTTACGGCGCGGCTGGACAGCTCCGGAATCGGCTGTTCGACAACCGTCAGCTCCGGGACCGACACCTTGGAAATATATGTGCCGTCGTAGCCTACCACCTGAACATCCTCCGGAACATTTTTCTTCATCCGGCTAAGCTGCTTTAAAAATGCCATGGCAATGACATCCACTGCAGATATCCCATCAATATCCGGATACTTTTTATAATATCCCGCGCGGTCTCCCTCATAACGGCCGTAATCAAAATCGTTCCATTCCATCTCATAAGAATATACCTTGACCCCATGCTTTTTCATAACGCGCTCAAGCTCATAATGCCGCTCATGAGACGGTGAATCAACCACCAGCGCTCCCTGTACCTGAACCACACATTTGCAGCCGCACTTTCTATCATTTTTCTCCGCTGCCAGACGGCCGCCGATCCTGTGATCGGATGCAACCGTCGGAATATGTTCCCGAGAAAACGATCCAGGGCCACGACAGGTCTGCTGACACTCGCATAATCCTCCAGCGCCAGCGTATGCCGCCCGCGATAATGCCGTCTACAATGTGCCGATTGAGCATATTTAAATTTCCTTCTCATAATTCTGTTCGCTGTAGGTACTGCATATCATTGTCTTGTAACCATTTTTCAGCAATTCTTCCTCTGCATACAATACAAATTCTGCAAAAAACGGATGAGAGATCTTAGGTATAATAATCGCCACAATTCCGCTTTTTTTGTGAAGAAGGTTCCTCGCCAATTCGTTCGGAATATAATTCAGCTCTTCCATCGCATCCTGTACTTTCTTTCGCGTTTCCGCCGATACATATCCGGTCTCATTCAAGACTCTCGACACGGTTGCCACGCCCACACCTGCCCGCTGAGCAACATCCTTTATACTGGTCATACTCATTGACCCCCATTTCATTAAACTAAAAATCATATGATATTTTCGCAGATTTCTCTGACTGCCGCAAGTACTTCCTGTATCTGCGCAGAAGATATGTTATCATAGTGAAATCCGCCCGTGCAGACCACGACTGCCCGTTTTTTTTTTCTGGCAATTTCCTCCGCCAGATAACGGCAGAGCTGCTCATCCTTGTGCCGGTCACATTCAGCACCGAGGATGTGACAGAAATACTTCCGTCCCCGGTCAGCGACGGCCGCGGAACGGCCAGCACCGTGCAGCCAATATGCGGCTTATCTCCGCCCCGGAGCATGATGTGATAATCTTCTCCCAGCTCTGTAATCTGCACCGTGATCTCAGAAAACGTCAGTTGTTTCTGATATTTTAGGTTTCCACTCATTTCCATGTCTCCCCGCTATTTCTAAAATCATCTGCCTGATCTTTATATTCCCCGCCGCTCCCGGTATTCCGCGATCTCTATCGCATCCTCGATCTCCAGATCACGCTCCCCGGCGAGCGATTCCAGATGATGCCGGAATTCATGCAGCAGCACTTTGCGCAGCCGTTTCGCCAGATCCTCCTTCGGCAAATGCCCGTACACCTGCGCAAAAGAACCATAATAAATCACAATAAAGCGCCCAGATGGTGCTGCCTGCAGTATTCGCCCATGATAAAAAGCTCATGGCCAACGCCTTCCGGGTGGTATTTCCGGATGTTTGCGCGCAAAAAAGCTCCGCCGTTCAGCTCCCGGAAGAACTCCTCCCGGAAAGGTCTGAACAATTTCCTCTATCATATCCTGAAATTCCTCAAAAGAAACCATACTGCCGCCTTTCCTTTTCTTCCAATGTACATAAAAATGCCCTCCGGCTTTTTATTTATATAATCACGATTATTATAATCACAATTATATAAACGTTGTACGCACACAGGACATTTTTACAAAGACTTTTTATGTAAATGACCGTACGATTCGTTTCTGCTTATAGAAATAATAAATGATCATCGCCGCTGCAGTCACTACCCAGGTGATCGGGTAGCAGGCAATAAGCTGCTCCAGTTTTCCGTTTGGCACAATAAACATCACCCAGATCACACGCAGAAGGCAAACGCCAACCAGCGTCATAATGGTCGTCACCAGCACGCTGCCCTGTGCGCGCAAAGAGCCGGAATAAATCTCGATAAACGCGAACAGCCAGTAGGTAGGCGAAATGATCCGTACCATACGCATTCCGATCTGCACAACACCGGCATCCGATGTAAAAACGCCGAACAGGTACTGCCCGACAAATACGATCAGCGCGCTGAGCGCCATCTCAGTTCCCACTGTCATCAGCAGGCAGTCCGCGTTCCCTTGCGCACACGATCCCACTTTCCGGCGCCGAAATTTTGTCCGACAAAGGTCGTCACCGAAATACCGAATGCTCCATTGATCATCCATACAATGCTGTCGATTTTTCCAAAAGCAGCCCATGCCGCCATTGTATCTACGCCAAGATTATTCAGGGATGCCTGCAGCACATTCGAAATACTGTACATGCTCGACTGAATACCGGTGGGAAGTCCGATGCGCAGCATCTTGCCCAGCATATCCCTCTGTATCCGGATCTCGCCCAGCCGCAGTTCCATCTCCTCTGTATGGTACATCAGTGCGCGCGTAACCAGCATAGCGCTGACCGCCTGCGAAAACAGGGTTGCAGCCGCCACGCCGAGCACGCCAAGGCGCAGTCAAGCACCAGCGCAAGGTCGAGCACGATATTGATAATGCAGCAGATGATCAGATAATACAGCGGCCTCCTGGAATCGCCGATCGCACGCAAAATTGCGGAACCCATATTGTAAACCAGCACAAACGCCAG
>VOFD01002891.1_pt1 | contig 18130 bp, 26 predicted proteins | sample 5384101 | NCBI WGS metagenome assembly VOFD01 (sample SAMN12384723, study PRJNA508395) | human gut metagenome | isolation source: healthy gut C | host: Homo sapiens
TTATATTATAAATTGGGCTATTTGCCGTGGAAGTTAGATGCTGTACGAGATGGTGTATGTTATGTTGGCCTTGTGTTTAAGAAATTACAGGATACGGGTAGACAGAAAGGTTATGCTTGCAGTGCAGCACAAATGTTTCTTGATTCAGGTGATGGTGTTGTTTTCAGAGGAAATATTGGACCTTGGATAAGTAAAAATGAAAAAACTTTTTCATCTTGATAGAACTTCTGCAAAATCGTTGCTATCAATAGCCATTAGTGCCTATTATGCAAAACATAATTATTATCCTAAAGAACTGTTTATTCATGGACGGGCGGCATTTACAGATGATGAGTGGATAGGATTCCAAGATGCCATAGCAATCTGCCCTGAGACAAACTTAGTAGGTGTAGCAATCAGAGAGCATAATGGTCTGAGATTGCTGAAAGATAATTCCGATCCTAAATCCCAATATGGAATCTTGCGTGGGTTGTGTCTTTATGTAGACGATAAAAGCGGATATTTATGGACAAAGGGCTTTATTCCTAAAACTGAAACAGCAAACCATATGGAAGTTGCCTGTCCACTACATATCGAAGTTAATAGAGGACAAGCCAATATAGAAACAGTTATGAAAGATATTTTGGCATTAACGAAATTGAATTATAACGCATGTATATATGGGGATGGATTGCCTGTTACTTTACGATTCTCTGATAAAATTGGAGATATTTTAACAGCAATACCAGAAGTGAATTGGGCTGCAAAACCTTTTAAGTATTATATATAAATTCTATGTTGTATACTGAGATAAAAAGCCGCTTAGTCTTTTTACAGAATAAACGGCAAAATTTGTAGGGACTATGTATTTTACTTTTCTATTCGGTGAGTTCGTATGTACTGCTGCGTAGAAATACTTGGTTGTTCGGGTGGGTCATTTGAAGCTCTCCTGATTCCAACAATGGTTTCAGATAAAGCCGGAAAAAAGGTCTTTTTGCTTTTTACATCTAACAGAAACATTAAAGTCTTTCTCGTTTGGGGTTTCTCGCAAAAGAAAAAGAATCTTTTTGCTTTCCCTGTTCTTCCGTGCCCTGAAATTTTTTATGACGAGCGCAGTCCACTTTCTTTTTGAAAGCTGCGTATTCATCACTCAGCATAAAATCAATCACGCATACTTTGGGAATACGATACTGATTTCCAATACGAAAATGCTTGATTTTATCTTGTCGAAGTAACGACAGCGCCGTGTTTTCACAAATACCGTCCAGCATAATCATAAGTTCTTTTGTTGTCACAACATCGGGGTAGTTTTTTAGTTCCATTTCAAGTTTATATCTTTCCTGCATAATGTCCTCCTGTTTTTCTAAGAAATAAATTGTCAATGGCAGAGATCGTTACTGCACGGGGGTCGAGCCCCTTGTTATGTTTGAAGTGTCTAATATTTGGCCCAGTACGGAGGAAGTCCCTCCAATGTCCCTCCGATGTGCAAATTTGCTCTCAAAACGGGCTGTTGCTAAAAGCCTTTATATGACAAGGAGTTTTTACATTGAGATGCCGAGAACCCTTGATTTTAGGGCATTTTTTGAGTATAATAAGTTCCGTTAAGTTCCGCTAAATGGGTTCGGTTACAGAGCGTATGGTAAAACTCAAAATCCCGTTCTGGCAACAGAGTGCGGGTTCGACCCCGCCACCGGCACCAAATTGAAAGTTGCATTTTAGTGTAAATTGCACAAAAATGCAGCTTTTTGTTATTCGAAAACCACAAAAACGAGAGTTCAAATCCTATAAGTTGAACTCTCGTTTATTTTTATTAAAAAGTAGGAAATTGTAATGCAAAAATTAAAAGCAGCAACTTATTGTCCAGTAAGCTCAGATCCCGAAGATCAGGAGCGCAGAAAAGTTTATTATGGAAAATATATGCAAAATAATAAAGATTGGATTTTAGTAAACATATACGCTGAATGAATGTCAGGTTTGAGGTTGGAAACGTATGCCGGAAGGTTGTTAAAATAGTAAAATTGATTTGAACTTTTTTCTCTCCGCACATATAATAATTCATGGAATCAATATGATTCAGTATTATTTTGGAGGGATAAATATGTGTGGAATAGCCGGATTCAGCAGTTTTGATAAGGATTACACAGCTATTGAAAATTACTTTAAAAGCCGTATTGATATATTAAAAAGATGAGACAATCATTTGCGTACAGAGGAAATGACCAGACGGGCGAATGTCTGAGAAGAAACGTTGGATTCAGTCATACGCGGCTTTCCATTAGGGACATCTCAGGCGGCGCTCAGCCTATGATAAAATCGCGCGATGGCGCAGAGTACATAATAGTATTTAACGGAGAGATCTACAACACCGGCGAGCTTACACTCCGCCTGAAATCGCTGGGATATAAATTTGAAACCACTTGTGACACAGAGGTAATATTGCTTTTTGTATATGCAGTATGGTACGCGGTGCGTTGACTATCTGAACGGTATATTTGCCTTTGCGATTTGGGACGGCGGAAATATACCCTCATGCTTGCAAGGGATAGGGCGGGTGTAAAACCGCTTTTTTACACAGTGCAAAAACGGCGAACTGATTTTTGCCTCCGAGATAAAGGGACTGTTTGCGCATCCTGATATTAAACCTCGTATAAGCATAAACGGATTCCGTGAAATATTCGGCGTAGGTCCGGCAAGAACTCATGGCTGCGGAGTTTTCGACGATGTTTCAGAAATAGTACCGGGGCATTTTGCTGTATTTTCTGAAAGCGGCTTGACGTTACATAAATACTGGGACTTGAAAAGTAAGGTTCATAAAGACAGCTACGCTGAAACGGTTGACAAGGTTTCTTATCTTGTGAGGGACGCGATAACAAGTCAAATGGTGTCGGACGTCCCGGTTTGCAGCTTTCTTTCAGGCGGAATTGATTCGAGTATAGTTACTGCTGTTTCGGCGTCTTATATGAAAAAGTCTGGCGGAAAGCTAAATACATTTTCATTCGATTTTTCCGGCAATGACAAATATTTTACCTCAAACAGCTTTCAGCCTGAGCGCGACAGACCTTATGTAGACATTATGCTTGGTCACATAAACACAAACCATACCTATCTTGAATGTGATGAGGAAAATCTTGCGGACTTGCTTTTTTGACGCCATGAAAGTAAAGGATTTACCCGGCATGGCTGACGTAGACGCCTCTATGCTGTATTTTTGCAGTCTTGTGAAAAGAAGAATAAGGTTGCTCTTACAGGAGAATGTGCCGACGAGATTTTCGGCGGTTATCCGTGGTTTTATCGTGAGGATCTGCTTATGGGGAACGGCTTTCCGTGGTCTAAAAATATTTCAGTAAGGCAGTGTCTTTTGCATGATGATTTTATAAAAAAACTTGATTTAGAAGAATATGTAAGTAAAAGATACATTGAATCCGTAAAGCAGGCGCCGATTTTGGAGGGTGAATCTCAGGAAGAAAAAAAGGCGAAGAAGAGATAACGTATCTAAACATAAAATGGTTTATGCAGACTCTTCTTGACCGAATGGACAGAACCAGTATGTATTCCGGGCTAGAGGCGAGAGTACCCTTTGCCGACCACAGAATTATGGAATATGTGTTCAATGTTCCGTGGGAGATGAAACGCAGAAACGGCGTTGAAAAATCGCTTCTTCGCGACGCTTTTAAGGACATGGTTCCCCATGAACTGCTATACCGCAAAAAAAAAAGCCCGTACCCTAAAACCTATAATCCCGCTTATGAAAAAATACTTTCCGAAAGACTTACAGGTATAGTGAACAACAAAAATAATCCGATAAACGAATTTGTTGACGGCAGGAAGGTAATGAAATTTCTCAAGGCTCCGAATGAATACGGAAAGCCTTGGTTCGGACAGCTTATGACAGCGGTCCAGCTTACGGCGTATATGCTCCAATTTGAATACTGGCTGGAGGAATATAAGCCGGAGATAATCATGTGATATTAGTAAAATTTTGATTCGGGGGTAAACGCATATGAAGAATACAAAATTTTTTCATTATAAAAATGATATTGCAAAGGCAAAATCGCAGAAGCTGAATTGATAAGCGGAGAAATCTACACCGAGGACAGCTATGCGGAACTGACAGTTTTGACAGCGGCAAAGACACTGTCGGAAATCTGAATGAGCATTTGGCAGAGGTAGAGATTATCAGGCGGAGCGCATGTTCTTTTCATTTAACAAATTCTCGTGGCGACTGATGATAGTATTCACGGAACGCCTTATAGAAATTGCTGCTGTTATTGTAACCCAGTATGGCGGCGATTTCTTCTATGGAAAGATTCGTGCCTTTCAGCAGACTGACCGCCCGGTCCATCCGCTGTTCCAAAAGAATTTCTGAAAAGGACTTCCCGATTTCTTTGTGCAGAAGCGTAGAAATATAGTTGGGATGGTACGAAAAATGCTTCGCTATATCCTTCAAAGTCACAACATCGGAATGCTCGCCCATATAACGGACAATCTTATCGGATAACCTTTCGTTTGTGGAAACCGGAATAGACCGCTTATACTGCCTTGCCACCATCATTAAAAGCGTCAGTACCATAGGTTGGAGGATTGCCTGTGTATCTTCCTGGGGATTCGCGTATTCCATTACCATCATTTCCAAAAGAGTGGGGATAGAACAGGAGTCGTCAAAATGAAGATGGATAAATTCTTCGGAGTATTTATAGGTCTGTGGATCGAGAAAAAAGTGGAACAGCTTTGTATCCGCGGACAGTACAGGAAGAAACGTTTTGAAAAATGCTTCCTTCTGAATCAGAATACCAATGATGATGATTTCCTGCTTACTATGGGCATAGAGGGCATATACGGCAAAGGGCTGACCAATATAGCATTCATTTTCCCGAATGGTAATGTGGTTGTCGTATTGATAACTCAACGCCCCATAATCACCGGAATAGGCGAAATTAAAGAAGAAAAAAATCCTGACGGTGAAACATCTCATGAATATCCGGTCCTTTGTGGACGCAGATCATAATATTTTCTTCCGGCGGACCAGGCCAGGCATAGGATTTCTCCATAGGGCTTCCGGCCGGAACATCAAAGGTAACTCCAGTTTCGTCTTGCAAACTGTTCTCCTAGGTTTTCTATCGCCGTCTCTAAAGTTGGAATCATTGCTTATCCTCCCCGTTCAATACCCAGCCAAAATCACCGGTGAAATAGCCGTTTGACTGTTTGTCAATGATGCAGACAGAAGCCCCACTTTACTTAAATTCTTCGGCAATACATTTCCCGATACCCAGGGAACCGCCTGTAATAACCGCTACTTTATTTTTAAACATGATATCAGCCTCCCTTTATTTCATTATACCACATTATGTTAGAAAAAGCCATAGTATTTATTAAGATTTAGCGCTGAGTTTCGAATAAGAAGATGTTATAATTTGTAATAGGAATTGAGACTGTATTCCGAATTCTGAAAAGATTGTATGGAGGTTATCAAGATGAAAAACTTTATTTTTAACATGCCAACCCATGTGATGTTTGGAGCAGGACAACTCGCACATCTGCATGAGCAGAAGCTGCCCGGCAAAAAGGCGTTGATTATCACGTCAAACGGACAATCGGCCAAGAAATACGGTTATCTTGCCCGCACCGAAAAAGAACTGGAGCTTGCTAGCGTAGAACACACACTGTTTGATGAAATCCGTCCCAACCCTACCCGCGAAAATGTCATGGATGGGGCAAGAGCAGTCAAAGAAAACGCCTGTGATTTTGTGGTTGCCTTGGGAGGCGGTTCGGTGATGGACTGTGCGAAATGTATTGCCCTTATGGCGGTCAACGCCGGCGATATTTGGGATTACTCTCTCAGCAGTCAGGGCGGAAAAAGACGCCGGAATTTGACGCAATCCCTATTGTGGCGATTACTACTTCTGCCGGTACCGGAAGCGAGGTGGATATTGCCGCCGTGATTTCCAACGACGCCACAAAAAGAAAAGACCGGTATTTTCTTCCCCTCCATGTTCCCGACCATTTCTGTGGTTGACCCTGACCTATGATGAGCGTGCCGCCGAAGTTTACGGCCTATCAAGGTATGGACGCCTTCTTCCATGCTTCGGAGAGCGTTATCAACAAAAATGAGCATATTGTGGCGGAAATGTTTGCGTTAAAGACCATAGAGCTGATCGCAAAAATACCTTCCTGTCGCTTACAAGGACGGAAGTAACAAAGAGGCCCGTTATTACATGGCGATTGCTAATACGCTGGCGGGTTATTACATGAATTGTACCTCAGCCCACACGATGGAACACGTGATGGGCAGCTACCATGAAGACCTGGTTCACGGCGCCGGTCTGATTATGATTGCCCATGCTTATTACGATTTCTTTGCGGAACGCAAGGCGGCCGAAGAACCGATGATTAAGATGGCAAAGGCTATGGGAGTGGAAAATCCCACTTCCGGCAAGGACTTTATCCGCGCTCTTGATACTTTGCTGGAATCTATCGGCTGCGCTGATCTGAAAATGAGCGAGGCCGGTATTACCAGAGAAGAAATGAAACTGTATCCGAAGCGCATCCATGAGGTATTGGGCGGAGATATTACCGCTGATCCGCTGACGCTTTCCAATGAAGATTATCTTGAGATTTACGAAAAGTCTTTCCAATAAGGCGAGGGGAATAAAAATGGACGAAAAGTTGAAACTGGCAGGACAGGCATATAAAAACGGCTGCACCTGTTCCCAGGCTGTATTCTGCGCCTTTGCCCATGATATGGGGCTGGATGAAACGACCGCTTACAAAATCATGGAGGGTTTTGGCGGCGGGTTTGGCGCTATGCAGGAGGTATGCGGCGCATTCAGCGCCGCTGCCGCCGTCATCAGCTTCTACACCAGCAGTGGCAGCATGGATGGGAAAAGCAAGGGAAAAACTTACAAGGCGATCCGCCGCGCCGCTGAAATCTATGAACAGGAGTATGGTTCTATCCGTTGCAGGGAAATCCTGCATGGGAACGCGCCGAAGGCTTTCCAGTGCGGAATGAAGGTAAAAGATGCGGTGTTGGTGGTTCATAAAGTGCTGGTGGAGGAAGCAGCGAAGGATAAGAAGGCGGTGGCAGGATGAAAAGGATTTTCTCTGTTTGTATGGCAGGGTTGTTGATTTTTTTCACTTTCTGCTTGTTCTTCCGGTGGAGAAATAGCACATACCTCCGGAGGACAAAACTATATCACCACCCTCACAAACAAGCAAATCACCCTTTTTAACTGTGCATTTTTCTAATTCAGCATCTGTAAATAACATTTGTTTTAAGTCGGTGAGTTCAAATCTGTTCCAATATAAATTCAATGTTGTAATATATGTATAAGAATTGCCAACTTGATTTTTTTGAATTAAGTGCTTTTCCAGTATTATGAGAAAAAATAACATCTATCCTCGTCCACTCCTACCCCTGTGGAAGTTCAAAGGGAATCTCATTTTCAATGCATTTTACTTAACCGTCGGGAAACTTCTTATAATGCAAATTATGAAATATTATACATTAAGATTTACACTGTATTTTTCTATAGATCAACTCCTTGCAACAAAAGACATACTGCCAAGTATTATGATATGGCTTTTTATCATATAGTTGCCTTTTATAGATATATTTATTCTTAGTTGAATGATGGAATCAAGCTATAAGAAACACCATAAATTGCTTTATTATTAGTAATTCATGGTATTTTTTGATTATAAAATTTGCAAAACCAACTGTCCAAACTGAAATGTTTTACTGTTAAGGCGCTGCTACGGGCACGCCGCTGAGCAATAGTGTAACGGAGCTGCACACCATGATGCGTTACCTTGAATATGACTTTCTCAAAAGCAAGGAATTACAGCATTTTGACAACTGGATAACGGTTTTCGGAGAGCAGAAAACGGATTGGGAACTGGCTCCGACAAGTAAATAAGTTTAAGGAAAGAACGAGAATTGCAAACTACTAAAGCGTTTCCTGACAAGGAAAAATCTCTGACAACCGCACTTGACAACTTACACACTGACAGAGAAACGCTCCGAAAGCTTCCTATCGATACGGAAACGAAACTGCCCGTATTCAAAATCATCATTGGAGAAACTGAATACACGGACAGAAAAGAAGCCGCAAAGGCTTTTTGAAGACGCTGTGCTTTCCATAAAGCAAGCTGATACGTCCGTTAAAATTGGCGAATTTCAAGGCTTTCCGCTGGCTGTGACGATGAACAGTCCGGCAATGGGAGGTGGAGTTACTGCAACAATGCAGGGAAAATATCCGCATATTGCAAAGCTGATTGAAAGCTTTGCACACAATCTGAAAAGACTGGAAGGAACGCTTTATAACGTTGACCGCAATATTGATGAAGTGAACGCAAGCCTTTCCAAGCTGAGAGTGGATTTTACCGAAGCACAAAAAATCGTTGCCGAGCCGTTTTCGCAGGAACAGGAGCTTGCCAATAAAGAATCAAGGCTCAAAACGCTTACTGAGGAACTCAATCAAGCGGCTATAGAAGCCAAGAAAAACGCCAAACCGAAAGAGAAAACCTGTTATTTTGAAAGAGCAAAGCTGAAAAAAGGAGGCGATGAAGATTTCTAAGTAGTCCCAAAAGGGTAAAAATCAATCTAAAAAACAGGAGATAGCATAAGAAAACGCCTGATGTTTCATCAATAGAACATCAGGCGTTTTTCATTTTATTATAATAACGGCAAGCTGATTGGCTAAGGCGTTATACATACACCATATCCGCATAAACCCCTTCCTTCGACTGTTCCATCAATATAATTTTTTCTTATTTTGAAGTTTGTTCATAGCGCAATAATTTTAGCTGTTTTCCCGGTGCAAAACGCACATAACAATTATGATTGACATAATAGTGCTATTGTGCTACAATATGTGTAACACAAAGCAGGAGGGGGTACGCTTGTTCACACACACTTATCAGATTTGCGGTACAAAATTTCAATCCCAATCCAACAGAGCAAAGTACTGCGTTTACTGCCGCGACAAAGCACAAGTTCTGCGTAACAAGGAATATAAAGAAAAGGCGGCAGGAACGTCCATAGCGGTCGGAAGCGAGCAGATTTGTCCGATTTGCAATCAGCCTTATACGGTCACAAGCGGTTCTCAGAAGTGCTGTAAAGGCTGCCAGAAAAACAGGAAAGCAAGCGTAAGGTTGCCGCAAATGCAAAGCACACGAAAGATAATTACGATTTCATTAGTTTTTACGTTCCAAAGTGACAGCGTGATAAACTGAAAGCCTATGCAAAATCTCAGAATTTGAGCGTGAATAAGCTGATTCAGACGGCTTTGGAGGAATACAGGAAAAATCATAGTTAATGGTTTGATAAATTATAAAGGGAGAGTAAGGATGCAAAAAACTTGTATTGCATTTCAAATAATACTTTTGGTATGGTTTTTCTTGACATGATAGGTAGGAGGAATTGGAAGAAAAAGGTGAATCTAAACTGGAGGAATGACGAATGTAATTATTGATGAACAGGTTATTGAGAATGTGTCAGAGTATTTAAATGAAAAACATATTCAACTTCGAGTGACAAAACTTAATTATATCGGAATTTTAAAGGAGGGCTATATTGTTAATTTGATTTTAGGCGGTTTATTCGCTTTGCTTAGTCTTGCATTCATATTTTACTCAAATTCAGAGCTTAATGGATATAAAAATTCACAGGCAAAAAAAAGTTGACGAGGAGTGCAATCGGAAAGATGCAAAGTGGCTGGGAGAATATAAAATTTATCTGACGGATAGTTTTTTGGTGAGTATATATAGTGGTTTAACAGCAATTGATATTGATACAGTCAGCAGTGTGATTTTATATGATGAAAAGCAGGAAAGTGGTATAAAAGGATAATGGACGCAAGAAAAACAGACGGAAGCGTGGTTAAAATTTATGAGAATATTTCAAAGGATAAATTTATTTTTGAAGAGGAAAAAGACTATTTGGAAATGATTTTTGGAAGTAAGAATATAAGTTTTATATGTGAAACGGAAGTGCAAGATGAATTAGAATATGAAGAATATTTTGAAGAATTTTCTGGAATGACAAGATGAAGAATAAATCCTAGTTTATAAGGCGCTTTGTATATCAAATTTTCATTGCGTGATAAAAAAATACGCCTCGTAAATAACACATTTACGAGGCTTTTTGGTTGCGGCGGCTGGATTTGAACCAACGACCTTCGGGTTATGAGAATCTGATTTCAACTTTTTATCTCTCAAAGTGCCTATTTACGTTTCAAAAGTGACTGATTTTTACACTTTCCATACCATTATTTATGTTATTTTTATGGTTTTTCATTGGCGTAAAGGGTACGGTAAAGGGTATGACCATGCTGTAACCAAATGAAGATTTCAATATATTTTTATTAGTTTATATAAAGATAAATTGAAATTTTTATCGTTAATTTGCTGTCACACTTCTGTGTGGCAGCTTTATTTTTTTACCTGGAATCACTCTATTATACATAAGTATTCATTATAAGCTTTTTCTAAGAGTTTATAATCACAGCTATTCTTCATAAGGATGCTATTGTTTCCAGCTATCACACGATTATATGTTTTATATGCTCTTTTAAATATTTTATCACGATTTCTTCTGCAAAAGGCAAGCTCTTCGCTGATATGACCTTTGGATTTTATAGATTCAAATGAACCTATATCCACTTTCTTCAGGCAACATTCAGGAACAGGAATCATATATGTAAATCTAAGCGAACCAAGTATTGCAGTGTTTTTCTTGTTTTTTATGAGTATAACATCTTCCTGTTTTTTCGAATAAATGAAACGGGTACAAAATAACTAACATTATTTACGCTTAATACTGCTCCAAATGTAAATTTCTTTGTATTTCCATAGTTAACATTTGGAACACAAAGTAAATCCTCTTTTATTGCACTCACATTTTTTTCAAATAATCAATATATTTCTCATCCACATAATAAAAATATAAATTCATAATAATAGTCCTAAAATTCAAAGGAGAAGCACAAAAGTACTTCTCCAATTTTTCATTAATTGCTTTTTGACCTACACTCAATAGTGGTGAGCACTAATAACTTAACCTGCACTTAACAGTGGTGAGCACTGATAACTTAATCTTCCCTCATAGCGGTGAGCGCTAATAAGATGAGCAATTCAACATCTGTCATATATATTATACAGCTTTATTTAATTTATGTCAATAACTATTTCAAGTGCTCTGTAAATTTCTCCTATTCTCAATTTCCATAACAATTAGCCGCTTGACTATAATTATATAATGACTTCACAAATTTTTTCAAGTTATCATCTCTATATAATAATATCCTTGTTTTACAATAAGTTCTACATTCTAAATATAAAACTTTTAACGGCCTAACAGTCCGCAAGCTCAAAGTAATATCTTACTATCATTTTAGGATTTATAATTCAAAACAGATTTTGCATTTGTGATAGATGTTTCTATTGCTGATTTATTGATTGCATTCATATCGTTATCGTCTTTGCCTTTCAGTACCAATTCAACTTTACACATATTATAAAGCAAGCCAACAAGAAGTACTGTGTTTTCTGTCACATTTCTTTCTTCTGCGGTAAATGTATTCCAATCCTTATGTTCTAACATAGTTACAATATTTGTGAAATCTTTTAAGTGTTTTTGGTAAATAGAATTAACATCAGATATAGTATCATAATAATTATTTGACGTACTGCGAAGTTCTGTCAAATAATTACATATATTATTGATTTTTTCCTCATCTTTTTTCATTTGAGACCATGCTTCGTCTGCTTTGTCAGATAGTTTTCCACCTGTAATACTAAAGATAGCACCTCCCACTAATAAACCAACGCCTAATGTTGCAGCTCCTAAAATAGTTGTTCCGAGTACAATACCACCACCGCCTAAAGCGGCTAAAGTAGCATTTGTTGCTGCAGCACCACTTAATGTCGCAATAGCAGTTCCTATAGAGGCAGTTCCTAATGCCATAACAGCAGCAGTTGTTGCTCCAGCAGCGGCAAATCCACCTGCCACACCCAATCCGGCACCGTCCAAACCGCCAAGAAGTACTCCAGCACCAATCGAAACCTCTTTAAGTTCTTCTCCATCATATCGTGGTAATGTAACTCCATTTTTTGAATAATTTTCAAATGTTAGTCTGTTTTTGATTTGCTCAAACACATTGGAGTTCAAGTGATGTTTAAATGTGACAAATGCGGTGAATGTTGCACAAAGATTGCCTTGTAAGTATCGGCAAACTCCATCCCATCATACAATTCTCTATATAATGGCGATGTATAATGGAGAATTTGATGATTTTATGAAGGACAGTTCTTCTGTATTAACTAAACTTAATATAATTGTCGGAGATGAAATAGATGCCCTTTTGATGGAGATAATAGACGTCAATTCTTTGATATATTATATAAGCTAATGATGCTAGTAAATGCATCTCAATGTGTTCTTATAAGTCACGACTCAGAATTACCACAGTCGGATTGTGATATTATTTTATTAAAGAATGATAATAGTGATGAAGGTTCTCATCCTACTGGAAATATTATATGGAGCTATTATAATTAACAAAAAATAAAGAGGGAATTATCCCTCTCTTTTTCTTATTATCCGTTTATAGTTATATTAAACCATTTGAAATTAATATGATCTCCATAATCAGTAGCACTCAATTCATTGTAACGGACATTGGATATGTTGTTCCTTCACCATTATTACAATTCGCATTAATAATAATATTTCCTGTCATTGGTTCACTTGGGTCTTCATTCACAGAAACTGTTACATCAGAACATGTTACATTATAATCATCACTATTAGTAAATCCATTAGTAAATATATCACCGTAAGTTCTTGAATCTAAAAACTCCGACTTATCGATAAGAGTATTTCCCGCCATTACAGCCAAAGTCTGTTAACAGATATTCATTAGAATTTTCTAGGGTTGATTATCATCCTCGCATCCTTAGATACTGATGCGATTACTGCAATTGCATATTATTAATTATTAAGTCTAATAATTTATCAATATTATAATTAAATTTTGCTGAATAATATATAGGTTTTATTATCTTTATTCCTGTTGCTTCTTTAACTCTTTTCTGAATTGAATCTGCCTGATTGTTTAAAAAAGCTATAAGTTCTGAATCAGGAACATTTTTTCTTGAACCCAGTGACGACCTTTCATTGCAAAGTCAGCTTGATTAATTGCAACCAAAATTCTATCACTCTGTATATTAGGTATTACAACTTCATTTAACAATTGATATGTTGTTCCCATATCTCTATTTGAACCTTCTATTATAACTAAAACCATATCGATAAATCCATAAATATTTTCATCAATAGAATATGTTTTATATAGTAAATCAATAATTTTCTTTTTATGTATTTTATCTATAGCAATACCATCTCCAAGCCCTGGTGTATCCCATAATCTAAATGAATCATTTAATGAATATGAATTAAGTTCCATTGTTTCAGGATCAACTCCATCTCCAACCTTAGCAATTATTTTTTTTAAATAAGGTATTCAATGTTGATGATTTTCCAGCACCAGTAACTCTGGTAACCATTAAATCTAATGGTCTAAAGCCAGCATTTACAAGATTATTATCTATATCATTTTTTCTATATATATTTGGATTTACCAACATAGTATCACCTTCTTCTTCTAAATATTACTTTAATAAAGCCAGCTGCTGCTCCAAACGCTTTACCAATGCTTCTTCCTATTATTTCACCAGCTCTTCCGAAAACAGCACCTATTTCTCCACCAATATCTGCTCCTTTAGTCGCACATTCTGAAACTGTTTCGCCAAAACTCTTCTTACTCTCCATCTGATAATCTTTCAAATCATCATTATCTTTCCACATTTCTTCATTTCGATTTATATTTTCAATAAATGATAATCTTTTTTCTTTAGGAGTAAATTTAACAATATAAAGAGAGCAATTTTGAAAGATTATATGGTTGACATTGTTTTTCATTATTTTCTTTATATCCTGCACTATAATATATAGGTTCAATGTCAATTCCAGTGCCTTCTTTAATTCTATTTTTAACAGAAACAATTTTTTCTTCAAGAAATTTTTTTCGAGTTCACCATCGGGTTTATTTGTGTTATAATCCCAGTGACGGCCCTTCATTGCAGCATCAGCTTGATTAATTGCAACAAGAATTCTATCTTTTTTATTTTCTCCTAAATTAGGTATAATAACATTGTTAATCAACTCGTATGATGTTCCAAGATCTCTAGTAGAACCATCTAAAATAACAAGCACTAGATCTATAAGCAAATTATTGTTCTCATCAAGTTCGTTTAATTTTTTTTATAATATTTTTTGCATGCCTGTTATCTGCTTCTTTTCCATCACCAAGACCAGGACTATCCCATAATATTAAATTGTCAAGTTCATATTTAGTGATTTCCATAGTTTCAGGATCAACCCCAACACCAACCTTTGCCACCTCCATATCAAATAACGCATTAATAGTTGAACTTTTACCACAACCAGTAGCACCCGTAATCATAAGATTTATTTTTTGTTCCTTTAAATGCAATAAATTTTTTCATTAATTTCGCTTTTTTCAGAATCAGGAATATTTGCATTCTCTATATCTTCTTGCATTGCATCAAAAAATCTTTTTTTCTTTTTCCATAGTAATTATACCTTTCTACCTCTCACTTTTTAATAAATATAATTTCATTATACACTTATAGTTCTTGTTTGTCAACACTTGCAGTTAATTTATAGAACTCATATTTTCATGTAAGATTATAAGTAAAATCAAGATTTTACAGGAGAATAAATACATGAAAACTATAGATTATAAATTAATGGGTGCAAGAATACGCACACAAAGAGAACTTTTAGGGTATACTCGTGAGCAACTTGCAGAAAAGCTTGAAGTTTCCTCAAAGTTCTGTTCAGATATCGAACTTGGCATTAAAGGTATGTCTATGAACACACTTGCCAAGCTATCCGACATTCTTTGCATGAGTGTTGACTTTATACTTTTGGTGAACAAGCTGACAGTTCTCAAGCTGACACGCTTATTGCAATGCTTCGTCAATGCCCTGAAAAGTACCGTTCAAACCTTATTACTATTGTAAGAGCGTTTACTGATTCGGTTTCAGATTGATGCTCTTATCTGCTCATCACTCATATGCTTTATTCCTATTGTGCGGAAATTAAACAGCAGATTGAGAATTTGTGAAAAAGAGGACTATCAGGATAAGATAGTCCTCTTTTTTTTGCAAGGCAATACATATGCACTTTCCTAAATTTATGTGTTTCACAAGTATGCGAGTAAGTTTTGGTTGTTTTACAATAAATCGCTCGAATCCTGTCAACTTTCCCTTGTATGTGGTCTTGGCATGGACAAAAAATATGTTTCACACTATTATCCTCGACCGTTGCATAGTTCACTCAGCACACCCTTGTCCATCTCACAAACCGTATCACACAGCACTTCAATGTCTTCTGAGGAATGTGAGGCTATCAATATAGTTTTGCCCTGTGCTTTCAGGTTGAGCAGATATTTTCGCATATCTGCAACGCCGTCCTTGTCGAGCCCGTTCATTGGCTCATCAAGAATAAGTATATCAGGGTTTTCCATAATCGCTTGTGCTAAGCCTAACCGCTGCCGCATACCAAGGCTATATTTTCTGATGTGGCGTTTCAAATTGGGGTCAAGACCGACTTGCTCCATTGCATTGACTATCTCTGTTTTGCCAATTTTCCCACGTAAGCCTGCAAGGAGTTTTAGATTTTATACCCCGAATAATATGGAATAAACCCAGGTGTTTCTATGATAATCCCCATATTATCAGGAAAATCGCAGTCTTTGCCAACCTGTTTTTCGTTAACTTTTTATGATACCTGATGTTGTTTTTATAAAGCCACAGACACACTTCATCAGCATTGTTTTGCCACTGCCATTTCTTCCAATTAATCCGTGAATTTTTCCTTTTTCAAAATTTATATTGACATTCTTTAAAATATCAGTTTTCCCAATTCGAAGATTTACGTTCTCTATATCAATTATATTTTTCATTATCATTCCACCATTTCAATGTTTAGGAATTCAAGGCGTTTTATTGCTATTATGTTTAGTATAACAACAACCATTATTGCTATTCCAAAATAAAGATAGGAGCACCAAACTGGAAAATTGGGTTCCTTTAAAATTTCATCGTAATGAAGCCAAACTATTGTGTTTGCCATAGGAAACGCCCACATCGTTTCAGACTTGAGTGAGCAGGTAATCACACCCGTTGCTACAACAAAAACAGCTGCAAAAAGTCCAAATGACTGAATATGGATAAGTTTGAAAAAATAAATTACCATAGCAAGCAAGAACATATATGCCGCCATAAGAATAATTGTATGTATTATTGCAGAGGGAAGAGTTATCTGATTATAAAGATTTGACGGAATCAGTTGGGAAGTGAAGCTACCTGCTTCATTTGGGAATTTTGCATCATACTTGGTGATAACATCACTCCACGTTCCTGTAATATCTCCTTTTGAAATAAGCACGCTTCCAATTAAAATTGCAATTAAAAAGGTAATAATTGCATATATCAAAAAACAATCTGTCCAACAAACCAATTCCATCGTCCTGTTCGTTGTACGAAAAATAAAGTATTACCTGTCATTTTCGGATAGTCGCTGATAAGTAACAAAAAGACACACGGCATCAGCATAACAAGCATACCTGAGTTCCCTATCGCCGCAAATGGCTCAAGTATGTCAAGAGGCAATCCAATTTTGTCGGCTCGTTCAAGTAGCGGTTCTACGGCAAGAGTATGCATAAAAATTAACAGAACACCGATTATTATTATTCTGGGGTTGGAAATCCATTTCACATATTCGCTTCTTGCAACCGCAAGTATGCATTTTATGTTCTTATTCACCACAGTCGTTCCTCCTTATGCACATTGTCAGATAAAATACAAAAGAAAAGAGTATAATAAATCCGCTGTAAATAAGCACAAGTTTTTTTATCACTGCCATACTCTGAAAGATACGAAAGTGCATCTGGATTAATAACAGATACAAATTTCAAAAGGCTCATGTCCACCGTTTCATAATTGCTAAGTGCCTGTGATTGTATTTTAACGCAGGATTGATTGAGAACATATTTCAAGAAAAAACGGTATGCAGAGCACTAGATATTTGTTGCGAATTATGCTTGTCAGCATTATAGCAGGTGCAACACTTACCATACCATAAAAGAACATATAAATTAATTGTTTTGATATAATAGTGGCATATAAGTTTTGCGTAATATCTGGATACTGATAACTCAGTGTTTCATGATAACTGTCGATTAATCCCTGTTCATACTCGCTTATATCTGGAAATAAGGCATATTCAGTCAGTGTAAACAAGCCAAACCCAAGCATTACTGCAAGTCCTCCACATATACATGCAGTAATAAATTTTGAGGTATGGTAACATAACTTTGATGAACGAAAAATTTCAAAGCGTATTGATTTTGCTTCATATTCGTCACAAACAAGCGGCACAAATGCAAAAGCAGAAATCATCGGAATAAATAATGAAAGCCAGCCACCTACACCCTTTCTCATAACTTCAAATGAGCAAAAGCTTATATCGGAGAGCATAAAGTCTATGTCAAATACTATCAGCGATTTAATCGCCGAATATTTGTCCATATTCTGAGGATTCTCATATATGTTTGCTGAGAAACAAAGAACAGTAGTAAAAAAGAACACACAGATAGAATCCATAGCCTGTTAGTATCTTATAAAAATTTGCTTTTATATTTCGAAATATCATTATGCTTACTCCTAACTGGCAGGTGATGTGTAATATCTGAAGTTTTCACCGTCTATAGCATCAAGGTAGCAAACATATCTTAAATTATCATTTGAATTATATAGTGTAAATTTCCACGCAGGAGAAACACTACTTGATGGATTTTCAATATCAATATAACCTTCACTTGTTTTAGTGGGAATCTCTGCATATACTAATTCGATGTGGGTAATCCATGCTTATTTGCTCAAGAAATTCATAACGTTCTTTTCGATACGTTCAGCGATGTTGCTGGTATCTTCTTTCACAAATTTCTCACCGGTGATATTCTCGAACAATTCGATGTAACGATCGCTGATGCTCTGTACGATA
>VOFD01002081.1_pt1 | contig 18129 bp, 22 predicted proteins | sample 5384101 | NCBI WGS metagenome assembly VOFD01 (sample SAMN12384723, study PRJNA508395) | human gut metagenome | isolation source: healthy gut C | host: Homo sapiens
ACGGTTTGCTTCCGTACAGCGTATCATAATATTTGTTTAACCAATATCGAAGATTGGAATTTTCGACCACGGCCGAAAATTCAAGGCTGAGATATGCTTCTGATGAAGAAATTTTTTGGAGTAACCTGAACGATACAAAATTCATCAGACATGCCCGCAACAACAGTCTTAAAATCTTTTGCAACGGAAACAATGTTCTGAAATTTAGGTAACGCGAGAATTGCTTTCCGTTTGCTTCCAAATAAGTCAAACATGATATTCCTCCTCAAAATCTCGGATAAATTCTGTTGCCAATCAAATTATATCAGAAACAAACTGATACAACAAGAGAAATGGAACATAAAAAGTGCCGAAAATTGCTATACTATCCGATACAATATGACAAAAGGATGGTGCTTTGCATGTACGAACCAGCGTGACCAACACAAGCAGAGCCTGTCCAAAAACGAAACATCCGGCCCGCCAGCCGCACACCGTCGAGAGCAACCGTTTGCCGCCGTAAGTGAAATCAACGAACCATTTCACGGCCACCGCCCTGTACACACAGACGAAGGCCAGCAGCAAAATATAGAGGAACCAGCAAAGCACATACATCCCCTCCGTCCCGGCCGAAGCCCGCATCATCACGACCGGCACCAGCGAGTACACGACAAAAGCCGGAGCCACGCAAAGAAGCACCGCATAACTGAACAGGGCCGAAGCGCTTCCACGGAACTCCAGCGCATGGAAACGGAACGAAGTCCCCTCGGCGAAATAACGCACCACATCCCGGATGAACCAGGGCAGGTAGACACCCAGCGTCACCGTACCGAGCAGGATACCCTTCGTACAGAGTGCCGCATAACGCCGGGGCGGGTAGTCGGCCTCGAACCGCTCGCCGGAGAGCGCCATGCCGCCCGCCGTAGCCCGCACGAAAAAGTAGAGGGCGAAACAGCAGGCCGCCTGCATCACGACAACAAACAGCAGGCAGCACACCGCAAAGGCCGCGAACGACCAATCCAGCAACGGTTCGGGCGACGCATACCGCTCCGCAAAACGGAGGAAAAGCAGCGTTCCGCCGACAGCCGCCGCCCACGCCGCCAAAAAAAGGGAGAAACAGCGATTTTCCCTTCAGGTCAATACAGAAATAACTCCTCATCATCAACAGAATCATTAAATCATATCCGGCTTCCTGCCGGAAACGAACGGAACCGTCCGCTTCGGCCCGGTTATCCCAGAACCCCGCCGACAGACGGCATCCGTACTGCAATATAGGGAAAACGTTCCGAAAAGCGCCGTCTTTCCCCGCGTTTTATCCGTACCGGGACAAAAAATTTGCCATATAACGCCCGATACGCCAGTCAAATTGCGTAATGCGGGAAATTCTTCCTAATTTTTGGAGAAACACCCGGAAAATTATTAACAGCCATGTCATATAACGAACTCAGCGAACAGGAACAACTGCGCCGCAATTCGCTGGCGGCACTGCGGGAGGCTCGGTATCGAGCCCTATCCCGCCGCAGAATATCCCGTCACGGCCACGGCTGCGGAAATAGCCGCAGACTTCGACCCGGAGAAAGGCAACTTCCAGCAGGTCAGCATCGCAGGCCGCATCATGGGGCGCCGCATCATGGGCAGCGCCTCGTTCTTCGAGTTGCAGGATCACACGGGCCGAATCCAGGTCTACATCCGCCGCGACGACATCTGCCCCGAGGGCGACCCGACGCTCTACAACACCGTCTTCAAGAAACTGCTCGACATCGGCGATTTCGTCGGCGTGAAGGGCTTCGCTTTCATCACCCAGACGGGTGAACTCTCGGTACACTGCCGCGAACTCACCGTATTGGGCAAATCCATCCGTCCGCTGCCGGTGGTCAAGGAGAAGGACGGCAAGGTATACGATGCCTTCACCGACCCCGACACGCGTTACCGTCAGCGCTATGTGGACCTTGTGGTGAACCCGCAGGTACGGGAAGTATTCGCCAAGCGGGCCAAAATCATCGCCACCATGCGCCGTTTCTTCGACGAACGCGGCTACCTGGAGGTAGAGACCCCCATTCTGCAGCCCATCCCGGGCGGCGCCGCGGCACGTCCCTTCATCACGCACCACAACACGCTCGACATAGACCTCTACCTGCGCATCGCCAACGAACTCTACCTCAAGAGGCTCATCGTGGGGGGCTTCAACGGTGTCTATGAATTCGCCAAGGATTTCCGCAACGAGGGAATGGACCGCACCCACAACCCCGAATTCACGGTGATGGAGATATACGTCACCTACAAGGACTACCGCTGGATGATGGGCTTCACCGAGGAGATGGTCGAACAGGTGGCACTCGCCGTAAACGGCACCACGGAACTCGAAATATGGGGGCAGCAGGTCAGCTTCCGACGCCCTTTCCGCAGAATAACGATGACGGATGCCATCCGCGAGAAGACCGGTTTCGACATTACCGGCAAAAGCGAGGAGGAGCTGCGCGAAGCGTGCCGCCGGTTGCATGTGGAAACGGACGAGACAATGGGCAAGGGAAAGCTGATAGACGCCCTCTTCGGCGAATACTGCGAACGCGACCTCATTCAGCCCACTTTCGTCATGGACTACCCCATCGAGATGTCGCCGCTGGTGAAACGCCACCGCAACAATCCCGACCTGACGGAACGGTTCGAACTCTTCGTGGCCGGCAAGGCAGCTCTGCAACGCCTACTCCGAACTCAACGACCCGATAGACCAGCTCGGCCGCTTCCAGGAGCAGCTCCGGCTGAGCGAGAAGGGCGACGACGAGGCGATGTTTATCGATATGGATTTCGTCCGAGCGCTCGAATACGGTATGCCGACCTGTTCGGGAATGGGTATCGGAATCGACCGACTGACGATGTTCATGACCAACCAGCCCTCCATTCAGGACGTCCTGCTCTTTCCGCAAATGAAACCCGAAAAGGGCGTCGTCCGAGACAATCCGGAGAAGTATGCCGAAAAAGGCATTCCGGAGGAGTGGGTGCCGGTACTGCACAAAATGGGATTCCTGACCGTCGATTCGCTGAAGAAACTCTCGGCAGGGAAACTGTTCAACGACCTGTGCGGATTCAACAAGAAGAAGAACAAGTCTGGGGCTGAAGAACCCCACGGCGGAAGAGGTGAAAGGGTGGGTGGAATAGCAGCCGCCCCGGCACCGCAGACTCCTGAAACTTCAAACCGTATCACAAACCAAAAACTTGGGATAATGAGAAAAAAAAATCGTTGCGGGCAACTGGAAAATGAATACCCTGCCCGCAGAGGGAGTGGAACTGGCCAAGGCCGTCGCAGCCAGGCGCCACGAAACGGACAGCAGCGTGGAACTCATCGTCTGTCCGCCGTTCACCCACCTCAGCGAGGTGGTGAAGGCTACGCGCGGCAAGGCGTAGCGGTCGGTGCGCAGAACTGTGCCGCCGAGGAGAAGGGAGCCTACACGGGCGAAGTATCGGCCGCCATGCTGGCTGCACTCGGCGTGGAGTACGTCATCCTCGGCCACTCGGAAAGGCGCGAATACTACGGTGAAACGAGTGCCACGCTCAACCGGAAACTCGCCATGGCATACGCCAACAACCTCATTCCGATATACTGCGTGGGCGAAAAGCTCGAAGAACGCGAAGCGGGCCGGCACTTCGACATCGTCGGGGCACAGGCTCCGGGAGGTGGTCTATAACCTAACACCCGAACAGTTCACCTCGCTCGTCGTAGCCTACGAACCCGTATGGGCGATAGGTACCGGCAAAACGGCTACATCGGAACAGGCTGAAGAGATGCACGCCCACATCCGTCGGACGCTGGCCGAAAAATTCGGCGCTGCCGCCGACGCCACCCCGATACTCTACGGCGGCTCGTGCAAACCCTCCAACGCCCAGGAACTCTTCGCAAAACCCGATGTGGACGGCGGTCTCATCGGCGGAGCGGCCCTCGAAGCGGATTCGTTCATCCGAATAGGCCAATCGTTCTAAAGCCCCGGGCGAACTGCGAATGACAGAAAAGGCAGGAGAATTTCTCCTGCCTTTTCGTCGTCTCCGTTTCCGGACCGTAGAGACACACGATGTCCCCCGACAGCAGACAACCCTCTCCTCTCGCCACAACGACACGACACATGCAAAAAGGGGCAGCGCACAAACGGCGTTCCCCTCTTTTATGTTTATGTTATGCCGCAGCCCTAAAACCGCTCTCCGACCTTTTTCCAGTCGATGACATGCCAGGTGGCTTTGACCGAATCGGCCCGGCGATTGCGATAGTCGATATAGTAGGCATGTTCCCATACGTCCATCACCATGAGCGGTGTCCGGCCGTTTCTTATCGGATTACCGGCATTGGATTCATTCACGATATCGAGCGCACCCGACGCGTCCTTCACCAGCCATGTCCAACCCGACCCGAACAGTCCGGTAGCCTTCTTCTCGAATTCGGCCTTGAAATTATCGAAAGAACCGTATTTCTTCTCCAACGCATCCCAGCCTTTCCCTCCGGTTTCTCCTGCGGCTTCGGCGAGAAGGTATTGAAGTAAAAGGTGTGGTTCCACACCTGCGCGCCGTTGTTGAAAATCGGCCCCTCAGCCCGACGAATAATCTCCTCCAGCGATACATCCTCATACTCCGTACCGGGGATGAGCTTGTTGAGGTTATCCACGTAAGCCTGCAGATGCTTTCCGTAATGGTATTCTATCGTCTCCCTACTGATATGGGGCTCCAACGCATCTTTCGCGTAGGGCAGTTCCGGCATTTTATGTGTCATAACGTTATTGATATTAAGTGTAACATGTTTTTTCTGTTTATGTCAGATACGGCAAAATCCATACCATCCGCAACGGTTTTCCCGCAGGCAGGCCGGAATCGCAGCGAAAAAGCAACCATTTACCAATCAATAATTTCAATGACCGGATAAAATCTGCCTATACCATCGTTTCCTGTCCGAAATTCGCAAGAAAAGACCGTTTTTCCGGAGACGGTGTTATATTCGTCCCCGTCCGACGTCTTTGATATAGACGCAAGGAAAAGGCCTCGACCGGAGTTTATGGACCAAGCAGAGTTCGCTGCACGCCTCATACCACTGAAAGACAAGATATTCCGTTTCGCACGGGCTATCCTGTCGGACGTATCCGAGGCCGAAGATGTCACGCAGGACGTTTTCGAAAAGCTATGGAAAAGCCGCGGTTCGCTGGACGGCTGTACGAATCTGGAGGCTTTCGTCATGGTCAGCGTCCGCAACCTCTGTTACGACAGACTCCGCAGCCAGCGGACGAAACAAGAGAAACTCGGCATGCTCCGCAACGAAACGGACAACGCGGCACAGGAATGGGCGACAGACCATCTCGACACGCACGAACTGCTCCGCAGGGCAATGGAAACGCTGCCGGAAAAACAGCGCACCATCATGCATCTGCGCGACATAGAGAACTACGATATCGACCGCATCGCAGAGATAGTGGGCATGGAAGGGCCGACCGTCCGGGTACTGTTGTCGAGGGCCCGCAAGAGGGTCAGAGAGAGATTCAAAGCAATAATGGATTATGGCATCGGATAAAGAGATAAGACGATTGCTCGCCCTCTACTTCGACGGAGCGACAACCGACGCACAGGAACAGGAGCTGCGGGAATTCTTCGCCCGCGACACGGTACCGGCCGACCTGGCATACGCGAAGGCCATGTTCGGCGCCTTCGCGACAACGGCCGCAGATACCTGCAGGCTTCACGGATGCCTTGCTCTCCGAACGTCTCCTCCGGCGGACAGAAGGTGAAGCCGAATGCCATCCCCGGCAAGGCCGGCGTGTCCGTCTTGCCGCGCTCCCACGACCGTCGCAGCAGCCGTCGCCGTCCTCTGTACACTCTACCTCTCCGACCGCAGAGAAAATACGGAAATCTACTGCTACCTCAACGCGAGCCTGTCACCGACATAGACATCGCTCTCCGCCAGGTCAATATGGCGGAAAGATTGCTGAAAGCCGGGGTACACTCCACAGCGACAGGGGCGGATGCAATCAGAGAAGCGGGCCGGTCGCTGGACGCCTTCCGAACAGCAAGGAACATCATGGAACATGTGAAAAAGGCCGCGGAAGAGGTCGACAGCCAGGAACAACCCGCGGGTCCTGCACCCCGGAGGGAGTGACAGGCTACACATCCCTGCGGCCGTACGCAACCTCTTCCCGTCATACGACGGCAGCTTTTCCCGACAGATACGACAACACAGCAATCCCGGACACATACGGGGTCATATAAAGGTAACTATAAATTATAAACAATATATATTCCCATGAAAAGGTTTGCTTTTTTACTCGCCGTACTGGTATCTGCGGTCATGGATATCGAAACGGCAGAGGCCCAGCACACGGTTACCGGCGACAGGAGACAAGTAGTGATAACGAATCCCGACGGAGAACGGGTCGTCGATATACGACAGCCCGACGACGGACGCATCGTGGTGCGGGTGGCGTCGGTCGAAATAGTCATGAATGACAACGGCCGGGAACGTACCGCAGGCGCTCCCGTTCCGCCGAAACGACGGGCTGCGGCATTCGGCGACTCAGACTTCCAATCCTTCTTCGAGCTGGGCATCAACACACTGCCACGGCCGGACTACACGCTGTACGGTACGCTGCCCGACGGGCTGTATGACTTCATGGACCTGAACAACGCCAAATCGCTTCAGTTCGCCTTCTCGCTCAGCGATGTGACGCTCTACCTCAACGCCTCCCGAAACCTCTCCCTCACGGCGGCACTCCAGCTCGTCTTCAACGAATACGTCTTCTCCCAGAACGTAAGGCTCACGAAACAGAACGGCATGCTCGTACCCGAAGCCATTGCTCCGAGTTACAAAAAATCCAAACTAAGCACCTCCTCGCTTCAGGTACCGGTCGTATTCACTATCGGCCGTTCCGACATGTTCCACCTGTCGCTGGGCGTTTACGGCGGGGTGTGCATAGGCAGCCATACGAAGATAAAGTTTCCGAAGGAGAAGGCTTACGGCATGTACATGAATCCATTCTATGCGGGTATCACCGCCCGGGCGGGTTTCCACGGCTTCTACATCTACTGCAACTACGGAGTGACAGACCTGTTCAAATACGGCAAAGGGACCGGCCGTATCGCCCATGACCATCGGGCTCGGATTCGGTTTCTGACGCTGCATCAACTCCCCTTACCAAAAAGGACGATACCATGAAAAAGTTATTGATACTGACGGCCCTCTGCTGCTGCCCACTGCTCTCCTACGGACAGACGGACGGCTTCATGAAAGCTGTATGAGAAATATTCGGGCCGCGAAGGATATACCACGGTAGAGATGGCGGGCGAAATGTTTCGGGCCATCAATGACGCCGACGGCACCGATTCCGGAGCGCCCGGACTGAATAACGTAAACCGAATGATTATCATCGTGGCGGAGACCGGCAACAAGGCATTCGCCGAGGAGGTCAAAGCGGTGCTCCAAAGCGGGGAATACGCAACGGTCAGTGCCGTACATGACGGCAGCCAAAGCGTAGAGTTTTTCATCCGGCAGGAGGAGGGGCATACGACGGAAGTGGTGATGAACGTCTACGACGGAACGGAACACATCGTCATGCTGCTCGACGGCTATGACCTCAACATCAGCCAGATTTCCCGCATCACGGGCCCGGACATCTCCATACCCTGACCGGACGGCCGGGCCTGAGGCAACTGGCCGGGCGGCCAGACAGGTTCCGCAGCGGCGGTCGCAAGAAAATATCCCGCCGTATCGGGATACGAGCGGTTTCCCGGTGGGACAGATAAGGGGACGCGTTGATACGCGTCCCCTTATCTGTCCCACCGGCTGCCAATATCCGTCAGTTCACATTGCGGGGATTCATACTCGCCTCCGCAGAGAGTTCGAATTCGCGCTGCAACCTTACCATTTTGACAGCAGCCACCGCGGCCTCGTCTCCCTTGTTGCCCAACCGACCGCCGGCCCGGTCGAGCGCCTGCTGCTGGTCGAGGGTGGTCAATACGCCGAACGCCACCGGCATATCCCACTCCAGCATGACATCGCTGATACCCTTCGTCGCTCCGAGGCAGACGTAATCGAAGTGCGGCGTCTCGCCCTTTACCACGCAGCCGAGCGCAATCACGCCGTCCACATCGGTATGTTCCGCGAAGAAACGCGCTCCCATGGGGAGTTCAAACGTGCCCGGCACGTATCGTACGATGATGTTCTCGTCGCTGCATCCGCATTCGCGCAGCGTCCTCACGGCTCCGTCCCGCAGTGCGTTGGTTACTTCCGGATTCCACTCCGAAACGACAATGCCGAATTTCATATCGGCCGCAGAAGGGAGCGGTGCCTCAAAATGTGAAAGGTTTTTGGTCGCCATAGTTCAAATCGTATTGTTTTCAGTCCGCATATCGCCGCAGGTCTCGCTCCGTATCCGGCACGCGAATGCAAACAGGCTGCCGCTTGCGCCGTACAGCCTGTTCATTTTGTCTTCCACCACGGAAGCTGCTATCGGGCCTGTTCGAACTCCCCGATAAGTTTGTCAATATCTCTCGCCTCAAGGCTCGAAGCGTACTCCGTCTTGATGCGTTCGCAGACATTCACAGCCTCCTCCATCCTGCCGAGTTCGGCATATACGAAGGCAAGTTTGCGGAGATAATAAGGAGTGGAGAGCACATTGTCGGCAGCATCCGCAGCCTGGGCATACAGCACCTCGGCCTTGGGCGTAATCGCCGCGTTCGACGCAGATGTCGCCCTTGAGTCCGAAGTTCTGCGCGTTGATTATCACGCCAGGCGCTCCTTTTACCTTTTTGTATTTGTTGAGGTACTCCATTGCCGAATCGAAATCGCCGAGCCTTCATGTAGCACACGCCGGCATAGTGGGCCGCGAGACGTCCCGGACGGGTGGCGCCGTACTGTGAAACGACGTCGAGAAACCTGCATTGCTGCCGTCGCCCTCGAGTGCGGCCGTATAGTCCTCTGCTGCGAAAAAGGCTGTTCGGCAACGAACATCATCTCGGCGGCCTTGACGGCACGGGGCCTCTTCACGAGGTATTCGTAAGCGAAATAGCCGCCCACGACAATCACCACTACGAGCAGCCCCGTAACTTGCTTGGTATATTTCTGAAAAACAGTTCGGTCTTATCGAGAGCGGTCTCGATTTTCTGTTCCGGGTCTACATGTTCCCCTTTCCTGGGTTTAGAATTAGCGTTCGTGGATTTAGTGGCCATAAATAAAACAAGTTAATTACCGGTGCCCCGTCCCCTGCGGAAGGGCCGCCGCAAGTCAAACTGCTTGGTGTTCCCAATTCAAACGACAAAAATACACCTTTTTACGAAAAAAACATGACGGCGGCTGCAATAAATTTTCCCGGCAGCGCCCTTTTCCGGCGCCGTACCGGAACACGCATTTCATAAATCCCGCGGGAATCGCTACCTTTGAGGGAAAGTTGCACATAACGCATCCCGTCCGCACATGTATATCCGCAAACTGTCGCTGCTGAACTTCAAAAACATAGCACAGGCCGACCTCGAACTCGCTCCGGGCATCAACTGCTTCACGGGACGCAACGGGGCCGGCAAGACCAACGTGATAGACGCCGTATGGTATCTGGCGATGTGCAAAAGTTCGCTTGCCATGACCGACGGGCAGAGCGTGCGCCACGGCGAAGAGTTCTTTCTGCTCAACGGGGAGTATCTGTCGGACGGCGGCCGCCACGAAACGGTGACCTGCTCGTTCAAGCGCAACGGCGGCAAGACGCTCAAACGCAACGGCAAGGAGTACGAACGGCTCTCCGAACACATCGGTGCGGTTCCCACGGTCATCGTATCTCCGGCCGACATCTTTCTCGTCAGCGACGCCGCTGACGAACGGCGCAAATGGCTCAACTCGTTCATTTCGCAAAACGACCGGGAATACCTCAACGCACTCATCCGTTACAACCATGCGCTCGCCGAACGGAACCGGTTGCTCAAGCAGCCTCCGCTCCGCCGCACAGGGCGACCTGCTCGAAGTATTCGACATGCAGTTGGAGGCGCACGGCAGGGTAATACATGCCAAAAGAGCGGAAACGATAGAGAAACTCGGTCCAATCGTCGCACGGCATTACCGCGCCATATCGGGTGACCGCGAAAAAGTGGGCTCTCCTACCGCTCCGAGCTGAACGGCGCCACGTTCGGCGAGGTGCTGGCGGCGGCACGCGACAGGGACATCGCGAACCAGTTCACTACAAGCGGTGTCCACCGCGACGACATGGTCATGCGCATCGGCGGATATCCGTTGAAGAAATACGGTTCGCAGGGGCAGCAGAAATCATTCCTGATAGCACTGAAACTGGCGCAGCACGCCATCATCGCGGAAGAGACCGGCGAACGCCCCATCCTGCTTCTCGACGATTTATTCGACAAGCCTGGACGCTTCGCGTCTCGAAGCGCTCATCACCCTCGTCGGAGACGGAAGTTTCGGACAGACCGTCATCTCCGACTGCAACCATGCGCGGCTGACCTCCATACTCGACAACTGCGGAGCACGTTATACGCTTTTCACCGTGGAGGAGGGCGAGATAAACCGAGGAGAGGAGGGAAGCATGAGGCGGAGCAGACCGATGAGCATAGGCGAACTTTGGTCGGGATTCGTCGAGGAGAACCCGACGAGGATGCGACGGCTTGCCGAGGCGCGGATACCCGACCTGTGGCCGGAAGTCGTCGGCCCCGGCGCCGCGTCGCTTACGCGGTCGCTGACCATGCGCAACGGCGTACTCTACGTGGCCCTTACCTCTTCCGTGGCACGCCACGACATCTTCATGCGGCGTACCGAACTCCGTCATCGGCTGAACGAGCTGCTCGGCATGAACGTCGTCTCCAACATCATCGTCAAGTAATCCGCCCGCGCGGCCCGTACAGCCTTGCATCGTTCATGGCATAGGAAACTGGAAAGTTGACAGGAGAGAAGAAGACGATGATTTCCGGAATCGGTCTTATATGTTTTGCATCATCCCAGTCCGACCGGTGTTGAGTGGCAGGCACAAACCGGAACTCTTCCATACCCACACGATGATAGTTAAATATACAGAAAATTATCATAAAAACAAAGCGGAGCGACAAAATATCGCTCCGCCTGCCATATAAAAGTCTGAAAATATTATTCTATCGGCACCCCGTCCTTGAAAAAAATTCATCGGTGAAAATATATTCACAATGCCGGGAATACTTCTTTTCCGAAATGACGGTGTAAGTTTTCTCGTCCAAAAGAGATGCGGATTCTCTTCCGTGAATAACGATTCGTTCCTGGCCGTTATCGACGGATAAATCAATTGATGTCGTGTTGCGCCATCCGAACGGACGACAGAATCCCCCCCTCGGGAAGATAAGTAGACCGTATCGTTTTGCCCCGGGAAAACTGTTATCGTCTTATATAAATTGTCCGGGTTAACTCTCCGTCCAAGTCATTTCCATAATAACAATCCATCGTAATCGTAACCGTAGTCTGGTTGCTATAAATATAATAGGCATTATAGGTTCGGTCGGCAACGCAGCAGGTCAAACCGATAGTGAATACTAAACCGACTATTGCGCATAATAGTTTTTTTTTCATACGTATATGTGTTCAGGTTAATGTTTCTTCTGTCTGTTATTGTGAGACGCAAAGCGTTGCCGTTTCGTTGCATCGCCGCTGCAAAATCTTCCAAAATATCTTCAATTATAAAGATAGGAAAAACTCCGACACCTTCCTGCCTGCGTCGGTAAAACTTGCCGTAACTTCTGTCCTTTATACAATTTCGTGGCGCTCGGCACAGCCGACCCCTGAAACATCGGCAGCAGAAGAATGAAGGCCGGGAATTTGCTTCCGGCCTCGTTCATTCCTACCGGATGCCCTTTCGGCTGCACTATTTCGTTCGTCCATCAACATTCACCTACCCGAAAAGCATAATCACCAAAAGGGAAGACAAAGGAAAATACCCCGCAGCAATCATGCAGGACGAGCTGTTCGGCATAGGAATCGAATAAGCAGCGGGCTGCACCTGAACAGGTGCAGCCCGCTGCTTATGATACCGGTTACCGACAGGAATGGCACTCTCCCGCCGAGCAGGCATTACCGCCGGGATACTCGAATTCGAGCGTAGAATGCGTGATACCCATTTCGGCCAAATCGTGTTTCACGGCCGCCTTCACCCGGCCCTCTTCTTCGGCCGAATCTATCACCACATGCGCGGTCAGCGCATTCTCAGTCGTACTCAATGCCCATATATGAATGTGGTGAATGTCGTGTACGGCCGGCTCCGTTTCCATGATTCGGCGGCGCAGCTCCTCGGGAGCAACGACTCCGGACGGCACCCCATCGAGCGAAAGCCGCAGGCTGTCGAACAGCAGATGCGTCGTGGAAACGAGTATGACGGCAGCTATCACGAGCCCTATTATCGGGTCGATGACATACCAGCCGGTCGCGCTTATCACGATACCCGATACCACCACACCGAGTGAAACAAGGGCATCAGCCGCCATGTGCAGGAAAGCTCCCTTGACATTCAGGTCGCGCTTACGGTCTTTCATGAAAAGCCATGCAGTAAAGGCATTTATCACGATGCCGACGCCGGCCACCCACGCAATGGCACCCCCTTCGACGGGATGCGGTTCGCGCAGTTTGCCGATACTCTCCCAGACGATGACACCGACCGCGACGAGCAGGATGCAGGCATTCAGCAGCGAAACGAGCACCGTACTCTTCTTGTATCCGTACGTATATTTCGAATTGGGTTTTACCCGTGCCAGTTTGAAGGCCAGCAGTGCCAATACGAGGCTGACCACATCGCTCAGGTTATGACCTGCATCGGAAATCAGCGATACGGAGTTCAGAAAAAAACCGGCAGCGAGCTCGACGACGACATACGCCACATTCAGTACAATACCGACCAGGAACGCCCTGTTCAGATGGTCGAGCGGCTCCGCATGGGCATGGCTGTGGGCATGTCCTCCATGCGCAGGGCCGTGCCGTTTTCCGGAGGCCGGTTCGCCGGTCTCCGCCGCAGGGCCGCGAACCTTTCCGCCTCCTCTATTCATTTCGTCCATCTCTTTTTCATCCATTCGTTTCCGTCCGGACAGCCGGCTGCCGTTCCGGTGAAAAAGGTTCCGGCCGGGACATCGAAGACATCGGGCACGGCCGACCGGCCGCACCCGACAAGTCCTCCCTTTCGTCCCAGGGCCGACGGCCGTACTAAAACTCCACTACCGGAGCCGTCGCACTGCCTTCAGCCGCTTCGAAATAGGGATACTGTCCGAATCCGAACAGTCCCGCTATGATATTGGTCGGGAAGCGGCGTACCCGTGTATTGTAAGCCCGCGCCGCCTCGTTGAAATTGCGGCGTTCGGTAGCGATACGGTTCTCCGTCCCTTCGAGCCTGTGCCTGCGAAGCTCGGAGAAATTCTGGTTGGCCTTCAGGTCGGGATAGCTCTCCTGTATCATCAGCAGGCGGCCGAGTGCAGCGGTCAGTTCGCCCTGCGCGGCCTGGTATTTCTCAATGGCCTCCGGCGTCAGATTGTCGGCATCTATGGTCGTCTGCGTGGCACGCGCACGGGCAGCCACCACACCCTCAAGGGTTTCGGACTCATGCGACGCATACCCCTTGACCGTATTCACAAGATTGGGTATCAGGTCACTGCGCCGCTGATACTGGTTCTCCACCTGCGACCATGCAGTCTTCACTCCCTCCTCCTGCTTCACGAGCGAGTTATACCCCGTTGCGAACCAGATGACCAGTACGGCCACGATGGCTATCGCGATTATCCATCCTTTCTTCATTGTTTTCCGAATTTTAATTGATGTCTTATGTTCTGTAAATCCAAGTTTATCCTATGTCCCGGTCAGAAACTTCCGCGGGCACCTCCGCCGCCAGCTGCCGCCGCCGAAACCTCCTCCGAATCCGCCGTGACCGCCCATACCGCCCAGCATACCGCCGAGACCTCCGCCTATTATCATACCGCCCGTGCCGCCTCCGCCGCTGTGGTCGCTGCTCCGCCGCTTCACCACATAACCGCAGTTGCGGCAGACGTAGGTGGTCTCCTCCACCACCTCATTCCTCGTCCGGGAGATGACCTCGGTACCGACACGCTTCAGCGTCCGCTTGTGACAGCGCGGACAACGTCCGGCGAACACGAGGGCGATAATGATGACAAGAAACGGCACGCCGAAGAAAAAAAAGAGCATGCCAATCGCCCCGCCGTCGTCCTCGGAGAGTTCCGCAGGCGGCCGGCCGTTGAGCACGCCGGCGATGGCGGCGACTCCCTCCGTCATCCCGCGGTCCCAGTCGCGCTCCCGGAAGGCCGGCAGCATATAATTATTGATTATCCTCTTCAACAGGGCATCCGGCAGGTCGCCTTCGAGACCGTATCCGGTCTGTATCTCTATCGCTCCCTGGTCGACGACGAGCAGAATGCCGAGCCCGTCATCCGCCTCCTTGCGCCCCACTCCCCAGCGCGTAACGAGCTGCTGCAGAAAGTCGAAGGGTACTTCATCCCCGATGGAGTTCACGGCCACGACAACGACCTGGGCCCTGCCGCTCTCCTTCAGCGAATAGAGCATGGTGTCGATGCGGTAAACCGCCGACTGCGACAGCAGCCCGTCGGGGTTGCTGACGAAGCGGGTTCGGTCGACCGCCTGCACATTGGGAATATCCTCCACGCGATAGGCTCGCGAACTACCGAAGAGGGTATTCGCAGCACAAAAGGCGAACAATAGGATGACAAACAATTTCCGCATATCAGAAGCGATTACGCAACATACGATGCAAATGTATAATTTTTACTCAAAACAGCCGCCTCGGCCGACGAATATCGGGCCTAAAAACACGGGGTTCCCCTCTTGCCTTCAAAATTCCTGCCGGACGGCAGTCCTCCATGGACCGTACAGGAGCAGGCACCGCACGAATCCCATCACTCGACCACTTTCCGATAGGTATAATATTTCTGTTTGACACCATCCACGAAAGCGAGCGTCTCGCCGTATCCGCTGAAACGGCGATAGGTCACCGAATCGCACATATAGTCACCGTCGCCCATCAGGGCGAGGCAGCGCGACACAGCCTCCCACGAATCGGGATTCTCCCCTTCGGCCCGGGCGAGCCGGCGGGCATCCCGGACTGTCCCTATTCCGCAGTTATAGGCGGCCAGAATGATGCTGAGGCGCGACTCGTCGGGAGTGCCCTCCGCAAATCCCAGCGATTCGTCGATGCTTTTGATGAGTTTCGCCGCCAGCGTGATGTTCACCTCCGGGTCGGAGAGTCTCCGCTGGTCTATCTTGAAATGGCGGGCCGTGACGGGCATTATCTGCATCAGTCCGCAGGCCCCGCTCGGCGACACGACATTATGCCGGAAACGCGACTCCTTGTAAGCGATAGCCGACAGCAGGCGCCAATCCACCCCCTCCCGCATACCGACCTCCCGTATCATGCCGTCCCATACCGAGATGCCGTTCGGCACACGGCGGTCACCCTCCGCACCGCCGAAACACCGGCCATCCCCCCGGCCGGAGTAGACATCGCACAGCGCGGCATACTCCTCCGTCCGGCTGTATCCGCCGAACCAACGCACGAAATCGTAATACAGGGCAGGATTTTTCGGGCGAAAAGACCATGCTGATGTCTACCCGTTCCGCAAATTCATAGACGGTCGCCAATCCCGGGACAAACTCCCCTACCACGGCCGCTTCCCCCTGCTCGCATATCAGAAAGTCGGACTCTCCGCGGGCAAGCCCCGCAGCGAGTTCATATACATTCAGCGGCGAGATGTACAACTGCGCACCGGCAAGCGAATCGAGCAACCCGGCATAACTCGCCGTACGGGTAAACCCTTCGGGCATCACCACCCGACCGCTGCCGACCGTCCGGAAAGACCGGTTCCGCCGCACGGACGCTCCCCTTCCGGCAAGCATGACATAGGTGGTCGTCCTGACCGGAAGCGACAGCGCTCCGGCCTCCACATCGGAAGAGACCGCAACACCGACATCCGTCAAACCGCTTCTGAGATTGTTCCACATACGGGCCGAAGACACCCCTGCGGTAAAATCGAGTTCCCGTCCCCCGTTCTCCGCATACGCCTCCATCAGTTCGCAGAAATAGCCGTAACGCTCTCCGCCTACGACGAAGCATCCCGGTATGCCGGCAGCCGCCGAAACCCTGACCGGCCGGCCGTAACCCGCAGCGAAATTCCGGCCGTCACCTCCTCCCTCCCCCGTACCGCATTCGCACAGGACCAGCAGGAAGAGCATGACAGGCAATATTCGTCTTTTAAACATTCATCAAATTTCTCCGGGCAGCTTTTTCCGCTCCGACGGAACCGATACCGCACGCTCCCGCGCACGGCCGTCAGTCATAGAATCCCCACGAGATGCCTATCTTGAATACGCGCTTGTTGAGCGGATAGTGGAGTACCTGGAAATACTCCCTCGTATTGAAGAAATCCTCGCTCAGATGTGCCACTTTCAGCAGGATACGCATACGTTTCCACTTGGCGGCAATGTACACGTCGAGCATCGGGTAACCGCCTATCTGCTGCGCCCGCTGGTTGTAGAACTGTCCGGTCGCCGGATTGTACCCGAATGCGTAATATTTGGTATTATATCTCCCATCCACCCCTATCTTGAGGCGCAGCACGTCGCGCACGGCGTCGAATTCGAAGAAATAGGAGATATAGGCGCTGACTAAAGGCACGGGGACTACCTGCTGGTCGGTACTCCATTGCAGCAATACCCTGTGGTTCAAATGAAGGCCGCCTATGCGGAAATCCTTCCTGGCATACACTCCCGTCACGCTGACGGCATGCAGGGCCTGGCTGGGCATGGCATTCGCGCCGTAATACACCCGGTTGCCGAGCACGCTCTGGTAAAAGGCTGCCTCCGCATTGACGGTCGGGGCGGTCAGCTTTACCTCAAGACGGGTCTCATTCTCCTTCCGAAAGGAGTTGTTCCATATGAAATGGTTAGAGGAAAACGTCTGGCTCCAGTAGGAAGGCTCGTGCAGCGAATAGCTGAACCTTCCCGTGAGCGAAACGGGATGCTCCTTGAAATAGACGCTTAGCGTCGCATTGGCCTCGGCATCGAGGTCATGCTGTCGGTAGCCCAGAGGCACGTACCGCAGCTTTCCGTTCCATTGGAAATACTTTTTGAACTTGCCGTCCACCGCACCGTAAACGTAGAAACTCTCCTTCTTGACGGGTTTCATATTGCCCGTCAGGTAATCCTGCTGACGGAACTGGTAATAACGGTGCGCATCCAATCCGACCCCCGCATCCACCGTTCCCACGATGGCATCCCGGTCCCAGGGCTGAAGCGGACGAACAACCTGTTGGAGAGTTTCGATTCGAAGGTCGAGTCGCGCGAGGCGGTACCGTTAAAATACCAGTGCTCGTAAAAAGGGCGTCGTCGGTACCGGCGCATCGGCCGACCCGCCGTCCTTACTGGGGGTCTGCATGCCGGAATAGGTATCGGTATAAACCCTGTTCCAACTGTCGTACTGCAGCGAGTACCCCACGTAAATGGCCGGCACGCCTGCCATCGAAAAAATCGTCGTCGGTCAGGCGGCGCAACGGGATACCGTAACTGTGGAAGGTATAGAAAGTATTGTTCTTCAATATATTTCTCGCATCCGATAACATAAAGGGGATTTCGAACGGGCGCTCCTTCTTCACGCCCGTGATATACCAGTCGTCCACTACGCCGCCGTTCTCCTGCATACGGATGGTATTGAAGATATATCCGGCGTAACCGGTATACCGTTTGCCGTTGTGCGACACGCCGAACGAGAAATCCGTATCGCGCGTGGCCTGGTTCATGTAGATGCCGCGCGTTCCCATCGTATGATACGTCACGTTGAATCCCGTCGAGGGAGTGATGTTCTGCGCGTGCAGAATGGAGATATTCTCCTCCGCATACTGCCGCTGTCCGGCGGTGATGTACCCCAGTTGGGTAAGCGGTTTCTTCACATTGTAGAACGGGGCGCTCTCCGGAGTGTAAAGATAGGAGTAGAGCGGCTGGGCCATCTGGAAATCCCGGAACTGCGGACGGTCGTAGAACCCCAGCGGGATGGAGGGGGCCCCGAGATTGCCGAGATAGGCATCGCCTACGTCTTTCTTCAGGAAGGGATAATCCACCTGGAAGTCGTACAATATCGTATCAATGCGCGTCATCTCTATCCGGTTCATGGA
>VOFD01002362.1_pt1 | contig 18124 bp, 26 predicted proteins | sample 5384101 | NCBI WGS metagenome assembly VOFD01 (sample SAMN12384723, study PRJNA508395) | human gut metagenome | isolation source: healthy gut C | host: Homo sapiens
CCCATTTTACGATGTTCTTTATGTCGTCCACCTTTTCGACAAAGGGGATTATAAGTCCCTTAGCTCCGATGTCAAGGGGCTTCATTATTGCCGAGCGGGAAATTTCCTTAACCCTGACAAAAGGCAGAATACCGCTCAGGTTGGCTCCCCTTACGGCGTCAAGGGTGCTCTCGCCCTCAAACGTACCGTGCTCGTTGTCTATTATCATATAGTCAAAGCCGCTTCTGCCGAGGCATTCAGCCGCCGTGACCGAGCCAATCTCAAAAAATGTTCCGACGGGTTTTTCGCCGTCTTTGATTTTTCTCAAAAACTCGTTCATAACCTTCCACTCCTTCCGGCAGGCCAGCCCGCCCGTTTTTTTGTATTTCCGTTTTGTATATCAGTTCTCGATGATGGCTCCCTTGTCGGCTGAAGAAGCTACCTTTGAATAAAGTCTTAAATATCCTCTGGGGATATCCTTTCGGGACGTTTCCATGTCTTGAATCTCTCAGCGATCTCCTCATCGGAAACATGGAGTTCAAGTCTGCCTTCGTTAACATCGATAAGTATCTCGTCTCCGTCCTTAACGATGGCAAGAGGCCTCCCTCAGCGGCCTCGGGTGAAATATGTCCTACGAAGCAGCCGTTGTTCGTTCCTGAGAAACGTCCGTCGGTGATAAGGGCGCAGCTCTTTGAAAGTCCGGCGCCGTACATAAATTTCATAGCCTTGAACATTTCTCTCATTCCGGGGGAAGCCGCCCTTAGGTCCTTCATAACGGATAACAACAACCTCTCCGGGCTGGATAACTCCGCCAAGAATAGCCTCCTCTGCGGCCTCCTCGCTGTCGAAGCATCTTGCTTTTCCAACAAAGTGGTGAAGAGCGGGGTCAATGGCGCCGGGTTTGCTGATAGCCGTGTTGGGAGCGAGATTTCCTTCCAGAACCGCTACGCCGCCGGTCTTGCTGAAGGGCTCCTCAACGGTCTTGATGATTTCGGGATTTTCGGGATAAGCGAATTTATATCCCTCAAGATTTTCCTTGATAGTCTTTCCTGTACATGTCATAAGGCTTGTGTCAAGGATGTCGCCAAGTCTCTGCATTACTCTGGGGATACCGCCTGCTCTGTAGAAGTCCTCCATATCCCATTTAGCCGCGGGATTTACCTTAGCGATCTGAGGAGTCGTCTTGTTGAGCTCAGCGAACTCACGAACAACGTCCATACCAAGCTCAGCCTCGTTGGCGATGGCGCTAAGATGGAGAACGGCGTTTGTGGAGCCGCAGATAGCCATTGTAACTTTGATGGCGTTTTCTTATGCTTTCCTTTTGTGATTATCTTACGAGCCGTAATTCCTTTGTGAACAAGGTCAACAATGGCGCGTCCGGCCATAAATGAGCTTCTGAGTCTCTCGCCGTAAACAGCGGGTATAAGAGCGCTTCCGGGAAGGCTCATACCAAGAGCCTCGGAAAGGCATCCCATAGTATTGGCTGTTCCGAGGAATGCGCAGGAGCCGCATCCGGGACAAGCCGTATTCTCAAGTGAGCAGTATTCTTCCTTTGTTATCTTTCCAACGCTGTACATTCCCTTCGCTTCATCAGTTGAAGTGAAGTCGGCCTTTCTTCCGTCAAACTCGATACCTCCGAGCATGGGGCCGCCCATAACAACGATGCAGGGGATGTCAAAGTCTTGCGGCAGCCATAAGCACTCCGGGAACGATCTTATCGCAGGAAGCGAGAAGAACAACGGCGTCGCTTCCAGTGCGCCTGAGCCATGATCTCGATGGAGTTGCAGATGATCTCCTTGAGGGAAGTATATAATTCATTCCGATGTTTTTGGCAACGCCGTCGCAGGCTCCGATAACGCCGAACTCTACTACCGTTCCGCCGTTGCTGTAAACGCCCTTCTTAACAAACTCTGACACCTGATTAAGGTTGAAATGTCCGGGAACAAGGGTGTTCCATGTGTTTGCGATACCGATTATGGGTTTGTCGTCAAGCTCGCAGTCCGTGTATCCCATTGACTTGAAGAGCGAACGGTAAAACGGAGCGTCGTCTCCGCCCATGATTATATGGCTTCTTAATTCTTCTGACATTCTTCTTCTCTCCTTCTTTTTTATTATTACGAACAAATACCTACGCCCTTATTCTATTATATAGAATCTCGTTCGTCAATATCTTTTGCCACAAAAAGGTTTCTTTTTCCTTATTTTGCACAAAAGGCAAAATTATTTTTGTGTAATTTGTCTGTGTGTTGCAAACAGTCTGAAATTCGTCTATACTTATGACAGTTAAAAAAAAAGACGAAAGGGATATATATGAAAAAACATTTAAAGAAACCGGAATATCGGACAAATTGATATCCGCCTTGAAAAATCAGGGCATAACCGAACCGACGGAAGTTCAGCAAAACGCCATACCGGACATACTTTCCGGCAAAACGTAATAGCGAGAGCGGAAACCGGATCCGGAAAGACCCTTTTGCTTATCTTTTTGCCGTTATTTATGAAAAATAGACCCTGCTCTCCGCTCAGCCCAGGCCATAATACTTACCCCTACCCACGAGCTTGCCGTGCAGGTATACAGGCAGGCGTGTCTGCTGGCCGAAAACGCCGGGCTTGACGTGCGTTCCGCCCTTGTTATCGGCGACGCCGGCCTCGCCAGACAGCTTGAGAAGCTCAAGGAAAAACCCCAGATAATCGTCGGCTCGGCCGGAAGGATATACGACCTGATCGGAAAAAGAAAAATACCGGCTCACACCGTCAAAACTATCGTTGTGGACGAGGCGGACAGAATGCTCGATAAAATGAACGCCGACATGGTGCGCGCCATCGTCAAAACAACTTTGAAGGACAAGAGGCAGATGATATTCCTCTCCGCCTCTATGAACAGGGACGCCGTTGAAATCGCCCGTGAGCTCTGTACCGAGCCTCCGGTATTCTGTATGGCTGAGGAAAAGCTGCCCTCCTCCATCAGTCATTATTGCATTGTCGCGGAGCTGCGTGACAAGATAAACATAATAAGGAAGATAGTCCACGGAGAAAAGGCCAAAAAGACCATAGTTTTTCATAAACAATCCGGAAAACATCGAGGTCACTGTGGAAAGCTGCGCTACCATTCCCTTAAGGCTGTCGGGCTTTACGGCGGCACAAGGAGGGACGAAAGACGAAAGGCGATAAACGAGATGATCTCGGGCAGGGCTGAAATACTCGTTGCCTCTGACCTTGTGTCCAGAGGTCTTGATATTCCCGAAGTCACCCACATAATAAATCTTGACATTCCCGAGGAGCCGACTACCTACCTTCACAGAGCCGGAAGGACGGGGCGAAGCGGAAAAGCGGGCAAGGTCATAAGCGTGGCCACCCTCGGCGAAAAACGATATGTGAACAGATGCGCCAGAGCGCTTGGCATAAAGGTGGAATATGTCCGTATGAGGGAAGGAAAAATGATTCCCGACACAGGTCTGCCGAAGGGAAGGCCGCTCAAAAGGAGCCTTCGCCCGCCGTGAAAGCGAACAGAAAAAATAAATCGGATTTTAAAAAATAACTATTGTCTTAAACGGTTTTTTATTATACTATAATGGCGTAAACCAATTTTTTAAGACATTTTGAAAAGGAGAAAAAATGAGCGAGAATAACTGCGGCTGCGGGGCCATGACCACGATCACGATATGGAAGATCAGGAGCTTGAAACCATGACTCTCACCCTTGAGGATGATACGGAACTCCAGTGCGCCATACTTGGCATATTTGATGTTGAGGGCATAGAGGGTAAAGAATATATAGCCCTTCTCCCCCGAAGATGATGAGACTGTTCTCATTTATCAGTACAATGAGATCGATGACGATAACTTTCGAGCTTCTCACCATCGAGGATGACGATGAGTTCGATAAGGTTTCATCAGCCTTTGATTCATTATTCAACGACGAGGATGACGAAGAAGAGTAATATTATCCACCGAAAGATATCCGGACTGACCTGCCTGACGGCGGGTTCCGTGTCGAAAAAGTCCGTTATTTTTTTGGGACTTTTTCGAGTTTTACAACATACTGTTTTGGCGGTCTTCTTGTGAGTTTTTTACATAAAAACAGGACGTTTTTCCCTTTGAAAATTAAAAAATTAGAGATTTTTTATTGTTTTTTAATAAAACTTGACGCGGTTTTTTATTGACTATTTCAGCAGTAAAACTATAATATATAAATGTTAGATACCTAACAGTTAGATACATCAATAAATCGCGGAAGGAGGATAAATATGCTTGACAGGAAACTTACCGTTCCTGAAATAAAATGCGTATCTAATCTGATCCGAAGGTATATCTCAATGACTTCAAACGAAAACAAAATCGACCTTACCGGCCAGCATATGTAACATTCTTTGCTTTATAGAGGACAAACAGGCTCAGGGCAGAGACGTGTTCCAGCACGACATAGAGACCGAGTTTAACGTCCGTCCATCAACAGCCACGGCCATACTCAACGTGCTTGAGAAAACGGATATATAAGGCGCGAGCCCATCAAAAGGACGCGAGAATGAAAAGGCTCGTCCTTACGGAAAAGGCCGACGGAGTAAAAAAGTCTGGCATTTAATATGCTTTTGGACGCGGAGTCCCATATCACCGAGGGTATCGCTTCGGAAGATATAGACGTATTTTTTAGAGTTATTGAAAAATGAAAGAAAATCTTTGCGACAAAAACAAATCTGACAATTAAGGAGGTAGGACAAAAAATGAGTATAGTCAAACAGCTTGCCCGTTCCATCAGGCAGTACAAAAAAAGACGCCATACTCGCGCCGGTATTTGTTGTTGGCGAGGTTGCCCTTGAAGTAATCATACCGCTTATAATGGCCGACCTCATTGACTACGGTATCAATGTCGGCGATATGAATTATGTTATAAAAAGCGGAATCATACTTATTATACTGTGCCTCTTTGTCCCTTTCTTGGGCGCGATGAGCGGAAAATTCGCCGCGGCAGCGTCATCCGGCTTCGCCGCTAACCTGAGACACGATATGTATTATAAAATCCAGGACTATTCATTCAAAAATATAGATAAGTTTTCAACGGCGTCCATCGTGACCAAGGCTTACGACCGATATTACAAACATCCAGCTTGCCTTTATGATGATAATCCGTATCGCCGTAAGGGCCCTATTATGATGGTCTGCGCTTCCTCGCTGTTTAAGCATAAACAGGAAAATAGCGCCATCTATCTTATAGTAATTCCTGTTCTCGGATTCGGACTTTATACGATCATGATGCACGCCCATCCCATATTTGAGCGAGTGTTCAAAAAGTACGATAAACTGAACGCCATCGTTCAGGAGAACCTTAGAGGAATAAGGGTCGTTAAATCCTTTGTCCGTGAGGACTTCGAGATCAAAAAGTTCGAGGTTTCCTCTAAAGACATCTACAACGACTTCACGAAGGCTGAAAGAATACTTGCTTTCAATATGCCTCTTATGCAGCTTTGCGTATACACCTGTCTGCTTGTATCGCTCTGGCTCAGCTCCCAGTTCATCGTCGGCGGAGAGATGATGACAGGAAACCTTGTCAGCCTTATAACATACACTATGCAGATGCTTATGAGCCTTATGATACTTTCAATGGTATTCACCATGATCGTTATCTCCAAGACCTGTTCAGAACGTGTATGCGAAATCTTGAACGAGGAGCCCGACATAAAGGACAACGCCGATCCCATCTACGATGTGAAGGACGGTTCCGTATCGTTTAAAAACGTGGACTTCAGCTATACAAATAACGAAGAGAAACTCAGTCTTAAAAAATGTCAACCTTGAGTTCAAACCGGCGAGACCATCGGAATCATCGGAGGAACGGGCTCATCAAAGAGTACGTTCGTTCAGCTTATACCCAGACTTTACGACGTAACAAGCGGCTCCGTTGAGGTCGGCGGCGTCGATGTAAGAAACTACGACCTTAGGCCCTCAGAAACGCCGTATCGGTCGTATTGCAGAAGAACGTGCTTTTCTCCGGAACTATCAAGGAGAACCTCCGCTGGGGCGACGAGAACGCCACGGACGAGGAAATCGTAAAGGCCTGCAAGCTGGCCTGCGCCGACGAGTTTATTGAAGGTTTCCCCGACAAATATGATACCTATATCGAGCAAGGCGGAACCAACGTGTCCGGAGGTCAGAAACAGAGACTCTGTATCGCCAGGGCGCTGCTTAAAAGCCTAAAATACTTATCCTCGACGACTCCACCAGCGCTGTCGATACGGCCACTGACGCCAAGATCAGAAAGGCCTTTGCCGAGGAAATACCAAACACCACAAAATTCATCATCGCTCAGCGTGTGTCATCCGTACAGGACGCCGACAGGATCATCGTCCTTGACAAAGGCGAGATAAACGCCATCGGAACCCACGAGGAGCTTTTAAGACCAACGCCATCTACCGCGAGGTATATGAGTCACAGACAAAAGGAGGAAGAATAATGGCGGAAGAAAAACGGGCTAAAACAGCCCAGACTGCTCAGCCCGGAGGCTTAAAAGAATGCCAGGGGCAAGGTCAAAAATCCTAAAAAAGACCGTTTTAAGACTTATGTCATACCTGAAAAAAATTCAGGGTACACTTTACCATCGTTTTGATCTGTATTTTCCTGAACGCCTTTGCGAACGTAAGGGGCTCGCTTTTCATACAGACCGTTATTGACGATTACATCACTCCCATCTTCTCCACCGGAAGCAAGGACTTCTCTCCCCTGCTTGCGGCGGTAATGACTATGGCTATGATATACGCCGTGGGAATAATCTCCGGCCTTATATACAACAGACTTATGGTATCTGTAACGCAGGGAGTGCTTAAAACCATAAGGGATGATATGTTCGCGCACATGCAGACTCTCCCCATAAAATATTTTGACACCCACACCCATGGAGACGTAATGAGCCATTTCACCAACGATACCGATACGCTTCGTCAGATGTTCTCCCAGTCGCTGACAATGGTTATATCGTCATCCATCACGGTTATAACTACGGCCATCGCCATGCTCAGGCTGAGCCTGTGGCTCTCGCTTTTCGTTGCCGTGTTCCTTGTGCTTATGCTTAACGTATCGAAGCTGATCGCCGGAAACTCGGCAAGATTCTTCATCAAGCAGCAGCAGTCCCTCGGAGAGCTCAACGGATACATCGAGGAAATGATGGACGGCCAGAAAGTGGTTAAGGTATTCTGCCACGAGCAGGAAGCTAAGGAAGGCTTTGACGAGAAAAACGAGGAGCTCAGAAACAGCGCATACCACGCAAATAAATTCGCCAACATCCTTATGCCCATTATGATGAACCTCGGAAACCTTGAGTATATCTGTATCGCCATACTCGGAGGACTCCTTGCCATCAACGGCATCGGCGGACTTACTCTCGGCGCCATCGCTTCGTTCCTTTCGCTCTCAAAGAGCCTTACAAACCCCATAAGCCAGGTTTCACAGCAGGTCAACTCCGTAGTTATGGCCCCTTGCCGGAGCCGAGCGTATTTTCGAGCTTATGGACGAGGCTCCTGAGTCAGACGACGGAAATGTTACACTTGTTTACGCTAAGGAAGGCAAAGACGGAATACTTGAGGAATCACCTACAAGGACACATATATGGGCTTGGAAAATACCTTCCGATGACGGATATCATTATGTGGAACTTAAGGGAGACGTTCGTTTCCACGACGTTGATTTCGGATATGAGGAAGGCAAGACCGTCCTCCATCATGTATCGCTTTTCGCTAAACCCGGTCAGAAGATAGCCTTTGTAGGAGCTACTGGGAGCCGGAAAACGACGATAACCAACCTTATCAACCGTTTCTACGACATTCCCGATGGAACAATAACCTACGACGGCATCAACGTAAAATATATAAAGAAGGCCGATCTGAGACATTCACTCGGTATTGTTCTTCGGGACGTAAACCTCTTTACGGGAACAATAATGGACAATATCAGATACGGACGTCTTGACGCCACGGATGAGGAAGTTATCGCCGCCGCAAAATTGGCCAACGCGCACGACTTTATTATGATGCTTCCTGACGGATACAACACAATGATTACCGGAGACGGCGGAAGCCTTTCCCAGGGCCAGAGGCAGCTCATATCCATCGCCAGGGCGGCCGTTGCCGATCCTCCGGTAATGATACTTGACGAGGCTACGTCATCCATCGACACAAGGACAGAGGCCATTGTCCAGAAAGGTATGGATCAGCTTATGGAAGGCAGAACGGTATTCGTTATCGCCCACAGGCTTTCCACAGTCAGAAATTCCAAAGCCATCATGGTTCTTGAACACGGTAATATCATCGAGAGAGGAAGCCATGACGAGCTTATCGCCCAGAAGGGCAAATATTATCAGCTTTATACCGGAGCCTTCGAGCTTGAGTAAGGCTCCCGGTCTCTTCGGAAAGGTAGATGTGTATGAGAGAAAAATTCGCCAGGTTTATGATCGGGCGCTACGGGCAGGACGAGTTGAACCGTGTCCTGTCCATAACGGGACTTATAGCTGATCGTTTCCATAGTCATAGTAAGGCTTGTACCGCTTTTTGAGCTCCATATTATGGATAATCGCCGTAGCGCTTATCGTTATGTGCTATTACCGTATGTTCTCAAGGGACATTGCCAGACGCTCGGCCGAGAATCAGAAATATCTTAATTTCAGATATTCTCTGGCGGTCAAAAAGCAGAGAAGCGCCCAGATGGCCGCCCAGAGCAAGGATTTCAAGTTTTTCAAATGTCCAAAATGCGGCGTACTCAACAGGATACCCAGGGGCAAAGGAAAGATAGAGATAACCTGCCCCAGATGCGAGAGAAATTTATAAGAAAGAGCTGATAAAATGTTCGGATATGTTACAGCCAACGTAAAAGACCTGAGCCCCGAGGAACTTAAGACCTACAGGGGACTTTACTGCGGGCTGTGCCGGACGCTTATGGGAGAGGCACGGCGGTTTAAGCCGTGTCTCTTTACTTATGATATGACTTTTCTCATACTTGTGCTGTCCTCCCTATATGGCTGCTCTCGGACACTGTCGGTGAGGAAAGATGCGCCGTTCACCCCGGAAAAAAGCATACATATATCGTGAATGAAATCTCGGACTATGCCGCCGACATGAATCTGGCGCTGTTTACAACAAGCTGCTGGACGACTGGAAAGACGACAAAAGCCTTAAGGCCAAAGCTGCTTCCGTAATGTTCAAGGGCGGGTATGAACGGCTCAGGAGCCGGTATCCTCGCCAATGCGGCGTTATGGAGGAATGTCTCAGAGCTTTGGACGAGACGGAAAGGCGCGGCATAATGAACGCGGATCTGCCGGCGGGAATATTCGGAAGGCTCCTTTCGGAAATATTCATATACAAAGAGGACGAATACTCCCCTGCCCTGAGAAAGGCCGCCTCCGAACTCGGGCGTTTCATATATGTGATGGACGCCTGGGACGACCTTAAGGATGATATAGAAAAGGAGAGGTACAATCCCCTGACGTTCCTTTCACCTGAAAGCGTGGAGCCGTCCCTGATGATGCTTATGGCTTCCTGCGCGGAAACGCTCTTTACCCTTCCGATAAATAAAAACCGGAGGATAATTGAAAACATAGTCTATTCCGGCGTATGGCTTCGCTATGCCGCGAAAAAAAAGAACAGGGAGAGCGGGAAGCAAAAAACGCAAATAATTAATTTTGCTTAACTCCGTCCTTTATGACTTTTCAAACGGCTCCCGTTTGTGTATAATTAACTGATATAAGCCGGAAAAGTTCTATCGTATTTTTGAAATACAGGAGAGGAAATACTTAAATGATATCAGACCCGTACAAGGTTCTGGGCGTGTCTCCAGACGCGTCCGATGAAGAAATACAGAAAGCCTACAGAAGGCTTGTAAAAAATATCATCCCGACGTGAATCCCGGAGACGAGAGCGCGGAAAAAAAAGATGCGCGAGATAAACGCGGCCTATGATCAAATCAGGAATATTCGAGAAGGAAAAGCTTCCGGAGGTCAGTCCTACGGCGGAGGAAACGGGGGCTACGGAGATTTCGGCGGGAGGCTACGGCGGTTTTTCCTGGGAGGATATTTTCGGCGGCGGGTTCGACGGCTACGGCGGAGGTCAGAGCCAGCAGGAAACCACCACGGAAATGCAGGCGGCAAGAAATTATATAAACGCCGGACATTACCGAGAGGCCATGAACGTCCTGAATTCCATCGACTCATCCCAGCGTGGTGCCAGATGGTATTACTTCCATGTTTCTGGCGAACTTTGGTCTTGGCAACAGGATAGAAGCCATGAGCGACGCCGAACAGGCAAGCCGTATGGAACCGGGAAATATGGAATATCAGCAACTTCTTAACCGTATGAAGGGTGGCGGAGCAACTTACCAGACCTATGGTGGCGGAATGCCGATATTTATCCCACGAATATATGCCTTGACATATGTATCGCCAATATGCTCTGCGGTCTGTGCTGCAGGCCTTGTTAAAGTCTAAGACTCTTTAGCAAACGAGACGGCAGATACAGTTTTTATGCCCCGACCGGCCGGTCGGGGATTTTTACGCCCAAATTTTCCTCCGCGGCCAAGTTCTGCTCTCAAAGCCTTGACAATTTACGCTTCTAAAACGATAATTTAATTATACGTTCACAAATCGCGGATTTTATTCACATAAAACTTGATCATAAAAGGAGATTCGACTATGTACGGATTTGTCAGATGCGCGTCGGCCGTGCCTAAACTCAGGGTAGCCGACTGTAAATATAATACCGGCGAGATAATAAAGCTCATTTCGCCGGGCCCAGAAGGATGTGGAGCTTTTGTATTTCCGGAGCTTTGCATAACCGGATACATGCTCCGACCTTTTTTTCCAGTCGTCGTTGCTGACTGCCGCCGAGGAAAGCCTTTCGGCCATTGCCGAGGCTTCCAGGGGCAAAAATATCGTGGCCGTTGTGGGGCTTCCATCAACATCGGCAACAGCCTTTACAACTGCTCCGTCGCCATTTACGGCGGTTATGAAAAGGCTGGTTTAAAGCGCAAAAGGGCTCAAGGGCGGCATAGCCCTCTGCGGACAGAGCGTGCCCATCGGCTGCAACTTTACATTCGGCATAGAGATATGCGAGGATCTGTGGGCGGCCATTCCTCCAAGCAGCCGTCTGGCTCTGGCAGGGGGCTGCCATTATAGTAAACACCTCCGCAAGCAATGAGCTTGCCACTAAAAACGAGTACCGCACCTCTCTTGTGGCCAATCAGTCCGCAAGATGCATATGCGGATATGTTTATTCCTCGGCCGGTATAGGAGAATCAACGCAGGATATGGTGTTCAGCGGACATTCGCTTATATGCGAAAACGGTTCCCTGCTCATTGAGGGAGACCGTTTCTCACTGGACAGCTCTCTCTTATAATGGCTGACATAGACACGGAGCTTCTTGTCAACGACCGCAGAAAAACACCAGCTTCTCCGAGGGCTCTTCCTTTTGACCCGGAAATAATCAGCTTCGGTATGTATGAAAGGAACAAGGATGATCTTGAGCGTTTCATCAGTATTTGCCCCAGCCGTTCGTGCCCGGCGACGACAGAGAGCTTAATTTCCGCTGTTCGGACATATTCAACATACAGGCCGCCGGTCTTGTGAAGCGTATCAGCCATATGAAGGCAAAATCGCTTGTCATCGGCATATCCGGAGGTCTTGACTCCACCCTTGCCCTGCTCGTGGCGGTCAAAGCCTGCGATTATCTTGATATGGCCGCAAATCCGTCATCGGCGTTACAATGCCGGGGTTCGGCACAACGGACAGGACGTACAACAATGCTATCTCTTATGGGCGCCCTCGGTGTAACAATCCGTGAGATACCAATAGCGAAAGCTACAACTCAGCATTTTTCCGATATCGGACATGATCCTGACGTACATGACGTAACCTATGAAAATTCCCAGGCTCGTGAGCGCACCCAAATACTTATGGATCTGGCGAACAAGGAAAACGGTCTTGTGGTCGGAACAGGCGATCTTTCGGAGCTTGCTCTCGGCTGGGCAACATACAACGGAGACCACATGTCAATGTACGGCGTAAATTCCGGCGTTCCCAAGACGCTCGTCCGTATGCTTATAAAATGGACGGTTCGTTTCGGCTCTCTTGACTCTATAACTACGAAAATATTGAAGGACATACTGGATACTCCTGTGTCCCCGAGCTTCTTCCGCCGGACGAAAACGACAATATAAACCAGAAAACCGAGGATATAGTCGGCCCCTATGAGCTGCACGACTTTTTCCTCTACTATGTTGTAAGATGCGGATTCACGCCGGCGAAAATATATTTTCTCGCCAAAAACGCCTTCTCCGGTGTTTATGACGAAACTACCATACTCAAGTGGCTCAAAAAATTTCTACAGGCGTTTCTTTGCCCAGCAGTTCAAGCGGTCCTGCCTGCCGGACGGCCCCCAAAGTCGGCACCATAAGCCTTTCCCCAGAGGGGACTGGCGAATGCCTCCGACGCCTCCGCGAGACTGTGGCTTGAGGAGCTGGAAAAGCTGAAATAATCAAAAATAATGCCGGAGGCTCAAATGTCTCCGGCTTAATTTTTTCTATAAAAAATCATCCCAATATGTCTGGCATATTTTGGCTTCGGCGTCTTTTTCAGCGCTTCCAAGAAGATAGTATCTTATATACCTTCCCTCGGGGAGCTGTGGCGCTGCCGCAAGCTGTGCCTCGTTATATTTCCAACTCAGATCGGCTCTGACAACGGCATAGCTTACAAGGCCGCACTCTTCTATATATCGGAAAGCAACGTTTCCTTCGTGCCGGCGCCGGCCTCCTTTATCTCATCAAGGCTGACGGCAGTCGAGACCGTGTATATCGTACTCTTTCATATACAGGCCTTCGTTGAAATTCTTTCTCTCGTTCTCATTGGCTATCTTATAGGCTCCGCTTCCGCCGACAAGCTCCATCAGCCCGTCAAAGTCAGCCGAAACTATGGCTCTGTAGCGTTTGTAGACCGTATATTCCAGATCATTGTCCACGCCGTCCTCCATTATGAGAGTTCTGTCATCGCAAACATATTCCCTCTCCAAGTCCACATCCAGAGCCGGCAGGCTTTCCACGTCGATATATCCGTCATACAGCGCGCTCCAATCCCTGTCGTCCACAGCTTTTTCGGGTTCGGCCGTTTCTTCCTCAGTCACGGCGGGCTCCATCTCTTCCGCGGTTTCTTTGCCGCCTTCCGAGCATCCGGCAAGCGTGATGGCGCATATGAGCAACAGCAAATATATTTTTTTCATACTTTCTTACGCCTCCTTTCGCTTCCTCCACGAGATCGGTAAACAGAGGATCAAAATACTGGCTGAACATTTGCTCCCCGTCTATCGAGCCTCTGAAATAAGCCTGCACGACCCCGTCCTTGTCCGTAACGACGGTTATCGGTATGCTCTGGGCGTAATAATAAAGGGAGTCCTCAAGGCTGACCCGCGCCGCCTCAAATGTGTATTCGTTCTCTTCCATAAACTCGCTGATATCATCGGCAACATCAGAAGCGTTCAGGGCAAGGATATTTATATCGCCGCCGTATTTGTCCGCCAGCATCTGCACTCCGGGCATCTCGGCCACGCAGTTGCTGCAACCATGTCGCCCAGAAAACGAACAGCGTCGGCTTATCAAAATAATCGGACACCTTTGCCTCCGTGCCGTCCAGCTTTATTATCGGTATGTCCGGAGCTGTCTCACCCTCGGTCACAAAGCTGAGCTCCTCCTCTTCGGCCGTTTGCGCCGGCGTATATGCGTCTATATTTTTCATATCTACCTCCGTACCGGCCGATGATGAGCAGGCCGTAAGAGCCAAAACAGCCGCCGCCAGCAGAGCAATTCTCTTTTTCATAAACTCGCCTCCTCTTGTTTGGTTTCCGTATCTGTTGATTTTCTTCTTAATTTCCAGTAAACGGCGTCCTCAGGACAGACATCCATACATTCTCCGCAGGATATGCACTCCCTGTCGCCGACATTTTTATGTCCATTTTGCACATACGAACGCAACGGCCGCACTTTGTGCATTTTGCCTCATCCACCGTGACACCGACAATCGATATGCGGTTGAAAAAAGGAATATATCGCGCCCAACGGACAGATAAACCGACAGAATCCCTGTACACAATCACCGCTCCTATGACAACAGCGGCAAAGCACCGCCGCCTTCCAGTTAAACAAAGCTCCTCTTAGAGAGGCTATGGTCTCGTCGTACATCATCAGCGGTATTCCGGCCTCAAGAGTTCCGGCCGGGCATATATATTTGCAAAATCCGGGGTACGCGAACATCAGCGGCAGTATTACGACAAACACCGCCAATAGTATATATTTCAGGCAGGACAGCTTTCTTGTGACTTTGCTTTTTTGAGCTTTGGAGACGGTATTTTATAAAGCAGCTCCTGTATAAGCCCAAACGGGCAGAGGAATCGCATATGAACCGTCCGAAAAGCGCTCCAAAAAGCAGAAGCGTGCCTATTATATAAAAACGGTATCGTCCTCCCCGATGACGCGACGGCGTTTTGCAGGCTGCCCAAGGGACAGGACGCCACGGCTCCGGGCAGGAATAGCAGTTGAGCCGGGGACGCATACTCCCTTAAGGTTTCCGAAGTATATAACACCGTCTGAAAATCCTTTTTATGTTCGCGTTATAGACAAGGGCGCTTATAAGCTGTATGTATTTTCTTCTGAATTTCGGTCTTTTCTCATTTGCCTCAGCCAATGCCAACACACTCCAGACATATCATCACGCCTTTGGCGAAGGTGTCCCTCATACCTCCGTTCAATACGCCGGCTCCTATAAGGACGGCCGCAGCCAGTATAAGAGCCGCTCTAACGGTATTTTTTTCATATTTTCCTCCGAATCATACAAATTTCACGGCTGTGCCATAGGCTGTTATCTCCGACGCCGACTGCATAACAGAGCTGGTGGCGAACCTCATGCATACAATGGCGTCGGCTCCAAGTCTTTCAGCCTCGGCCGCCATTCTTGCCACGGCCTGATCCTGAGCCTCGTTTATCATTTCCGTGTAGCCCTTGATCTCGCCTCCGATAATGGTCTTAAAGCTGGCTCCAATGTCTTTACCGATATTTTTTGAGTTCACCGTCGTACCCTTCACAAGGCCGATGACCTCGTAGCTTTTTCCGATGTTTTCGGTCGTGCTTATTATCATAATATTCCCTCCCGACAAAGTATCTATAATATATACCAGCATTATACATTAAAAAAGTTTGGTCTTTGCCACAAATATGGCCTTTCTTCAGAAAAATTGTAAACAGTTGACATAGCGGATAAACTAAACAGAAAAAATCGGACAAAAACCAAGCGTGTTTTGAGCCGCTTAGAACCGATGTCTTTTTTAATCAAACTTACGTTTTATGTGAACCACGATCCGGGCATACAAAAAGGGAGACCATTTCGATCTCCCACAGCGTGTCGAAAAAGTCCTTTGGGACTTTTTCGAGTTTAAATTAAGCAATAAATCTATTTCTGCGAAAAGCCCTGAACTTTGTCAGGGCGCAGAAAATGGATTTTCCTCGGCGGAAATGAATTCCGCCTGCGGAATAAACTCAGGAGGGTCTTGCCCTCCCGAACCCTTCCGCTCACAATGGATTAGTTTTTTGACAGTCTAAAGGGAGACCATTTCGGTCTCCCTAATTATTTTTCTTTGAAAGTGATTTGCGATAATTTATTACTCTTCCGACCTTGACCTTGATCGTCTCAGCAATGGGAGCAAGCTCTGCTTCGCCTCTTTCTTTGAAACTGATCTTTTCTGCTCAGGATTTACATCGATGACCTTGACCTTGATCAACTCGCCAATGGGCTCAATCTTCGGGCTTCTCAACACGTTTATTAGCGATCTGAGAAAAGGAACCATCAACGGCACTACCTTTGAACCATACGCACTACCCCTCAACGATAGAACCAACAACATATTTGTCCGCTGCGAGAGTCCAAGGGTTAGGCGTTACGTCCTTAAGGGAGAGAGAAATTTTGCTCTTTTCCTTGTCGACGTCAAGAACAACGACCTCTACAGTATCGCCTTCGGAAAGGACTTCTCTGGGATTGGAGATTCTGCCCCAGCTCATCTCGGAGATGTGGATAAGTCCGTCTACTCCGCCGAGGTCAACAAACGCTCCGAAATCCGTAAGTCTTGAAACCTTTCCTGTAACCTTCTGTCCAGCCTCGATGGAAGCGAAGACTTTAGCCTTCTTCTCCTCTGCCTCTTTAGCAAGGAGAGCCTTTCTTCCGCCAATATAACGACGTTTTGATTTGTCAAGTTCAATAATGTTGAATGTAAGCTCTGTTCCAACATAAGAGCTGAGGCCTCTACATATCTTCCCGAAACCTGTGAAGAAGGAATAAATACATGGATCTCGTTTACATCGGCGATAAGACCGCCCTTAACGTTCTTAATGATCTTTCCTGTAACAGGCGTTTTTTCCTCGTAAGCCTTTTCGATTTCCTCAAAGGCCCTTCTGTGACTCAACTTTCTTTCTGGAAAGCTGTACGTTGCCTTCTCCGTCGTTAACTCTTACAACGAAAACCTCGATCTCGTCTCCGGGCTGAACGGTTTTGCTGGGGATAACGCTTTTATCGTTGCTGAACTCATCCCTTGAGATGATTCCGTCAGACTTATATCCGAGATTAACGGTAACTTCTTCGCCTGCCGTTGAGATAACTGTACCTTTGACGATATCGCCTGTATGTAAAGTTACAAAAGACTCGTTAAGCATCTGTTCAAATGTAAGCTCTTCACCCTCCATAGTATTTTTAACTTCATCCATTTCGCTCATAGTAGTAATAACCTCCTTTATTATTGCAGGCGGCGTGGACGCTCCTGCAGTTATACCAATTCTATCATTAATTCCGTAATTATTCAACACTAAATCGTTAATTGTTTCAATATAATAAGTGTTTTGGCAATTTTTTTGCATATTTCATAGAGTTTTTGCGTATTTGAGCTGCCTTTGTCACCAATCACCAACATTTTGTCCACATTTTTGGATATTTTGACAGCTTTCACTCTGACGCTCCTCCGTGGCGGAGCAAATAGTATTATTGGCTGAAACAGTTTTATTTTTTTTTTCATTTATTATTTTCAGTATCTCCTCATATTTACTTTCTCTGAAAGTGGTCTGCACCACAAGGGCGTTCTCCCTGTCCTCAAGCTCGAGCCCGGCGGCTTCCTCCGGGTCGTTCACGATGGCGGCCGTATTTTCGCACCATCCGTTTATGCCCTTTACCTCTGATGGGAAGCGTCCCCGACAATTATGATGGCCTTTCCGTTCTCGTAATTGTCCCTTACGATGTTATGTATCTTTTTACAAACGGGCAAGTGCCGTCCACATAGTTTATTCCGCGGGCGTTAAGCTCGTCATAAACCGCCTTGCCCACACCGTGGAACGGATGATGACCGTAGCGCCCCTCGCAGCCTTCAAGGCTGTCCACGGCCTTTACTCCCTTCTTCTCCAAATCGGCGTTGACATTTTTGTTATGAATAAGCGGACCGTATGTAACGATGCGGCCGCCCTTTTCTATTTCCCTGTAGCAGGCCTCTATGGCGCGGTTGACGCCAAAGCAGAATCCCGCCGATTTAGCCGTTATGATCTCCATTATTTTTCACCTGTTTTTTTGCCTGTTTTTTCATTAACTATCTTCATTATGGCCTCCGTCACCTGTTCCACGTTCAGTCCAGTCGTGTCTATCTCCACGGCGTCGTCAGCCTTTCTCAAAGGGTTGTATTCCCTTGTCATATCGTTGTGATCCCTGCGGCGTATCTGCTCGACAACGCTTTCAAGGGGCTCGTCCACTCCTTTCGCGAGGAAGTCCTTTCTCCTGCGCCTTGCCCTTTCCTCCACGTCCGCGTTGAGATATATCTTTACCTCTGCATTGGGCAAAACGACGGTGCCGATGTCCCTTCCGTCCATTACTACGGAAGTCTTTTTTCGCCATTTCCTGCTGCATCTCGACCAGCCTGTCCCTGACGGGCACAAGGTTCCGACGTCCGAGGCTCCCTGGCCTACTTCCGCGCTTCTTATAAGCCCTGTGACGTCCTCGCCGTTCATCATCATTCTCTGAACTCCATCCTCAATGCTTATGTCCATTTTTATGTTGTCGAGGGCTTCAGCGACCGCTTTTCCGTCGGTGGTCGATATGCCGTTT
>VOFD01002214.1_pt1 | contig 18113 bp, 24 predicted proteins | sample 5384101 | NCBI WGS metagenome assembly VOFD01 (sample SAMN12384723, study PRJNA508395) | human gut metagenome | isolation source: healthy gut C | host: Homo sapiens
GAATTAAGCAACGGCGTGAAGATGCCGCAGTTGGGTTATGGAGTTTATCAAGTGTCGCCGTCGGAATGCGAACGATGTGTGTCGGATGCCATCAGCGTGGGCTATCGGCTGATAGATACGGCACAGGCGTATGGTAACGAGGACGGCGTGGGCAATGCCGTCAGGAAAAGCGGTGTGCCGCGCGACGAGCTGTTTGTCGTAACCAAGGTATGGATATCCAATGCCGGAGAAGAAAAGGCGGCAAAGTCTATCGACGAATCGCTGCGCAAGCTGCAGACCGAGTGCATCGACCTGCTGCTCATCCATCAGCCTTTCAACGACTACTATGGCACGTGGCGCGCGATGGTGGAAGCGTATAAGGCGGGCAAGCTCCGAGCCATCGGCGTGTCGAATTTCTATCCCGACCGATTCATCGACTTGGCGGAGTTCAGCGAGATACCGCCAATGGTCAATCAGGTGGAAACCCACGTGTTCAACCAGCAGATAGAGGCGCAACAGATTATGAAGCAATACGGCACACATATTATGGCGTGGGGACCGTTTGCCGAGGGACGCAACAACTTCTTCGGCAACGAAACGCTGATAGCCGTCGGTGCGAAATACAACAAGAGTGCGGCACAGACCGCCTTGCGCTACCTCATCCAGCGCGGCGTGATTGTCATCCCGAAGTCCGTCCGCAAGGAGCGTATGCAGCAGAACTTCGATGTGTTCGACTTCACGCTGAGTGACGAGGATATGCAGCGCATCCGCCAGTTGGACTTGGGACACAGCCTGTTCTTCTCGCATTACGACCCGCAGACGGTGAAATGGCTTTGCGACTATGGAAAAAGTAAATAAACGATGAAAAGGATATTTCAACTCATCTGCTTGCTGCTTGCCGCCAATTGTGTGGCAGCTTGCGGCAACACGGAAAATGACACGCCCCTCGGTCCGATAGGCGAAGCGCCAGCCGAGGAAGACCCGAATGCAGAGCATATCTATCTGTGGCAGGAAGGCAATATGCCGACCATAACGAACTATACCGTCAATAACGGCAATTATCAGGATGACCCCGATTTCCGTCCCAACATGATATGGTATCCCGTACCCGACGGCACAGCTGTGAAAGGGGCTGTAATGGTATGTCCCGGCGGGCGTTCATGTTCCGCAGCGGCAATGAAGGTGCACCCGTGGCTGAGCGATTGGCGGAACTGGGCTGGCAGAGTTTCGTGGTGAACTACCGTGTCCGTCCTTATACGATGGAGGAAGGCAGTCTGGATTTGGCACGAGCCATCCGTTATGTCCGCAGCCACGCTGCCGATTTTGGCATTGCTCCCGACTGTATCGCATCGGTTGGGTTCTCCGCTGGCGGCATCCTCTGTGGCGATGAAGCGTTGCACTTCGACGGGCAAGTGAACGGCACGGCATTGGACGACGGATATGTCCCCGATGAGCTTGACCGAGTATCGGCGGATGTATGTGTCATCGGCATGATTTACTCGTTCTACGGACGGTTGAGCGTATCGAACAACAACGTGGACGACCTGCGTGCCGGGAATATTCCCCCGACATTCTATACATACGGCACGGAAGATCCGTTCTACCGCCAGTTCATCGCCAATGCCAATGCTGCCCGTGAAGCCGGGGTACAGGTGGAGGAGCATGTACTGGAAGGATGGCCGCACGGGTTCGGTGTGCGTGGAGAATGGACAACGTGGTTCGACAATTTCCTGACACAGATAATATCGCAATGAATATGGACAAAAAAAATGACAACAAAGGCATCACCCGCCGCGCCGCCTTGAAACGGATGGGACTGCTGGTGGCAGGAGCCGCCGCATTGGGTATGCCTTCCGCATTAACCTCGTGCAATATGGAGAAGAAGAAGCGAATCATCCTTTACTTTACCGCCACGGGCAACAGTCTCTACATCGCCCGGCAGTTGGCGGACGAGAACACAGAACTGCTCAGCATCCCGCAAATGGTGAAGCAGAGCCGCCACGACTTCGAGGCGGACGAAATAGGCATCGTCTATCCCATCTACGGGCACATGCCACCTAATATGGTGCGGGGCTTCATCAGTCAGGCTCGTCTGAAAGCCGACTACAAATTTGCCGTCTTGACCTACGGCGCAAGAAAGTGTGATGCGGTGGAGATATGGGACGGCATTTCACGCAAGGCGGGCAATCCCTTTGACTACATCGCCACTATCATAATGGTAGATAACTGGCTGCCCAACTTCGATATGAACGAGCAGATGAAGATAGACAAGCACATCCCCGAAAACTTGCAGAAGATAACTGCCGACCTTGCCGCCCAAAGGCGTTGGCACGAGCCGGTGACGGAAGAAGAACGCCGGATGCACGCCGGGTTTATGTACTTCTCGCGCCTTGACCCGGAGGTAGGATTCCTGATGCGCAGCGAGAAGTATTTCAAAGTGACGGATGCCTGCGTCGGTTGCGGCATTTGCACCGAAGTCTGTCCGCGTGGCAACTACAAGCTGACTTCGACGGGTGTAAAGACCGAGGGCGACTGTGATTTCTGCTTTGCCTGCATCCAGAATTGTCCACAGAAAGCCATACAGTTCCAGTCATTGCCTGATGACCCGCTATTGGCACGAGGCGAGGCAAATCCCAACGCCCGCTACCGAAACGAGCACGTGTCACTATGGAGCATCAAAGCAACAGACAATAAACCAACTGCAAAATAACTAAAAAGATGAAATCGTTTAGAAAACTTCTGCTGTCCGCACTACTTGTCTGCGGCAGCGTATGCGTCCTCAGCGCACAAGAGAAAACCACCACGGCGGGCGTGCCGCTGGTTACATTGAACAACGGCGTGGAGATGCCCCGCTTCGGGCTGGGAACTTTCCTGCAAGGCTCCAACGAGATTTGCAGGCAATCGTGCCTCACCGCCTTGAAAGCAGGCTACCGCCACATCGACACGGCACATGCCTACAACGATGAGGAAGGTGTGGGGCAGGCCGTCAAGGAAAGCGGCATCCCACGTGAGGAAATCTGGATAACCAGCAAGCTCTGGCCCAACGAATACGGAGAAGGCAAGACCCTGAAAGCCATCGACGATATGTTGAAGCGTCTCCAGCTGGACTATATAGACCTGCTCTATGTCCATCAGCCTTTCGGCGACTTCGTGGGAGCGTGGAAAGACATGGAGAAGGCAGTGAGAATGGGCAAGGTTCGCGCCCTTGGCATCAGCAACTTCGATGCCAACGACGAGGTGTGGAATACCATTATGGACAGCGCCACCATCAAGCCTGCCGTGCTCCAGATAGAATGCCATCCCTACGCCCAACGTCTGGAGATGCGCAAGAAAGCCGCCAAAGAAGGCATACAGGTAGAATGTTGGTTTCCTTTGGGCGGCGCAATGAGCAATGGCGCACTGTTCAAAGACCCCGTCATCCGGAAGATAGCCGAGGCACACGGCAAGTCGCCGGCACAAATCATCCTGCGCTGGCACATTCAGGAAGGTTTTCTGTAATCCCCGGAGCCACCAATCCCGACTATATCAAGGAGAACATCCAGATATTCGACTTCGCCCTCACCGATGAGGAAATGCAACAGATGCGTTCGCTCAACAAGGAGCAACGGTTCTTCACTATGCCGGAAGAGGGTGTAAGGCGGATGGTGAGAGAGAACCGGCTGTGAGTGCGACTATAATGTACTGACATACCCCCCTCCCCGTAGGAAAAGCACCGCTGATTCAGTCGGTAGTTCCAATCCGGCAGGATTAACATTGTCGACGGCATCAGCAGTCCCAATCCTGCCGGAAAAGCACCGTCGATTCAGTCGGCAGCATCAATCCGTCAGGATTAGCATTGTCGACGGCGTCAGCAGTCCCAATCCTGCCGGAAAAGCACCGTCGATTCAGTCGACAGCATCAATCCTACAGGGAAAGTACCGCCGACTGATTATCCGGTAAATGTTATCAAGGAACTTGATTTCGATAAATGAAGGAGGTATCAAAAACAGATTGGATATGAAAGAACAAATCATCCGTTTCTTCAAGATGTGGACGCTTCCGCTCGGCATGTTTGCAGGGGTGGGTGTCTATCTGATGTTCCACTACATCCCGTGGCTCAGTCCGCTGAAAGTGCTGGCGAGGGGAGCTAATGATTATATCCTGCCGCTGATGGTATTTATCCAGCTGTTCACCACCTTCTGCAAGGTTAATCCCCGCAAAATGAGAATCTGCAGATGGCACATCATCATGATAACGGTGCAATTGGTTTGCTGTCTGGCAGTGGCATTGCCCATTCACTTTTCCCGGACTTCTCTTATAATGTGGTGGTGCAAGGGGCGTTGGTCTGCCTGATAGTTCCCACCGGGACGGCTGCTGCGGTGATTGCCGGACGGCTTGGCGGCAACGAGACCACACTGACCACCTACACGATTCTCAGCAACTTAGTGGCGGCGGTGATGATTCCGGCGGTGTTCCCATTGGTGGAGATGCAGTCCGCAGGTTCGTTCGGACATCAATTCCTGATTATCCTGCGGCGTGTGTTTCCGTTGCTCATTACGCCGTTCCTTGCAGCGTGGGCATTGAGGGAATTTCTGCCGAAGGTACACGCTGCGGTCGTGCGGCTGTGCGGAAGCCTTGCATTTTACCTGTGGGGTATTTCGCTGATAATAGCCATAGGGCTTACGCTCCGATCGGTGGTGAACAGCCACTTCGACCCGCACGTGATGTGGCTTCTCGCCCTGTCCGCATTGGTGGCGTGTGTCTGGCAATTCGGTATCGGGAAGTTGGTGGGCAGACGCTTGGGCGATTATATCAGTTGTGGCCAGGGATTCGGCCAAAAGAACACGATACTTGCCATCTGGGTATCCTACACCTACCTCACGCCAGTCATTTCCGTGGCGCCAAGCTGTTACATCGTCTGGCAGAACGTGGTGAACTCGTGGCAACTGTGGTGGAAAGAAAAACGTGATACGAAACATTGAAAAACAGATAAATTATGAATTACAGAAACTTGGGAAACAGAGGACTCCGCGTATCAGCCATCGGCCTGGGCTGTATGGGAATGAGCCACGCCTACGGTGCGCCCGCCGACCATCGGGAAATGACGGAACTGCTGGCAAAGGCGGTGGATATGGGTTATGACTTCTTCGACACCGCCGAAGTATATGGCACGCCGGACAATCCGCACGACAACGAGGAACTGCTCGGCAATGCACTGAAAGCCTGCCGCAACAAGGTGGTCATCGCTACAAAGTTCGGCCTCCGCTTCGATATGGAAAGCGGGCAAGTGCCTTATCCGCTGATAACAGACTCACGACCGGAGGGCATACGCCGGTCGGTAGAAGGTTCGCTCCGCCGCTTGCAGACGAACTATATCGACCTCTATTACCAGCACCGCCCCGACCCACAGATACCCATTGAAGAAGTGGCGGGCACGATGCAAGACCTGATAAAGGAAGGCAAAGTGCTTTATTGGGGGTTGTCGGAGGCTTCGGAGGAGGACATCCGCCGTGCCAATGCCGTCTGTCCGCTTACCGCCGTGCAAGACCGTTATTCGATGATGGCCCGCTGGCACGAAGCCTTGTTCCCCGTATTGGAGGAATTGGGTATCGGCTTGGTAGCCTTCTCGCCGCTTGCCAACGGTCTGCTCAGCGACCGCTACAACGCCGCTTCGCACTTCGACGCAGGGACTGACTACCGGGCAGGAATGCCACAGTTCCAGCCGGACAGTTACGATAAGAACCGCGAACTGCTGCAACTCATCCGCTATATCGCAAGTGAAAAAAATGCCACGCCCGCACAAATCTCCCTCGCGTGGATGCTTTGCAAAAAAGCCGTGGATAGTCCCCATTCCCGGCACACGCAAGCCCGACCGGTTGCAGGAGAACGCTGGAGCTGCGGACATTACATTATCGGAAGAGGAAGTGAAACAGATAGACCAAGCGTTGGATGCGATGCCGATGTCCGGCGTATTCGGTGGAACAAAATAAAAACATAATCCTATGAAACGATTGAATTATCTTATACTGTCCGCCCTGCTTGCCTTGTGTGCAAGTTGTGGAGGGCAATCACCCCAAGCTCAAGAGGGGATGATGAACGACAGCATCCTTGCTATTCGTGAGCAAGGCAGTTTCCTGATAGGCGGTTCTATTAAAACGCAACCGGGCACTTACGACACGCACCAGCCGTTGAAACCGGATGGCCAGACCCTGCACGGCGACCACGCCTATGTTTCTTATCAAATACCAGTCAAAGCCCGCAAGAATCCGTTTGTATTTCTGCACGGAGCCGGGCAATCCGCCAAGACGTGGGAAACCACGCCAGATGGACGGGAAGGTTTTTCCACCCTTTTCCTGCGCCGGGGATTCAGCACCTACTTGATAGACCAGCCGCGCCGGGGGCCGTGCCGGACGCAGCACGGTGGACGAAACCATCAAGGCAACGACAGATGACCAATTCTGGTTTGAAAATTTCCGAATGGGCGTTTGGCCGGATTATTATGACGGCAGCCAGTTCCCGCAGTCGGCAGAAGCGTTGGAGCAGTTCTTCCGCCAAATCACGCCCAATACTGGGGCATACGATGAACAGTTGATAGCTACCGATGTGGCAGCACTGATGGACAAGATTGGCGGCGGCATCCTCGTCACCCATTCACAAGGCGGCGGACCGGGCTGGCATACCGCCATCAAGAACGACAAGGTACGTGCCATTGTCTCCTACGAACCGGGCAGCGGCTTCGTCTTTCCCGAAGGCGAGACACCCGAACCCTTGCAGACCATCAGTCCATTCGGGGCATTGGGGCAACATCCATTCCCTTGGCTGACTTCGAGAAACTGACCCGTTTCCCCATCATCATCTATTACGGTGACTACATTCCCGATGAGCCGAGTGATAATTGGGCAATGGACAGTTGGCGTGTACGCCTGCAAATGGCACGGATGTTTGCCGATTGCGTCAACCGTCACGGCGGCGATGCCACGGTGGTGCATCTGCCCGAACAAGGCATCAAAGGCAACTCGCATTTCTTGTTCGCGGAAAAGAACAACGTACAGCTTGCCGACTTCTTGTCCGCTTGGTTGAAAGAGAAAGGGTTGGACTAACTACTCTTCTTAGTCTCATAACATATAAACGTAGGGCATCTTCGGAATGAGAATTTCGGGGATGCTTTTTCTTTTGAGCACATACGGCGTATGAGACCACCTCAAACGGCGTTAGAGATACCCTTATACGGCGTATGAGGTATGTTCGAAATACATTCGTTGATATTGGTGCTTCTATCTGTAATCTGTGTATGGACGGGCGGCAACTTGCGCAGTAACTTTGCAACAAATAATTAAAGCAGAATATTTTATGAGAACAATTATCCTATCCATTACAATGATTATGCTAAGTTTTTACCAGTCTGCACAAGCACAGCAGGCGGACACATTAAGCATCCGTCAGCAACGTATTGTCGCCATTGCCGCTACGACGGCACAAGGCGATTTGGAGAACTTGAAAACATCCCTTGCCCGTGGACTGGACAACGGGATGACGGTAAACGAAATCAAGGAGGTGCTGGTACACGCCTACGCCTATTGCGGATTCCCCCGTAGTCTGCGTGCCTTGCAGACCTTTATGGAGGTGCTGGACGAGCGCAAGGCACAAGGCATTACCGATGCCGTAGGTCGTGAAGCGTCACCCGTAGCCGATGAGCAGGACAAGTACACCCGTGGCGCAGAACTGCTCGAAAAGTTGAGCGGTGCGCCAGCCGATGCGCCCAAGACAGGCTATGCCGCCTTTGCCCCTGTCATCGAACAATACTTGAAAGAACACCTGTACTGCGACATCTTCGAGCGTGACCTGCTGACGTGGCAGGAACGCGAGCTTGCCACCGTGTCCATCCTTACCGCTATGGGCGAGGGTGTGGAGCCGATGTTGAAGTCCCATTCCGCAATCTGTCTGCGTCAAGGCATTACAGAAAGTCAGCTCCGTCAGATGACGGAAATTGTGAACGGACTGAAAGATGATGACCCGTTTGCTCGCGGTACGCTGATGCCCGATAATCCGAACTTTACAGACAAGGCTTGGCTGCAAGGTTATGTCTCTCCGCAGGAAGGTTTCGGCTGTACGGTGTCCAACGTGACCTTCGCACCCGGATGCCGCAACAGTTGGCACAGTCATAAGGGAGGGCAGCTTTTGCTCTGCACTTCTGGCAAAGGCTATTATCAGGAGAAAGGCAAACCCATCCAACTGCTCCTGCCCGGCGATGTGGTGAAGATTGCCCCTGATGTCGTCCATTGGCACGGAGCGGCTCCCGACAGCGAATTTACGCATATAGCCATCGGCACACAGCTTGACAAAGGCGGCGTGACGTGGCTGGAGCCGGTAACAGACGACGAATACAATAGTTATAAGGAAAATAATAACCGATAAAATATAGGAACAATGAAAAAAGTATTTTGTTTACCTGATGATGGCACTTGCCGCCGTCACATTCAATGCCTGCTCGGATGATGACCCGTTGCAGAAAGAACCGGAAACAGAACAGCCCGGAAACCAAGATGACAATGAAGGAACAGAAAATCCGGATGAACCGAATACACCCGACGAACCATCGGGCGACAGTAACAACATTCTTGTGGCATACTTCAGCTGGGGCGGAACCACACAGCGGATGGCACAACAGATTGTGGCTCATACCGGAGCAGACCTGTTCCGCATAGAGCCTGTCACACCTTATCCCGAAGATTATACCGAATGTACAGAAGTGGCATTGGAAGAACGGGACAGCGATGCCCGTCCTGCCATAAGCAGCACAATTGATGAAGAAGCGTGGGCGGAATACGATACTATTTTCATCGGTTGTCCCGTATGGTGGCACACCACACCGATGATTATCTGCACTTTCGCCGAGAGTTACGATTTTGCAGGAAAGACTGTCGTTCCGTTCTGCACCTACGCATCAACCTACCGTGACGAGACATTGGCACGCATCGCAGAACTGACTTCAGGAGCCGAGGTGCAATGATTACCGAAAAAGATGCTATTGATTTGATTAATCTCGCCGAGAGCTTAGGTAACCGTGTTCCTTGACGGCGGCTGGGGTGTAGATGCATTGTTAGGCGAACAAACGAGAGAACATCAAGACATTGACTTGTTTGTGGAAGAAACGCAGGCAGTGCGTTTCATTCATGCTTTACATCAACAGGGATTCAAGGAACGGACAGAAACATATTCCACTCCGCAGCACATCGTTTTCGCAGATGCGGATGGGCGGACGGTGGACTTGCATTTGTTTACATATACTTCGGAACGGAAGATTGTTTTTGAAGGAGCAATTTATCCGGCGGACACGTTCAATGGAGAAGGCTGTATCGGCAGAAAGAAAGTATCGTGTATTCCTCCCCAGGCACAGGTCGCTTTCCACACAGGATATGTTTTTGATGAAAACGATATTAAAGATGTGCTTGCCTTGTGCTACCATTTCCACATCCCCGTTCCAAACGAATATCTGCCTTATATAAATTAATCATCCAATCTCCAGGACCGCCTGCCCACGTCAAAATTTCTGCAATCCGTCCCGATAACCGCCTTCCCCAGCGGGGACAACACAAATCCTGACGGAGAAGCACTATTCCCGGCGGGGATAGCATCAATCCAACAGGATAACCGCTTTTCCCGCCGGGGACAACGCCAATCCTGCAGGAAAAGCACTTTCCCCGCTGGGGAAAGGCAAAATCGGGACGGATTGGAACTTTCCCCGCTCTGAACTTGGCTCGCCGGAAAGATGTAGCTACATTTGGTACAGAAATTCTAAAATATCACGGATATGAAAAAGATTCTCACATTAAACATCAAGCAACTTCGCACCGAGGAGTCGTTCGGCTATCAGAAACAGGTCGTGGCGGAAACGGCGAACCTGCCTATCGGCGAGGAGACAGGAGCCCCAAGCGAGATAAGCCAGCTGTCCGCTACGAATCCCGTGTTGGAGGCAAAGGTTAACGATTTCACCACCGCAGTCGATGCATTCGATGATGCCCTGAAAGCATCCGCCACCAATCCTGCCACCGCCACGGCGACCGCGACGGATGACGCGCGTGACGCATCTTGGCGTGGTGCGAACAATTATGTGACGGCGATGTGCGTTCATCCGACCGCCGAAGTAGCCGCCAATGCTGCCGAGGCAAAATCATTGTTCGACAAATACGGTGACCCCAATGAAGCTGGCGCAGACGGAGGAAAGCGGTGTATTGCATAATCTGTTGCAGGACTTGGAAGCTCTTGATTCAAGCAAGCGCACTTCGTTGAATCTGGATGTCTGGATTGCCGACTTGAAGGCGAAAGAAGATGCCTTCCTCGCCGCAGCCGCCCAACGTACGGAAGCGGACGCCGCCCGTCAGGTGGGCATCGTAAAAGAAACCCGTACTGCTGCCGAAACCGCCTACCGCTCGCTGGTGGATACGGTGAACGCATTGGCGATGATAAACGGCGATGCGGAATATGCTACGTTTATCGACCACGTGAACGCGATGATTGAGCGGCAGAAAGCTATTTCGAAGGCTCGGACGACACGGGCGAAGAAGGAGGGCGAGGAAAAGCCGTCGCTCTGATTTCTCGGATAAAAAATTAGGATTAGCCCCTGCAAACCGTTATCTGGTTCGTAGGGGCTTTCTTCGTTAATATTGGTGCTTTAATCTGTAATCTGTGTATGGACAGTGAATGGCATCCGGCGTACCTTTGTGCTCAGATAAATACATAATGATTATGAACAACTTCACTTATCAATACCCCCCGTCCGCCAAGACTTTGGCAAGGGGTGCGCCGAGAGCGCCATCAAAGAAGAAATGAACCGTGTAGGCAAGAACGTGCTGCTGGCATACGGCGGCGGATCGTTGAAACGCACGGGATTGTATGACAAGATGGTGGATTGGCTGCACGAATGCGGCAAGAATGTGACGGACTTCGGAGGCATTATGCCCAATCCGACATACGCCAAAGTACAGGAAGGCGCAAGGATTGTGCGCGAGCAGGGCATAGACTTCATCCCTTGCCGTGGGCGGAGGGTCGGTCATCGACTGCTGTAAGATAGTTTCGGCACAAGCAAAGTTAGACGAGGACATCTGGGAGATGCAGTACACGAAGCATCGGTATCCCAACGAATTTGTACCGATGGGTGCTGTCGTTACGGCATCGGGAACAGGTGCGGAGCAGAACAACGGGGCGGTCATCACCCACACCGAAAAGACGCTGAAGCAACCGTTGGTCGGAGCATATCACAGTTTTGCCATCTTGGATAGCGACCTTACCAAGACACTCCCCGATGGGACAAGTCATCAGCGGAGCATTCGACACATTGAGCCATTGTATGGAGACCTATATGGGCAAGCCGCAAACCCACAACCTTTCCGATGAAATCAACGAGGCGGTAATGCGCAATGTCATAAAGAATCTGCGTGCCCTGATTGCCGACCCGGACAATGACTTTGCCCGCGGCGAACTGATGTGGAACTCCGCCCTTGCCGAAAACAGTCTCCTGAAGCTGGGCAAGCAGACCGATTTCCAATGCCACATGCTGGAGCACGCTGTCGGCGCTTATACCGACTGCAATCACGGTAGGGCATTAGCTATCATCCATCCCACACTCTACCGTCACCTGCTGACCGAGGGCAAAGAGAAACTGGCGCGTATGGCGGAACGGGTGTGGAACGTAAAGGGCGATACCGTGGAGCAGACCGCCGCACTTGGTATTGATGCTCTTGAAGCCTTCATCAAGGAAATCGGCCTGCCTACCCATTGGAGTGAGTTAGGTATTACGGACGAAACGGTGCTCCGTGCCGCTGCCGATACCTGCCTGTTGATGCCGGGCTGTTGCAAGCAATTCACAAGGGATGAGTTGTTCGAAGTATTAAGGGAATGTAAATGATATACTCGTAAAATTTATCAAATAACAAAATATGAAAGCAACCTATTTATCAAAGCTCATGGTAGCATCCATTTTGCTGCTTGGCATGTTTCTCCTGCCCTCATGTGGGGATTCGGAAAACACTACGGAAGAACCGGGTACAGAAATCAACGGTGGAGAGAACGATACCATTGCTATCAATTTCGACCATCAAGTGACCCAGCCTGCACCTGGCGGAGACACTTCCGATGGAGGTCCACAGGCAGTATCTAATATAACATCAGTCGCCGACGTTCCGCTGGTCAGGCTGAACAATGGTGTCATGATGCCTCGTTTCGGACTGGGCACCCAAGTGCAGAGCATGGAAGGTGCCAGCCAGCGGCAAGAGCTTAACGAGACGGTCCGTGGCATGGTCATCTCGGCACTCCAGTCGGGCTATCGTCATCTGGACGATGCTATGTTCTACTACAATGAACGCGGTGTGGGCTGGGGAATAAGAGAAAGCGGCATTCCGCGAGAGGAAATATGGCTGACAAGCAAAATATCGGGAAATCTTGCGGATGCGCAGAATGCGTTCGAGGGAATGCTCCAGCGGTTGCAGGTGGATTACATCGACCTTGTGTATATTCATCACCCCGCCGGCACGTTGGAGGATATACTTTCCTGCTGGCGCGTAATGGAGAAGGAGTATAAGGCTGGCAGAATACGTGCGCTTGGTATCAGCAATTTCGACAATCGCATGGAAGCGTTCAACTATATCATGCAAAATGCGGAAATCAAGCCGCAAGTGGCACAGATAGAGTGTCATCCGCTTGCCCAAAGAACGGAGGCCAGACAACTCTATGCGGACAACTACGATATTCAGGTGGAATGTTGGTATCCGTTGAACCACAACAGAGGTGACGTTGATAATGCCACGCTGCAACAAATAGCTGACGCACATGGGAAGACGGTGTATCAGGTAATTCTCCGCTGGCACATACAGGAAGGTCTTTGTCCTGTTCCCGGTTCGACCAACCCTGACCATATTCTCGAAAACATCAGCATCTTCGACTTTGAACTGTCCGATGAGGAAATGTCGGCAATCCGTGCCATTGACCTTGGCGACGCAGGAAGGTCATTCAATATTTCATACGGTGACTGGAACTTCGGAAACTTCCAAGATTACACATACGACCACACTTATACACCTGCTGCATCGAATATGTCCAATTAAAAGAATATCTAACTAAGTAAACTCTAAATTCGGAACTTGAATAATAAAACACTATGAATATGAATAGATTTTTAACTGTGGCGTTGTGTCTCTCTGCTCTTTTGTGGCACGACCAACGCAATGAAAAGGTTGAAACAAAGGTGGTAGAACCTTTTACTGTAGTTGATTTCAATACGATTAAGAGCCCCAACGACAATCCCTTCGGATTGGTTTATCGGGACGCACTTACTGAAAACGAAGCGGGCAAGGTAAACATCCACCGCATCACCTACGACCTGAACGGGCTGAAGATTGTCGCCAACGTCTATACGCCTGCCGGATATGACGCATCAAAGACGTATCCTGCCTTAGTCGTGGCGCATCCCAACGGCGGTTGCAAGGAACAGGTGGCAGGACTCTACTCCCAGCGCATGGCGGAGCAGGGCTACATCTGCCTTGCCTTTCGATGCGGCCTATCAAGGCGGAAGCGAGGGCGAGCCGCGTAACGTGGACAAGCCTGCCAACCGCATCGAGGACATCCATCGTGCTTGCGACATCTTGGCACAATATCCCGGCGTGGATGCCAAGCGCATCGGCGTCCTTGGCATCTGCGGAGGCGGTGGCTATACGCTGAAGGCTGCACAGACCGACAAACGATTCAAGGCGGTGGCCACACTGAGCATGTTCAACACGGGGCTGGTGCGCCGCAACGGTTTCCTCGACTCGCAAATGAAAGATGTGCAGGAACGCCTCGCCGATGCTTGTGCCGCCCGTCAGAAAGAGGCCAACGGGGAAGCACCGGAATACGTGGGCGACATGAGCGGCATGACACCGGAACAGGCCAAACAACTCCCGTTCGACCTCTACCGCGACGGCTACGAGTATTACCTCCAAACGCACGCGCATCCCGGCTCCACTTTCCGCTATACCAAGAGCAGTTTAGTGGATTTGATGGCGTTTGATGCCAGCGAAGGGATGTACCTCATCAACCAGCCGCTCCTGATGATGGCGGGCAGTCTTGCCGACACGTTCTATATGACCGAACAATGTTTCAGCAAAGCCACGGGAACGAGTGACAAGGAATTGTACCTTATCCCCGGCGCAAGACACATCCAGACGTATTGGGTGCCGGAGTACGTGGAAAAGGCGGTAGGCAAGCTGACAGAGTTCTTTGGAAAACATCTGTAATGAACTTATCTCATCCCGGACATGAGATACCCTCAGGTCGGAGGTGAGGTCAAATCCAAAGGTCTGACCTTTAGTAAAGCTCTCTTGCCGCTTTCGTCGAATTTGGTGCTTCAATCCGTAATCTGTGTATGGACGCGCCACGGCGGAAGCGGTATTTTTGTATCAAGACATAAAGCAAATAGTAATGAACGATATACGGACATTTACCATAGACGAGTTTAACAAACAGATGCGGCAGCCGACGTTGCACCCGGAAGTGGCCGTCATCGACCCGGCACGCTTGAGGACGACGGCACATTATGCTTTACGGGCAACTTCTACGCCATCCGCTTTGTCCAGACACGATGCGGCGAAGCGCGTTATGGCAGAAAGTGCGCCGATTTCCAATATGGCACGCTGGTATTCACGAAGCCGGGCGACACTGTGTGCATCAGCCGTGAGGATGCTGTGGACGGGAGCATATCCGGTATTTTGTTCCACCCGGAGCTGTTCAGCACCAAAAGCCTTGTGTTCAAGAAAACCGACTATACGTTCTTCGATTACCGGGAGAACGAAGCTTTGCACCTTTCCCTGCAAGAGAAGCGTATCGTGCAAGACCGATTGGAACATCTCCACGAGGAACTGCGGCGCGATATTGACCGCCACAGCCTGCGCCTTGTATCTGCCGGGCTGGAACTGCTGTTGGACTACTGCGTTCGTTTCTATGAACGGCAATTTGCCTGCCGCACCGACATTGACGGGGAATATATGGAGAAGCTGGACAAAACGCTTTCCCAATATTTTTCATTATGCGGACAAAAGTCTGTGGAAGGCGGTATAAGTAAGGTAGAATCCGCTTTGTCCTCCCTTTCACCTGCGTACTTGAACGACTTTGTACGGGCAGAGACTGGGAAAACGCTTGCCGAATATGTACGCATCAGAATGATGGAGTACATCAAAAAGCGTGTCCGCAACGATGGCTGTCCGTTGGAGCAGGTTGCCGGAGAGTTCGGCTTCTATCAGCCACGCCTGTTGGCTCTTTTATATCGGCAGGTATTCGGATGCCAACCTGAGCACTATCTATTGACCCCGGATTATAAATTAAATTGATAACGATATGTACCCGCAAATTATTTGTCACGTAATGGGTTCCGTGGATGGTCGGCTGCTGACCGACCGCTGGACGGAACCATATAATGGGAAGAGCAAAGGCGAACTGATGGGCATTTATGCCGCCATTGGCCGCCAGTTGAATACCGACGCTTGGATGTTCGGCAAGAACACGTTGTGTGAAGGCTATTTTCCAAAGAAATTTCATACGCAGGACACCACGCCGTTGGCTCATCCTGCACCGTTTATTGCCGAGCGCACTTCAACCCGTCTCTTTGTGGTAGCCGACCCGGATACGGACATTCTCTATGAATCCGCTACCGTAAGGGGCGACAGCATCGTCTGCATCCTGCCTGAAACGGCTCCTGCGTTCTATTTGGAGTATCTTCAGAAGAAAAGGAATCTCCTATCTGTTTGGCGGATCAAAAGGCGATGACCTCCGCACGGCGATGCATACATTGGCGGAGACCTTTGGCGTGGAATCACTCGCTGCAAGGCGGAGGCATCATAGACGGTGCGTTCCTGCAAGCCGGACTGATAGACGAACTGAGCCTTGTCGTTTATCCGGGCATCGACGGCTCGGCAGGCTCCACATCCATCTTCCATTATATTGGCAAAGGAAATCCCTCGCAGGGGCAGTCGCTCGAACTGCTGTCTGCACAGACGATGGAGGACGGGGTGGTTTGGTTACGATATAAATTCCATAAAAAACAGTTGAGAAGTATGTTACGCAAAATCAGACTGACGCTTGCCGTCCTGTTCTTCACCGCCGTCACGCTGTTGTTCCTCGACTTTACGGGGACGCTGCACGCTTGGTTGGGCTGGACGGCCAAAATACAGTTCCTGCCTGCGCTCTTGGCGTTGAATGTGGGAGTTGTGGTGTTCCTCGTGCTGCTGACACTTGCCTTCGGACGGGTGTACTGCTCAATCATTTGTCCATTAGGCGTGATGCAGGACATCATCGCTTGGGTGGGCAAGAAACAGAAAAAGAACCGTTACGGCTATTCTCTCGCCAAATCGTGGTTGCGATATGGTATGCTGGCGGTCTTCATCATTGCGATGATAGCCGGGATTGGCTCATTAGTGGCATTGCTCGCGCCGTACAGTTCATACGGGCGGATAGCCGGCAACCTGTTCGCCCCGATATATGGCTGGGGAACAACCTGCTCGCTTATTTTGCGGAGCGAGCCGACAGTTACGCTTTTTATGAAACGGAGGTGTGGCTGAAAAGCCTGCCGACCTTCTTTATCGCTTTGCTCTCCTTTATTATAATAGGAGTATTGGCGTGGCGGAATGGGCGGACTTACTGCAATACCATTTGTCCGGTAGGTACGGTGCTGGGGTTCCTTGCCCGTTTCTCGTGGTTGAAGCTGGTGATTGACAAGGACAAATGCGTAAACTGCAAACTGTGTGCCCGGAATTGCAAGGCGGCTTGCATCGACATCGCCAACCATCGGATTGATTACAGCCGTTGCGTGGCTTGTATGGATTGCATCGGAAAATGCCATAAAGGGAGCCATCAGCTACAAGCATCCGGCAAAGGAAGCCGCACAACCGAAAGCTGTTGAATCTAAAATTTCAGCAGAGCAAATCAACGATGCCCGCCGCTCGTTTCTGACCGCCACGGCTTTGGTTGCCACAACTGCCGCGTTAAAGGCACAGGAAAAGAAAGTGGACGGAGGCTTGGCGATTATCGAGAGTAAGAAAAATCCCCGACCGCAAGACCCCGATAGTGCCACCAGGAGCATTGAGCGCACGCGACTTCGCCCGGCATTGCACTGCCTGCCAGCTCTGCGTGTCGGTATGCCCCAACGGGGTACTTCGCCCGTCCACCGACCTGACGAAGCTGATGCAGCCAGAAATGGGTTATGAGCGTGGCTACTGCCGACCGGAATGTACGAAGTGCAGCGAAGTCTGTCCTGCCGGAGCTATACGCCCGATAACCGCAGCGGAGAAATCCGCCACGCAGATTGGTCACGCCGTATGGGTCAAGGAGAATTGTGTGCCGCTGACCGATGGCGTGGAGTGCGGCAACTGTGCCTCGCCATTGCCCGGCGGGAGCCATTCAGATGATACCCTCGGATGCTGCCGATCCCGATTCGCCCAAGATTCCGGTCATCAACGTGGAGCGTTGCATCGGTTGCGGGGCTTGCGAGAACCTTTGTCCGGCACGTCCGTTCAGCGCGATTTACGTGGAAGGGCACGAGGTGCACAGGGAGATATAAGATGAGGTCGGACTTGATGTACCATCAGTCCGGACTTCATCTACATCACATCCGGACTGATGTAGGATAAGTTCGGACTCATCTCAAGGATAGTTGGCAAGGCTAAAAATCTTCCGCAAGCACCATTGTCGCCCCGTCGACAGCACTTATAATTTTCTGCAAATCGTCGCTGGCGACACTGAAATTTTCGTCGCCCTCGGACGTGCTTATAATTTTCCCAAGGGGCTGTCGGGAGGCCCAGATAAGGCAAAATAAATTGTAATTACAAAATGCAGATATATGGAGAACAAAAACAACAGAACAATCTCCCGCCGCGACTTCTTCAAGATAGCGGGAGTGGCTGGAATGGCGACCGCAGGGATGACGACTTGTGGTGAGCAAGGCTCATTAACATCAGCCAATGCAGGCAACCCGGCTGGAGGACCGACCTACCGGACGCTGACGGGTGACCGTGTCGCTGCTCGGCTACGGCTGTATGCGCGGCCGATGATGCCCAATCCCGACGGCGAGGGGCAGGTGGTGGACCAAGAAGAGGTGAACCGGCTGGTGGACTATGCGCTGGCGCACGGCGTGA
>VOFD01001316.1_pt1 | contig 18102 bp, 31 predicted proteins | sample 5384101 | NCBI WGS metagenome assembly VOFD01 (sample SAMN12384723, study PRJNA508395) | human gut metagenome | isolation source: healthy gut C | host: Homo sapiens
ATGCAATCAGAAGCAGGTGCAGCAGGTGCTGTACACGGTTCTCTTGCTTTGCAGGTGCTTTGACTTCTACATACACAGCATCTCAGGGTTTATTGTTAATGATTCCTGTTATGCACAAAAGCAGCAGGTGAAATGCTTCCTCACGTAATCCACGTATCAGCACGTGCTTTGGCTGCACAATCACTTGCAATCTTTGGTGACCATACAGACGTTATGGGGCTGCAGAAATACCGGTTATGCAATGCTCGCTGCAAACTCGGTTCAGGAAGAAATGGATATGGCTCTTGTTGCTCACCTTTCAACATACAAAGCTAAAGTTCCTTTCTTGCAGTTCTTTGACGGGTTCAGAACTTCTCACGAAGTACATAAAATCGAAGAAATCTCTTATGAAGATATTGCTAAATTAGTAGAACCTAAATATATTGAAGAATTCAAAAAAGAGGTATGAGACCGGAAGCTCCTGTATGTAAAGTCGGTGCACAAAATACAGACGTTTACTTCCAGGGCAGAGAAACAGTAAACAAATACTATGATGCTGTACCTGATATTGTTCAGGAATATATGGATAAAGTTGCTGCAGTAACAGGCAGACAGTATCATCCGTTCGATTATGTAGGTGCTCCTGATGCTACTGATGTAATCGTTGCTATAGGTTCAGGCTGTGAAACTATTGAAGAAACAATCGAATACCTCAACTCTACAAGAGGTACTAAATACGGTCTTGTTAAAGTAAGATTGTACAGACCGTTTGATACTAAACGTTTCAACGCAGCACTTCCTGCTTCAGTTAAACGTATAACAGTTCTTGACAGAACAAAGGAACCCGGTTCAATCGGCGAACCTTTGTACATGGACGTTGTTGCAGCTCTTGAAAATAAAGATATCAGAGTTATCGGCGGACGTTACGGTTTATCTTCAAAAGAATTTACACCGTCAATGGTTCTCGCAATCTACAAACACGCTGAAAACAACGGTTTCCACGGATTTACAGTGGGTATCGAAGATGATGTAACTCATAAATCATTAAAAATTGAAGAACACATCGTTACAGAACCAGAAGGAACAACTAACTGCATGTTCTGGGGTCTTGGTGCTGACGGTACTGTCGGTGCTAACAAGAACTCAATCAAGATTATCGGTCAATACACTAACAAAGATGCTCAAGCTTACTTTGCTTATGACTCTAAAAAATCTTTCGGTGTAACTGTTTCTCACTTGAGATTCGGCGATAAACCGATTAAATCTACATACTTAATCACAGCACCTGACTTTGTTTCTTGCTCTGCTCACTCTTACATTGGCAGATATGACTTATTAAAAGGTATCAAAGAAGGCGGTGTGTTCCTTCTTAACAGCCCGTGGTCAAAAGAAGAAGCATTCTCTCACTTAACAAGAGATATGCAAGAAACTATTATCAATAAGAAAGTTAAATTCTACAATATTGATGCGGAAGCTCTTATTGAAAAACAACCTGGATTACGCGGTAAAGGTGCTAACACAGTAATGATGGTTGCTTACTTCAAAGTATCAGGTATCATTCCTTTTGAACAAGCTTTGGAAGGTATGAGAGAAATGACTAAGAAAACCTTTAAGAAAAAAGGCGACGATGTTGTTAACATGAACCTTGCTTTGATTGATGCGGCTGTTGATGCTTGTGAAGAAGTTGTTGTACCTTCTTCATTAGATTCTGTATGCGCAGCTGAACCCGTTAAATTTATTTCTGATGATGCTTCAGACTTTGCTAAGAAAATCATCGAACCTTCAATGAGACAAAAAGGCGATGATATCCCTGTATCAGCAATGTCTTGCGACGGTGTAATACCGACAGGTACATCTTGTCTTGAAAAACGCGGTATTGCTCGAGAGTTCCTCACTGGAATTCAGAAGCTTGTATCCAATGCGGTATTTGTGCTTCTGCTTGTCCGCACGCTGCTATCAGAACTAAATTGATTGAAAAGGAAAATCTCGGCAATGCTCCTGAATCATTCAACACAATCGAAGCTAAGCCAAACCTTAACGGAGAACACTTCAAAGTTCAGGTATATTGCAAAAGATTGTACAGGCTGCGGTGTTTGTGTGGATCAGTGTCCTGCAAACAAAAAATCCTGAAAAACAAGCTCTTACTTGGTCAACAATTGAAAAGAAGAAGAAGCTTGTGAAGTTGTTAATGAAAAATTCTTTGATGAATTGCCTGACAACGTAATGGGTAAAAACACTACAAAAACAATTAAAGGCGCTATGCTCAGAAAACCGTTATTCGAGTTCTCCGGTGCTTGCGCAGGCTGCGGTGAAACTCCTTACGTTAAACTGGTTTCTCAATTGTTCGGTGAAAATGCTATTGTTGCTAACGCAACAGGTTGTTCTTCAATCTACTCAGGTACTTTCCCGACAATTCCTTATACTACAACTAAGGAAGGCAGAGGACCGGCTTGGTCTAACTCCCTGTTTGAGGACAACGCTGAGTTCGGTTACGGTATGAGATTGGCAGTAGATCAAAACAGAGATACTTTGAAAACTTATGTTGAAAAAGTTCTTGAAAACGAAAAAACACCTGCTGACCTTAAAGAAGCTTTAAATGAAGCTATGTCTCACTGGGATAATTCAAAAACTGAAGAAGCAGTTGCCGCACAAAAACAAAGCAAAAGAAGTGCTTGCAAAATATGCAGACTGCGGATGTCCTGATTTAGCAAAAAGTAAGAGAGTTGGAAGACTACTTTACTGATAAATCAGTATGGATTATCGGTGGTGACGGTTGGGCTAACGATATCGGCTACGGCGGTATTGACCACGTTCTTGCTCAAAACAAAAACGTTAACATCCTCGTACTCGATACAGAGGTCTACTCTAACACAGGCGGTCAGGCTTCTAAGTCTACGCCTACAGGTGCTGTTGCTAAATTTGCTACAGGCGGTAAACCGACCTACAAGAAAAACATGGGCTTGATGAGCATGTCTTACGGTTATGTATATGTTGCATCAGTTGCATTGGGTGCTGACAGAGCACAAACTCTTAAAAGCATTCCAGGAAGCTGAAGCATACAACGGACCTTCTATCATCTTTGCTTATGCTCCTTGTATCGCTCACGGTATCGATATGAGCAAAACTCAGACAGAACAAAAACGTGCTGTTGAGGCAGGTTACTATCCGTTATACAGATACAACCCTGCTAACGAACAACCGTTCAGCTGGGATGCTAAAGATCCTAAAGAAAGCTATCAGGACTTTATCAGAAGCGAAGGCAGATACAAACAGCTCGCCAAGACAAATCCTGAACACGCTGAAGAACTCTATTCTCAAGCAGAAAAAGATGCTTTGCTAAGAGAATGGCTATGTTCAAAGCAGTGGGTGAATTGATAAAATAACAATAAAACGGCATAGAGCTAAAACAGGTACCTGGCATTGTTCGGGTACCTGCTTTTTATTGAAAAAATAAGCATGAATTATTTTGCAGTTATCAAAAATTATATAAATATTTATCGAAAAAAATATGCCAATCATTAAAGTCATACTTTTAAATGTTATTTCTTTTAGAACTTTGGGTATCATATAGATATTATGAAAAAGTTTTTTATACTATTGATAGTTTTTATATTTACGTTCAGCAGTGCAGTTGCTGCCGATACTTATCTAAACGAGTTGACGCACTATGCGCTGTGGAAAAATCAAAAACGTATAAAGGTATGGGTCCAGCCGTCAACAAAATATACAACAACTGTGTACAATGCTTTCAGAGAATGGGAAGCAGCCGGAGGCGGATGTATTCATTTTGTTCAGGCAAATAATGAATCAACAGCCAATATACGAGTCTATTTTGTTCCAAAAGTTTCAGACAGCGTAGCAGGTACTACATCGCATAGAAGTGTAGGAAAATATATGATTTCTGCTAATATAAAAATCGGATATATTGTACCAGGTAGACGAAATCAAACACTATCAAAGACCGTGTTTTTGCCGTAGCTGTTCATGAAATCGGGCATGCACTGGGTATAATGGGGCATTCTTCAAACAGAAATGACATAATGTATCCGACAACAGATGTCATAGGCATACACGCTTCCAATAGGGATGTAAATACTATAAGAGAATTTTATTGCAGCGGCAAATATTAATTCTATGTTAATCTGCAAGTTCTTCTAATGCTGCTATTTTCATTACATCCGGCTTTGCTTTTTGTCCTGTCCATATTTCAAAAGCTTTTTGCGCCTTGATAAACCAGCATATCAAGCCCCGTAATTGTTTTGTAACCGTTTTTGTTAGCAAGTTTTATAAATTCTGTTTTCAAAGGATTGTATACAATGTCATAAACAGCAAAGCACCTTCGGGCAGAGTTTTTAGAATATCCTCATCTATAGGACTTATTCCCGGTGCTTTACCCTTCATCCCTATAGGCGTTGAGTTTACAAGCATTTTTGATTCCGATAAATCTCTCAGGCTTTGCATCTGTTTAAGATTGAATTTTATATCGGAAAAGCTTTCTCTTAAAAAAATTCACCATATTGCTTGCGTTAATGATATTTCTTGCATAAAAATCTATCTGCGATACACCAATGTCGCAAAGGGCTATGGAAGCAGCTCTGGATGCCCCGCCTGTACCGAGAATAGAAACTTTCTGTCCTTTTAGTTCTTCCTGCAACTCCGGTGTTATAGCTTTTTGAAAGCCGTATATATCAGTATTGTATCCATATAACGTTTTGTCCGGCATGATTTTTACTGTATTAGCACATCCTGCGAGATCCGCAAGCTTGTCGCAGCCGTCTAAAAAAAGTGTAATAGGGACTTTATGCGGGATTGTTACATTAAACCCCATATATCCCTGTGATTTTAATTGTTTTATTCTTGTAACGAGATCTTCGCTTTCTGTATCTAACAGTTCATAAGTTCCTTCAATGCCAAGATCTTCTAACATTGCATTATGCATAACAGCTGACAATGACTGTGTCAGGGGATGTCCAATCAGTGCAAATTTAATCATTGGAACCTTCTTCCTGTTCTAATGGCTTTGAGAAAGTGCATTCATTGTTGGAACAAACAAGCTTTGATTCTTTTTTTGTAATCTTTTTAACAAGATATGCTCCGCATTCAGGGCAATTCTCTTTTACCGGCTCATTCCAGGAGACAAAATCACAATCAGGATATTTACTGCAGCCGTAAAATATTTTACCGTATTTTGATTTTCTCTGTATGATTTCGCCTTTGCCGCATTTTGGACATGTAACTCCTGTTGAAACAACAAGGCGTTTACGATGTTTGCATTCATCATTTGTGCATTGCAGATATCTGCCGTAAGGCCCTGTTTTTATAATCATTTCAGAACCGCATTTTCGCATTTTTCATCGCTTTTTTTCTTCAACAGGTGCTTTGCTGTACCGTCTTTATTTAAAGGCATCATTGTTTTGCATTCAGGATAGCCGGAACAGCCTAAAAACTGCGTTCCAAAGCGGCTTGTTCTTACAATCATCTTTTTTTGCCGCAATTCGGGCAAACTACATCTGATTCAATAAGAACCTTTGGCATGTTTTTGTTTTGCAGAATTTACCGTATCATTAAACGGTGTATAAAATTCTTTTTAAAACATCTGTCCATACAGCTTTTTTCTTCTGCAATATCGTCCAGTTTTGTTTCCATTTGGGCAGTGAACTGATAGTTCATAATATCTGTAAAATATTTAACAAGCTCTCTGCTCAATGTTCTTCCGAGGATTGTAGGAGCAAGAGCTTTGTCCTGCTTTTCAACATAACCTTTTTGCTGGATTTTTGAAATAATCGGCGCATATGTTGACGGTCTTCCGATGCCGTATTCTTCCAGTGCTTTAACAAGCGATGCCTCTGTATATCTTGGCGGCGGCTGAGTAAAGTCTTTGCTTCGGGTTAATTTTTGCAGTTTTATTTCATCACCCTGCTCAAGATCAGGGATTTTGCTGGCATCCGGTTCGTCGTCATTTTCATTGTAGACTTTTAAGAACCCGTCAAAAGTAACTTTGCTTGTGCCTGTTTTAAATAAATAATCACCCGCTTGTATATCTACCGAGGTATTTTTTTACTTTTGCATTTTCCATCTGTGATGCAATAAATCTTGCCCAGATTAATTTATATAATCTGTATTGCTCGAGGTTAAATATTGTTTTATACTGTCAGGCGTTCTTTCTATATATGAAGGTCTGATTGCTTCGTGTGCATCCTGTACGTTTTTTGCCGCCTTTTGCATAATTGTTAGGTGTTTTGGGGTAATAATTTTCTCCAAAACTGTGTGTAATATAATCTTTTGCCGCTGTTTGCGCGTCATCTGAAATTCTGACGGAGTCCGTTCTCATATATGTGATAAGACCGACCGGTTCTCCGTCTATTTCAATACCTTCATAAAGCTTTTGCGCTATTTGCATGGTCTTTGAAACACCATAACCGAGTTTGCTGCTTGCTTCTCTTTGTAATGTTGATGTTATAAACGGTGCAGCGGGTTTTCTTTTGGGTGTCTCTGAAAGTAACTTTTGTGACTTCGTATTTTAAACCTTTTTTGTTAATTCATCAACAATTTTATCGGCTTCTTCTTTGTTTTTTATTTCGATTTTTTTATCTTTGTGTTTTGTCAGTTCTGCACTAAACGGAAGCTTTCCTTTCAGCAAATCGGCAGTAATAGACCAGTATTCGACAGGAACAAATGCATCTATTTCGTCTTCTCTTTCGCATATCATACGAAGAGCAACACTTTGCACCCTGCCAGCGGAGAGTCTGTAGTTTCTCATTTTTTCCCACAGAACCGGACTAATTTTGTAACCAACCAGACGGTCAAGAATTTGTCTTGTTTCTGCGCGCTTTGACGCGTTCCATATCGATTGCTCTGGGGTGTTCTACAGCATTTTTATTGCTTTAGGAGTAATTTCGTTAAATTCAATTCTGTTTATTTTGTCATCAGGCACATCAAGAACCTGTCTGACATGCCAGGCAATAGCTTCTCCCTCACGGTCAGGGTCGGATGCAAGATATATCTTATCCGATTTTTTCGCAAGTTCATTCAGCTTTTTTACAACAACTTTTTTTTCGGGAATGACAATAAATGACGGCTCAAAGTTGTTTGCAACGTCAAAGCCGAGTACTTTAGGCGGAAAATCTCTTATATGTCCGTAGCTTGCCTCAATCTGATATGAGTCACCCAGAATTTTTTTATTGTTTTTGATTTTGCGGGAGACTCTACGATTACCAGCGCTTTTTGAGATTTTTCTTTGGCTGATTTTTTTTGGGAGCTTTTTCTTCTTTTATTTCAGTTGTTTCTTTTGTTTTTGCTTTTGCCATAACCATAATACTTAAATAAGATAAGCCTAGATATAATAACATTGAGAAAAATTTTACGCAAATTTTTTTCGAATTTGGTATAAAGGATGATTTTTTTTAAAAGTTAAACTTCTCAATTTTTTTCTCCGATGTCTTTAAAGACATGAGACTGAGGTAGGCATGATTGAGCAACACAAAATGGATAACACAGGTGATACAGAAAATATTGACGATTTGAAAAACAGGAAAGATATCGCAATAAAAACACTTGAGAAAGCCAGAATTTACCACGAAAAATATTTATTAAGATGCAACAGTTCGGATCTGGAAAACGCTGTAAATTATTATATACAAACAATTAAGCAAAATCCTGAAATACCGGAAACTTACTATCGTCTTGCCTGTCTTATGTTTGAAAACGGTCAAATTTCGCTGGATTCCGCTATAGAACAGTGTAAAGTTGCTGTTGATATAGATCCGGATAATACCAATGCTCATTTGTATACAGGGTATTTCTTAAAGCTTGCAAAGAGATTTTGATGCAAAGCAGAAAAGAGTTTAAAAGCGCAATAAAGATTAATCCTCTCAACGCTGCGCGTCCGAGAATTATTCTTGCAGACTATGCTCTATGAAAAAATCAATAAAGTAAAGCCTGCTTTTACTGATTTTTTGAGAATGGTTTATTATGCCTGCTCAGGATGTTTGTCTTTTCTCTGGGACTTTGCTTCTTTGAAAATGATGTATAAGAACATTTCAGATGACGCAATGGTCTTTATGTACAAGACATACGGCGGTTTTTTAGAAAAAAATTAAAAAACAGTTCAATGGCAGTTGCAACATATGATATTGCTTTGCGGAAAACACAGGTCGTGATGAGTATTTTTATAACCGTATAGGTGATATATGCATAAAAAGAACATGCTCCGGAAATTGCTCTTGAGGCTTATAAGAAAGTTCTCGAATCAAATCCCTATGACAGAACTGCTCTTATAAAACTTGCTACATTGATTCAAACTCATTTCCCCGATAATCATGATGAGGCTATTGATTGCTATACAAGACTTCTTGAAATCGAACCGGATAATGACAAGATCTACTATGAACTCGGGCATTTATATCTGCAAAAAAAATGAAAGCCTGCCGGCTGTAAATGCATTTTCTATGGCATTGGAAAAAGATGAAGAAAATCCTTTTATCATAACAGCATGGCTTTTGCTCTCGTGCATTTTTGAACAATATGATGACGCTATAGAACATTATCAAAAGGCGATTAATATCAATCCTGATCCCTACTGGACATCTATTGTTTGTCAGGCATTGGGTTCTGTTTATATGGAAATTAAAAAATAATCCGGAGGTGCTATCGTGTTGTATCAGACTGCTGCTGTATTGAATCCTGATTCTGAAGAAAGCCAGATTGCAATAGGAGATACTTATTTTTCTATAGAAGATTATGATAACGCCATAAAGGCATATTGTGATGCTATAAAAATTAATCCGGAAAACGCAAAGGCTTATTGCAAATGCGGCATGGCTTTGTGGGAAAAAGATTATACGGAAGAAGCAATTGTTGCATATCACAAGGCAATAAATCTAAACCCCGAGTACTCCATTGCATACAACAATCTTGGGGTTATATATCTGGATGATATTGGCAATACAAATGAGGCTATCGGACTTTTTTGATAAAGCTGTTTTAACAAACAGTAATTATGCTCTTGCTTATTTTAATCTGGGAAGAGCTTATGCTATTCTCGGTGAAAATACAAAAGCAAACAAAATATTTCCAACAGTCTCTGGATTTAAATTCATTGACAAATGAGTTGGATGAAGAGGATATTCTTTACAGATTACATAAATTGTTCGAAGTTTAGGTTGTTACAATCTTAACAGTTTTGTCTTTTTTGATTAATAATTTAAACTTTAGTCATGGATATGTTGAGTAATAATTTTAATGATTTGTGTGAAGTCTCAAAGATTAGATTTTTTGTTGCATCTGATTTAAAAAGAGCTAATTTAAATGACCTTTATGATTCGTATTGGCTCGAGATGGAAAATCGTTTTCTTAATGCTTCAGAAAAAGTCAAAGAAAATTTGTTTGAAAAATTTTTAATAGATTATCTGACTATTCAAAGAAATGCGGTAATTCCTCAAAAGACAGCCTATTTACGGAGTTTATTGATTTTTATCAAAATATTTCAAAGTTTCAGAAAAAAGAAATTATTATTAAGAATATCTTTCGTTATTCAGTTTACTATTTAAGAATCTATTTTGCGGATTTAAAAGATGATGAAATAAAAAAAAAATCAAAACAATTAATGCGTTAAATGCAAATGACTCCTATCCGTTTTTAATGGAAGTGTTTGAAGATTTTGAGTTTGCTCATATCAACAGATCAATGCTTTTGGAAATTTTGGATACAGTCTTACATTTTATAGATGAAAGAAACTCAAAAAGCCTTCTCAAATAGCTTTGACTTTTGCAGGTTTGAGTAATGAAATTAATAAAATGCTTATTCTGAAAGATTATACGCCTAAGTTTGTTGTGGATGAGGAAGAAATCTCTAATAAGTATGAAACAATAAACTCTATTACTGCTGTGTAACGCTTGTCTGTTCTTTTTTTTCCGTAGCGGCGGTACATTGTTTTTATCACATCATCTTGAGGTCTGTGCTTTTCAGTTTCTGTAAATTCATAGATTCTTTTTTGCTCTTTGTGATTTTGCTTTTTTATATCAAGTCTTGAGGTATCTATAACAATTTGCCCCTCGGATTCAAGACCCAATGGTATTTTTATATCATTAGGCCAGGTATCGTATTCTGTCAGAATACCTGCATTTATGTAATCTATGATTTCATCAATTTGCCGCTGTATGTTTTCAAGCATTTGCGGATTCTTTTTGTATAATTTCCGAGTAGCTGTCAGTTTTCCTTTCATGATTGCATTTCCCGCACAGGTTAAGATAATTTTTCTTGCAGCTCTGCCCTTCGTCTCCTTTTCTGTGTTCCGGTTTTACATGGTCATTTGTGTTTCTGAGTCTTTCTATAAGAATTTTAGGGATTGCATTTTCATTCTTCCTTGAGTATTTGACCATAAATGCGTTTACGTCATTTTTGAATCCGGCAGCTTTTCCAGTCTCCTCATTATCAATTTTGCAATTTCTTTATCATTAGAGTTGTCTATATCTTTAAATGCTGTTTGAATTTTTCTATAACTCTTGTTCTTTTATGCATTATATCCATACTTTCAGTATTAAATATTTTTAAAAGATTCGTTTAGTGCTGTTTCTGCTTTTTGATGCACAATCAGGACTTAGCTGCTGTATAAGAGGGGGTACTTTTTAAGTCTTGAATTTTGCTTTTTCTGAAGTTTTGCTAAATAGTGCTCTTTTATTTCAGGCTTATTTAAAATATTCTGAATTGTTTCTGCGGGGGTACAGCTTTGATAATATTTTTTAAATCCTGAAAAATTGCGGCTTCAGTTTTTTGAAAGTCATGATTTAGTTTGTCAATTTCATCAACAATATATTGTGAACTGTGACTGACTCTTTTGCATCTGGTTTTCAGTTCTTCTATAGCCGTAAGTTGTTCTTTATTTGCTTTTTTTATGTAATCCTGTAGTTTCGGTGTTTTAATAAGCTCTTCGATATTCAAATTAGGGTTCTGAAGAGCTTCTCTTGCTACAAAAGAGTATGTCTTTTGCATTGTTTGCTTGGCTGCTCTTTTTATTTGAAAGTTCTGTTCATCGACAGTCTTTTTTAGTGCGGTATGTGCAGGAAAGTATATTTTTTATTTATGAATTCATTAACCGTGCTGTTTTTCAACATTAATTTGCCGCATCCTGCGCAGTGCAGTTCAAGCTCTCTTGTGTCATTGATAAACGGCGTATTTTCGTTTTTGCTCCTTTTAAAAGAGATAGTGTCTTGCTTGCTGTAATGTATTGCGCCTGCTGTTATTTTGTTTGTCTGCGCAGATATATTTATATTTGGAATTATAATAGGTTTTATTTTCATATTAAATTAAGTACCGTGATAAAAAATTTTTTGTCAGGTTTTGTGTCTTTTACAATAAAGGATGCCCAACAAGGCATCCTTTTTTTTGTAAATCTATGATATATCCCATCTGCCGCAGGTTCCGCCCCATCTGGCTATTATGTTGCCTTTGATATCTTTAATGTCCTTGGGGTGTACTTCCGGCATTTCACCCTCAACAATTGTAATAACTTCACAATTATTGGAGCAGCCCGTGCATTGATTTGTAATAGAATTGAAATGCATATTACCAACTTCCCAGCCTTTAAATTTTGTGGGATTTTCCGTATATTGATGGTTTTCCATAGCCAGTAATGCTGCGCCTATTGCACCCATTGTCTGGTGATTTTCCGGTACTACTACTTTTGTGCCTAGGGCTTCTTCAAAGGCCTTCACCATACCCGAGTTTGTTGCAACACCGCCCTGAAAAGATACCGTAGGCGCAATTCTTTGCCGAGAGCAAGGTTGCTTAGATAGTTTCTTACAAGCGCCTGACACAGCCCGTACAAAAGATCTTCTACAGGATAACCCAGCTGCTGTTTATGAATCAAATCACTCTCTGCAAATACACCGCATCTTCCGGCAATTCTTGCCGGATTTGTTGATTTCAGAGCAGTTTCACCAAATTGAGCAATAGGTACATTCAGCCTGTTTGCCTGTTGGTCAAGAAAACTGCCCGTACCTGCTGCGCATACGGTATTCATTGCAAAGTCGGTAACAATACCGTCTCTCAAAATTATGATTTTACTGTCCTGTCCGCCTATTTCCAGAATAGTCTGCACACCGGGGACATAAGTGCTTGCGGCAACAGCGTGCGCTGTGATTTCATTCTTTATAACATCAGCGCCGACAAGAGCACCTGCTAGATTTCTGCCGCTGCCTGTTGTGCCTACGCCCTGAATGTTATATTCGCACAATGCCTTTTTCAGGAGCTCACGCATACCCTCTTGAACCGCAAGAACAGGTTTGCCTGCAGTTCTTAACATATAACTGTCAACGTATTTGCCGGATTCATCAACTAACGCTAATTTTGTAGTTACAGAACCTACGTCTATCCCTAAATATACATTTAATGACATATTAACCTCACTCTTTTCTTTTTTATAGTAAATAAAACACACTGTAAGTTCAAACTTTATTTTTATTAAAATTGGCTCTATAATAGTTTTATTGTTTTAACGCAGAGAAAATAAAAGGGGAGTTTTATGGATTTTTCAAAAGGTGTTTTATTTGATCCGGGATATTCGAAGTATACTCTTCCTTTTTCGTCCAATATTGATCTTCGCATATAATATGCTGTTTACTATAAAATCGCCTCATCAGCGTAAATTTAAGTTCCAAATGCTATATCCTCAGCTTTTTAAAGCTTTTGGAACACACTGTTTTTTTTATCTAGGATGTTTGTTGTGGGCGTCTTTTATTTCTAACAATTTTGCTGATGAGCCAAAGGATATTATTGAAAATTCATATATAGGAAAAACAGTTAAAGAAGATGAAATGCTTTTTGAAGTTAATTATGCAATAAGTTATATTGAAAAACTAAAAAAAGATTGTAAGTATTATCTTGGTAAAAATTGCAATATTCCTGAAGATTGGACAAAAATTCTGTCTGTTTACAAAGAATTTTTGACTTTGAACGAGTTTTTGACAAATGCAAAAACTACCGATGATATAAAATTGCCTGCAAGTTTGGTGCAGCCTTCAAAGGATGATTTAAATAAAATTATAGAGATAATTGAGTCGGTTGTTTCTACAGGAAATTTGCCCGAGTTGTTTAAAGTAAAAAATACATTTTGTCGTCTTAATATTAGTGATTTATATAGCAAGTTTTACCCCAAATTTATAATAATAGTAAAAACTAAAATGTATATCCGTGACGCAATTTTCTATAGCTCGCAACAGCTTGCTAAGAAAAGAAGGCAAAATCCGCTGTCTTAGATTATTGACGTTCGGACGGAGTAACGTCCGTCCTCATCACAAAAGTATGGGCACTTGGTTCGCTTTGCTCACACGGCGTGCCCGTCAAAATCCGCGTCTTGGATTTTCTTCACGCTCGGTACTGTCGTTCGCTTAGCTTCGCTTGTGCTCACTTCGTACCCCGCTCTCCGGACTTTGTCCGTCCGGTCACTATTTACAGACCCTTACAGCTTTAAAAATCCTATATGTATATCCGTGACGCCATTTTCTATAGTTCGCCTATGAAGAAAAAATGAATTTAAAATGGCACAGGTTCAATTCAATTCCACAATAAAAGCAGGAAGAAACACTTTAAAAATAGATAACATCAACCAGCCGAGAATGCTTTCTACATACACATTATTATATACAAGAGACTGGGGACAGACATCTCCGACACCGCCAAAATACGGCGTAAACATAGCGGTACAGGACGACAAAATCACTACAATATCTTACGGCTCCACAACTATACCTGAAAACGGATATGTAATATCCGGACCAAAGTCAAAGTTGGAGCCGTTTTTTTTCTGCAAAAAAATTAAATTGATATAAAAACATCTCCCGAATGGGAAAATATAGATCACATCATAAGCGGCGGTCCGTATCTTGTAAAAGAAGGTCAGATATATGTAGATGTTACAGCCCAAAAACTCGGTTCTATAACAGGCAAAAATCCGAGAACAGCAATAGGATATACAGCAAACAATGAATTTATAATGGTGACGGTTGACGGCAGAGAACACGCCTCGGTCGGTATGACATTAGGTGAACTTGCCAGAATGATGAAGGGTTTTGGCTGTATAAATGCAATGAATCTTGACGGCGGCGGCTCTACAGTGATGTATGTACAGGGTAAAGTTGTAAACAGCCCCGCACAAAAAGGCGGTATACCGATATCAAACGCTCTTACAATATCTGAAAGGACAAGGATAGCCTATGATGAAAAGAACAATTCGTAAGTATTTAAAAAATTATCCAAGAAAACAGTAAAATTTATGAAAAAAGTCTGGACTTATTTTATAAGCAATTGTGCTATTCTTATTTATTAAACCTGTTCAACTCATCAAATGCTTTTTGTGCGGCAGACCTGCCATGCAAGCAAATTTGTTGTATTTTTCAATTGCATCCTGAGTCTTTTTTTCTCAAGTTTTTGCAGTTCTCTTTCCTTATTGTAAATCAATACATTCTGTTCAGGTGCTATGCGTTTGAGTTCATTTAAAATTGCTGATTTGAATAACACATCTCTTTGTAATTTTGTTACTTTTTTTTTTTCCAAGAACTTCGAGCTTCGGACGCTCCATAGTATATTCAGAATATTTTTGTTTGAGTGTTTCATACGCATCTTTAGCATCATCAATTTTTGAATCAGCCCAATCTGCAGCCTTTTTGCGCCTTCTTTTATTTTAGGATCATTTATTTTATCATCTACCCAATCTGCAGCTTTTTGCGCAGTTTTTTGACCTTTGGAGCAACATACTCCTTCGCTTCTTTTATTCTTTCTGCTGTTTTTTTTTGATTGAGACAATTTCTGCTTAAGCTGTTCTTTTACCTGTTGATATGCCTTTTGCCGACCTGATTTATTTTCATAAAAATCTCCTTATGTTTAATCATAAAGCATAAGAAGATTTTTTTTTTTGCTGTTTTTATAAATAATTTTACAATTGAATCTGCATAATTTTGTCATAAGCCTGAATAACTTTTGTTGTTATGTTTGTTGCAACGGTCACACCGAGCTCAGCTTTTGCCATTGCTGTCATAACATCGTGGATATCAGCATTGCCGTGTTCTTCCATAACATCTTTCATAAGCTGGTCAGGAGCATTTAATTCTCTGTTAAAATTCTCCACAAGACCGGAAAAACAGACTTAAAATCGTTTGTTTCGAGCTTTTCTACACGGTTCATCCTAAACGGTCTGTTAGACACGCTTATACCTGTATCCAGCTTTGTGGGCTGCATTCTTTCAAATAAATTTATATTTGGTGCAAACTTTTTTTCTATCATAGTTAAATTCCGTTTCGTTTATTATCCTAAATAGTTGGCCAGTATGTTTTTTACATAATTTTGTGTTTCTTTAAACGGAGGAACACCGCCGTATTTATCAACATTGCCGCCGCCTGCGTTGTATCTTTGCAAGAGCCAGCACTACATTTCCGTTATATCTGGCAAGAAGCCCCTTAAGATGCCTTACACCGCCGTCTACATTTTGTACGGGATTGTATGCATCCTTAACACCGAGCCCTTTAGCAGTAGCGGGCATAAGTTGCATAAGACCCATTGCTCCGCAGTGAGAGGTTGCTTTGGGGTTAAAGCCTGATTCTTGTCTTACAACAGCCATAACAAGTTTTTTCGTCAACACCGTATTTTTGTGAAATTTTTGATATGAGGTCAACAATTTGCTGTTTGGTGGGATTTACTACATTTGTTATCTTTGTCTCAACATTTTTTTAGCGACTTTTACTGTGTTTTTTTTCAAGTGCATTTGCAGCGGATGTAAGAGAAAGGAAGTTTTTGCTTCCCGTACGAAACTGCCCTTCGCCGTTTTGGCTTGCCTTTAATATTTCGGCAAAAGTTTTTTGTTCTGCTTTTACGGACTCTGGGTTCAGCTGTTTTTCAATATTAGCAACGTGGGCTCTTATAGACTGAACCCTTTGCATAGCCGCATCTTTGCCGCCCTGATCAATATATGCCTGTATTGTTGGAGAAAACATTAACTTTTGCCTGCCTTAACTAACTACCCGTTACTATTATTGTCTGCCTATTTCTACCGCTCTTTGAGCCATACTCTTGGTTATTGTAATAACTGCAAGGTTTGCTTCATAGGCTCTTTGTGCAATATTGGCATCTGCCATATCAACTATCGGATTAACGTTCGAAGTTCTTATATACCCGTTAGCATCTGCATCCGGATGACCGGGTTTATAAATACGTTCACCGAGAGTCGGATCCTCTACAACACCCGTCAATCTTACACCGCCTTGTTGAAACGGTATGGTACCTACGCCGAACACATCTTCTTTCATTGAGTTTAAAAAGACCGTGAAAAGAAATATCATCCGTTGCCTGAAGAACGGGTATCTTTCTCACATAGTTAGGAGTATCAAGGTTTGCAATGTTTTTTGCATGGATTTTAAGTCTGGCGCCGTGCGCTTGCAAACTCTTTTGACCTATACTCATTGTTTCCATTAAACTCATATCTTCACCTTCTTTTAAAATATAAATTATTATTTGCCCACATTTGCTACTGTTCGCATTTCACTGATATATGCAGACATTTTTCTTGCCGCAACAGAATACAATATGGACATCTTCTGCATTTCTGCCAGTTCATATGTAGGGTCCACACCTACATCCTGCTCTTCAATAAGACCGGATGGCCCGAGTTTTATTGAAAGTTCTGTTTCCAGAGGATTGTTCATAGTACCCAGATACTGGTCAAAGCTGATATCCTTCCTTACATAATTGGGTGTATCCATATTTGCAAGGTTTGTAGACAGAGCACGCTGTCTTTGGGATATCAAATCCAGCATAAGGTTATTTTTAATTATCGGATCTTTTGGCGTATACATTTTTATTCACCCGTATTTTTATCCTATTGTGTTAAATTTATTGATCTCTGGTACATATCGTCTATTACTTTTATCAGCCTTGTACCTGCAATCATTGAAGAATTGAGTCTCAATACTTCGTTTACATTTGCTATATAATTTGCATTGGAACGTTCCAAACCGCCCTGAGCTATATAATTGTGCTCTTTAACGAGTCTTGGTTCTCCTGACTCTGCAGTCGGTACAACTTTGTTATACTCTGCTGGTTTTAATCCTTCCGGATTCTGGAATTGAACAACCGGAATTTTACCCAGAACAGTATGCTGAGTATGACCTTTTTCTATAATCAAAACCGTACCGTCCTGTTTTATTCTTAAACCCTCATGGTTAACGGGAACTTTTATTCCGTCGCCCACAAGATAACCGTCGTTAGTAACAATATATCCGTCTTTATCGAGTTTAAATGAGCCGTCTCTTGTATATTGAACTTCACCGTTGGGCGAGGTTACAGGTATAAATCCGGGGCCAGTAAGTGCAACATCCAAAGGCTGATTGGTTTTCATAAAAGCACCTTGAGAATAGTCATAGCGGACTTCTCCGTCTAAGTATCCGTTTTCATCAAGGATTTGTTCAAAACGCACCTGCTTGTATGCATTTGTATTAAGGTTGCCTATGTTGCTTGAGATATAGCCCAGTCTTTCAAACTGGACATTTGTGTTTATGATACCTCTTCTTATTAACCCTTGTAGTGTTGTCATATATTGCCTTTCTTGCTGATTAATAACTTTTATTTATTCAATACTATGAACTGCTTAATGACTGTATTGCTTTTTGAAAGATTGTTGTTTTGCATTACAAACAACTGCCTGTTGGCTTCAAAGTTTCTTTTTACAGGGATTATTTGTAAAATTTCACTGTTTAAAGAAACATTGAATACTCGTTATAGCCCTGTTTTATATTCGGATCTAAAACAGCAACGCCCTGATTTGTCACAACAGAAAGAGTGCCGGCGTATTCCAGTTTGTTTGTTGCTTTATTGAATACTTTTACATCACCGTTTTGTAAACTTTGACATCTTCAAGTTTTTCGGGGACAACAGGCAGTTTTATCGGCGTACCGTCGTTTGCAAGTACACTGGCATTTTCCAGAGTAAGCAAATTACCGTCTTTGTCCAGTTTAAAACGACCGTCTCTTGTTAATTTTATCCCGTCAGGACTTTGATATTGGAAATATCCCTTGGCACCTATTGCCAGGTCGAGTGGATTATTAGAGTGACCAATTCTGCCTATAGAATCATCAACTG
>VOFD01002802.1_pt1 | contig 18098 bp, 21 predicted proteins | sample 5384101 | NCBI WGS metagenome assembly VOFD01 (sample SAMN12384723, study PRJNA508395) | human gut metagenome | isolation source: healthy gut C | host: Homo sapiens
CGGTCAAAGATGCGCCACAGGAAGGGGTTGCACCAGTGGACGCACCGGAACAGGGCGGTGACCCACCCGGCGGCCACGTCCCGCTGTTTCAAATGGATCAGCTCGTGAAGGATCACCTTGCGGTCCGGGGCCCAGCCCATGGGGAGCACCAGCACCGGACGGACCACCCCCACCAGGAAGGGGGTGGAGGCGGCGCGGCTCTCCACCACCCGCCGGGGCATGGACAGACCGAAGCGCTCCGCCAGGGCGGCGACGGCCTCCAGCCGGGCTCCGGCCACCGGCACGGCCTCCCCCAGGGAGCGGCGCAGCCGCAGCCCGCCCGCCGCCAGCCACAGGGCGGACAGGAGGACCCCCGCCAGATAGAGGAGGAACAGCCAGTCAGTGACAGAGCGGGGCAGTCCGCCCGCCGGGGGGATGGGGATGCCCGCCAGGGGCAGGGAGGGGGTCCAGGGGGAGGACCAGGCGGAGTCCAGCCCCAGCTCGACCCAAGTCCGCAGGGCCTCGCCCAGCCCCGTCAGGTCGGCTATGGCAGAGCGGCCCAGCCAGCCCACAGGCAGGATCAGCCGGAGCACCACCACCATCCAGACCGCGTACTGCCACTGGGGGGAGAGCTTGTCCCGGAAGATGTGCTGGAGCACGAGCACGAAGAGGGCGGCCATGCTGGCCGCCGCCGTCTGATGGAGGAAGGACCAGAGATCGAACACGGCTACACCTCCATCTCGTCCAGCAGGCGGCGCAGCTCCTCCCGCTCCTGGGGGGAGAGGCTGCCGTCCTTCACAAAGGCGGCCACCAGTTGGCCCGCCGAGCCGTCATAGACCCGGTCCACCAGATCCCGCCGCTCCCGGGCGGCGCACGTCTCCCGGCTGGGGATGGCGGCGTACCGCCGGGGAGAGGACTGGTCCATGGATACCAGCCCCTTGGCGGCCATCCGGGTGAGGTAGGTGTGCACGGTGGTGCGGCTCCAGCCGGTCTCCGGCGCCAGGGCGCCCAGGATCTGCCCTGAAGGACCCCATGATGCTGGTGCTGCTGGCGGCGGCGGGGCTGTCCCTGGCGGCCAGCGGCGGGGAGGACTGGCTGGACGCGGCCATCATCCTGGTCATCGTGGTGGTGAACAAGATCATCTCCATCTCCCAGGAGGACCGCGCCCAGCAGGCCCTGGAGGAGCTGCGGAAGATGTCCGCGCCCCCAGGCCCGGGCCCTGCGGGGGGCGCCCGTCCGGGTGGAGGCGGCGGAGCTGGTGCCGGGCGACATCATCCGGCTGGAGGCGGGGGACCTGGTCCCCGCCGACGCCCGCCTGCTGGAGGCGGCGGGACTGCGCTGTGACGAGAGCGCAATGACCTGGGGAGTCGGTGCCCGTGGAGAAGGCGGGGGTGGGCCGCTGCCGGAGGACGCCCCCTGGGAGACTGGACCAACATGGTGATCTCGGGCACACTGGTCACGGGGCGGGCCACCGCCCTGGTCACCGCCACCGGCATGGACACCGAGATGGGCCGCATCGCCGGCCTGCTGCTGGAGGGAGAGACCCAGCCCACCCCCCTCCAGCGGAAGATGGGGGAGATCTCACGCTCCCTCTCCTTCCTGTGCCTCTCCGTGTGCGCCGTCATGTTCGGGGTGGGCCTGCTCCAGGGGAAGGGCATGCTGGACATGTTCCTCACCGCCGTGTCCCTGGCGGTGGCCGCCATCCCCGAGGGGCTGCCCGCCATCGTCACCATCGTGCTGGCCCTGGGGGTGCAGCGGATGGCCGGCCGGGGGGCCATCGTCAAAGAAGCTGCCGGCGGTGGAGACCCTGGGCTGCGCCGGGGTGATCTGCTCCGACAAGACCGGGACCCTCACCCAGAACAGGATGACGGTGCGGGAGCTGTGGGTCCCGGCGGGGGGCCACCGGCGGGCGCCCTGCTGGCGGGGGCCCTGTGCGGCGACGCCCGGCTGGAGGGAAGGCGGGGGCCCCGGTATCCGCGGGGGACCCCACCGAGGGGGCGCGTGGTGGCCGCCGCCCGGGAGGGGCTGGACCGGAACCAGCTGTCCGAGAGCCTGCCCCGCACCGGGGAGATCCCCTTCGACTCCGGGCGCAAGCTGATGACCACCGTCCACGAAAAGGAGGGGGGCGGCCGCCTGGTGCTGGTGAAGGGGCACCGGACGTGCTGCTGGCCCAGCGGTGCGTGTCCGGCCCAAGAGGCCCACTGTCGCCGGCGGACCGGAGACAGATCCTCGCCGCCAATGAGGAGATGGCCCGGCGGGCCCTGCGGGTCATCGGGGTGGCCCGGCGGGAGCTGTCCCTGCAGCCCAGAAAGCTGGAGAGCGGGACGGTGGAGCGGGACCTTACCTTCCTGGGGCTGTTCGGCATGGCCGACCCGCCCCGGCGGGAGGTGCGGGGGGCGGTGGAGCGGTGCCACCAGGCGGGAATCCGTCCGGTGATGATCACCGGGGACCACCGTGCCACCGCCCTGGCGGTGGCACGGGAGCTGGACATCTTCCGCCCAGGGGACCTGGCCCTCACCGGAGCGGAGCTGGACTTCATGCCCCAGGAGGTGCTGGAGGAGGACATTGAAAAATTCTCCGTCTTTGCCCGGGTGTCGCCCGAGCACAAAATGCGCATTGTCCGGGCCTGGCAGAAGCGGGGGAATGTGGTGGCCATGACGGGCGACGGGGTCAACGACGCCCCGGCCCTCAAGGCCGCCGACATCGGCTGCGCCATGGGCGGCACGGGCACCGACGTGGCCAAGGGCGCCGCCGATATGATCCTCACCGACGACAACTTCGCCACCATCGTCTACGCCGTGGAGCAGGGGCGGGGCATCTACTCCAACATCAAAAAGGCCATCCACTACCTCCTCTCCTGCAACATCGGGGAGATCTTGACCATCTTTACCGCCACCGTGCTGGACTTCGGACAGATGCCCCTGGTGCCGGTGCAGCTTCTGTGGCTCAACCTGGTGACCGACTCCCTCCCCGCCCTGGCCCTGGGGGTGGAGCCGGTGGAGGAGGGCGTCATGGACCAGCCGCCCTATCTGCTGGGGCTGTTCCACCTGGGCGCCCCCGGCATGGAGGGGGCGGTGGCCAACACCATGGCCTTTGCCACCCTGACCGCTGTGCCAGCTGTTTCACGCCTTCAACTCCAGGATGTCCCGGATGGCCCGCAGGGTCTCCAGCGCGGCGCTGTCCATGGCGGCGAGGAGCTGCGCCGGGGTCAGATGGCTCACAAAATCCCACACCACACCGCCCAGGGCGGCACAGCAGATCCCCTGGTCAACATCACCGATGGCGTCCCAAATGCTGGCCGGGTAATCGCGGTAATCACGATTCATTGCGGGTGCCCTCCTCTATCTCACAGTGGTCAAGGGAATATTCCAGGAATATGCCCACAAGCTCGTTTCGGCTCCGCCCGGTTTGGGCGGCAATGAGATCCATGCGGGAGACGATATCCTCACGGATGCGGACAGAGAAGGTGCGGCACCCATCCTCTCCCTTCAAGGGTTTCTGACGGATGCGCAGGATATCTCTCTCCATGGACTCACCTTCTTTCTCACATATTTTATAGCAGGAGAATCTTTCCATCAATGTTAAATGGAGTGTGAGAACGGCGGTATCAAACCAATGACGGCGGATGGTGGCATCAGTATAACAGATTTCTGGTGAAACTATGACATCAGGCAGATGTCATAGTTCGGTGCTGGCGGGACAAGGCTGGGTTTTCAGCACAGGGGCGGTCCCAGGAGGCGCCCCCAAAGCCTTCCCCCCGCCAGGGGGGAAGGTGTCACGGCGCATGCCGTGACGGATGAGGGGTCTTCCTTCCATCCCACCGTCTCCGCCTCCAAGGGATTCCGCCCTGCGGGGCGGCTTACTTTGCCCCCGGCGGCAAAGCGCCGCCGGGTGACGCTCCCGGCGGGACCACGGCTCCACGTGCGTTCCGCCTGGGGCCCGCAGTCCGCTTTCCCCCGGCCCCCCCGATGCGAGAGACGCGGGCCTTGGGCATGGCACCGGCGTCCGGCGCGGGTGGGGGACGACACACGGTTCCCCCGTTTGTGCTGCCGCCGCTGGTGTGTTGAATTGGCGGGCATACCCCACGAGGGGATCGCGCCTGTCCTGGCAGAATAGGGGCGGCCGGTGGGAGACCGGCGGGCGCACGATGTGCGCCCCTACGCAAAGACCGAAGACATCCCGCAGGGGCGGCTTCCAGCCGCCCCAAAGCCCCGGAGGGGAAGGTGTCGCGGCGTATGCCGCGACGGATGAGGGGGCTTCCTTCCGCCCGCTTCGCATCTATGAGGCGGGCGGGTCTGGGACCCGCCCCTACGCAGGAACTGGGGCCACTCACGGGGGACGGCGGGCGCACGATGTGCGCCCCTACGCAGGCAATGGGAGAAGATTGCACCCCGTAGGGTCCGATGCCCCCATCGGGACACAGAAAGCGCCCTGTCCCATAGGGGACAGGGCGCTGATGGTGGAAAAAGGCCGTTCACCGCTCCTCGCGGAAGTAGTTCAGGCCCAGGGCGGCGGGCTGTCCGCTGCCCTCCCGCTTGCGGATGGAGGTGACCACCAGCACGATGGCGGTGATCAGGAAGGGGAGGGCCTTGAAGAGGTGGGAGGGGATGCTGTTGAGCCAGCCCAGAGCCTCCGGGAATGCGCCGGCCAGAGAGCCGGAGTAGATCTGAAGGGTGTTGAAGAAGCCAAAGACAAAGGTGCCCACGATGGCCAGGGCGGGGTTCCAGTTGGCGAAGATGACCAGGGCCACCGCGATCCAGCCGTAGCCGTTGATCCAGCAGTTGGAGCCCTCAAAGGAGCCGCCCATGTTCAGTGCCATATAGAAGCCGCCCAGTCCCATGATGCCGGAGCCCAGGATCAGGTGGACGTACTTATACAGCAGGATGTTGACACCCACCGAGTCGGCGGCGCCGGGGTTCTCCCCCACGGAGCGCAGGCGCAGGCCGGTCTTGGTGCAGGTGAGGTACCACCACACCGCCGCCGCCACCAGGATGCCCAGATAGACCAGGATGTTGTGGGAAAACAGGGCCTTGCCCACCACCGGGATGGAGGAGAGCAGGGGGATCTCCCGGGCGGAGAAGCCGCTGACCAGGGCGTCGGCGCTTGTCATGACGGGCCAGCGGTCCCCCAGGCCCTTGCCGATGAAGAAGTAGAGGCCCAGGCCGAAGGTGGTGAGGGTCAGGCCGGTGATGTTCTGGTTGGCCTGGAGGGAGACGGTGAGCAGGGCAAACAGGGCCCCGCACAGGCCGGCGGCCAGAAAGGAGACCAGCAGGCCCACCAGCAGGCTGTTGGCCATACAGCCTGCCAGGTAGCCGAAGATGGCGCCGATGGCCATGGTGCCCTCCACGCCCAGATTCAGGCTGCCAGCCTTCTCGGTGACGATCTCGCCCACTGTGCCGTAGAGCAGGGGGATGTTCACCAGCACGATGTTGAACAGGAAGAGGGTCAATACGTCGATGGATGCGTTCATTTGGACACCTCCTTGGGGGCTGCGGCGCGCCGCGCCAGACGGAAGCGGGTGAAGAAGTCCGCGGCCAGGACGGCGAACAGGATGATGCCCTGGATCAGGTCCGCGAAGTTGGCGTCGATGGAGGAATAGGTGGTGCTGGCAGCCTGACAGCCGAACTGGAGCACTGTGATGAGCAGGGCGGTGATGACGATGCCCACCGTGTTCAGCTTGGCCAGCCAGGCCACGATGACGCCGGTCCAGCCCACATCGTTGGTGACGGAGGTGGACAGGGTGCCGGCGGAGGAGACATAGAAGGCGCCGGCCAGGCCGATGAGGGCAGCGGACAGGAAGATGGTGCGCACCACGATCCGCCCCACCTTCATGCCCGCATAGCGGGCGGTGTTGGGGCTGTCCCCCACCACGGCGATCTCATAGCCGTGCTTGGTGTACTTCAGATAGCCGAAGAGGAGCACGCACAGGACGATGGCGATGATCAGGGACAGGTTCAGGTTGAAGGGGCCCAGGGGAAGGTGATCATGTCCGCGTTGTCGGGGAAGCCGGCGAACTTGGGTCGGGCGGAATCGGGGTCCAGGAAGAAGTTCCAGCCAGCCTTGGTCTCCCCCAGGAACTGGAGGAGATAGAGGGCGATGTAGTTGAGCATCAGGGTGAGCAGGGTCTCGTTGGTGTTGTAGCGCACCTTCAGCAGGGCCACGATCAGGCCGTACAGGCCGCCGCCCAGGATGCCGCACAGGGCCATGACCAGCACCACCAGGGGCTGGGGCAGGACCGGGCCCAGCTTGTGGGCGGCCGCGGCGGCACAGATGGCGCCCATGATGAACTGCCCCTCTCCGCCGATGTTCCAGAAGCGCATCCGGAAGGCCAGCGACAGGGCCAGGGAGGTGATGAGCAGGGGGACAAAGAGCTTGACGAAGTTCTCCACGATGCGCCAGGGGAATTTGTTGCCCGGGATGCCCATGGTCACCATCTTCTGGTAGAAGGTGAGGGGTCCACATCCATGGAGGAGAGGAGGGCCGCGCCGATGAGCAGGGCGATGACCACCGCCGCCACATAGGCCAGGGCCTGGCGGACGGGGCTGGACGACTCCCGCTTGACCACGCGGAAGAGCGGTTCTTTCCGGTTCATTGGTCCACCTCCTCGATCAGAGTGTCCCGGGCAATGCCCGCGGGCTTGTCCTCATACTTGCGGGTCAGGTCCAGGGCGCCGGTCATCATCAGGCCCAGCTCCTCCTTGGTGACCTTGTGGGCGTGGACTACGCCCATCACTCTGCCGTGGCAGAGGACCATGATCTTGTCGCACAGGGCCATCATCACGTCCAGGTCCTCGCCCACGAACAGGATGCCCACGCCGGACTTCTTCTGCTCGTTGAGAATGTGGTAAATAGCGTAGGAAGAGTTGATGTCCAGGCCGCGGACAGGATAGGCGGTGACGATGACGTTGGGGCCGGCCTTGATCTCGCGGCCCAGCAGCACCTTTTGCACGTTGCCGCCGGACAGGCGGCGCACCGGGGTCTCGGTGGAGGGGGTGACCACCTCCAGCTCCTGGATGACGTGTTCCGCCTCCGCTCGGCCCCGCTTCCGGTCCACAAAGATGCCCCTGCCGTCGCTGTATGTTTTCAGCAGCATGTTGTCCGTGATGGACAGGGAGGGGGCCAGGCCCATGCCCAGCCGGTCCTCCGGGATGAAGGACATGGAGATGCCCTTGTCCAGGATCGCCTTGGGGGAGAGACCCACGATGTTCTCCCCCTTGTGGATCATCTGGCCGCCCTCGATGGGCCGCAGGCCGGCGATGGCCTCACACAGCTCCTTCTGGCCGCAGCCCGCGATGCCGGCCACGCCCAGGATCTCACCGCCCCGGATATAGAAGTTCACCCGGTCGATGGCCACGGCACCCTCGTCGCTGCGGATGGTCAGGTCCCGGATCTCCAGCAGGGGGCGGGTCTTTTCCACCACGGGGCGCTCGATGTTCAGGTCCACCTTGTGGCCCACCATGAACTCGGTGAGCTGCTGCTCATCGGTCTGGGCGGTGTCTACGGTGGTGATGTACTCCCCCTTGCGGAGGATGGAGACCCGGTCGGAGATCTCCAGCACCTCGTTGAGCTTGTGGGTGATGATGATGATGGCGTGGCCCTCCGCCTTCATGCGGCGGAGCACGTCGAAGAGCTTGGCTGTCTCCTGGACGGTAAGGACGGCGGTGGGCTCGTCCAGGATGATGACCTTGGCCCCGTAGTAGAGCACCTTGATGATCTCCAGGGTCTGCTTTTCCGACACGGCCATATGTGGACACCTTTTTCCGGGGGTCGATGTCAAAGCCGAACTTCCGGGCCATCTCCTGGATGACGGCGTACCGGTCCTTCTTCAGAATGGGGCCGGACTTCTCATCCCCCAGCCAGATGTTATCCGCGGCGGAGAACACGTCCACCAGCTTGAAGTGCTGGTGGACCATACCGATGCCCAGCCGCTTGGCGTCCTGGGGGAATTGATGACCGCCTGCCGGCCGTTGACCAGGATGGCCCGCTGTCCGGCTGGTAGATGCCGGAGAGCATATTCATCAGCGTTGTCTTGCCCGAGCCGTTCTCCCCCAGCAGCGCCAGAATCTCCCATGGCGAGGTCCAGGTCCACGTCCTTGTTGGCCACCACGCTGCCGAAGGTCTTGGTGATGCCCTTCATTTCGATGGCGTATTCTGTTGGCATGGCGTTCTCCCCTTTTCTCATTATCCTTGGGGACCGGCGGTCCTTATATTGGTTTCGTATCCCGCCTTTGGCTGCTCCTCCCCGGTCCGGAGGCGGGTCCGGACCGGGGAGCAGGAGCCAAAAGGCCGGGCCGGCCGGCGGGGGATGCCGGCCGGCCCGGTTCAGGGTCTGCGCTGTGTCTGACGGGGGAGGGGACTCAGCCCTCCACCACGCCGGCCACGTTGTAGTTCATGCCGCTCTTGATGACGTCGTCGGTCACGCTGGCGCCGCCGGCGGGCACGATCTCGGGGTTGGCCATCTCCACGACCTCGCCGTCCTTCAGCTCATAGCCGTCGGACATCAGGGGGGCATCCACCTGCTCCACAGCGGCGGTGCCGGCCTCGGCGTCCACGGTGATGTTCAGCTTCACGCCGGAGAACACGTCCCACTCGCCGCTGTCGATCAGCTCACGCACGGGTCCATGGCGTCCTGGCAGTGCCGGGGCCATCTCGGTGACAAAGTTCTCGGCGCCGCCGCAGGTCATAGCGGTCTCAATGGCGGCCTGATAGTACACATCCCAGTGCCAGATGGCGGCAGTGAGGTGGGCGTTGGGGGCGTGCTCGGTCATGTCGGAGTTGTAGCCGCAGCCGAACACACTGTTCTCCGCCACCAGCTGGGGCTGGGCGGAGTCGCAGTGCTGAGCGATCACGCCGCAGCCGTAGCTGTTGATGAGCTCCTCGGCGAAGGCGTACTCGTTGACCTCGTCGGTCCAGGTGCAGCTCCTTGACATGTACACAGTGGCGTCGGGGTTGACAGCCTGGACGCCCAGGGCGAAGGCGTTGATGCCGGAGCAGGTCTCAGCATACTCCCGGTTGTAAGCAGAGACGTAGCCCACAGAGTTGTTGCCCATCTCCAGGCTCTTCAGACCGGCGGCCAGACCGGTGAGATAGCGGGCCTGATAGATGCGGCCGAAGTAGTTGTTGTAGTTGGTCTCATTGCCCATAAGCCGGTGGCGTGAGAGAAGATGATCTCGGGGTACTCCTCAGCCTTGTCAGGCCAGGGCAGTCGATGTAGCCGAAGGAGATGCCGAAGATGATGTTGGCGCCCTCGCCGGCCAGGGTGTCGATGGCGTTGGAGACGGCGGTGTAATCCTCCGCCACGTTGTCCACGATGAGCAGCTGGCTGGCGGGGTCCAGGCCCAGTTCTCCATAGCGGTGGTGATGCCGCTGTTGTGCTGGAAGGTGTAGCCGGCGGTGTCGCTCTGACCGTTGATGTAGATGGCGCCCACCTTAAAGTCGGAATTGCTGGTCTGGGAGCCGCTGCCTGGCTGCCGGAGACTGGTGCCGGCAGGGGGTGCGGTGCCGGCGCTGCCGCCGCCGGCCGCCGCAGGCGGCCAAAGTGCGAGAATCTTCTTTCTTCATGAATGTGTTTTCCTCCTTAAAAGATCATGTGCAGGAGCCGGACGGGTCCCGCACAAATATATTAAAACCGGGCGAGCCGGTTTTAATCGAAGGGCGATTCAATTCTGGGGACGGCGGGCTCAGTCCACGAACTCCACGCCGGTCTCCTCATTCATGGACTTGACGCGGGCCAGGGACTCCAGCCGGATGCCTCGGGCGCGGATCATGTCGCCGCCGGGCTGGAAGGCTTTCTCGATGACGATGCCGGCCCCTACCAGAGTGGCGCCGGCGTCCTCCACCAGCTTGGACAGGCCCATCAGGGCGGCGCCGTTGGCCAGGAAGTCGTCGATGATCAGCACCCGGTCCTCCGGGCCCAGGAACTCCTTGGCCACGATGATGTCGTACACCTTGCCGTGGGTGAAGGACTCCACCTTGGAGGTGTACACGTCCCCGGCGATGTTCTTGGTCTTGCTCTTCTTGGCGAAGATCACCGGGCAGTCGAAGTATTGGGCCGTGATGCAGGCAATGCCGATGCCGGAGGCCTCGATGGTGAGGATCTTGTTGATCTGGCAGTCCGCGAAGCGGCGCTTAAACTCCCTGCCGATCTCGGCGAAGAGCTTAATGTCCATCTGGTGGTTCAGGAAGCTGTCCACCTTCAGCACGTCGGTCCCCTTTACCTTGCCGTCCCGGCGGATACGCTCTTTCAAAAGCTCCATAGCTTGTCCCATCCCTCTTTTTCAAGTTCCGATACAGATTCATTTTATCGAAAAAAGAAGGGTCCCGCAACGATTTCTTTCATTTTTTCGACCGGCGATTTCCACAAAAAGATGGAGCGAAAAATGAGGAAATCAATCGAAGTGCTGAAGCGTGCCGGCGAGACCAGAGGAGATGAGCCGATCGGCCAGGCGGGCCAGCTCCTCCTCTGCCTGAGGAAAGCCCTGAAGGGCCCAGGAGCGGGCCATGCCCACCGCCCCGGCGATGACGAACTCCAGACAGTAGTTGGGGCCGTCCAGACTGCCCAGGGGGTAGATGCCCTGCCACTCCCGCAGGCAGCGGGCATAGATCATGGCGTCCAGCCGGCGGAAGAAGTCGCCCTCCCCCCATGCGCCCATCAGGGCCAGGCACAGCTGGCTGTTGCTCCGCACGAAGCGGAACACGTCCACCAGGATGGGAGTCAGCTCGTCCCGGAGCAGGTGGGGCGGATAGGCATCCAGCAGCCGCCCCAGCTCGTCGAAGAGCTCGTTTTCCACCTGTTCCAGCATGTGGTAGATGTTTTGATAGTGGCTGTAAAAGGTCCCGCGGTTCACATCGGCCCGCTCAGTCAGCTCCCGGACAGTGATCTCCTCCACCGGCTTTTCCTGGAGCAGCTGGATCAGGGCCTGCCGCAGCTGGGCCTTGGACCTGCGGACCCTCCGGTCCTGGCGCTGTTCCGCCATGGATGCACCTCCTCCGTTTTTCGACACAGAGGACAGAGCCTGTCGGATTTTCCACAGAAGCCGCCCTTTTGCCCATTGCAATCCTCTGTTATCCCCTATTATAATAAAAAATACAAGATATTCAACACCTGTTTTATAACGGACAACAGGAGGGATGACCTATGGCCTATATCTCCCTTCGGCATGTGGGGAAACGGTATCAGATGGGGGAGATCACCATCACCGCAGTGGACGACATCTCCTTTGAGATCGAGAAAGGACAGTTTGCCGTCATCGTGGGGCCCTCCGGCGCGGGCAAGACCACGGTGCTGAACATCCTGGGGGGATGGACGCCTGTGACAGCGGGGCTATCAGGGTGGACGGCCAGGAGATCAGCGGCTATGGGGCCCGACAGCTCACCACATACCGCCGATATGACATCGGCTTCGTGTTCCAGTTCTACAACCTGGTTCAGAACCTGACCGCCCTGGAAAACGTGGAGCTGGCCGCCCAGATCTGCCGGGACCCCCTGGACGCGGAGGACGTGCTGCGCCATGTGGGGCTGGGGGAGCGGCTGAACAACTTCCCGGCCCAGCTCTCCGGCGGTGAGCAGCAGCGGGTGGCCATCGCCCGGGCCCTGGCCAAAAATCCCAAGCTGCTGCTGTGCGACGAGCCCACCGGGGGCACTGGACTATGTCACCGGCAAGTCTATCCTGAAGCTGCTCCAGGACACCTGCCGCCAGCAGGGCATGACGGTGGTGGTCATCACCCACAACAGCGCCATAGCCCCCATGGCAGACCAGGTGATCCACGTGAAGAACGGGCGGGTGGAGCGCATCGACCACAACGACCGCCCGGTCCCCGTGGAGACCATTGAGTGGTAATGCCCCTACAAAAATGCGATTTTGTGAAGAAAAAATACAAAAAGGAGAGGAGGAGAACAGCCCATGTCCCGAAAAAAAAGCCCCCAGCCGCCTGCTGACCGACGCGGTCCGGGAGTTCGGAACACCCGCAGCCGCTTCCTCTCCCTGCTGGTCCTCTCCGCCCTGGCGGTGTGCTTCCTGGCCGGACTGCGGGCCACTGCCCCCCGACATGGACCGGTGACCTGTATTTTGATCAGCAGCGGCTGATGGACCTGCGGGTGGTCTCCACCCTGGGCCTGACGGAGGAGGATGTGGAGCTGCTGGCCCGGCAGGAGGGGGTGGAGGAAGCCGAGGGGGCCTACACCATCGACGCAGCCGTCCCCCTGAAGGATCAGGAGATGATCGTAAAGGTCCACTCCTTTGCAGAGGAGGGGTCCAACCGCCCCCGGCTGGTAGAGGGGCGGCTGCCCCGGAAAGCGGGGGAGTGCCTGGTGGAGCCCCTGTTTCTGGAGAAGTCGGGCCTGTCCATCGGGGACACCATCCGCCTGGACACCGGGACCGGCGACTTTGAGGATGCCCTGGCCCGGCGGGAATTCACCATCGTGGGAACGGCGGATTCCCCTCTGTATATCTCCGTGGAGCGGGGTTCTTCCTCTCTGGGGACGGGGGCGGTCTCAGCCTTTGTTCTGCTGCCGCAGGCGGCCTTTTCCCTGGGCTACTACACCGACGCCTACCTTCGGGCGGAGGGGGCGGAGGAGCTGTTGTGTTACAGTGAGGACTACACCGAGCTGGTGAACAGCCTTTCCGACGCCCTGGAGCCTCTGGCGGAGGAGCGCTCCGCCCTGCGGGGGGAGTCCATCCGGGAAGAGGCCGAGCAGGCCCTGGCGGACGCCCGGCGGGAGCTGTCTGACGGGGAGGCGGAGGTGTCTCAGGAGCTCTCCGAGGGGGAGGCGGAGCTGACGGATGCCCGGCGGGAGCTGGATGACGGCTGGGCGGAGTACTATGACGGGCTGAACACCTTTGAACAGGAGACCGCCGATGCCCAGCGGGAGATCGACGACGGGGAGGCGGAGCTGGCGGACGCTCTGACTGAGCTGCGGGACGGGGAGCAGGAGTACCAGGATGCCCTGCCCGAGCTGGAGGATGCCCGCCGGGAGGTGGCGGACGCCCGGCAGGAGCTGGCGGACGCCCGGGCGGAGCTGGACGACGGCTGGGCGGAGTACCGCAAGGGGTACGCCAAATATGAATACGGCCTGGCCGCCTACACCGAGGGGATGGCCCAGTATGAGCAGGGGCTGGCGGGCGTGGAGCAGATGCGCGCCGGGGCCCAGCAGGCCCGCCAGGGGCGGCCCAGGCCCAGCGGGGGCGGTCCAGGCCCAGCAGGGGGCCGCCCAGGCCGGTGCGGCGGCCCAGCAGTATGCGGCCCAGGCCCAGCAGGCCGCAGCCATGGGAAATCTGCTGCTGGCCCAGCAGCTTCAAGCCCAAGCCCAGCAGTACGAGGCCCAGGCCCAGCAGCTGACGGCTCAGGCTCAGCAGCTCCAGGCCCAGGCGGCCCAGGCCCTGGCCCAGGCGGAGGCACTGGAGGTCCAGGCCGTCCAGGTGGAGGCCCAGCTGTCCGCCGGGCTGCCCCGGCTCCAGTCCAGCGCCCTGGAGCTCAACGCCTCCCTGGGGCTGCTGACCCAGGCCAAGCGGGAGCTGGACGACGGGGAGGCGGAGTACGCCGACGGCGCGGCCCGGCTGGCGGATGGGGAGCAGGAGCTCGCCGACGGGGAGCGAGAGCTGGCGGATGCCAGGCAGGAGCTGGACGAGGGCTGGCAGGAGTACCGGGACGGCCAGGCGGAACTGGCGGACGCCCGGGAGACCCTGGAGCGGGAGTCGGCGGACGGCCGGGCGGAGCTGGCGGATGCCCTGACTGAGCTGCAGAACGGCGAGGCGGAGTATGCCGACGGCCTGGCCGACTATGAGGAGGGGAAGGCGGAGGCGGAGCAGGAGCTGGCGGACGCCCGCAAGGAGCTGGAGCAGGCCCGGCGGGACCTGGATGCCTTGGAGGACTGCTCCTGGTATCTCCTGGGACGGGGCACCAACACCGGCTACGCCAGCTACGAGATGGATGCCGACCGGATGGGCAATCTGGCGGCGGTGTTCCCCCTGATCTTCTTCCTGGTGGCCGCCCTGGTGTGCCTGACCACCATGACCCGGATGGTGGAGGAGCAGCGGATCACCATCGGCGGGATGAAGGCCCTGGGCTACTCCAAGGGGGCCATCGCGGTGAAATATGTGGGCTACGGCTTCCTGGCCAGCGCGGCGGGGGCGGCCCTGGGGCTGGCAGTGGGGTGACCCTGCTGCCCTGGATCATCTGCAACGCCTGGGCCATCATCACACACCTTTGGGGTCCCATCCATTACGGCATTGACGCCGGTCACTTCGGTCACGGCCTGTCTGGCGGCGGTGGGGACGGTGACCCTCTCCGCCCTGGCGGCCTGCTTCTCCACCCTGGCAGCGGTGCCGGCGGAGCTGATGCGGCCCAAGGCACCCCCCATGGGCAAGCGCATCCTGCTGGAGCGGATCGCCACCCTGTGGCGGCGGCTGTCCTTCAACTACAAGATCACCCTGCGCAACCTGTTCCGCTATCAGCGCCGCTTCTGGATGACCGGTGGTCGGGCATCGGCGGCTGCGCTGCCCTGATCGTCACCGCCTTTCGGCCTGCGGGGCTCCATTTTCGACGTGATGGACAGGCAGTACGACGAGATCTACCGCTATACCGCCCAGATCGGGCTGGTGGACCGAGTGACCCCCGGCGAGCTGGCGGAGGTGACCGGGGCGCTGGAGCGGTCCGAGCTGGTGAGCGGATGGCTGGTGAGCCGCTCGGAGACGGCCTCCGCCGAGACGGAGCGGTACACGGTGGACTGCACGGTGGAGGTGGTGCCCAGCCAGGAGGCGCTGGCCCCCTTCGTCTCCCTGCGCCACCGGACGGACAGCGTGCCGGTGCTCGTGCCTGACGACGGAGTGGTCCTGACGGAGAAGCTGGCCTCCCTGCTGGGGGTGTCGGCGGGGACAACTTCACTCTGGACGGGGACAGCCGGGTCCAGGTGCGGGTGGCGGACGTCACGGAGCACTACATCATGCACAACGTCTACATGTCGGCGGCCTACTATGAGCAGGTTTTCGGGCAGGCTCCCGAGGAGAACGCCGTGCTGGTGTCCTACGACACCCAGGCCGATGGGCCCAGGAGCTGGAGCAGAAGCTGTGGGGCTGGACGGCGTCACCGCTTACCCGCAGGTCGAGGACACCCGGAAAAACCTTCGGCACCAGCCTGGAGAGCGTGGACTACGCCGTGGTCCTGATCATCGTGTGCGCCGCCGCGCTGGCCTTCGTGGTGCTCTATAACCTGACCAACATCAACATCACCGAGCGCATGCGGGAGCTGGCCACCTTAAAGGTGCTGGGCTTCTACGACGGGGAGCTGTCCGCCTATATCTACCGGGAGAACGTGATCCTCACGGTGTTCGGCGTGGCCCTGGGGATGGGGATGGGGAAGCTGCTCCACCGGTGGCTGGATGCTGACAGTGGAGATCGACCTGCTCATGTTCGGCCCTGTCCAGCATCTCTACGCCGGGCCCCGCCGTCTTCTCCCTGGTGGTCAATCTCTGAAAAAGCTGGATATGGTAGAGTCGCTGAAGACAGTGGAATGAACACCGCCCGATGGGCGGCGTGAGAGGTCGAAAAAGTGGCAAGGCCACTTTTTCGAAAAGATGGTGCTGCCGCGCGCAGGGGTTTGTCCGCCGCTGGCTTAGCACCGCCCGTAGGGTTCGTAAGCTGCTCAGCTTGCCGGATCAGGCGGATCAGGCGGCCCCGCGATTAGGGCAGGAGACTCAGCTCCAGGCCCCGGAAGGCGGCGTAGGCCCCCGCCTCATGCTCCAGAGCCCGACGCGCTCCAGGAGAGGGGCTCCCACAGGGACAGGGAGAACTCTAGTCGTCCCTGTACCGCTTTTCCGGTCCAGATGCCGGCCACGCGCCCATCCTTCAGAACGGCGCCGGGGTTGGAGACTGTCCGCCAGACCTGGCGCTGGCGGGCGGGGTCCTCCAGGACCAGGGCTCGGTCCCGCAGGTCCAGATAGGGGTCGTGGGGCCCCAGCAGGATCAGGCGGCCGGGCTGCTCCGGCGGGCGGTGAGGCTGTCCCGGTCCCGGATCAGGGCCCAGCGGGTCCGGCCCAGCACCCGGACCGGTTCCATCTCCTCTGCGGCGGCGGACCAGAGCCGCTTCGCCTGTTGGGGAGAGCTGCCCAGCCAGGCCTGGAGATCGGCGGGGGCGGCGGGGCCGTAGCAGTGGAGAAATCTCCGCACCAGCTCCGCCTCCCCCTGAGGGCAGGGGGAGGGCTCCCGGCCCAGCCAGCGGCGGAAGGAGGTAAAGGTGGGACTGTTCTCCTCCCGGCGGCCGAACACCACCAGAGAGGCAAAGGAGCAGGGGCGGAGGAGAAAGGAGACAGCGGCGCCTCCCACGGTCTGCCTGTCAGGGCGGCCGTACATGGTCCCACAGGGGGCGGGAGCTGCTCCCCGACGGTCAGCCAGCGCTGGTCCGGGTTCCGGCGGTGGTCCCGGGCGGGCGGCCCCCGACCCGGTCAGCCTCGTCAGACTGGACAAAGTCCAGGGCCGCTCCTCAGGGGACCTCCCCTCCCGGGCCAGAAGGGGGAGGACGCCGCTCTGGACCAGGGGCACGCCCCGGATGCCAGGCCTGGAGCAGGGCCCGGTCCCGGTACAGGGCGTCTCGGAGGAGGGGGAGGGCCCTCCAGGCGCTGGAAAGGGCAGTCTCCCATGGGGAGTTCTGACAAAGCCTCAGTATCCGGCTGGCGGGATACCGGCGGTCCAGATGGTGGGCCCGCAGCCGGTGGGCGCGGACCTGTTCCGGGGTGATGTCCATGGGAAAAGACCTCCCTTGTCTCGTCGTTGGTCCCATTATACCCCGGAGGAGGCAAAAAAGCAAAAAACCCGGCCCGCTCTGCGGGCCGGGAAAAGAAGTGGGGATTCAGCGCTCCAGGGCGGTCCGCCAGGATGCCGGCCAGAATGGCGCCGGCCACAGTGGAGATGAGGAAGGGGACGATGTAGGCGTAGAAAGCCACCGTGGCGGCGTCTGCGCCGGTAAACAGAATGGCCACGGGATAGGCGGCCAGGCCGCCGATGATGCCGGTGCCGAAGACCTCCCCCACCAGGGTGGCGGGGAGGTTCCGTGTCTTCCAGAACACCAGGCCGCACAGCAGGGCGCCGCACATGCTGCCTGGGAAGGCCATGATCGTGCCAAGCCCCAGCAGGTTTCGGATCAGGCTGGCGCCGAAAGCCACCCCGACTCCGTACCAGGGGCCCAGCAGGACAGCGCACAGGACGTTGACCATATGCTGGATGGGGGCGCACTTGCTGGCCAGGACGGGGAAAGTGAACAGGCTGCCCACCACCGCCACGGCGCACAGAATGCCGGCAATGGCCAGCTTTTTGGTGTTGCTCTGATTCATGGGAAAGTGCTCCTTTCAAAATGGATGGGGAAACACACAAAAGCAGACAGCGTCTCCCCCTTTTTCCGGCCCCTGAGGGGCACAAATCGGGTCCCGGAAGGACAGACAGGGTCCCCTGGGTTCGGTCGAGGCTTACTGGCCCTCCTCTCACGCCGGAACACGGCTTCCCATCGCTGCTGTATGCGGCCCGGGCACAGGGCGCTCCCCCTCTGCCCGCTCCCGGCCAGGCCGGGGCGCCGATGTGTCTCCTCACGCTCCCTTCGGAAAGGATCAAAAAACAGGGTGCCCGGTGGGCACCCCGTCTGGTCACGGCCAGCATGACTTCCTACGGTGGCATTACCCACATCAGGTGAAGGGTCGAAGCGAACAGCTTCCTCTCAGCCCCGCTGCCGCAGGCTCCCCTGTCTTTGCAACTGTATTATGGGCCCGGAGGCCCGGTTTGTCAAGAAAAATTTTTCGGACCCTGGCGCGGCGGACCCTGGAGGGAAGGAGAAGGCCGTCTGTCAGACCTCCCGCTGTCCCTCTAGGATCTCCATGAACTCCCGCCCGGTAATGGTCTCGTGCTCATAGAGGTACTGGGCCAGCTGGTGGAGCTTTTCCTCGTTGGTTTTCAGCAGGTCCATGGCCTTCTGGTACTGGGTGTCCACCATCTCCGTTACCTTCCGGTCGATGCGGGCCTGGGTCTCCGGGGAGCAGGCCAGGGCAGCATCCCCGCCCAGGTACTGGTTGCTCACCGTCTCAAAGGCCACGAAGCCGAACTCGTCGCTCATACCGAAGCGGGAGATCATGGACCGGGCC
>VOFD01001307.1_pt1 | contig 18059 bp, 20 predicted proteins | sample 5384101 | NCBI WGS metagenome assembly VOFD01 (sample SAMN12384723, study PRJNA508395) | human gut metagenome | isolation source: healthy gut C | host: Homo sapiens
GAACCGCGCCCTCGCCGCAAAGGCGAAAAAGGCAGACCCTGCCTTCCAGTTGGAGCCGGAAGAGCTGGCCGCGTCCAGCCCGCGCGCCCTCTTTGTGGAGCGCACCGAGGCCTACAACAAAACGGTGAAGGAGCAGCTGACCTCCGCATCCTGAAAAAACTTTGCGGGAATGCGCAAAACCTCTTGCAATCGGCTCGTTTTTCTGCTATACTATTCTAGCCGCTTGGTGTGGGCGCCGCAAATGGCCCCGTAGGGGTCTGCCTTTACGACCAGCGAGTACAACGAAAAGGAATGAAACAAATGTACGCAATCATTGTTACCGGCGGTAAGCAGTACCGCGTGGAGCAGGGCGACATCGTCTACATCGAAAAGCTGGACGTTGAAGCTGACTCCGAAGTGAAGTTTGATCAGGTTCTCGCTGTCGGCGAGGAGGGTTCGGTCAAGGTTGGCGCTCCCGTTGTTGAGGGCGCTTCCGTCTCTGCCAAGGTCATCAAGAATGGCAAGGGCAAGAAGCTGAACATCATCACCTATCGCGCAAAGAAGCACAGTGCTCGCCGCATGGGCCATCGTCAGCCCTATACCAAGGTTGAGATCACTGCGATCAACGGCTAAGGAGGAAAATTACAATGGCACATAAAAAGGGCGTAGGCAGCACCAAGAACGGCCGTGATTCTGCGGCTCAGCGTCTGGGCGCAAAGCGTGCAGATGGTCAGTTCGTTCTGGCCGGCAACATCCTTGTTCGTCAGCGTGGCACCCACATTCAGCCGGGTGAGAACGTTGGCAAGGGCAGCGATGATACCCTGTTTGCTCTGGTTGACGGCACCGTCCGCTTTGAGCGCGTGGGCAAGAGCGGCAAGAAGTGTAGCGTGAAGCAGTAACTTCTGCCTGAAAAACTGCAACCTGAAGAGCCGGACCCTTGTGGCCCGGCTCTTTTTTGAGTGATTTGAGTAAAAGCAATGACCTCTCCGGCAATGCCCTGCATTGCTGCCTGCCCGCATGAGGGGAGGCGAAACGGAGAGGCTGATAAGGAGGGCCTGTATGGCAGCACAAACCAACTTTATCGACATCGCCACCATCTGGCTCCACGCGGGCAAGGGCGGCGACGGCGCGGTGAGCTTTCACCGCGAAAAATTCGTGGCAGCAGGCGGCCCGGACGGCGGCGACGGCGGCCGCGGCGGCGACATCATCTTTGTGGTGGACGACCACCTGACCACCCTGATGGATTTCCGCTACAAGCGCAAGTATGTGGCCCCGGAGGGCGGCAAGGGCGGTGCGAGCCTGTGCCACGGCAAAAATGCCGAGAACCTCGTCATCAAGGTGCCGCTGGGCACGGTCATCAAGGACGCCGAGAGCGGCCTTGTCATTGCCGACCTGTCCGACCACACCCCCGTCACCGTGGCAAAGGGCGGCCGCGGCGGCTACGGCAATGCACATTTTGCCACGCCGACCCGCCAGATCCCCAAGTTTGCCAAGCCTGGTGTGCCCGGTGAGGACATTCAGGTCACGCTGGAGCTGAAGCTCATCGCCGATGTGGGCCTGATCGGCTTCCCCAATGTGGGCAAGTCCACCCTCATCTCCACCATCAGCGCGGCCAAGCCGAAGATCGCCAACTACCACTTCACCACTCTGGTGCCCACGCTGGGCGTGGTATCGGTGGGCGAGGGGGCCAGCTTCGTCTGCGCCGACATCCCCGGCCTGATCGAAGGTGCCAGCGAGGGCATCGGCCTGGGCCATGACTTCCTGCGCCATGTGGAGCGCTGCCGTCTGCTGTTGCATGTGGTGGATGTTTCCGGCAGCGAGTGCCGCGACCCCATCGAGGACTTCGAGAAGATCAACGAGGAGCTGGCAAAGTTCAGCCCCGCGCTGGCCGAGCGCCCGCAGATCGTGGTGGGCAACAAGTGCGACCTGGCCACCGAGGAGCAGATCAAGACCTTCAAGAACTACGTGGAGGGCAAGGGCCTGACCTTCGTGCCCATCTCTGCCGCCACCATGCAGGGTGTGCGGGAGCTGCCGGGCCTGGTCTACAACCGCCTGAAGGATATCCCTGCCATCCCAGTCTTCACCGCAGAGTACAAGAAGCCGGAGCCCAAGGCAAACGACCGTGCCTTTACCATCCAGCGGATGGAGGCCCACGTCTGGAGCATCGACGCCCCCTGGCTGGAGTATATCCTGGCGGGCAGCAATGTGGACGACTACGAGAGCCTGCAATACTTCCAGCGCCAGCTGGGTGAGAGCGGCATCCTGGATGCCCTCGTCGAGAAGGGCGTTCAGGAAAACGACACCATCCTCATCGGCGAGTATCAGTTCGATTATATCTTCTAAAAGGAGACTTTTGACCTCTCCGTCAATGCTTCGCATTGCCAGCTCCCCTGTTTAGGGGAGATGTCGCGTGAGCGACAGAGAGGTTGTAGGAAGGAAAACCTTATCTGGGAGGTATTTTATGCAGGAAGAAACCATCGACCCCCGCGAGCTCAGCCCGCTGGCACTGGCCTTTGTGGGCGACAGTGTGCTGGAACTGCTGGTGCGCACCCGTCTGGCACGGCATCACCGGCTGTCGGCAGGCAAACTGAACACCGAAAAGGTCAAGTATGTCTCGGCGCGGGCCCAGTTCCGCGAGGAGCAGCTGCTCGAACCCCTCTTCACCGAGGACGAGCTGGCTGTGTTCAAGCGGGGCCGCAACGCCAGCAAGGCCAGTGTGGCAAAACACGCTTCGCCGGAGGAATACCGGGCCTCCACCGGCTTTGAGTGCCTGCTGGGGTGGCTCTACCTCACCGGCCAGATGCCGCGCGTCGAGGAGCTGTTCGAGAAGCTGTGGGCCGATTTTGACCCGAACCAGAAGTGAAACGCGAAAGCCCGCTGCTTTCCGCACTGGAAAACAGTGCAGGGAAGGCAGCGGGCTTTTCTCTGTGAAATGGGCACAGGCACGCGAAGCGTGACGGAGAGGTTCTGGTTACTTGCCCTCGTCGTCGGCACCCTTGGTGTACTGGTTGGGGTGCTTGTGCTCGTTGGTGGCACGGTTCTCGGTGCGGTCGTCCGTGCGGTTCTCGGTGCGGTTGGAAGTGCGGTTCTGGCTCTTGCAGTTGTTGGTGCGGTTGCTGGAACGGTTTTCGGTGCGGTCGTTCATCGTCATCTCCTTTCGCGAGGGGGTCTGCCCCTCACTGCCTCTAGTCTTGCCGCCCGATGCGGCTTTATACCGGGGAGGAACGTTGGGATGCCCACCGAATATTTTGAAGCCCGGGAGCGCGCCCTGCTGGGGCAACGGTATGAGACGCTCTATGCCGCCAGTGACAGCGCGGCCCGGGGGGTGACCGTCTCGGCCCTGCGCGCCACGCCGGGGACGTTTGCAGCCAAAGCGGACATGGCGCTGGAACCCATCGCCGTTCTGCAAGGCGGCGTTCGTGGTGCGGGAAGAAACGTTCAAGCCCGGGCGGCACCCCTACCACCATGCGGGCGTCTTTTACTCGCAGGAGCCCTCGGCGTCCTCGGCGGCACCGCTGCTGGGCGTGCAGCCCGGGATGCGTGTGCTGGACATGTGCGCCGCGCCCGGCGGCAAAAGCAGCCAGCTGGCGGCGGCGCTGCAGGGGCAGGGGGGCTGCTGGTCAGCAACGAGTATGTGGCTGCCCGGGCCGACATCCTCAAGAGCAATCTGGAACGCATGGGCGTGCCCAATGCGGTGGTGCTGAACGAAGCACCTGCCCGCATCGCGGATGCGCTGCCGGAATTTTTTGACCGGGTGCTGGTGGATGCCGCCCTGCTCCGGCGAGGGAATGTTCCGCAAGGAGGCCGTGGCGGTCACCCAGCACAGCGAGGCGCTGGTGAAGCAGTGCGCCGAGCTGGGCGCGCAGATTTTGGACTGCGCGGCGGCGGTGCTGGCCCCCGGCGGGCAGCTGGTGTATTCCACCTGTACCTTCGCGCCGGAAGAGGATGAGGGGCAGGTGGCGGCGTTCTTGCAGCGCCACCCGGAGTTCGCGCTGGCCGACGTGCTGGGCCATGTGGACTACACCTTCGGCAGCGAGGGCGAGGCCAACCGCACCGGCGGACTGCCGCTGGACGTGAGCAAGGTGCGCCGTATCTGGCCCTGTCAGGGCGGCGAGGGCCACTTCATGGCCCGGCTGGTCAAGGCGGGCACGCCCCGCGCCCTGCCTGCCCCCGGCGGGTACACGCCGGAAGAACAGCTCTGGCTGGAGGCGGCCGCCCAGGCGGGCAAAAAGGCCGGCAAAGGCAAAGGAAAGCCCGCAAAGAGCTTTGACAAGGCCGATGCCCGCAGTGCCCGGCGGGAAGCTTCCCGCAGCTGCCACGAGGCCGTGCAGGGCCGGAATACCCGCACTCGGGACGCCGGGGCAGGGGAAGCCACCCCGGCCCAGAGTCTGGCAGCCTGGCAGGAGTTTGCGGCCCGGTACTTCCCGGCGCTGGCCCAGCGCCCGGCGGTGGTGCATGGCGGCGGGGTGCTGCTGCCTGTGCCGTTCCCGCAGACGAACCTGCATGTGCTGCGGGCGGGCGTATTTGTGGGCAGCGTGCAGAAAGGCCGCTTTGTGCCGGAGCACCACCTCTTTACAGCGTTCGGCGCCCAGTGCACCAACCGGGAGGAGCTGACGCTGACCGACCCGCGGACCGTGGAATACCTCTCCGGCCGGGAGGTCGAAGCCCGCACCGCCGCCGACGGCTGGTGCTGCGTGACGGTGGACGGCTGGCCGCTGGGCGGCGGAAAGGTGTCCGGCGGGCGGGTCAAAAACCACTACCCCAAGGCGCTGCGGCTGCTGTGAACGCTCTTTTTTGACAAAAACAGGCCGGATAAGGCTTGAACGTGTGCACTGATTGTGATAAAATTAAACAGTTAGATTTTGTGTGCTGCCACATGCGGGCGACCACAGCCCGTCTGCCCGCAGGCGGAGATTGTAAAATACAGGAGGCTCTTTCCCATGTCTGGACATAGCAAATGGAACAATATTAAGCGCAAGAAGGAAAAGACCGATGGCGCAAAGGCAAAGGTCTTTACCAAGATCGGCCGTGAGATCAGCGTTGCTGTGCGTACCGGCGGCCCGAACCCCGCTTCCAACAGCAAGCTGGCTGACCTGATCGCCAAGGCAAAGCGTATGAGCGTGCCGAACGATAACATCCAGCGCATCATCAAGAAAGCTGAGGGCGGCGATAAGACCGAGTACGAAGCAATCACCTACGAAGGCTACGGCCCCGGCGGCGTGGCTGTCATGGTGGAGACCCTGACCGACAACCGCAACCGTACCGCTGCCGACCTGCGCCACTACTTCGACAAGAACGGCGGCAATCTGGGCGCTATGGGCTGCGTGGGCTTCCTGTTCAGCCAGAAAGGCGTCATCGACATCTCTCTCGAGGACAAGGACGCCGACGAGGCCATGATGGACGCTCTGGATGCCGGTGCAGAGGACTTCGACGCAGGCGAAGAGGCTGCGGAGATCACCACCGACCCCGAGAACTACTCCGCTGTCGTCAAGGCTCTGGAGGAGAAGGGCTACGAGATCCTCTCCGACGACCTGGCCATGGTCCCCATGACCACCACCCGCCTGACCGACCCCGATGCCGTACCGGGCGCTCAGCTTGTTGTAGATCGTTTCCGCGGCCCGGTATCCGGTGCGGATGACGTTGAACAGCAGCATGGGCACAAAGGAGATGGAGAATGTCAACAATCCGCTGCCCATGGAAAAATCACCAAAGTGGAGGTTGTCGGTAAAAAAGGTGCTCCATGCGCTGCGCAGATCGCCTCCGCCGATGGTCTCGCACTGCTCCTCCTCAGAAAGACGCGCGTACGAAGCGGGAAAACAAAGGTGTTTCATCACAAAGAACTCCTTTCAACTCAAATTACACAGGACACGCTCAGGCCACGGCCAGCGTGTTGTTCGGGATGGCAGCAGCGGCAGCCTCTTTGGCAGCCTTGTCAGCTTTGGTCTGCTCATAGATGGCCTTGATATCCTGATAAATCGCAACGGCCGTGTTGATGATCTGCATGGTCTGTGCATAAACATAGAAAGCGGCAAAACTGCCGACCACAACCGTACCTGCCTTGCCAGCAGGAGTTTGACGGCCCCAGTAATGTTTGACCGAGCCTGTAATGGATAGGCCATCATCATGCATCTCTTTCATACCATTCCAAGCAGCATTAAAGGCACCCTGGCCCAGGGTCTTGATGGTATTCACAGCAAAGTTGATCGCAAAATTCAGCACAGCAGCTGTAGCATTACTGACTGTGATGGCACCGCCCTCAATATAGGTCATTTCCTCTTCGGAGAGAACCGTGTAGGATGCGGGCAACAACATCTGGTTCTGATATGTAAGTTCCATCATGGGAAAACTCCTTTCGCTCGTACGTCCGCACAGGGGCGGAGAATCACTTATCAGGATTATAGCATAACTGCGGAAAAACAACAAGAGAGCGCTGAAAGATAAATTCAGACGAATTTCAAGGACTTTGAACGGAAAAATTGGAAAAAGAAACGAAAAAACGAAAAATAGTGGAAAATGCTCTGCAAGAGGATGGTGAAAAAATGTTGTGTAAAATTTGCGCTGGATGCATTTTATAGCAGTTTGCGTTTTTAACGCACAAGCAACATCCGCAAACTGCATATCGCAAATATGCCGTTTTGATAGGCACTATTTATGAAAATTGCGATAGAACAGAAAAACCGCCGTTCCCGGCTCTGGAACAGAGCGGGCAACGCGGCGGTTTTATGGGGAGAAAATGAAGAAAATAGCGTTTTGGAACGTTCCCGTCAGGCGGGAGCACGGTCGTAGAGCCGGGTCAGCTCTGCAATATGGCCGTCCAGGCCGTCAGGGAGGGGCTGGGCCAGCCGCCACTGCCAGTTCGCACCCTGCGTACTGGGGGTGTTGATGCGGGCCTCGGCGTCCAGATGGAGCCAGTCGGCCAGCGGGATGATGGCCATATCCGACACGCAGGAGAGACAGGCGCAGATCATGGCTTCGGTGAGGGCGTCCGGCGTACAGCGCAGGTAACGGCAGGCGTAGGCCACGTCCTCGGGACTGGCGCTCTGACGCCAGCCCTCGGTGGTCACGTTGTCGTGGGTGCCGGTGTAGACCACGCTGTTGGCAGGGTAGGTGTAGGGCAGGTAGTTGCCCGGCTCCCGGCGGTCAAAGGCAAATTGCATGATCTTCATGCCCGGGTAGCCGCTGGCGGCCAGCATGGCTTTGACCTCCGGGGTCAGGTAGCCCAGGTCCTCGGCAATGATGCCGCCCTCGCCCAGACACTCGTGCATGGCCTGGATGAACGCACGGTCAGGGCCCTTTTCCCAGTGGCCGCCCGCTGCGGTTTTGTTCCCGGCGGGGATGGAGTAGTAGCTCTCAAAGCCGCGGAAATGGTCGATGCGGACCACATCGTAAATGGAGGTGGCGTGCTGCATCCGGCGCTTCCACCAGGCAAAGTCCGTGGCCTGATGCCTGGGCCAGTCGTAGAGCGGGTTGCCCCACAGCTGGCCGTCGGCGGCAAAGGCGTCGGGCGGGCAGCCGGCCACCTGGGTCAGGTGAACCTGCCCATCGGTCTGGAAGAGCTCCGGGTGGGTCCACAGGTCGCTGGAATCCGGGCTGACATAGATGGGAATGTCACCCACCAGCTGCACGCCTTTTGCATTGGCATAGGCCTTGAGGGCGTTCCACTGGGTGTAGAAGAAGAACTGCACGGCCTTGTGATAATCCACCTGCTCCGCCAGCCGGGCCCGGGCGGCGGCCAGTGCTTCCGGCTGACGGGTGCGCAGAGCGTCCGGCCAGTCGGCGAGGCCTGCCTGATGTTGCTCGGCCTTGATGGCCATGAACAGGGCGTAATCCTCCAGCCAGAAGTCCTGCCTGGTGCAGAACGTGTGGTAGGCCTCCGTGGGGGAGGCCAGCAGCCGGTCGGCGGCCTTTTTCAGCACCAGCGGGCGCTCGCAGTAGAGGGCACCATAATCAATGGCACCCACAGGCTGGGGGGCGGGCAGCTCGGCCTGGGTCAGGAAACCCTGCTCGACCAGCAGCCGGTAATCAATGAAATAGGGGTTGCCTGCGAAAGCGGAAAAGCTCTGGTAAGGGCTGTCTCCGTAGCCGGTCGGGCCAATGGGCAGGATCTGCCAATAGGTCTGCTTCGCTCCGGCCAGAAAATCCACAAACGCGAACGCTTCTTTGCCCAGTGTGCCAATGCCAAAGGGGCCTGGCAGGCTGAACACGGGCATCAGGATGCCGCATGCACGCATTTTGGAACCCTCCTTGTCGTGTTGAGATTAACCCTTGACAGCGCCTGCCACGACACCCTCGATGATGTACTTCTGGCAGGTCATGTAAAGGATGATGATGGGGATGATGGCGATGATGATGCAGGCCATCATGGGGGCCAGCTCCACGCGGCCATAGCCGCCGCGGAAGTACTGGATGGCCATGGGGATGGTGCGGTACTTCTTGATGTCCAGCACCAGCGTGGGCAGCAGGTAGTCGTTCCATATCCACATGGCCTCCAGTATGGCGACGGAGACCATCGTGGGCTGCAGGAGGGGGAAGACGACCTTGAAGTAGGTCTGGAGGCGGGTTGCAGCCGTCGATCATGGCGGCCTCCTCGATCTCCATGGGGACGCTCTTCATAAAGCCGCAGAACATGAACACCGCCAGCCCCGCGCCGAAGCCCAGATAGATGATGCAGATGTTCCACGGGGTGTTCAGCTTGAGGGTGTCCGCCGTTTTGGACAGGGTGAACATGACCATCTGGAATGGCACGACCATGGAGAAGACGATGAGCAGGTTCATGAACTTGCTGAGCTTGTTGTTGACACGGGTGAGGTACCAGCCCGTCATGGAGCAGCACAGCAGGATGAGCACCACGCTGGACACCGTGATGAGCAGGCTGTAGCCGAGGCTGGACAGGAAGTTCATCTTGAAGACGCCGTAGACGTAGTTGGACAGGCCCGCAAACGTCTCTTTGGTGGGCAGCTGGAAGACGGTGGAGGTGGTGAACGTGCCCTCCACCTTGAGACTGTTAATTAAGATCAGAACGATGGGGTAGACCCAGAGCAGGCAGAGCAGGATCATGACCACTGCAAGGACGGTATCCCAGGCTTTACGCTGTTTGGACATTACTGCTGCACCTCCTTAGAGCGGGTAAATTTAAGCTGGATGAGCGAGATGACCACGACGACGAGGAAGAACACCACGGCCTTTGCCTGGCCGATGCCTTTCCACTGGGCGCCGGAGCGGCCATAGAACGTGTTGTAGATGTTCAGAGCCAGCATCTCGCTCATGTTGGCGGGCTCGCCGCCCGTCAGGGCAACGTTCTGGTCAAACAGCTTGAAGCTGTTGGTCAGGGTGAGGAACGTGCAGATGGTAACGCTGGGCATGACCATGGGGAGCTTGATCTTGAACAGGATCTCCCGGTCGTTGGCACCGTCGATCTTGGCGGCTTCGATGAGGTCGCCGGGGACGCTCTGCAGGCCGGCCACATAAATGATCATCATGTAGCCGATCTGCTGCCAGCACATCAGGATGACCAGACCGATGAAGCCGTATCTGGAATCCAGGGCCAGCAGGGGCTTTTGCAGGTTGGCCAGCACGCCGTTGAGCAGGATCTGCCAGATGTAGCCCAGCAGGATGCCGCCGATGAGGTTCGGCATGAAGTACACGGTGCGGAAGAGGTTGGTGCCCCGGATGCCCCGCGTGAGCACCAGTGCGATGGCGAATGCGCAGACGTTGATGAGGACGGTGGACACCACGGTGAACGCCGCCGTGAAGCCGAAGGCGTGAAGGAAGGTGGAGTCCGAGAACACGCTGATGTAGTTCTGCAAGCCCACGAAGGTGGTCTTGCTGACGGTGGTGAACCGCTGGAACGACAGATAAATGCCCCAGATAAAGGGCCAGATAAAGCCGATGATGAACGCGATCAGGGTAGGCAGCACGAACACCGGCCAATATTTGCTGATGGCCTTTTGCATGATATACCTCCAAAAAAGAGGGAGGCGGGCGAACCATTCGCCCGCCTCCTTTTGCAAGTCAGGTGTTAGAAACGATGGGGGAGCTTAGCCGTTGGCCAGCTTATACTCTTTGGCCCAGCCGTCCACAAAGGCGGTGGTGACGGCATCCCAATCGCCGGTGCCTGCGGCATAAGCGGTCAGCGCGCTGCCCACGCCGTTCTTCCACTCCTCGGAAGGCATGGTGGAGAAGCACCAGTCCACACTGGTCTTGCCCGCAGCAACGTAGTCGTTTGCAATGGTGATCAGGGGGTTGGTGGAGTCCTTAGCTTTCTTGAAGGGGATGACGAAGCCCATCTTGTCAGCCATCGCGCTGGTGCCGGCCTCAGAGGTGACACACCAGTACAGGAAGTCCAGAGTCGCCTGGATGTCTTCGTCCGAAGAGGTGTTGTTCACGCACCAGAAGTTCTCGGAACCGGTGCACAGGCCCTGATTCTCCTCGCCGTCCACACCAATGTAGATGGGCAGCATACCCAGGTTGTCGTCACCCAGATCCTTCACGTCATTGTAAGCCCAAGTGCCGTTCTGGTAGAACACAGCCTTCTTGCCCACAAACTCAGCCACGGTGTCGTTGCCAGTCTTGGAGGCCAGCAGCTTGGGGTCACAGGTGGAATCGGTGATGTACAGATCCCAGATCTGCTTGTAGTTGTCCAGATAGGTGCCCTTGATGGCGTCGGTGGAACCAATGCCGTCTGCCTTGTACTCATAGTAGATGGGCAGGTTTGCCAGATGGGTCTTGAAGCGCCAGTCGGAAGAGCTATCCATGCCGGCGGAGGTGAAAGCACCGTCCACGCCCAGCTCGGCCTTGCGTGCCTGGATGTCATCAGCGACCTTCTTCAGGTCATCAAAGCCCTTGATGTCGTCCTGGGTGTAACCGGCGGCGGTCAGCAGCTCTTTGTTGTAGATGATGCCGTAAGTCTCGATGACGTATGCGATACTGGTAACGGCGTCGCCGTCTTTCAGGGCAAAGGAGTCACTGGTCAGCTCGCCGTAGAGCTTGCTGTCGGACAGGTCCAGGCAGTAATCTTTCCAGTTGGCCAGACCCACAGGACCGTTGACCTGGAACAGGGTGGGAGCTTCGCTCTTCTCCATCTCGCTCATCAGGGTGGTCTCATACTGGCCGGAAGCAGCGGTGACAACGGTCACAGGCACGCCGGTCTCCTTGGTGTACTCAGCGGCCAGATCCTGCCAATCCTGATCCTGCTCGGGCTTGAAGTTCAGGTAGTAGACCTTACCGGAAGCGCCGGAAGCAGCAGCGGTGCTGGAAGCGCTGGTAGAAGTGGCCGTGGAAGCAGCGGTGGAGCTGCTGGAAGAGCCGCCGCAGGCAGCCAGACCGAGGGCAGCAGCAGAGATGCCGGCGGCTTTCAGGAAGTTACGACGAGAGATCATCTTTTTCATAATTGTTCTCCTTCTTCATTATTGAAAAATTATGAGGTGCTATTTTACTTGCCGCCCACAGGGAGCGGCAGGAAATCAAAAGAAATATTAGAGCGGGTGGCGGCAGGGGCAGACGCTTTCGCCCTGCTGCAGCTCGGGCTGCAGGGTGATGGTCTGGGCCGGGGCCCCGTGCTCGATCTGATTGATCAGAAGCTCGATGCTCTGGAGCGCGATCTGCTCGCTGGGCTGGACGATGGTGGTCATGACCGGGACACAGTAGCGGGACATCGTGATCCCGTCAAAGCCGATGACGGAGACGTCCTGCGGCACCCGGAACCCGGCGCTCACCAGCGCCCGGATGGCACCGAAAGCGATGACATCGCTCATGGCAAACAGGGCGGTAAACTCGGCCCGGCGGGCCAGCAGGCTGTTCATGGCGTGGTAGGCGGATTCAAAATCGTAGTTGGAGAGGCCGTAGAGCCGGTCATCAAAGGTGAGGCCCGCCTGCTCCATGGCATCCTGCGCGCCCAGGCGGCGCATCCGGCTGGGAAAACTGGTGGCGGGGCCGCCCAACACCGCGATCTTGCTGTGCCCCTGTGCGATGAGGTGAGCCACGGCGGTATGGGCCGCAGCCCGGTCATCCACGCCCACCATGGAAAGGTTGGGGAAGTGGAGCTCGTCCGAAACGAGGGTGGCCAGCACCGCGGGAACGGAGATGCTGGAAAAGCCATTCTGGAAATTGGCTACGCTGCCGCCCAGAAAGATGATGCCCTTGGGCTTGATCTCCCGCAGGATCTTTTTTTCGGCCGCGTCAATCTCGTTGGCGTTTTCGTCGATGTAGGAGATGATGCCGTTGTAGCCGTACAGGGTGGCCGCCCGCTGCAGCTGGACGAGAAAGTCGGAGAAGAAGAGGTTCCGGGTGCCCTTGACCACGAAGACGAGGCTGCGCGACTGCTGGATCTTGAGCTGGCGGGCGTTGGTGTTGGGGACGAACCCGGCTTCCCGCATGACTTTTAAAACGTGCTCCTTGGTCTCGGGCCGGACGTCGGGGCGGTCATTGATGACGCGGGAGATGGTGCTGACCGAGCAGCCGCTGATGCGGGCGATATCTTTGATCGTCAGATTCGGCATGGGGAGAAGCACCTCGTTTTTTGGAAAATCTTCGGGAACGGTGTCGGGAACGTTTCCAGTGGCTATAGTATGGCACAATCCGCACAAAAAATCAATCGGTCGGAATCACTTTTGGCAATTTTGTCTAACAGATCAACCCGTCTTTGTGCAGGTTGATCTGCCGGGAAAGCGAAACTGAAGAATGTTCCCGGTAATTTCCGGGAATCATCAAAAACTCCGGGAGAACCGTACCGTTTTGTTACTTTTCACGGATGAAATTGGAAAAATCAGACAGAAAAAATCCCGACACCGTGACCGATTTCTTGTCGGTACCTATGCCGGGAAGATCAAGGCTGCTTCCAGAAAGCGTTCAATGCTTCCGAGAGGGCCTGAGTGTTTTGCAGATATTGCAGGTGCCCCCAGTGACGGGGGAACAGCCGGGTGTACTCGCCGCGGGCAAAGCGGTCATCCAGCAAAAGAACCACGCCTTTATCTTCGCTGGTGCGGATGACCCGCCCTGCCGCCTGTAAGACCTTGTTCATGCCCGGGCAGCGGTAGGCGTAGTCAAAGCCGGTGCCGCCGGGGGCCGCGTCGTAGTAGCGGCGCAGGATCTCCTGCCGGGGGTTCACCTGCGGCAGGCCGACCCCCACGATGGCACACCCGATGAGCCGGTCGCCGACCAGATCGACGCCCTCCCCGAAGATGCCGCCCATCACCCCGAAGCCTAGCAGAGTCTTTTCCGGGTGGGGCGCAAACCGGGCCAGAAATGCCGCCCGTGCCGCGTCGTCCAGGCCGCTCTCCTGCGCCAGCGTGGCGATGCCCGGATACCGGGCCGTGAAGTCTTCGTAGACCCGGCGGAGGTAGGCGTAGCTGGGGAAAAAGGCCAGATAGTTGCCCACTTTGCCTTTTGCCATGGCCGCCAGCGCGTCGGAGAGGGGGCGGATGCTGGCTTCCCGGTCCCGGTAGCGGGTGGAGATGCCGGGCAGGCAGTACAGCCCCAGATGGTCGGGCGGGAAGGGGCTTTCCAGGGCGACGGCGCGGGCATCCGGGCAGCCCAGAACGCCCCGGTAGTAGCCCGGCGGGGTGAGGGTGGCGCTGAACAGCGCCGCCGCCCGCCCGCCGCTGAGGCTGGCGTCCACAAAGGGGGCCGGGTCCAGGCAGAGGATGTGGAGATCCAGCGCGCTGCCATAGGCCGTCAGCTGGGCGGTAAAGTGCTCGTCGTACCGCTCTGCCGCCCGCAGGATGTCCTGTACCTTAAAATAAAGGTCGAGCAAGGCTGCGTGGGCTTCGGCGTCCGGGTGCTGCTCCAGCCAGTCCTGCAGGGGAGCTGTCAAGGCCTGCAGGGGCTTTAACAGCCCGGCGGGCAGCTCCCGAAAAAAGACCGTGCCGTCCTCCGCAAAAAGCGGCTCCGGCAGCGCGAATGCGGTTTCCGCCTCCGGGGCGTCCAGCAGGCTGGTCTGTTTGGCCTCGGCGGGGGCAGCTTCCGCGGGCAGGGTGCCGTGCCGGGGGGCCAGCTCCGCCACAGCCCGCCGCGCTTCCAGAAAGGCCTTGTCAGCCTTGCGCAGGGCCGTTTTGAGGGCGCTTTTGCCCGGGCCCAGAGAGCGCTTGGCCTCGGTGAGGCTGCTCTTGCAAAAGCGGGCGGAGTACATGGCGCGGGCACGCTCGGGCAGGTTGTGGGCCTCATCCACGAGGAAGAGCCAGTCACCGGAGGCATCGAAGAAGCGGCGGAGCCTTACCACCGGGTCAAACAGATAGTTGTAATCCCCGATGACGACGTCGCACCACTCGCTCAGGTCCAGCCCCAGCTCGAAAGGGCAGACCGAGAATTTCCGGCCCGTCTCGGCCAGCACGGTCCGGTCAAAACAGCCGCTTCCGCCGTCCAGAAGGGCAGAGAGGGCCGTTTTGAGGCGGTCGTAGTAGCCGTTGGCGTAGGGGCAAAGCTCCGGCAGGCAGGCGGGGCGGCCCTCGGCGTCCCTGCACAGACAGGCTTTCTCCTTGGCCGTCAGGGTCACGCTGCGCAGGGCCAGCTCCGGGGCCGAGGCCCGCAGCCGGGCAAGGGCGTCCTCGGCAGCGGCCTGGGTGGTGTTGCGGGCCGTGAGGTAAAAGAGCTTTTGCCGTGGCCCTCGCCCATGGCTTTCAGCGCGGGGAAAAGGGCGCTCATGGTCTTGCCAATGCCGGTAGGAGCCTGACAGAACAGCCGGGCCCCGCCTTTTTGCCGCCCGCCTTGCAGGCCCGGTAGATTTCCCCAGCAAGAGCCCGCTGCCCGGGCCGGTACGTTTCAAAGGGGAAGCGCAGGGCGTTCAGACTGGCAGCCCGGCGGGTGTCCCAGTCCAGCTGGCGCCGGGCCCAGGGGGCAACCTGCCGCAGCAGACCCTCGAAGAACGCGTCCAGTTCTTCCTGCGTGAAATGTCGGGGAAACCGGACGATCTCGTCGGTGTCGATCTGGTAATAGGTCAGCCGGACATCCAGCCGGGGCAGGCCCTGCTGTGTGGCATAAATGGCACCGTACACCATCCCCTGTGCCCAGTGGCAGGGGTTGCCGTCCTCCTGAATTTCGTCCGTGGGGATGGCGGTGGTTTTGATCTCGTCGATGACGGTCACGCCGTCCTCGCTCTGGAAAATGCCGTCGGCCCGGCCCTCGATGGTGAACGGGATGCCGTCCACCTCCCGGGTTTCGGAGAGGAAGACTTCCGCCTGATAGCCCTCCCCGGCGGCCTTTTGAAGCTTGCGGTGGATGCGGGCCCCCTCGTTGGCCCGGTCGAACCCCGCAAAGCGGCTGTCGATGCTGCCCGTCCGTAATAAAAACTCTACCAGCTCCCGTACTGAGAGCTTTACTTCAGCCATCCTATTTTCCTCTTACAACAACATAACATCTGCTGCAAAGCAGCAAATCAGCGAAGCTGGAAAATTTGGACAGAGATCTTCACGCGAATGCGTGAATCTCCCAAATTTTTCAGTGTAGCAAACATAAATGGGGTTATTAGGGGCGAGCAGCCCCTGATTCGTGCCCCGCCCTTGCCGCGCTAAACACGCGGCATTTGCTGCGCAAACCGGGCTGTCGGCTTAAAAAGCCCCACTGGGGCTTTCATAGCTTTGCTACCGCCGAGCCTCTCAACGCGGCCCTTTTCTGGTTCTCTTTTGGGGACAAAAGAGAACAGATCCTCATAGTTGCAGCATCTCAGCGCATTTCTGCACCTCTGCATTGACGGCCTCAAAATCCACCGCCGCGCGGTAGTAGGTTTCCAGCTCATCGTGGCAGCTTTTGGCCTGTGCCATCAGGGCAACGGCCTGTTCCAGCAGCTCGTTGGCGGCCCGCTCGTTGAAGCGCAGCCGGGCCCGGTACCCTGCCAGATTTTCCCGGTCCACGAAGCGGGTGCACCGGACGGCCTGCACACCGGGCAGCTGGACGGGATGCCACCGGTTGTCGGTGAGGAAAGCCAGCCGCAGGGCCGGGATGAGGATGTGGTCGATCTTATCCTCCGGGTGCATGGCGCAGGGGCAGGTGATGATGTGATAGCCCCGGGCCAGCGCTTCGGCTCGGATAAGCTCCAGCAGCAGCCGGGAGACGGCCCCGTAATCGTCCCGGAAGACGATGCAGCGGTCGGCCAGAGCCTGCGTGCCCTTGTAAAAGACCATCCCCTTGGGGGTGATGGCCGAGAGCAGACGCAGCTCCTCGCTGGGGAAGCAGTCGTCCGGGCACCGGGGCAGCACCCGGGTGCAGAGCCGCTTGACATAACGGCGGACTTTTTCAAAGTTGGTACTGCAGGCCTCGGCCCGGCGGCTGTCCAGCAGCAAACTCCCGGCGGAGGCTACATATCGCGCGGCCCGGGCCCGCAGCTGCGCGTTGCGCCGGAACAGGGCTTTGACTTCCTCGCGGTGGGGAGCCAGGGCCTCGGCCCGGATGGTGTGATAGAGGCTGACAACGATCTCGTCGGCCCCCGGGGCGTCCGGCTCCAATACATGGGGCGCGGTGGCGTCCACGATGGCGGCCCGCTGCTCGAGAAAGACCACCCCGTCCAGACTGTCGGGGTCGCTGGCGCAGTGGATGCGCTGGATGGGCTCGCCCTTCTGCTCGGCCTTGAGGGCCAGCCGCTTCATCAGAGTCGATTTGCCGCAGCCCGGCCCGCTTTTGATGAGATACATCTGCATCCCCGGTTCCCGCCGCAGAGGCTCAAAATACCCTTTGAACCCGGCGGGGGTGGTGGCACCGAGGAAGAAATCAACGGTTTTGCTCGTGGTCTGCATCATGAGAGAACACCTCGCTTTTGCTATAAAGCTATGCAAAAGCGGGGCGGATTGTGTTTCCTCCATGGATCAGTAAGTGTGCTCGCACACCTGCCCGATCTTCTCCCGCAGGGCCAGAAAATCCGCAAAGGCGTCCGGTTTATTCTGCTTCTGGCGGAGCAGGGCGGCGGGGTGGAACGTGCCCATGAACCAGATGCCGCCCTTTTCAATAAAGGTGCCGTGCTCCTTGGTCACGGAGAAATCCTTTCGGATCATCCGCTGGGCGGCAATGCGGCCAAGGCAGACCACGATCTTTGGCTTCAGCAGGCGGAACTGCTCCCGCAGCCAGGGCATACAGGCCTCGCTCTCGGCGGGCAGAGGGTCACGGTTCTGGGGCGGGCGGCATTTGACGATGTTGGCGATGTAGCAGTTCTGGTTCCGGTCCAGGTCGATGGCAAACAGGTATTTATCCAGCAGCTGGCCGCTGCGGCCCACAAAAGGCAGGCCCTGCTCATCCTCGCTCTGGCCGGGACCCTCGCCCACAAACAGCACTTCGGCCGTGGGTACGCCCTGCCCGAACACCACGTTGGTGCGGGTGGTGTGCAGCGGGCAACGGGTGCAGGAGAGGCATTGGGTGCGTAACGTTTCAAGATCCATAGCTTCGTTCCTTACTCTTTATAAAATGACAAAAAGCAGACAGTCCGGGAACTGCCTGCTGTCGGTTCAATCGAATAGATCGGTGTGGCTGCCGGTGCGGAAAAGAAAGAGGATCAAGTCTTCCCCATCGACACGATAAACGAGAAGCCAGTCCGGCCGGATATGACATTCGCGAAAGCCGATAGAATCACCGGTCAGGGCATGGTCACGGTTTTTGTCCGGCAGAGGCTGCCCGGCGGCAAGCTGATCGACGATGGCGTTGAGCGCATCCAGATCAAGGCCGCGTTTGGCAGCGAGCTTGAGGTCTTTCTTGAAGCGGTTGGAAAGAACGACATCAAGCATCCGAGAGTACCTCATTCATGGCATCCTGAAAAGAAGCGTAGCGCTTATACTTTTCTGGGTGTGCTTTCATCTCGACATACTCGTTCAGCGCGGCTGCCGTTTCTGCATTGGGATTCTCCCGAGTGACAGCAAAGGGAAGGCCCTGGACACGGAGAGACTGCTTGAGAAAAAGAGTGATCGCGGTGGAAAGGTCAATGCCGAGGTCGGCAAACAATTCCTGACTGGAACGCTTGAGCTCCGGGTCAAGACTGATATTGGTGCTTGTTCTTGCCATATCGAAAACCTCCATACAAGTATTCTATGATCAATATAGCATATTTGAGAGAAATGTCAACATGTTATGCGCACCGTAAAACAGTTCGACGGGGGAAGCATCGTCTG
>VOFD01001452.1_pt1 | contig 18054 bp, 19 predicted proteins | sample 5384101 | NCBI WGS metagenome assembly VOFD01 (sample SAMN12384723, study PRJNA508395) | human gut metagenome | isolation source: healthy gut C | host: Homo sapiens
GCTCTGGCCCAGATCGAGGCCACCAAGGGCCTGCGGGCCGATCCTCCCGGATCCGTCTCCATCCACTTCGGCCAGACCGGCTTCTTCCGCGAGGTCTATGAGACCCAGGAGGGCGTCATCGAGGGCATCAAGAAGTACGTGGACATGCTGCCCAGCTATGACCTGGAGTTCTTCCGCGTGGACACCCCCCAGTCTCCCGCCATGTCCGATGAGGAGCTGTACGACCTGGTGCTGAACAACAAGAACCGTCCTTATGACATGTACTCCGTCATCGGCCGCCTGTTTGACGGCAGCCAGTTCATGGAGTACAAGAAGGGCTATGGTCCTGAGATGATCACCGGTATCGCCAAGGTGGACGGCCTGCTGGTGGGCGTGGTAGCCAACCAGCAGGGCGTGTTCCCCAACTACCCTGAGTACAAGATGGCCAAGTACGGCCAGGCCATGGGTGCCGGCGGCAAGCTGTACCGCCAGGGACTGATCAAGATGAACGAGTTTGTCACCCTGTGCGCCCGCGACCGCATCCCCATGATCTGGATTCAGGACACCACCGGCATCGACGTAGGTGACGACGCCGAGGTCGCCGAGCTGCTGGGCCTGGGCCAGAGCCTGATCTACTCCATCCAGACCAGCAAGCTGCCCATGATGGAGATCACCCTGCGCCGGGGCACCGCCGCTGCTCACTATGTCCTGGGCGGTCCTCAGGGCAACGACAACAACGCCTTCTCTCTGGGCACCGCTGCCACTGAGATCAACGTCATGAATGGCAAGACCGCCGCCAACGCCATGTACACCGGCCGTCTGGCCAAGGATCAGAAGGCGGGCAAGGATCTCCAGCCCACCATCGACAAGATGAACGCGCTGATCGACGACTACGACGTGAAGTCCAAGCCTCTGTTCTGTGCCCAGGCCGGCCTGGTGGACGAGATCGTGGACCTGCCCATGATGCGCAACTACATCGTGGCCTTCACTGATGCTGTCTATCAGAACCCCGAGTCCATCTGCCCCTTCCACCAGATGCTGCTGCCCCGTACCATCAAGGACTACGACAGCCTGAAGAAGTAAGAAGTAATTTCAACGGGCGGGCGGGGGCGGAGGGGGAGGTCCCGGCCCGGAGAACAGCGCCGGGGGGGGAAAACCGGGGAACACAAATTTTTGACATTGGAGCATGGAGTTTCATGGATAAGTATTTATACCCTTAGGAATCGACATCGGGTCCACCGCCTCTAAGTGTGTCATCCTGAAAGGATGGCAAGGAGCTGGCCAAGTCCCTCATTGCGTGGGAGCGGGGACCAGCGGTCCCCAGCGGGCCATCGCCCAAGTGCTGGAGAGCGCCGGCAAGCGGGAGGACATGGGCTTCACCCTGGCCACAGGTTACGGTCGCAACTCCCTGCTGGGGATTGCGGACTAGCAGATGAGCGAGCTCAGCTGCCACGCCAGAGGGGCCAGCTTCCTTTCCCCGAAGTGCACACAGTCATTGACATTGGAGGCCAGGATGTGAAGGTGCTCCAGATTGAGAACGGGGTGATGACCAACTTTGTCATGAACGACAAGTGTGCCGCCGGCACCGGCCGGTTCCTGGACGTCATGGCCCGGGTGCTGGAGGTGAAGGTGGAGGATCTGGGGGCCCTGGGCGCGCAGTCCACCAAGAATGTGGGCATCAGCTCTACCTGCACCGTCTTCGCCGAGAGTGAGGTCATCAGCCAGCTGTCCCAAGATACGGACAAGCGGGATATCATCAACGGCATCCACCACTCGGTGGCCGCCCGGGTGGCCGGCTTTGCCCACCGGGTAGGCGTGCGGGACCAGGTGGTCATGACCGGCGGCGTGGCACAGAACATCGGCGTAGTCAAGGCCCTGGAGGAGGAGCTGGGCCACATCATCTATACCTCGCCCCTGACCCAGTACAACGGGGCTCTGGGGGCGGCGCTGTTCGCCTATCAGAAGTATCAGAAGGAACAAAAGGGATGAAAAAGTCCTGTTCGGTATCGCACTGATCCTGTTCGCCGTAGTACTGCTGTTGTCAGGGATATGGCTGCCAGTCAAGTGACCTGAACGGAGTTTGCCGTCCTTGTCGCGGCCATCGGACTGGTGATTGCCGGGATCGGCGCGTTTACCAGGGAGAAATGATCCATTTCGGGCTGTTTTCCCAGCGGCCCTGCAACATTGAAACATTGATTTTCTAGTGAATCTAGTGAGGAGGAGAAGAACAATGGCTAAAACTGTTAGCCCCGGCGTCAGGCTCTGCGCAAGGTCGTGGAGGATGTCTACGCCGACGCCCGGAAGGCCAAGGCCGAGGGAAAGCTGGTGGGCTGGTCGAGCTCCAAGTTCCCCTGTGAGCTGGCCGAGGCCTTTGACCTGAACGTTATGTATCCCGAGAACCAGGCCGCCGGCATTGCCGCCAACCGGGACGGCGAGATCATGTGCAAGGCCGCCGAGGACTTGGGCTTTGACAACGACATCTGCGGCTACGCCCGCATCAGCCTGGCCTACGCCGCCGGCAAGCGCGCTTCCCGCAAGGTTGACCCCGAGACCCTGGAGTTTGTCATCGATCCCAAGAGCGGCAAGCCTCTGAAGGACGAGAACGGCAAGGTGGTCATCGACCCCGAGACCGGCAAGCCCAAGAAGGATCCCAAGACCATGCAGCCCTACACCGTGCTGGACGACATCTATGAGATCGAGGCTCTGCCCGAAACCACCGAGAAGGAGCGCGCCTATAAGAACTTCCGCCGGGAGGCCATCAAGCCCTACCGTCAGATGCGGATGCCTCAGCCCGACTTCATGCTCTGCTGCAACAACATCTGCAACTGCATGACCAAGTGGTATGAGAATATTGCCCGCATGTGCAATATCCCACTGATCATGATCGATATCCCCTACAACAACACCGTGGAGGTCCATGACACCAACGTGGCCTATGTCCGCGCTCAGTTCGACTCCGCCATCAACCAACTGGAGCAGCTGACCGGCAAGAAGTTCGACGAGAAGAAGTTTGACCACGCCTGTGCCAATGCCAACCGCACCGCCAACGCCTGGCTGCGCGTCTGCGACTACCTGCAGTACAAACCCTCTCCCTACTGCGGCTTCGACCTGTTCAACCACATGGCCGACGTCGTGACCGCCCGCGGCAAGCCCGCCGCTGCCGAGGCCTTCGAGCTGCTGGAGAAGGACCTGGCCAAGGCTATCAAGGAAGGCAAGTGCACCACCTCCCTTCCCTGAGAAGTACCGTGTCATGTTCGAGGGCATCCCCTGCTGGCCCAAGCTGCCCAACCTGTTCAAGCCCCTGAAGGAGCACGGCGTCAACGTCACCGCCGTTGTGTATGCCCCCGCCTTCGGCTTCGTGTACAATAATATGGACGAGATGGTCCGCGCCTACTACAAGGCCCCCAACTCTGTGTGTATCGAGCAGGGCGTGGATTGGCGCGAAGGCATCTGCCGGGACAACAAGGTGGACGGCGTGCTGGTCCACTATAACCGTTCCTGCAAGCCCTGGTCCGGCTATATGGCCGAGATGCAGCGCCGCTTTACCGAGGATCTGGGCGTGCCCTGCGCCGGCTTCGACGGCGACCAGGCTGACCCCCGTAACTTTAACGAGGCCCAGTATGAGACCCGTGTTCAGGGCCTGGTCGAGGCCATGGAGGCCAATCAAGCGAAGAAGGAGGCTGAGGCGAAATGAGCACCGAGGTTTTGCTGAACGAGTTCAAAGAGTATTCCGAGCACCCCTACCGGGTACTAATCTCCCAGTATAAGCAGGAGGGGAAGAAGGTCATCGGCGTCCTGCCCTACTACGCTCCCGACGAGCTGGTCGTCGCCGCCGGTATGGTGCCCATGGGCATCTGGGGAAGCAGCAAGACCATTGTTCTGGCTAAGGAGTACTGCGCCACCTTCTACTGCACCATCGCCCAGCTGGCCCTGGAGATGCTGCTGGACGGCACTCTGGATCAGCTGGACGGCGTCATCACCCCCACCATCTGTGATACTCTGCGGCCCATGAGCCAGAACATCCGGGTGGCCATGAGCAGCGACAAGCTGCCCTGCATCTTCCTGGCCCATCCCCAGTACCGCAGGCCCGCCTTCGGCCTGCAGTTCACGGTGGACCAGTACACGCACGTGAAGTCGAGCTGGAGAAGATCGCCGGCAAGGAGATCACCGACGACGACCTGCGGGCCGCTATCAAGGTGATGAACCGCAACCGCGCCGCCCGCCGGGCTTTCGTCAAGCTGGCCAGCGAGCACTGTGATGTCATCTCCGCCGTCAGCCGCTCCGCCGTGCTGCGCTCCGCTTGGTTCATGGAGCCCACCGTCTACGCCGAGAAGCTGGAGGTCCTGAACGCCGAGCTGGCTCAGCTGCCCGCAGCCAACTGGAAGGGCAAGAAGATCGTCACCTCCGGCATCATCTGCGACAATCCCAAGCTGCTCCAGATCTTTGACGACAACAACATCGCCATCGCCGCCGACGACGTGGCCCAAGAGAGCCGCGCATCCGGGTGGATGCTGCCGAGGAGGGCGATCCCATGATGGCCCTGGCCCAGCAGTTCGCTGATCAGGACTATGATGTGCTCCTCTACGATGAGCATGAATCTGTATCCCTGCGCCTGGTCCATGACCTTCAACGTCTCCGGCAATGTCCTCAACGCCATTTTAAACCAGCGGAGCCAGGATATGCTGGCTGCCAACAACTGGAACGTAGTGCAGTACGCGGTGCTGGTCCACATGTTTGCCCAGGTCAGCGGGCTGATCCCCGGCGAGCTGGTCCACGTGATCGCGGACGCCCATATCTACGACCGCCATGTGCCCATCATTGAAAAGATGCTGACCCAGACGCCGTCCCCGGCGCCGGTGTTCCGGATGGACCCGTCCGTGACGGACTTCTACGCCTTTACCCGGGACAGCTTCTCCCTGGAGGACTACATCCCCGCCCCCTTCGAGGACCAGATCCCCATCGCTATTTGAGGAGGCCTGCGCTGTGAATGCCATCGTCGTCGTCGATCAAAACTGGGCCATCGGCCGGGACAATGATCTGCTCTTCTCCCTGCCTACGGACGCACGGTCATCCTGGGCCGCCGGACGCTGGACTCCTTTCCCGGCGGGCGGCCCCTGCCCAAGCGGCGGAACATCGTCATCACCCACTGCCCGGACTTTTCCCGGGAGGGGGCGGAGACCGTCTCCAGTCTGGCGGCCATGCGGGAGGCCACAGCCGGTACCCCGCCGGACCAGCTGTGGGTCATCGGCGGCGGCAGCGTCTACGCCGCCCTGCTCTCCCAATGTGCCCGGGCCTGCGTGACGCGGGTGGACGCCGCCGCGGAGGGGGCGGACTCCTTCTTCCCCAATCTGGACAAGCTGCCGGGCTGGACTGTAAGAGCCGTCAGCGAGCCGGTGACGGAGAACGGGCTCACCTATCGGTTCTATGACTATGTGAATACGAAGCTGTGCGATTGAGCAGCGGCCCGCCGGGAGATCCCGGCGGGCCGTTTTTTCTCTTCCGGCGGGGCGCCTCTGCGGGCAGCTCCGGAGTCCTCTCCCCACGACTGTGGGGACCGGCGCACTCGCCGTCCTGCTTCTGTCGGAAGGTCTTCCCGCATGGCCGCCGCACACGGCGCGGAGGTCCGCCACGGCAGGTCCCAGATCTCCCCGGCCCGGGGCAGCAACACCTCCACGTTCTCCCGATGGGCCGCCAGCACCGTCTTGTTGGCTGCGTCCTCTGCCGGGTTTCCATAGGAGATACAGAGTCCGTCCGGGGCGATATACGGCCGATAAGCAGTCCATCTGACGCCATCCTCCCGGATGCCGTACTCATGCGGGATCACGCCCGCGGCCGTCTTCAGCAGATTGTTCGAGGTCACTTCCATTTCGCTCACGGCACCGTCTCCGTGCCGCTGTAGTGCGCCTTCCAATAGGCGGCGCTGGCTTCCCTGAAGCCCCACTGGGCTTCATCCGCCGCGCTGGCAGCGGGCAGATCCATACCTTTCTCCCAGAGGAGAATCGCGTCCTCCCCCTGCCCGATCCAGATATGGGTGAGTTCCTCATCCACGCCGCTGGCGCGGGCCCAGGCCCCGCACACCTCCAAATCCACTTCCTGCTCCGAGTCGGCCAAGGAGGTCGTTTCTCTCTTTTCCGTGTACAATGCCCGCTTGGGCACACAATACATATGCCCTTCCCCGTTCACCTCCACATAGTCAAACCCCAATGTCCGCAGGCCGAGCTCGTCATCAATGTAGAAGTGATACAGAATCCGCCCGTCGGAGAGCTGACGCACGTTGGTGATCTGAATATTCTCCAATTCCACCGGAAACACAAACCACTCCGTGGCCGCTATCCAGCCCCCAAAGAGCAGCAGGCACACCAGCACAGCAATACCCGCGCCCTTCATGCGGGCTTTCCACTTGCCTCTCTCCCACTCCCGGGAGATTTTTTTCACCGCCGCCGCGTCGTCAACGGCAACTTTTTCCGTGGGCAGCTGCGTGTCCATCTCTTCCAATGCCTTTCTGCAGTCCTGACAGGTTTGCAGGTGTTCTTCCACCGCCGCCCGGCTCTTGTCCGAGCAGACGCCGTCGTGGTACAGGGGCAGCAGGTCCTGTACGATATCATGGTCCAGCTGGTCCATCAAATCCCTCCTTCAATTTCTGGCGGGCCCGGAAGTAGGTGACCCGGGCCCAGGACTCCGTCTTGCCGAAGAGCTCCCCGATCTGGGCAAAGGGCAGCTCCCCAAAGGTCCGCAGGAGAACACCTCCTTGTAGGGTTCCGGCAGGTCATGGAGCAGCCGGTGGAGCCGCCTGGCGGCGTCCCGGTCGGCAAAGCCGCCCTCGATGCCGTCATCCCCGGCTCCCGGTCCAGCTCGCCCCGGTGCTTTCGCTCCCGGCACAGGGAGAGGTACTGGTTCCGGGCGATCTGGCACAGCCACACCCGCAGCTGGCAGTCCCCCCGGAACTTGTCGATGGAGGCCAGGGCCCGGAAGAAGGTCTCCTGGGTCACCTCCTCCGCCGTGTGGGCGTCCCGACTGAGGGCCAGGATGTAGCGGTACACGTCGGCGAAATACGTCTGATAGATCTCCTCAAAATCCGGCACGGCCTCCCCTCCTCTCTGCCATAGGACGCATGGGCGGCGGTTTGTTACAAAAAAGCGCCCGGAGGACCGGACACTTTTTTATGGCTCTTTTCTGCGGCATTCCTCTACGGGAAGCATCGCTCCACAACTGCGGCAATGCATCAGTCCCATCCGGACTCCACCTGGATGATCGGAAGTCCTTTCCCGATAACTCTGCGCCGCAGGAAGGGCACACGAACACCGCTGTATTGCCTGCTCCACAGGACCAGCCCCCAACACCATCATCACTGCTGCTGGTCCAATGGGTCCCAGGGGCCACAGACCGGTTCCAGCCGCGATCATCCCGCCGAACAAACCCACACATCAGACTCCGCGGGCCGCCCACTTCTTCCAGGTGACCATGCGCCCATCTCCTTGTTTTTCTCCGGCGCCATTATATAATGGAGACCAATAATTTGCAAGGCGGGAGGTGATTCCATGGCGGACCTGAACACAGATGTGCGGTACATCAAGGGCATCGGAGCAGCGGGCCAAGGCCCTGGGCAAGCTGGGCATCGCCACCCTGCGGGACCTGATCTCTTACTTCCCCGGGCCTACGACGACCGCTCTGCCCTGCGCCGCATTGCGGACCTGGTGCCCGGCGAGACCGCCGGCGTGGCCGCCATGGTGGCGTCCCCGCCCACCATCTCCCACATCCGCAAGGGGCTGGACCTGGTGAAGCTCCGGGCGGTGGACGACACCGGCACCCTGGACGTGACCTTCTTCAACCAGGCGTGGCTGAAAAACCACCTGCGCCAGGGGGAGACGTATGTCTTTTACGGCCGGGCAGAGGGCTCCCTCTTCCGCCGCCAGATGGCGAATCCCGTGGTGGAGCCGGAGGGGCGGCGGGAGGTCACCGGCCGCATCGTGCCCATCTATCCCCTGACCGCCGGGGTCAGCCAATTGGTGCTGTCCCGGTCCATCCGCCAGGGGCTGGACGCCTGCGCGGACATCCTGCCGGACGTGCTGCCGGACCGGGTGCGGCGGAACCACCAGCTCTGCCGCATCGAGTACGCCTATGAGAACATCCACTTTCCGGAGAGCGCGGAGGCCCTGGACCTGGCCCGGCGGCGGCTGGCCTTTGAGGAGCTGTTCCTCTTCACCATCGGGCTGGAGCGGCTCCGCTCCCGCCGGGAGGTGGTCCACGTGCCCCCTTGTGGCGGCGTGGACATGGAGCTTTTCTACCGTGCCCTGCCCTTCACCCTGACGGACGCCCAGCGCCGCTGTGTGGAGGAAGCACTGGCGGACATGCGCTCCGGCACGCCCATGAACCGGCTCTGTCAGGGAGACGTGGGCTCCGGCAAGACCATGGTGGCCGCCGCCTGCGTGTACTTCATGGTGAAGAACGGCCGCCAGGCGGCGCTGATGGCCCCCACGGAGATCCTGGCCCAGCAGCACTACCAGGGCCTGGCCCCTCTGCTGGAAAATTTGGGCATCCGGTGTGCCCTGCTGACCGGCTCCACCACCGCCAAGACGAAACGGTCCATCACTCAGCAGCTGGAGAGCGGGGAGATCGACTTTGCCATCGGCACCCACGCCCTCATCACCGGCAGCGTGGCCTACCGCGACCTGGGCCTGGTGGTGACGGATGAGCAGCACCGCTTCGGTGTGGCCCAGCGGGCGGATCTGGCCGCCAAGGGGGACCACCCCCACATCCTGGTCATGTCCGCCACGCCCATTCCCCCGGACCCTGGCGCTGATCCTCTACGGGGATCTGGATGTGTCCATCATCGACGAGCTGCCCCCCGGCCGCCAGCCGGTGCAGACCTTCGCCGTCACCGGGGGCTATCACCAGCGGGTGTACCGCTTCATCCGCAAGCTGGTGGGCGAGGGCCGCCAGGCCTACATCGTCTGTCCCATGGTCGAGGAAAATGACGAGCTCCCCGACGAGCGCAAGGCGGTGACGGAATACGCCAAAAAGCTCCAGTCCGAGGTGTTTCCGGATCTCAAGGTGGCCTTCGTCCACGGCAAGATGAAGCCCAAGGAGAAGGACGCCGTCATGGCCGCCTTCGCTGCCCACGAGACGGACATTCTGGTGTCCACCACCGTCATCGAGGTGGGGGTGGACGTGCCCAACGCCGCCGTGATGGTCGTCGAGAACGCCGAGCGGTTCGGCCTCAGCCAGCTCCACCAGCTCCGGGGCCGGGTGGGCCGGGGGCAAGCACCAGTCCTACTGCATCCTGATCTCCGACAACCGAAACGAGGAGACGAGGCAGAGGCTGAAGGTCATGACCAAGACCACTGACGGTTTCCAGATCGCGGAGGAGGACCTGCGGCTGCGGGGCCCCGGTGACTTCTTCGGAGCGCGCCAGCACGGCCTGCCGGGGCTGAAGGTGGCGGATCTGGGCTGCGACACCCAGCTGCTGCAGGAGGCCCGTCAGGCGGCGGAGCAGCTGCTGGCACAGGACCCGGCGCTCACCTCCTGCCCCGCCACGGCGGAGCGGGTGACGGAGCTCTTCACACAGCAGGCGGATGCCCTGAACTGATGCGTATGCGTATCTATCAGTTCCATATCGTTCGTGTTTCGTATCCTCCCTCTCCGGTACGACGGACAGACCGGCTTCCGGACTCCTCCGTCCGCCCGTGCCGCATTCCCGCCGCACCGGTCAGCTCTTTTCGTATCTTTTCCCCGGCAACGCCCGGACCATCCCGCCGAGTTCCAGCCCCAGCAGCACGGCCGAAATCTGTCCTATCGGTATGCCGCTGCGCAGCGCCAGCGTATCCATGTCCGCAGCCTCCCCGTCATGCAGACACTCCATGATACGCCGTTCGTCTCCGTTCAGCACCGGCGGCGACTCCCGGACGGGAATAAATCCCGGACACGCAATGTCCCATCCCAACTCCCGGACGATATCGTCACCCGAACACACCATGGCGGCCCGGCGCTCCATGATGAGCCGGTTGGCTCCCGCCGAACACCGGTCGCCCGCACGCCCCGGTACCGCCATCACGATACGGCCGTAACCGTCCGCCAACGCCGCGGTGGAGAGAGCGCCGCCTCCGGCCGGGGACTCCACGACCACGGTTCCCTCACCCATCCCGGCGATTATCCGGTTGCGCGGTATGAAATAAGCGCCGTTCTGCCTGGTCCGCGAGTGCAGCTCCGTCACCACGGCCCCGCCCCGTTCCGCAATGTCGTGCGCCAGTGCCCGGTGCTGTACGGGGGTAACGCCGGGCAGCGGATTGGCGATAACCGCCACCGTCCGGAGCCCATACCGCAAAGCGGCACGGTGTGCGGCGGCATCTATCCCGTAAGCGAGCCCGCTGACGACCGCCGTTCCGGCGGCGAGTTCGGCCACGCGGCCCACCAGTGCATCGCACATCTGCTGACCGTAAACGGTCGCCGCACGGGTACCGACCACCGACAGCATCCTGCCGCGGAAAGCCGCGGCGTCGCCGACGAAATAGAGGACATGGGGATAATCGGGACATTCCCGCAGCAGCGCCGGGTAATCCGCATCCGTGGATGCGACGGCCGATATGCCGTGGCGCCTCATGTAGCGCAGCTCCTCTTCCGCCTCCCGATGCGCGGTTTTTCGCCGCCAGGGCACGCGCGATGTCGCTCCGCAGCCCGAACTTTCCGGACAGCTCCCCTCCGATGCGGCATACACCGCAGAGGCACTGCCCGCCAGGGAGAGCAGGTGTGCCGCTCCCCGGACACCGAGTCCCTTTTGAAGCGTAAGCGCTATGTCGTCCACCGTCATGCCGCCGCGGTTTTTACCGTAAAGGTAATAAAAAACCCGTACTGTCTCTCCCGTATCTTCTCCTCCTTCCGTTCTCCACCGCCTGTGTCCTTTTCCACCGCCCGCACCGACGGCCGACAGCGGAGACGGTTCCGTCGGATGCCGGCCGCTCCGGTCGAATGCGGCCGGCGGAAATGCCCCGGCACCAAATTTACCGCACCCGCATCGCCTATTTTTTGGAGAATGAAGATTATTGGCTATATTTGCACACCGTTTCGTACCCCGAAACGGGACAGCGAAACACTACGGTGCGATGGCCGAGCGGTTAGGCAAAGGTCTGCAAAACCTTCTACAGCGGTTCGATTCCGCTTCGCACCTCGAAGATACCCCGCCATACGACGTATGGCGGGGTATCTCTTTCACGGACCTTCCCGAGACAGAAAAGAGAAACCGACAGCAACGACAGAGACGAAGAGGTCGGGCAAGACGCGGAACGCGGACTCCCGCCTATCGGGACACAGATACGTCCGTCATTCCGGCCCGACACGGCGAAAATTCCGAAACAGGAAGGAGAAGAGCCGACAGAATCCGGAAGACCTTCCGGGATATGGCCGGTGCGGCAAGATAGCGGCCATGCATCCGTTCCGGCTCCTCCGAACTATGACGGTCGCTTCGCAGCCGCAGCCTGTCCACTGCACAAGGCTGCAAGCCGCTCCTCGACCTGTACCATGGAAGCATCCTTCAATATCACGCACCGTTCGCCGTCGAGCAGGTAGAGGCGTCGGCAGAGCCCCCGCAGGTCATAAACCGTCCGGCAGGAGGAGGACATCCCTCCGTCGAACCCGTCAATTCCCCCCATCGGACATCCGGAACGCTCCCAATCGTCCCGTTCTCCGACGCATACGGCCAGAAGGACAAGCCTCCCCCTACGGAGCGACTCGCCCACAATCGGCGAAGCCTCCAGCGCGGCCTTCATCCGGCGGCACTCCCCGCAGCCGGGATAGTGGAAAAACAGCAGAATATGCGGTGCCTCGATATCCGACAAGCGATGCCGGCTCCCGCCGCGGTCGACATAGATGAAATCGGCGGCCGGAGTACCCGGCCGGTTCATCGACAGCCTCTCCAGCGCCTGCCGGGCCCGAACCTTGTCTATCTCCGCGATGCAGGGACTCTCCGTAAATGCCCGCAGCGCGGCCGCATACAGCTCATCGCTGCGCATCGGCGACCAGGGTTCGTAAAGATACCTGTCGCACAGCTCCATCAGACGGTACAACCCGTCGGAACCAGCCGCGCGCCCGAAAAGCGCACCGAATGCACCGTCCGCCGAGGCGATACGGGACAGCAGTCCGAGGAAATCCACGAATGCCTGCTCGGCCTCCGGAGCAGCGATATCCGCGCCGGCGAAATCGAAACCGTCCCAGTAATGGAGCGCAAGATACTCGGCCCGTGCGGCTCCCCGAAGGGTGTCGGGAATATCCGGCAGCCGGAACCCGACCCCGTCGGACAGCTCCGTTTCACCCCCCGCACGAAGCGGAGAGCCGGCGATAGACGCACAGCCGGCGACGGCCAGGCAGGCCGCACACACCGACACGACAGAGAGAAAACCCATACGTCTGATTCTTCCGATACCGCACGGCTCCGAACCTTCGGCAGGTTCGGAGCCGTGCGGCGGTCCGCGTGCGGTACGGGCAGGGCTGCACGGCGCAGCGATACCGCAGCCTCGATACCGCATGTCGTCAATTGCCCTCCTCCAGTCTCATTTCGATGGCCGTATCGTCGAAGAGGTCGGCCAGGCTGGTCACGTCCGCATGCCATGTATTCCCCTCTCCGTCCCGATAATATACCCCTATCGGGTCGGTGTACCAGTTGAAGGCATACTCCTTGCGCAGGCGCAGTTCGTACTCTCCGTCGGCCGTAATCGTCATGGAGCCTATCCGCGTGCCGTTGCTGACGCGTTCAAAGGAGACGAAGGCATTCCGCGGCACGTCGCGCATCACCCCGTTGTCATTATACCGAATGATACCCCGGATGGACTCGTTCGTGACACGGAAGGTCTTCCGGAAGAATACGACCATCTCCTCGTCGGAGCTGACGGTGATGTCACCGGCACTTACCACTTCGCCGGTAAGGAAAGGCAGCCGCTTCCGTTCACCCGCCTGGTCTACGGAGCCGCCGTTGTCGAGGAGCGTTCCGTCCTTTTTCAGCGCACTGCCCGTGCCGAAGGTACGCTCCGTACTTCTCTGCGCATCCACCGTATAGATGAATCTTCCCGGAACCGACGGGTCGGCCTTCAGCTTCCCGTCCGTCAGGTTGCACTCGGCCAGCCTCGATTCGTCTATCTCGAGCATCGGAGCGTCGATATATATCTCGAACGGCTCCCCGAAGGGGTCTACGGACTTGCCGTCGGAACCGGCGAAGCTCGTCACATCCAGCTCGATATCCACCTGCTGCTGCGGCCGGTACGTCCACGACAGCGGCGTCACGGTCTCCTCCTCCGCTCCCGAGGTATCGGTTCCCTCTCCGTTCACCCGGGCCGCGAAGCGGAACGGATTGTAGTTGGCCAGCTCGAACGTCACCGACCGATAGGCATTTCCCTCGTAGGGCGCTCCTCCGTTACCGGGGTACCCAGAAGACGACCCGGGCTGGTTGGAGGCGATACGTACCACTTCGGCGCTCTGCGCGCGGTTGGTGTACATGTAGATGGCATACCTGCCCGTTTCGGACGCAGGTTTCTGGGGCCTCTTCGGCATGAACATATGCACGCGGCCCCCGCTTCCCCAGGACTCCTCATCTATCGGATAAAAACGTACAGTCAAATTCGGCAACACCCGCCTTGTCCGTCTCGTCGTCGAGGTAATAGTTCAGATTCTGGGAATAGAGCAGGGAATTCGTCCCTGTCCCCGGCATTGACAGGCTGTGCAGGCTGCTCGCCGTTGTTCATCATCTGCATATCGAACTGCACGTTGGCCCCCTTCTTCTGCGGTACCAGACGGTAGAGTATCACGTCGTCCTCCGCATAATCGCCGCCGGGCAGGTTGTTGTATTCATTCAGTCCGGAGACCGTGATGGAGAATTGGTGGTCGGCGAATACGACCTGTTTGGTCAACTCGTCGAAGAAATTCGCTTCCAGCATCACATCGCCGACATGTCCTTCCCCTGCAGGAGGACGTTCTCGAAATAGACGCGCTGCACACCGGTCTGCCGGGCCGTGTAAACATATTTATAGCCCCACTCGTTGTCCGCTCGCCATAGCCCTCTTCGCCCTTGAAAACGAGCGGCAGGTCCATTCCGGATTCATGACGCACGTCGAGGTCGTTGGTGGAAATCAGTACGCGCAGCGGAAGCAGCTCCTGCGGACAGCTCTCCGGAATCGTGAACATCAGCGTCACGTGCTCGCCGATATTGTGGCCGTAAACCTGCGTTCCCACCCATGCAGGTTCGAGCTTTTTGCGTCTTGACCGTTATCACCTTGATTTTCCGCTGCAGACGCCCCTTCTTCACGAGCAGCGTACCCTCCAGTTTGTCATTCTCCCCCATCCGGAGCAGGTTCACGGTTATCTCGCCGTAGCCGACCGTATTGTTTTCGATACGGGCGAAGCGGTTTCCCACGTTCATGCCCCCACCTTGTTACCGTCCAGCCACGTCACCGAGGGGAGGTCGGCCTCGGTTATCCGCGTACCGTTTTGCCGGTCACGGTATAATAGAGCGTATAGGAATCGCCCGTCTCCTCCTCACCGAGCACATAGCTCGTCTTCGCCACGGCCAGGATGTAGTTCTGGTCCTCCACCTCATTCACCTCGTCGGATATGGAGACCCAGACGTTGTTCGTGGCGGGCGCCTCCAGCGCGCTGGCGAAGTCGGGCTGTCCGTAGGAAAGCGCGCCGTCAGCCGGTAATGGCAGTTACGGCGTATCAACACCTGTTCTCCCTCGTCGTCGATGAGCATGACACGGTAATAGAGGTCGGTATCCTCACCGGGCAGATGCCCACGAAGAATGACGCTCACGGGGTTGTCCGAAGCATTCTCGCTCTCGAAGACATACTGGTCGGAAGCGGTGCGCACGTCCATGATGTCGCTCACCGCCGCCCTGTTCTGCGGAAGCGTTATGAAAGGCTCGGTACCGGGCCATACGAACCCCTCCTGAGGATGCCAGGGGGCCACGGTCCCGTAGGCATTCGTATTGCAGACCACGAAACCGGTGACTTCGAGGGAACCGTTGCCCGTAGGATTCAGCACCGACACCCTCGCCTGGTTGCGTACGAGGACGATGGTACTGCCCTGCATCTGCTCGTCGATTTTCCGGTTGTCTCCTGCCGCACATCCGAAACGGGCCCAATATATCATCTTGCCCGCGGAACCCTCCAGTACGGCCATGACTTCCGCCTCGGACTTGTTGCGGAAACTGTCCTCCGCAAAATCCTGCATATTCTGGTTCCCGATGAAATGTATCGTCCGCGTATTCTCCGGTACACGGGCGGTAAGCGAACCCTGCATATCGCCCTGCCTGTCCAGTTCCGCATCGGCGGTCGATATGAAGAGCCCGTACGAATCGAAACAGAACAGCGTCATGGTCTGCACATCCAGTCCGTCGGGGTCCACCGACCTCGTCACCACCTCGGGCATGGAGGGTATCTCGACCCCCGCACGCAGGGTCACATAACCGTCCGACGCCGACATTCCCCCGTCCGCCGGCCACTCCTCCCGCTGGCAGGCGGCGGCCAGAAACAGCGCACCAAGCAGGGCCGCATAGCGTATTCTCCTTGTCATATCTCTCGATTTTAATTGCCTTTCACAATTCATTTCCCGCCGTCGTAAGCATCCCGGATGCAGCGGATTGCCGCAGAACCCGCCTGAGTGGCCTTCGGATTCTCGACGATGCCGTTCGCGCTCCAGTACTCCGGGCCGGCGAGCACCTCGTCCATCGCCGCATTCGGTCGGTACTGGAACTCGATGATGACCCCTATCTCCGCCCTGGTGGGAAGACGCCAGTCGTCCAGATGGACGACCTCGTTCGTTTCGGGGTCGCGGTACACCTCCACATACTCCTTGCAGTGGCTCGCCGCACTCTCCTGCGTGGGAGAGAAGGTCGCCCCCAACTGCGACGCGACCATGAAGGACGGGGACACCATCACCTCGTTGTCGGTACCCGGGTCGGTCACGCCGTCGCTCATGCGCGGCCTCCCCACGGTATAGTCGCCGGACGAGGCGGTAATCCGTACATGGTACATGCGGGCGTTGCCGGGTGTAAACAAACCGGTGGTAGCTATCTCGTAGCTGTACTCATAACGAGGCCTCCACCAAGACCCGACATTCTCCTCCGACTCGTCCCAAGAGTAATAGTAAATGTTGGACGTGCCCCGATTGTTCCCGGAAGTAATCTGTTCGGCCACCTTGGAGGTGAAGAAATAGGACGAATTCGACCCGCCCCGTTGATAATAGTTCCTCCAACTGCCCGTCCCGTTGTTCCATCCTCCGACGGCCACGATGCGGTCATCGTTTCCGTTGAGGCGGTTATCGGAATCGTAGGGATTATCGACCGGCTCTCCGTTTATCGCTCGTAGGTCGTACCGCCGAAATCGGAGCGGTAGGAGTACCATCCCTGGATATTGGTGATGTACTCCAGCGGATACTGCTCGACGATGACGGTACGCGGCGTAGCCCCGTCGGTATTGGTCACCTCCAGCTCGATGTAACGCACGGCATTGTTGAGCGGCAGCGGACTGTACACGTCGATATTGCCGGTAAGCCCCTCGGCGGGGTCGCCCGGATGGCATCGAAGATATCCCGGTCCACCGCTTCCTCCTGTCCGAACTTGTTGATGAAATAGGCACGAAGTACCTCCACCCCGACCTGCGACGAGGAGGCGAAACGAAGGTGGCGGTATCCGCCTCGATGTTATACATCTCCATCTCGTCGGTATTCACGGTCAGATATATCGGATGTTCCGTCCCGCCTCCCACGTCTATCGTCTCTTCGTCCCATTCGCTCACCGAATATTCGATGGGACCGAGTTCGAGCGCCTCCGAAGGGTCGGTCGCACCCGCCGCATTCACCGTAACGGCCACTTGATAGCAATGGTTGCGCAGCAGGTTCTTGGATTTGCTGACGGGTATCTGGTAATAGCTCCTCGGCTGGAACTCGCCGCGATTGCCCTCTTTGTCCAGCGGATAGAGCGGCACGTTCACGATAAGGCGCGTCTCCTTCTCCAGCGCACTCTGGTTCGCCCAGTCATGGCTGTATGCGTAAGCGGTCACGGTCACGACATCGGCCGTCCAGTGAAAATAGGAGGAGGCGTTGCGTCCCGGCGTCCACAGCTCGGCATCGGCATCGACGCCGGAGATGACCGACGTGGTATAGGGCATGTTGCGCAGGTAATATCCGGCTTCACCTGCGCCGGACTCGTTGCTGAACTCCACCTTCTCTCCTTTCCGTATCCTCACCACTATCTTTGCCGCCGCACGCTTCAGCGTGGCCTTCAATTCGGTATCGGCCGACGCATCGCCGTCGTTGAGTACCACTGCGGCAGGCGATGCCGGTTCGCTGTCGCCCGTATAGGCAATCCCGTCCATCAGGAAGGTCTGCGGTATGTCGGGCAGGCTGGCGATACCGGTCATGTGTATGTTGGGGTCCCGTTGCTGCATGGCCTTCAGCCCGTTCAGGTTGGTCAGTGCATCGAAGGCCTCCGATTCCTCGGTGCTGTTGGCGACGAGATATACCCAATATCCGACATTTTCGGCAAAACTGCTGCGCTTTGCCGAAAGGATTATCTTTCCGCCGGCGGCAGCCGCTCCCGTCACGCGTTCATGGACTACCTTGGTCTCGTCGCCGGCGAAGATGAGCACGTCGATATGGCTGACGGCGACTTCGGCGCCCGACGCCTCCGCACGGCTGACGGCCCCGCCGACGACACATCGAGAACGATGTTGTCGCCCGACCCGCAGCCGGGAAGAAGGTCACCCGTTTTGCTACAGGCCGCCAGCATAACGGCAGCCGCACAGCAGGCAATACGATACAATACTGTCTTCATCGTTTCATTCGGTTAATCGTTCGGATTGGGAATCTGCTCTATCTCAATATACTCCGGCATATTGCCGCTGTCGGGCCACGCAATGGCGTCCGTCAGTCCGTTTATCAGCAACAGGGTGGTCTCGCCCGAGCCAGCCAGGTCGGCGTGATGGCGATGCCGAGCCGCACCGTCTGCCCCCACCATATCGGGATTCAGTGCCCGTACGGTAATCGTGTACCACTCCTCCGAGGCCGTAGGATTCGTTACCTCCTCGCCGCCTGATAAA
>VOFD01002595.1_pt1 | contig 18048 bp, 30 predicted proteins | sample 5384101 | NCBI WGS metagenome assembly VOFD01 (sample SAMN12384723, study PRJNA508395) | human gut metagenome | isolation source: healthy gut C | host: Homo sapiens
TGTATTTGGCTCTGTAATTTTTCAATATTGGTGTTCCGTTTTGAAACCTCGTCTTGCAGTCTCTCGTTGGCATGTTCCAGTTCTTTCAGTTTGCCTCCGAAAAGAGAAAGCAACACCGTTTGTTAACGGTTGTCGCTGCCGTGGGTGGCCGCGTTCTCTTTAGCTTGCCCAGCGGTATTTCTGATTTCAAATTCTAAGTCAGTTCTTGTTCGGCAAGATTTATCTGTTCTTCTTTGTGTCGTTTGGCAGCATCCATGCGTTGCAGTTCGGCTTTCTGCTTCTCAATGATAAAGTCGTTCCGTTCAGATGCTCCTTACACAGTGACAGCCAACTGACTGCCCACGCTCAGGCGTTAAGATGTCGGATGCAAGAGTTTGCATCTGCATCGTATGTCGTCGTCATTGAGTTTTCGGCTCTTTCCGGGTTTCATTGGTTCATCAGTCGAAAACGGACTGGACATGATAGTTGCTGAGCAGACCATCTTCATTCTGGCAAACTTTCGATTGCGAAGTCAGGTTATCTGCATTTTTGTTCTTGGGGTGCAACCCATAAGCGGAGTTAAGAAGGTCACTCCTTTACTGGGGAATACCCCAGACTGTGCAGATAGTCTGCGATTCTTATCTTTTTTGCTTCTTCTGTTGTCATTTTCGTACGGTTTTGTGATGAGTGAAAAAACGATGATTTGATGAATTTTGCTTGTAATAAGCTGTTATACAGAACGGTAATCGACTGCTTGCCAAAAAGAAATGATCATTTCTTTTTCATCAGACTATATTCCGATGAATGAAATGACTTGTATTATACTGTAATACATGTGTTTTCCGTATTCATCATTTCATCAAAATAATCATATAGCGGTATTCTTTGGTTATCGAATGAACCTTGATGAGCTTTTCCTTTTTACTCGTAGTGGCAGTCACGGTGGGGAGCAATCTCATAGGCGGTGTAGTATGTGTCAGCTTCGGGTTGAACCACATACGGCTTTCCTTTTCCGTTGAAAGCTCCCTTTGTGTCAGGAAGAACAGGAAGGCAGGAATTTCCTCTTTCAGCTTTTGCAGGAAATTCGTGTCACCGTTCTGCAGCGGATTTATCTTCCTTACCCAGTATCGTGTTTCCCCTGCGTCTATGATAACAGGCAGATACTCGTTGTTTGAACACAATACGAACTTGGCGAAGAAGGCTATTTCCGTGCGGTCTTTCCCTTTGGCCTCCACCTTGTAATTGAACAGGTTCTTCAACCGCTCGCTGTCTTCCCTGCGGTTGAGCAGCACCTCGTCCACGACAATGAGCAGCTTTCCGGCCCAGTCGGAATTGAACTGGCTCCGGAAATCCTCGTTGGTGTTGAATGTCACGTTATCCCCGAATACGGCTTTCAGGAAATTAAGGAACGTACTCTTGCCCGTGTTCCTCTCTTCCGATACCAGCAGGAGTATGGGAAGTTTCTGCAACGGCTGCAGGAACAGCAGTTGCAGATAGTCCAGTCCCAGATTGTACTGTTCGCCGAAAATGTGTAGCACCAGAGAACGTATGTTCGGGAAATCCCCTATCTGCGGAGTATGCTCTATCGGTTCGTATAGATTCAGGAAACCGTCAATCTCCTTCCGGTAGTTCAGATGGTCGGGAACGGTACAGAATCCGTCATACTTCGGGACGGTCGCAAGATAGTTCTTCCCGTAGTCCTGCCTGAGTGTGCTGTTGTTCCATATCACACGTCTTTTCTCATACCCTCCGCTGGCGCAGGGCTGGTTTACGACCTTGTACAGTGTCGTTCCCACACGCATGTATTCTTCCTCTTTCATAGGCTCAGATTGAAGGATTGCGTTCACCTAGGATTTTCTGTATGTCCGACTGTCGGTATCTGACCTTGTTCCCCACCTTTACGGGTTTCAGATAGTTCTTCTTTGCCCAGTGCCAAAGGGTGGTGTCGCACACGTCGCACATTTTCTTCACTTCCTCCTTTGTGAGGTACTTTTCCTTTCTCGCTTCCGCAATGGCGGTGGAGAGTTCATGCTTGGCACGTCTTATCAGCTGGTTTGAAAACATGAGCAGGTCTTCGCCTGTCACTTCCAGTTTGATGTTGCCGTTTCCATTCTGGATAATTGCCATCAGGTCTGTCATAGGCTTGTTGAAACTGCCGGTTGTAAGACTTCCCGTTTCGGCAGTATTATAAACGAAAAGCCACTACCCCGATTAGGATAGTGGCACAAATATATAACGAAAAATAATCGTAAATCAATGGATTTCAATGCGTTAAATTCGTAAAATCCAAAAACGAATTAAACGAATTTCAAGCGGATAGATAAGCCTTCAATTCCTCTATGGCAACATGGTCTTCCCCGATGTCTTTTATCTGTTTTTTGCTGCCTCCGAAAGGTGTGGTAAGGTTCTTGTATGCTTTCTGTATTCCCCTTTCGTGTACGATGCTGAGGTCTGTGTATTGTTGTTGCAGTGCGTTCCGGAAAGTCTTTATGGGACAGGAGCGCATGAAACGGTATTCCACCAGTGCGATGTACAGACGTGCGATGTCCGTTTCGGTCGTATGCGTTTTCAGCCTTGTTCCGATTCTTTCCAGAATGACATCCCTGTTCTCTATCAGTAGCTCCGGCAGGGTACGTGTGTCGGCTTTTCGTCCGGCACTCTTGGGCTGTCCCTGCTGCAGGCTGTCCGTATCTTCCGTTTCGGTTTCTTCAATGTCTTCTTCATCCTCAATAGACCATTCCACGAGGTTGTTTTCCTCAATGGCTTTCTGCTGCTTCCTGAAAGCCACCCAGTCCTCTTTGGTTCTCATGCCGCTGCTGATGCTCTTCTTGATGATGAACCTGACCATGTAGGAAACAAGCCATTTGTATAGTCCGGTAATACCTTTTCTTTTGGCCAGTTCCTCTCCCTGTTCCACCATGCATTCATAGCTCCGTCCGTAGTACAGCCATGCGAGCATGGAAGGTATGATGCTTCGCCTCTTTGAATGGTGGAACTCGTTTACAATCTTTTGGGCAAGGTCAGAATCCAGAAGCACATTCTCCAGTTCCTCGAAATCGGAGATTTTGTCGTCTCCGATCCGTCTGCGTGTGGCTTCCTTGTATCTCGGTACCAAGGTTGTGGCAACCATTGTCATATTCCTGTTGTCCCATATAGGTTTAGTCTAAAAAGTTTAACGAGGTCTTTCTTCATCTCTTCGTCAATATCCCTGTACCGTCTGAAAGCCTTGCTGCCTTACTTGTGTCCCGACAGTGCCGAAACAAGATTCGGGTCTTTCACCTTCTTATAAATATTACCGATGAAGGTGCGTCTTGCAAGGTGGCTGCTTGCCACTTCATAAAGCGGTTTTTTGACTTCATCACGTGTTAACGGGTCTAATATAGTGACAATCCTGTCCACTCCTGAAAGTTTGAATATCTTTTTATTGCCTCATTATATTTCTGTTCGGAAATAAACGGCAGAAGTTTTCCCTCATGGTCTTTATACCGTTCGAGAATTTCCTTTGCCTTGTCGTTCAACATCCTATAAGTGTCTGGAAAATGAAGATGTCCCTCTGTATCTCCAGCTGTGGGGTAGCTGACAGGTCAGCATTGAAAATCCTGTCCCTTTCTTCAAGGTTGATATAAACAGGAGTTCCGTATTTGCATTCCTCTATCGGAAACTTGTCAAACGGTCTGTTGGAGGTCAGCTTGTTGTCGAAACACCACAGAAAGAATGTGCGTATTCTTGAAAAGCAGTCTATCAGAGTGTTTTTTCCACGTGGTTGCGGAGTTCTCTTTTCTGGAATGGCTTCATAAATGCTCGGGTACAATTCATAATATTGGTATTCGTTCTCGAAGAAGTCCCACATGTCCCGAAGCGTTTCAGGTGTGACGGTATCAACATCAAGAACAAAGCCTTTTTGCCCTCTTTTGGTTTCCCGTACATACAGTTCATAACGCAATAAGGCTCTTTTTACCACCCTGAAATTCTTTTTCCTTACTTCCGATAACGGATGCTTTTCCAGAAAACTGTCAAACAGCTCTCCGAAAGTTGGCTTGATGGCAATCTCTTCCGGTGTGAAATACTTTTCAGGATGATAATATCTGTCTAAGGTCAGTTTCAGCCATTCTTTATCAACGGATTCTTTTTCCGTATGAAAGGATTTTTTCCACATAGGTTTTCAGCTTTCGTATCTCTTCATTTATACCAGTCCTTAAATCTTCGTTGCAGACAGCTTTTGTTTTTACACACTCTGCTTTGTCATCCCACAGGTTGGGATTGATTGAAAGCTGGGTAGGAGCAACAGAATCAAGCAGTCTTCCATTTCTCAGACGGATATAAATAGTTGCGGTTGATTCAGTATCATACCGTTTTGCCCTTTTTTAATGATGAAAGTTACTTTCATAGGCTTACAGGTTAAATATCTATCTGGATGCAAATATAGATATTTTCCCCACATTTTCCCCACATCTGCTAAATAATTTGCAAATCGGATTAATTCGGATTAAAATTTAATATAATTGTAAATGATTGATATATAGTTATATTGTTGTGTTTTTTCTGCGTTTTTCTTTTTACCCACATTTTCCCCACTTTAATTATTTCAAATGCGGGTCTGGGTACTGAGTTGGAGAAAGACGGAAATCTTTCTCCTTTTTCTTTTTTATCCCTCGCAACTCATTGGTTTGCTGAAAGATAAGGTCAAGCACTTTGTTGTAAGAGTTGGTTCGATATTTTTCTCCGTCAAATTCGATTTTTTCGGGAAACATCGAACTAATTAGCTTGATTTTTGTTTCAACAGGAGCATCCAAAATAAACTTATCTATATTATTTATCAATGACATAGAGTATTCTAACTTTGGTTTGATCTTTGAACGGTTGCCCTCTTTGAGTATATCAATCTTTTCTTGTAGTAAATCGACTTCTTTTTTTGGTTATGGCTTACGGCCTCGTCCTTTTCAGCTTTTAGACATCTCACCATCCAAATATTTATCTTTGGCAGTTTGAATCCTTTTTTGAAAAACCAGCATCTTGTTTTGAAGTTGGGCAATCGTTTCATTCACATTTGCACTTTGCTCTTTTCTCACGTCATTAAGAATTTGCTCATATAGATTCAAAACCGTTTCATTAGGTTTAAGACTGCCTACATACTTGGCAAATCCTTCATTGACTTTTTTCTGCTCTTGCTCTGATATGCTTAGCTTCTTCACAACAATTATAATAAGCGTATCTGCCACCATTACCACGACTGACAGCTCCTGTGAGGGCATGACCACATACAGGACAAATAAGGAATTGACGGAGGAATAAATCAGGATTGATTTTCTTACTCAACTTTGGTGTCTTCTTTTTTCTTCCCATCCAATATGTCTTGCACTTTATTGAACACATCTTCTGATATAATAGCCTCATGTACTCCATCTACAATCATTTCTGGATCATCCTTATAGGCTGGCACATGGATTTTTTCCAATATAAAGAATATTTCTAAGCATATCAAAGAATGAGCTTTCTGGAATATATGGGCAAAGCCTTCTACGAATGCAACTAGGAGTTTCTACATTCTTGGCTATTTCCTCGAAAACATTCCGAATGATCTTCGCTTGCGGTTCAACCACTTCTATGTACTTATTTCTACCTGTACCTGCATTCTTATATCCTCTTGGGGCATTGTGCGGCCATTTGCCTTTTAATAAAGTTCCATGAATTCCATCTTTTTGTTCTACGTGAGATTTTTACATCTTCGGAGTGAGCAGTACCGCAATATAATGCCAAAAGAGTAGGCCAATCGGTAGATGTGAAATCAATGGGTGATTCTACTGTATTTATTTCAATTCCCAATTCGTCATATAATTTTCTTTTATATGTGAATGCAAATTCTACGTTACGGGCATATCTATCCCACCTTAAAAATAATATCTTATCCACAGATTTCTTATGCGCCCTGCAATATTTGTAGATTTTCTTAAATTCAGGACGGTTTATGTCAAAGTATTTGGCTGAATAATCTTCATAGTAAACATCTATGACCTCAAATCTATTCCTTTCGCAATAATTTCTGAGAAATCTTTCTTGCATCTCAAGAGAACAACCATCTGCTTGCTCATCTGTACTTACACGACAATATAAAATTACTTTCATTTTTTCGTTCATTTTATTAGTTACTACTTAATCCGTTTTCACTCTCTATTTGAAGTTGTGCAAGCAAATAAAGATATTCTCTAATCTGCTTTACTTCTTCATTGCTATATTTCTTCTTTCCATTGTTCAGCATTTTTGTGCATGTTTCCAAAGTCAACATAGCTGTTATACATAAGGTGTGCATCACTGCACTTATTTGTTTTCGCCTCTTGACCATTCCAATAATGCCCCAAGACTTTTATTTTCGGCAGGGATAAGCGTAAAACCCTTGATTATCAATCGTTATCTATGCTATTTCCTCTTTCTTTTCCTCCTTTTCTACCACTTCTTTCCTTTCTTGCAATCCTTTCTTTGCTTTTCTGTAAGTTGTGTATTCTCCCATAACAATGGTATCGTCCGATTTTTCGAGAACTGCATAATACAAGGACTTTACTCCTCTTGACTTTCTTCTGTCATAGCATCCAGCCATTAGGATATCTCCATCTTTTACAGAATAAAGATTAAAAAATTCATCTTTATTCTTGCTCTTCATGAGATAATCACGGTGTTCAATACCTTTTTCATCTCTTGTTACAATGGCCATCCAATTACTATATTTATAGCCATTACTCCAATCCCATACGGGGAGGCTTTCAATCAGCCAATTCTCTTCAATTCTGAACTTATTCATTTTTGTATATTTTATATTCAATGCTATTTGTTATAACACTATTTTGATTTTGTGTTGCAAATATACTACTAAAAACCATTGAGAGAAATATGTTAAAATCCCGACTTTTTGCCGACTTTTGTTTGTAACTCACTGATAATCAGTTATAGGAAATTCTTAATTGATTTTTATTTTTATCTTAATTAGTATTTTTGGTATATTTAACTAAAATCACTGTATTTTTGAAGCGGTAGAGCTGTAATTTAACAAAATTTCATGGATAGTTTTCGTAAAGTGTTAACGCTTGTATGGGTCAATTTGCTTACATTTCGGAGGGAATACCCCTTCTTTAACAGCCGAATTTCCTCAGCATACTCTTCTTTCATTTTTTCCTCAGACTTTCTATAACCCTGTTTTCTTCCAACCACACCGCCGTTTGCACGGAAATTCTGATACCCACTATCCATACGTTCTTTAATGGTTTTTCTTTCCATACGGGCTACTTCGGCAAGTATAGTAATAAGGAATTGGCTCATTGGATTTACTTTCCCTTCTGCCGTCAGCGTTTCTATGTGATAATTTTCAATGTACAGGCTTATCCCTTTGGCATTGAGCATTTCTATCACTTCAAGCACCTGCAATGTATCACGTCCCAATCGTGATAACTCTGTTACCATAATCTTATCTATATTGTTGGCCTCTACATATTCCACCATCCGTAATAGTTCGGTACGCTCAGCGTTCTTTTTGCGCCTGATACTTTTTCAGCAAAAGAGGCTGCAATCTCCCATCCATTACGTTTGGCCAATCCCGTAAGTTCATTGATTTGTCTATCGTAATCCTGTATATTGGTTGAAACCCTTGCGAACAATACTACCTTCATATCTGAATTGATTTATGTGTTATTTATCTTACTGCAAAGTTAACGCTAATATCATATTTAGCCAAAAATAAACGGCCAACTAAAGTTAATCATCTATTACTTGATTGATATTTTATATCAATTTTGTACCTTTGCAGACAAAAGTATATGGAGTATGGAATACAACCTGAGTAGCAGAGTGAAAGAATTATGCCGTCAAAGAGGTATCCAACTAAAGGATTTAGCTCAAAAGATGGGCATAGCCCCTGAAAGCCTTAGTCGGGCAATCAATGGCAATCCTCAACTGTCTACCATCAAAAGCATTGCTGAAAATTTGGAGATTCCCATTTCTGAGTTATTTGCCAGTAAAGAGCAAGTTCCATTGAATGCCATTATTGTATGCCAGCATAAAACCTATGTGGCTCAAACTTTATCTGAACTGAAACTGCTTGTGAATGAGATAGAGCGTGAATATGCCAATCTTTGATAAAGGTGCTTATGGATAAGGTAAAGTTGAAATATGACCCCAATCTGTCAATAAAGGAGAATGCCCAAAGATGCGGTGTTTCGGAATCAGCCGTCAGAAAGTTTATTAGAGTAAATCATATAGACAGACGCTTTGACGCTAAGATTGCCAAGATAAGGCATATCAACAGGTTAAAAAAGGAAAATCCAAACATAACTTTGGCAGAACTGTCACGGGCAACTGGATATTCTGTCAATACCATAAAGAAGTACCTTCAAACGGATTTGCAACTATCATATATTGATACTTTAAAGGTATCAACTTTTGACTTTACCAAACCTGCTGTAGTTATAAAAACTGTGAGCGAAAGCCAGGATGAGATATTATACAATATCCTGAGACTGTATGTCAAGAAAAGTTCCTTTGATTGCGATTTCACATACTCTGTCGGTAACTTTTATGTCAGATTGGAGAAACCACCACTCAAATTTGACATAAATCCCCAACAGAAAGATGTCAGACCGTTAAATGAAGCATTTGAAATACCAACCAATTCACTGCATTCTGTTGTTGTTGATTATTTATTGTGAATGTAAACAGCAATGGCAAATACAAATCCAAGATAGCCAAGAGGTTTGACTATTTCAGAAGTGAAAAAGAACTGCATGAAGCCAATGACCGTATGATTGAGTTGGCTTATAGCAAACTGAAAATCGGCGGCTTCCTTATAATGAAGACAATGGATGTATGTGGCCCGTCAAGACAACTATGGATTAACAACTACGTGCAGAATAAAGCTGTTGAATGCGGATTTATACTTGAGGATATCTTTATCTTGGTTTCGCAAACCAAATACCTGTTTACAAGCGGATTAGAGCAAAGGCACGCTCGCAAATATCATTCCTATTTCTTCGTTTTCCGCAAAGGTAAGGCACATAAATTAAAAAGCACTCAAAACTACTGAAGAGCTTAGTTCATTATCTGCTTCACAGTCTTGAAGTCTATGCGCTGACTATTCTTTTAATTATCAGCGTTATCCTTTGAAAACAGTTCTATGATTTCATCCAATATCCTTTCTTCCGTATATTTTATATCCTCCCTTCCGTTAAAATGCTCTGCCATCTCAGGAAACAAAGCTGCAAGCCTGTCTTTCCTGAAACAGTGCATATCAAAATCCATATTCTCAACCTCTTTCTTGTTTTTTGTCAATAACGGCTGATATTCCTTGTTGGTCAGTTCTCCTTTGCGCAACCTCGCTTTCAGGTTATGGTTGTCTTCCGTCAGTTCTTCTTTCCTAATATGTAGGGCTTCTTTCCGCTGCATATAGTCTTCATAGAATGATTTAACCTTATCCGACCGTGAGTTAATCAGAGCAATATGCCATTTATGCTGATAGTCATCGCACGTTTCTTGGGTACGTTTCCACCTGTCCTTCCAACCGTCAAGTTCGGCATTCAGTAACCTGATTTTGGCCTCATAATGGAACTGCCTTATGCTTCCTTTATAAAACTCTTCCGTTGTCTCACGCTTTAAGATGTCTATGACTTCGGGCAGAGTATAGGCTTGATAAAGTTCTTTCGCATCGTGATAGTCTGCCAATATATCTGTAAATTTAGGCCATAATTTTTTGAAAAATGGAACTTTCACTGTTTCTGTCTTACCATCTTCAGTAACCATTGAGCAAAGGTTTCCACCACTGCGCGGACTGCCTGACAAATACCATATCAAAGCCATCGTATCTTCTTTTTCATCAAATAAGACTGAATAAGGAGCGCACATCCACCATTCTATATAAACGCCCAACGTAGCTGTCTGAAATGTTCCAGAGTAAGCCAAACCGTTTCTAACTGTAACAGGCGTAAGTAACATCCTGCTGTCACTCAGAATCCGTTCACGATTGGCCAAGATGAGAAAAGCATTATCCGTAAATAATTTCTGCAAGTATCTCTCTTCCTCATCCGTAGGCTTGGGCTTTGCAGTTTTCTTTTTAATGCTGAAATATCCACCTGTTTTGTCTAATACGGGAGTTTCCTTAGCCTCTTCCATCACTGCATCTTGCTGTATGGGATAGCATTGCATGACACGCCCGTCTTGCAGTTTTATTCCGTTTACTATCGTATTGCTTTTTTCCATATCCATATTTATTGCCGTTTTGTTTCTATTGATAATCCGAATAAGTTTTTATAAAGCCTTTGGCGATAATACCAAAGGCGTGATTCCTACACCCTCATCAGCCAACTTAAGAATTTCATCTGCACTTGTATGCAAATTCTGTATCATAGCCTCAAGATTATCAGCAATAATCATGTTTGTTGTTTCAATATAAGGCATATAAAGTTCTGTTCCTTGTTCCTGACTACTTATAAGGACAAAAGGGTTCTGCTTTTTATATGATAGGGCAATTCCCTGTCTTTCAACGCCCAATGTTCACATATCGCTTCATCGTTCTCCCTAAGTTTGTAGAATGCAAAGGCAATTATCCCACATTTGGAGATATAGTAACACAATGTCTTTCTGTCAATGTTGAGCAGAAGCAATGATATCCTGTTCAGACAAAAGACAAAAACAAACGGGATATGACCACCTGCCAATGTCTGTACAACAGATTGCTTGTAGACATCGCTCCATTTGTTTGAAACGTCTAATACAGCAAACTGTCTGATTGCATTGTATCGTATTATTTCTGTCATTTTATGTGCGCATAATCAGGTATTATCACATCATCCCCATCGTCATATTTCAATATAACTTGGTTTCCGTCATTGTTCATATTCCAAGCCTCCGCAACTCGCTCGTAATTGCGTGTGAAAGGAAATCTATAAAGGTTATAGGGAGAGAAACTTATCATATAGTCAGCTATAAGGGTTTGCTGTTCAGGGGTAAGCAAATCCTTGTATGTACCGTGCAGACAATAGCAGTTTGTTTCTATGCTTATGCACGTCTCGAAGCGTTCACCCTTTGTCTCGCTATCCCTTACGTGGAAATGAGGAATTGACATCTCATCGTCTGTCTTTACATATACTTCATACTTGTCATTCTTACCAAAGTAGCCAATGCGTGCTATCTCCTCATTGTATTTATAAAGTACCCTGAAATACTCCTTGGCCAATGGTATATCTTTTTTCCAAGCAGAGAACAAAATTCACGATATCCTCATCTCCCGTACACTCTATCTTTTCATAGCCGATAGTTTGGAAATATGCTGCCGTACATTCCTGAATGGCCTCCCAATCCAATTCATCAATGCAGCCAATAATCCAAGACCTGTCATCGGCATCCCGTAAGGCACATTTTAACGTAATGGACTTAACTATCATAGAGTTATGTTCGCAAGCTACATCCAATCTCAGGTACATATTGCGGATGCTGCCAAACCGCTTGATTAGCATAGACTTCAAAGGCGTAGGCGACCATTGAGACCAAAATCGTGCAGTCAATGCAGCATTGATTTCATTCAATTCTACATATTCATAGTCTCCACAGACAGAGCATAAGTCCTCCGTACTGCGTTTGAGAAATACTTTCCTATTGCTCATAAGCCTTCGTCTTCGATGATTTCAAAATAAGTCTTAGTCAATGGGACATCCTGCTCCAACCTCTTGACGAAACAGACAATATCCTCATCCCCTGTACATTCTATATTCCTGTAACCTATGTTGTGAAAATACTGTTTCAGGCATTGATAGACCGCCTCCATATCCATCTCTGAGCTATACAACCTTTCCACATCATCCAACAGATTACATCTCAATGAAATAAATGTGACTATGTTGTCTGCACATCTTACTTTTAGACGGAGATACATTTGTTTCATCGTTCCCAGTCTCCTTAGCAACATCGCTTTCAACGGTGAAGGCGAACACAAAGGCAGATAGCAATCAGTCATAGCCTTGCTCATGGGGTTAAGTGAAATTATATCATAATCATCACCACCCCAATTCATATCTTCCGTACTTTTCTTCAATAATACTTTCATGGCATTCGGTTACAAAATTCTTTTTCAATCAATCCTATTGATGTTTTCAAGACGGATGGAGAAAGTGATAATGGCTTAATTCCGCATTTATTCATCAACTCGTAGAAATGCTCCTTGGCATCCCTGCCTAACATCTCAATATGGAAATTGAGCAAGACTAATTTGTCAGGATCCGCTTCCTGCCTGAATGTGACGGCTTCCTCTTTCAACCGTTGTTTTTGCTCGTAGGGCATCCATTCATTCAGCAGCTTCTTGTATTTGTCGTATTCATACAATATATCTTGGAATTGTTCGTATAGCCTGCCAAGTTCCCATTGCGCCCTGCCTTTGATATTTTCCATAGAGCAACCGTTATTATTGCGGAAATATTCTGCCTTGGCTAATCCTTTGTAGGGCTTATCCATCGTTATAGAATAGGTGGAGAGAGGGATAACCCTGCAAGTCCCCTCCAAGGCTATCCCACGATATTCTTTGTTGATTTTGAATGTCTCGATCTTCATAAAGCCTCCTCCTTGTCGAAAGTCAATAATTCACCGAACAGATAGATTTTCTTCTCACGCAACAAATCATAGTCTATAGGCGGAACGGTGTTATTCGTAAAGCAATTTTGCACAGCATCAGAAATTTGCCCATATTATTTTGCCCTATGAAGTAACCAACATCCGTTATTTTGGCACATTCCTTTGATATAAGCAGATTCAAATCTTTTTCTTCTTCATAGTAGGATATTCAGCGCATAGTTTTTTCTTCCTTGCCCTGCGTGCTTTCCTTAGCTCTTTGTTCTTCGCTCCCCATACAGATGACGTAGCTCCGTGATTGGCTGTGCTGTCTTCTATAATAACAGCACCGTCAGGTATGGATAGAAGCAAATTTTGAAGTCTGCATTGCCTATGCACTTATGCCAAACCACATAGAGCATCCATTGCAGACGGACATCATTCCAATCTTGTCTGATATGCTCAGCATTTTTACGTTTAATGACTTTTTTACAAAGGAAAGCATTCGGCTCTGCCTGCAAATCACGCTGTATGGCTTCATTTAAGGCTGTATGTGAAGAGAACTCCCCACAAAGGTACGCTGCTTCACTCGTGCGAAAGATATGCCCGTTTAAGGTAAAAGAATAGCCTTTGCATAGATTCCCCAAACAGAGAGTAATCCGTCTCTCACGTCAGTAGCCTTACAGAAAGGCCAACAATTTTGTTCGCTTGCATCGTATATCTCAGTACGACCAAGCACTATTTCATCAAAAAGTGAATGGGTAGAAGTGGTGTAGCGGTTGCTACCAATAATGTTACGGACATCCATATTGTTTGTTTTTAATTGTTAGACAATCCGCATCATTTTACCACCGTGGCCACAATATATAAGGCTCGGTTGGTGTACATTCAAGTACTCTTGATGTTTTTACGATTGCAAATATACTATATGAATATAACAAATTCCTAATTTGTTGCAAGAATATTTGTTAATATACGCTCAATAGCATTTATAGTTACATGTGTTTCGTGTTGTTTGAATGTTCCTTTACTTCTATCCCAACAGTTATTTCTTCTTAAATTAGTACTTAAAATAGCATACGATTTTTTTCATTAGATGCGTTAAAGGTGATTTGTGAAATTTTTCCATTATGCCGAATAACATTCACTCCATTCATATCAAGTGGGGTACATAATGGATAAGGAGTGTACATACTGACTGGCAATACAAAACATATATATTTCCTTTCTAATGCCTCCATCGTAAATTCTTTAGCTCTGTTCTTATTATCGTATTCAAAAAGAGCCAACCCTGCGCTTTGAATCATTCTTCCCTGTCGATCATAAGTAAGAGTCGTTACCTTCATTTTCTCATTATCTTTACAGAGGTATAAATCAACATAGTATCGGCTCTCATCGGAATAGCTTTTGCGGATTTCCTCCTCATAAGTAGCATATTCTATATCATTACTGTTATTGTCTCTTTCTTCAGAAGAAACTAATTTCTCATTTTCAAACTTATAAGAGATGGTTATATCTCCGTCATAAGCATCTATGTCTGTCAGATACCCTTGATTGTTAAAATAATAAGTGGTGCTATCTTTAGAAGTAACGGCTGATTTCCTTTATGCCAAATGGTAAGGCAAGTTTCTGCAAGTCTGTTGCCGCTACTTCTTCAACTCTTTTCAAAAATTCTGTTTCTTCATATTGTTTGGCTTCTGCTGCCTTTCGTTCTTGCTCTGCTTTCTCGAAAGCTGCTCTTTCTGCTAATCTTTCTTGTTCTGCTTGTTCAAGAGCTGTTTTTTCAGCAATTTTTTCTTGTTCCCTACTATTTTGTATGTTTCCTACAGCTTGAATCATACAATATCCCCATATAATCAATACAATACCTGTTATTATCTTTACCCATAGACAATTTGCTTTGCTATCTACAGACATATCTTTACGCTCAACCTCTCGCTTAATAGTGCTGAGGAGTTCTTTTTGTCTTGGAATCAGTCATTCCAAAGCCGTTATGCGTAAGCGTAAATGACAACTGTTCTTTTCGTTGTAACCATGTTTCATTTTGATTTTTGTCTGTACAGCTTGAGCCTTTTTTTCTTCTCTTTTAGCCTTTTCTTTGTCATACTTCCATTGATAAAAGTCAGAAGCATAAAGGCAATGGAAAGTAATATGCACCAAAGAGAAACGTTTTCCTCAGTTAAGAAAACCGAAGTTATTAGTGTTGCCAAAGAAAAAAGGATAAAATAGAATATGCTCCAACCGCTTTTACTGCTTTTTGAGCCAAATCTTTCTTAATAGTTTCGCTCTCCGATGCTTGCTTTTCATCTATTGGTGAGTTTAGTCTTGTCGTTTTGACTAATCCGTCCGTCACAAATATAAATTTCTTTCCCTTATATGAATAGTAGACGACCCAAAAAGGGCAGTATCATATCCCAAGAAGGGTTATTGTAGCTATATGAATAAGAAAGGTCTTCATATCTGTCAGGTAGTTGTGAACGTACAGTTTTTCTAACTCTTGCAGCTAAAAAGGCCTTCACAGTTTTGTTTCCATAATAAACCATGACTGAATCCCCCATTTTCAACCAATATGGCCGATTCCTCATTTGTCAATTCACGTACCTTGGAATTGTCATAATAAGACGCTCCTTTGGTTATCATTTCCGTATTTATGAACTCATACAGTTCTTTGGGCAAATCTTCTTTTCTTCCTGCACAAGTGATATAGGTGAAAGAATCCATAGCTACACCATTCATAGGGTAACGCTCCGTAGTTTTTTCTTTTTCTCATTGCGTCCAGTAGATCTGTTATACACCTCATACTCTCTTGTTACAAGTTTCACACAACTCCAAGGGGCTTCAAAACTGCATTGATAATAATAAACAGGGATATAATAGGGCTTAACTTCATCCACTTTACAATTTTGGAAGAAGTCTTTAGGCAAATTTTCTTTTTCCGTCAGTTGATAAAGCATCTTTTGAACGGCATCTTCTTCTGACGTTTGAAATTCAAAGATGCGCTTCTCTTCATCTGAGTCAGAATCCGATTTCTTTTTACGCTTTGGTTTAGGCATAGGAATCTTAGTTCCGCAATACTCACAGAATCTACCTGCTGTGCCTTCTGCACCACAATTCGGACAAATCGCTTTGGTATTCATAAATATATCCTTGTTTATTATATCCGACTTCAAATTTTATTTGCCTGTAATCTTATCCTTTAATAATAGCATTGCTCCCTTTGCGAAGTCCTTAGCACTAAAAGTATTGTTCTCCTTATATTCTTTTTGTGCCTTAGCCTTTGTTTGATAAGAACTGATATATATTGTAACAGGCACGTTTTTGGGAACTGAAAGAATGTTTGTAGCCACATTACACAAGAAATTTGTTGCTGCTTTTACATCGTCATCAAATGAAAGTATAATCTTCGCATACTCTTTTTGTCATACCTATCTATTCCATTTTCAAAGGCGTATGAAATACAGCTTTCAGTAGCAAACTTTGCAACCTTATTCAAGTCAGCTTGCCAGTCCATAACACTTATGAAAATTTGAGGTTTACCACTGTTCACCTTCTCTTCAAACAATGGCATCCATTCGTTATATTTGCTGAATACACATTACATATACCAAATGAATTTATACCCAATCGTGGGTCGTCGTCAGTCATATTCTCTTCATCAGCTGGGTCTATCTTATCCAAATCCAATGCCATAAGGAGTGTCACCTCATTCTTTGGCTCTGTATTCTGCATGGCAATAAATTCTTCAAAGTGTGATAATATAGTATCGTAATATGATACTCCGTCAGGTGATTCTATTGTTGTACGGGCATCAAACAATTCATATCTTACGCCCATCTCATTCGCTATTTCCTTTGGTTTGGTAGAATCTTGTGTCTTTTCTTCAGTTTCAACAACATCATCCTTGGCCTTATCTTGGAGAAATTGTTTGCCACATACCTCACATTCTTTGGAAAGTGCAGGTATTTGACTGTGGCAATAAGGGCAGAGTTTGGTACATAAGCGTAGTATGCTCTGAATGTCCTCACTTAAATCCCCATTATTCGCATTGTCCCTTAATTGGCCGAAAAAGATTTGCTTTCACCTTTGGGTATAAATTTCCCCCTAAGTTTTAGAGAGTTTTCATCAAATTTGAAAACAGAACTTTCATAACCTTTCTTTATGGCTCGCTCATTATACTTTTGCACCATCTTTTCAATTTTGTCTTTTGCGTCTAATGGTACGTCCCATTCATGACTTTCGCTTGAAATATATTCCTGTGTTTCAAGCACTCCCATTAAGTTATCTTTGCCCATAGCTCACTTAATTTTGTTGGATATTATATTGGTTATGAATAAGAATATTATTTGAAAAGCTACAAGAAGTATGAGTGCTATCATTGCCCAATTATCCTTTATTCTGTCAGGGGAAAAGGCGGATAGCATAAATTCTATGAATCCCAATGCAGGGTATATCACATACAAAGATGCTTTGAAACCATCCTTTAACGGAAGTATGCCTATCAACAACATAAATATGCCCGTGAGTACAATGATACTGCTACTGATAAGCACATTCACCCATTCGTATGCGCTTAGCACAATTCCGAATAAAAGGTTTGCCAACAGAAGTACCAAACAACTGAAAATGATTATTCTCTTCATATCCGTATGATTTATAAAGATGGTAATGGTGGAGGACATTCATTCTCAAACAAATGCTTAAAATCTTCCATGTCTGAAATTTTTATCCACGACTTCAGCCCTTTCTTCCAAACAAGGGTGTCTGCGTTGATTTCATTAACTGAATACTTTTGGCATACAGTATCAAAATCCATTGGCCCAACAGATTTACCATTTATGCCCAAGTAATAGACTGTTGTTTTGGCAATGGCGGAGGAACATCGTCAGAGGCTAAGCTATTGGAGAATGTCTTTGCAGCCATAGTCCCGACAGCACCACCTATGCCAACCCCTGCGCCTAATCCAAGTGCAGCATTCATTGCGCCTCCGCTTTCGTTTTCTGCTGCTGCATCCAATACATCAAAGGAACGGAAAGCCTATAATTCTTCTCACCCATAATCTTGATTTCCGCTGCTGCATCTTTGGCATCTTTCAGATTTAAGAAACTTGGGTCATCCTCTTTTACAGTAATGGATATGATATTAAAGATTTCTATGCCTATGCCATATCTCATAAAGACATCTTTCAGACATTCTTTTTGCATATTCTGACAAAGCCTCCACCTGTGAATTGATATTCAGCACAGATAAGCCTTCTTCTTTCAGCTTATCATAAACGATGGTGGTCAGTTTAGATAGAATAATGCCCCTGAAATATGAAACCACCTTATCCACAGCGAAAGAAGACATATTGCCAACCAACTTTTCAAGAAATGTCCTTGGCTTCTCTATTCTGAATCCATATTGCCCATACGCTCTGATTGGAACAATAACATCATACTTAGGGTCTTCTATCTGTAATGGCGTTTGTGTACCCCACTTGCAATCAAGCAATGAAAT
>VOFD01002310.1_pt1 | contig 18042 bp, 32 predicted proteins | sample 5384101 | NCBI WGS metagenome assembly VOFD01 (sample SAMN12384723, study PRJNA508395) | human gut metagenome | isolation source: healthy gut C | host: Homo sapiens
ATTGATTTGTATCCATATACCCAGGAGCAATTTAAAGCTGATGAAGATTTGTATGAAGAAGTAATGCAGGAAGGCATATTTTTTAATCCTCTGGGGATTATGGAAGATAAGTAGAATTGTTATTATTTTAATGGAAAAGAAAGGGACACAAAATGGAAAAAATTACTATCCGTTCAGACAGAAAAACCGATTACAAATTCATGTATAAAGGTGAAGATGTTGTTCTCGGTGCAGGTAAGATTATCAGTATTGCAGACGGACTGGAACATGTTGTGCTTCCTACCTGTGCTATGAAGATTATGAATAATCTTATTGTTATAAAAAGATGATATTAAATAAAATGGATAAAGATAGTATTATACAAGAGATTGCCGGAGAATTTTCAAAACTTCCCGCAGTAGAAGCTGTTGCTCTTTCCGGTTCAAAGACAGGGCTTATTAATGATGAGCTGTCTGATTTTTGATATGTATGTATATTCAAAAGAGCCTGTGCCGTTAGAGTTCAGAGAAGAACTTGCCTCAAAATATACGAACAAATACGAGGTTGGCAATACATTTTTTGAAGATGGAGATGAGCTTTCATTAGCCAGCCCTAAAATGGGTGTTGACTTAATGTATCGCAGGCTTGAGTGGGCAGAAAATGAAGTTGACTGGGTTTGGCGTAAACATAATGCCAAAGTTGCTTATACAACCTGCTTCCTGCATAATGTCAAAACTTCAGAGTGCTTTTTGACAGGGATGGCAGGTTTCAGAAACTCGTTGATGAGTTAAATTCACCTTTTTCCTGAAGAACTAAAAAGAAAAATATAATCGCAAAGAATTATCCGCTGCTGAAAACCAAACAGGGCGCATCATTTTATGAGCAGATTGAATTCGCCTTGAAACGGAATGATTATGTAAGCCAGAACCATAGAACAGCAGCATTGCTTGCAAAGTTATTTTGACGTTCTGTTTGCATTTAACGGGCAGACTCATCCGGGTGAAAAAAACTAACAGCATATGCTGAAAAACTGTGCAGAGTTCTCCCGGCTAATTTCAAGCCTGATGTGGAAAAATGTTGTTAAAGCTGTTGGTACGCCTGAAATTCTGCCGGCTCTTGATAAGCTTTTTGAAAGAATTAGACCTTATCCTTGGAAAATAATTCTTTAATTTTTTTTCCAAACTTTTTTGCTGGGCAACGCCTGTGTAAGTTGTGATTACCATAGTAAGGACAAAATACAGGTATGTTGTCTGAACAGGATTATATATCCAGTAAATATCATGATTCGCACGTTCTGTAATAGGTATTCCGTTAATTTTAAAGAAAATTGCCGTAATAATATACATAACAAGCAGATGGTTTGCCATAATATGATATGTGGTTTTACCCATATAATTTACAAATTTATTATCTTTGACGTAAGGATAGAAGATTTTTACGACAAATAAAGAAGCCCATATTCCTGTTAGAGCGGTAATTATAGGAACAATAAGCTGCTGGTCAAATCTTGCCCACACAAGCACATAGCTCAGCCCGATGCCATGCACCGGATCGTAATCCCTGTTAAACAGCCATAATATTGATTGTAGAACTATTACGCCTCCCAGCCACTTCATTGTAAAATGTCATATTTATCTTCAATGTAGTGTTTGTAGAAGTAGCCGAGATAGACAAAGAACATTGAAAACATTGTTCTTACGATTACCAGCATTAAAGGGGTTAGAGGAAAATTTTGGAAACCGGAATTGCCATAACACCTAAGATTCCAAATACAGCAAGGTGGAAAAATCTGTTATCCTTTATTCCTTTCAAAACCCTGAATGCGAAAAAGGAAGGTTATCATTGTCATAAATAACTGTGTAACAAACCACAGAGGACAGGAAAGGTCAAACTGATGACCATTTAAAAATGGTGTTATAAAAAAGTTTTTTGAAACTTAAAGGCATCCCCCACCATTTACCGGTGAGTTTTGCAATAACAGCAGTGACTCCAAGATAGAAAATACTATACAGAAAGAACGCAAAGCAGGAAACCTTTTGATTAAATATAAAATTTTTTGAGGCGATAGCGTAAGCAGGGCGATAGCGTGCCCGAAAAAAAAGTTTTATTTTTAATCAAAAAAAAGAAGAAAGAACAAATACAACTAAAAAAGGAGATTAAGTTATGGAAAACACAGTAAAGACAAGAGTTTCGGGGGGGCAAGGTAATTTAAGCTCCATAACCGGTATTAAATCATCCCTTTAACAATAGCTTCGCCATGTGTGAATTTTTTTATAATCTGTGTATTTTTCAACAGCATGACCGTAAGTGTGACCAAAATTAAGAATTTTTCGCAAGCCGCCTTCTTTTTTCATCTTTTTGAACAACTGAAACTTTTAATTTTATACATATTTCTATAAGCTGTTCAAGAGTTTTTGGCTGGCGTGATAGAATTTTCTCTACGTTCTCGCTGATAAAGTTTGTAAGGTTTAGTTCTTCTTCACATCTACAGCTTTTTCAATGAAAGCATACTTTACGACTTCGCCAAGCCCTGTTTTAAATTGTCTGTCATCAAGTGTTTTCAGAAAATTTGTATTAATCAGGACAACTTTCGGCTGGTAAAAACTTCCGACAAGATTTTTACCAAAATCAGTGTCTATGCCTGTTTTACCGCCTACAGAGCTGTCAACGCAAGCCAGAAGAGTTGTAGGAACCTGTATAAAATTTATTCCACGCATATATGTTGATGCTGCAAATCCTGCAATATCACCAACAACACCGCCTCCGACCGCTATTATGCTATCTCCGCGCGTAAGCTGCATTTTCAGAGCATGATTGAGAATTTTTGGTAGTTTTTAAAATTTTTTTTTTTCTCCATCTTTCATCACAAATTTTTCGGACTTATCAAAGCCCAAAACCTTGCCATAAAGTTTATTAACCTTTTCGGAGATGATTACCAGAAATTTTTGCCTGATGTATACGAGAGGATTTTTTTATGCAAACCTGAAATATCTTCATTATTAATAATAATCGGATAACTTTTTGAGGATGAATTAATATTAACAGATAAATCAGCCATTTATAACTCCAAGAATTTCATTAACTATATCATAAGGAGTTTTGCCATCTGTGTCAATTGTAACGTCAGCTTTTTCATAATTCCCGGAACGATTTTGTGATAATTTTTCAATCCTTTCCAGAGAAAAGTTTTTTGCAAGCAATGGGCGATGTGTTTCAAGTTTAATTCTGTTATAAATCTCCTGAGGCGATGCTTTCAGATAAATAACAAGACAATTATCCAATAAAAAGCCTGCGGTTCCATTCGTTTTCAAAAGCACTTCCGCCCGGGGCAATTATCTGATGTTTCAGTACTGCAAATTTTTTAATTTTTTCACGTTCAAGTTCGCGGAAACGAGGTTCGCCAAACTTTAAAAAGATTTCCGATATTTTTCTGCCTTTACCTTTTTCAATTTCATTATCAATATCCACAAGGCTGAAATCTGTTAAAACCTTATGCAATTCTTCAGCAACGGTTGTTTGCCGCTGCCCATCATTCCTATTAATGCTATGTTGTCTTTTTTTTCATAAATTTTTTCCGGATGTTAAGTTTTATCATACAATAAATATTTATTGTAGAATATTACCTATGAAATGGATTTTTATTTTATTTATAATTTTTGTTTTTTACATCACAGTTGTTGAACCTAATATTCTCACAGTAAAGCATATAAAGCTGGAAAATAAGTTGCTTAGGGTTTAACAATAGTTTTTGCAAGTGATTTTCATCTCAAACCTTATGAACTATACAGACTAAAGCGTATTGTAAAACAATTAACGCGCAAAATGCTGATATAATACTTCTTGGCGGAGATTACGTTAATGGTCATAAAAGAGGGAATACGTTAAACTTACATACAATTGCCGATGAACTTTCTAATTTGAAATCAAAATACGGAACAGCAGCTGTAATGGGAAACCATGACGGCTGGCAGGGTAAAAAGAAAATTATAGAAGCATTTGAAAGGGCAGGGATTACTGTTCTTGAGAATGAAAATAAAAACTTTGACCGTATTACAATTGCCGGTTTAGAGGACTTGCAAACAGCAAATCCGGATGTTGAAAAAGCACTCTCTGGCACCGTTCATCCGGTGATAATGCTTACACATACACCTGATATGATTGACGAAATTCCTTCAACCGTTGAGCTTACTCTGGCAGGTCACACGCATGGAGGACAGGTTGTTCCGGTAAACCGCTTGTTGTTCCATCTAAATACGGAGTAAAGTATGCTTATGGAATGTTTGATGCTGATGACAAAAGATGTTTGTTTCACGCGGATTGGGAACAAGTATTCTGCCTGTAAGGTTTAACTGTTTTCCTGAAATTGTTGTGATTGAATTTATTTAACACCGGCAGGTGTTTTTACTTCTTCAACAACAACTTCGGCTTTTTTAGGCTTCTTCATTAATAACATTAACGGATTACTAAAAAGCATATTACTCCGAAAATTCTGAATGAATCAATAAACGCCCATAGCGTAGATTGTTTTATCAAATCTCCGTAAAGCGAGTACTGTGCCATATACTGTGCAACACTTTGATGTGCATATGCAGATAATGCACCGGCTGTAGATTGCATTTTTGAAATAAATACAGGGTTAAGGTCGTTAAGCTTGCCAACCAGCAAATACTGGTGAATTTGGGCAAACCTCGTAAGCATTGTCGCAACTAAAGATGTTCCGATTGCACTTCCTATGTTCTTCAACAAGTTTTGTATCCCTGTGGCATTTGTCATCTGTTCATTCTTAAGTGTATCAACCGATAAGTTCATAATAGGAACCATAGATAAACCCATGCCCATGCCCATAAAAAAGTTTGGAATTGCAATATTCATGTTTGATATTTGTAGATTTAAAGCACCAAAAGCAAGACCGGCTCCGCCTATTAAAGATAAACCAGCAACAACCATAAGCCTGTTGTCTAATTTATTAGAAAGCGTAGCAGTTATCATCATTGCAGTCATACTTCCCAAACCGCGCGGCATCATTGTTGCTCCGCTAAGAAATGCTGTATAACCCATCATACTTTGCAGAAACTGAGGTAATATCGCAAGAGAAGCATACAGCACCGCCTGAATTACTACCTGTATAATCGTACCTGCCGTAAAGTTACGATCCTTAAACACTTTTTAAATCAACAAGTGATTCCTTATTTGTAAGCTGGGAATGAAAGAACAATACACACGCCACAACAGAAACACCAAATGTCCAGCGAATCCATGTCGCATTAAACCAGTCTGCATTGTTACCCTTATCAAGAACTGTTTGAAGGGTTACAAGCCATATTGTCAGGTAAAAAGAAGCCCTTTGCGTCAATTTTTCACATTTTTATGTTTCCTTGCATAAGGCGGATCTTCAAGCAGTTTATTACATAAAATCGCAGCAGCGCACCCAAAAGGTACATTAATATAAAAAATCCATGGCCAGGTCCAGTTATCAGTAATCCATCCCCCAAGAACCGGTCCTATTATCGGGGCTAAGATTACACCCATGCCAAATACAGACATTGCCAGACCGCGTTTTTCTTTTGGGAAACTTTCTACCATTATCGCCTGTGATATTGGTAAAATCCCTCCGCCTCCAAAACCTTGCAAAACTCTTGCAAATATCATAAATTCAATATTTTTTGCCATACCGCACAACATTGATGCTATGGTAAACAACAATATGCTGATTATGAAAAAGTTCTACGGCCGAAAACTTTGCTGAAAAAGTCAACAGCAGGAATTACAATCCCGGCGGCAATAAGATAACTTGTTAAAATCCACATTGATTCATCGCGTGTAGCTGAAAAAACTTCCTGCCATATGCGGCAAAGCTACGTTTCCGATTGTGCCGTCAAGCACGTATATAAATACTGCAAGCATTACAGGTATAATCATTAACCATGGGTTGACTGAGGGTGTCCATTCTTGATTTTGTTCGTTTGCCATTAATTTTCTGCTTTCTTCTCACTTTTTAATAAAAACATTATTGGTATTAATATAAAACAAGCGGTTGCAAATACTTTAAATGTTGTCATATAAGCGCATAGGGTAGATTGCTGGATAAGCTGGTTGTACAGCATTTTCCCCCGCCATATAAGTAGCGTTCATCATATCCCCTGCCTGATGAATAAATGTATTTGCATATGAGCTTAATCTGTCTGCATAAATAGAATTTAAATCAGTTAAAGATTTTACAAGTCCATGCTGATGTACCTGTGAAAATCTGGAAATCATTGTCGCAACAAGAGAAGTTCTATTGCACCTCCGATAGTTTTTAGCAGGTTTTGAAACCCTGAAGCATTTGTCATCTGGTCGTTTCTAAGTGTTATACAGGAAAGGGTTGTAATAGGCATCATAGTAAATACAAGCCCTACACCGAATACAAAATTTGGTATTACAATATTCATCATCTTATTTGAAGATTTAAATCACTTAGCATCCAGCCTCCTGTACCCAGACAGGCAAGACCTATTATGCCGTAATTTCTGTAACTAATTCTGCCGCCTATTCCGCCAAAGATTGCAAGTGCTGTGAATGCCCCTGAGCCCCCTTGGCATAATCGCAAGACCGCTGGTAAAAGCATCATATCCCATCATATTTTGAAGCATTTGCGGAAGGATTGCGAGCGATGCCAGAAGAACGGCATTTATTAATATCAGCATTCCTGTTCCGAAAAGAAAATTCATATCCTTTAAAACATCAAGTTTTACAAGTGGTTTTTTGCCTTTAACCTGTGAAATAAAGAATAAAATACATCCTATAGCTGCAACAGCACTCAGCCAGCAAATCCATGGTGCATTAAACCAGTCAGCGTCGTTTCCTTTATCAAACACAATCTGCAAAGGTATAAGCCATACACAAAGCCATAAAAATCCAAACTTATCAAGATGGGTGTTTGGCTGGCGTCTTGCATAAGGCGGGTCTTCCAGATATTTTTTTTGCAAGAGCTATGCACAGAAAACCTACAGGAACATTAATAAAGAAAATATACGGCCAGGACCAGTTTTCTGTGATATATCCGCCCATTACAGGACCTAAAATCGGTGCTACAACTACAACAAGTCCAAAACCGCCATTGCTTTGTTACGTTCTTCACCCTTGAAGCATTCCATACAAACCGCCTGTGCCATAGGCATAAGGCAGCCTCCGCCAAAACCCCTGCAACGCTCTTGCCAGAACTATCATTCCTATTGATTGCGCTGTGCCGCAAAGGAACGATGCTATTGTAAATATAAAAACCCCGAGCATAAAGAAATTTTTTCTTCCCATAAACTTACAAAAAAGTCAATCATAGGGATTACAATACTGCTTGCCATTAAATAGCTTGTTAAAACCCATATTGATTCCTGATTGCTTACGGAATACGTTCCGGCAATATGCGGAAGCGCTACGTTTGCAAACCGTTTCATCCAAAGCATACATAAATGTTGCTATCATTACCGGCATTATTATAAGCCAGGGATTTGTAACAGGTTTCCATTCTTCTTGTTGTATAAGTTGTTCTTTTTCCATAGGTTTTTTATTTTTAAAAAAGTGAGTTTTGGTTAATGTCCCTCTGCTCACTTTTTTTCAACTCTCTCTTTTCTTATTCTTTAACTTTAACTTTTGGCACAACTGACATTCCCGGTACAATGTTGTATTCATTAGGATCGATTTTTTCAGTGAATACGATTTTTACAGGAATTCTCTGTACGATTTTTTACGAAAGATCCGACTGCATTTTCAGGAGGGAACAAGCTTGATTTTGCTCCTGAACTTCTCTGGATGCTGTCAATTTTTCCTTTAAATACATGATTTTGATATGTATCAATTTTTATATCAACAGGCTGTTCAGGTTTCATATGTCTTAACTGGTTTTCCTTAAAGTTTGCGACAACCCATACATCGTTTGGAACTATTACAAACAGTGGAGAACCAGGCTGAACATACATACCAACTTCTACTCTTCTGTTAGAAACAGTACCGTCTTGAGGGGCAATTACCTTTGTGTATGAAAGGTTAAGTGCAGCTCTGTCACGTTCTGCTTTTACTGCTTTTTAAGTCTGCATCTGCAACTTTATTATCATTTGATGATAACAAAGCTTCTTCTGCCTGTGTTAAGTTAGCCTGTGCGGCATCGTACTTGGCTTGTGCAGCATCGAGTGTTTGTTTTGAAACTGCGCCGGATTCAAAAAGTTTTGTATATCTGTCTAAATCTTTTTTTGCAACATCAATATTTGTCTGCATAGCTTTAAAATTAGCTTTTGCGTTTTTCTGGTTTAAAAAGAGTTCTCTGGTAGTTAGCTTCTGCTTTATCAAGTGCAACCTTATAATCGGTGTCATCAATTTCTGCTACAACCATACCTGCTTTTATAGGCTGATTATCTTTAACATAAACTTTGTGATGTGCCCTGAAACTTTTGGTGAAACCTGAACGGTAGTTGTTTCTACATAAGCATCATCAGTAGACTGATATACTAAAGCATCGTGCACAAAATAGCCGATTGCTCCGAGTAAAAATTATACCTAAGATTATACCTATTGTTCTTTTTCTGCCTTTAGGCGGCTCTTTTTTTCTCTTCTTCTTTAATCTCTGTTGTTTTTTTTCGTCTTCCATTTTTAACCTCATTTAATAATATTATATATTCATGTTAACAAGTTCTTCTAAATTTTTTCTGAAAGCTCTTAATGTTTCCTGAAGTTTTTTCAATTTCTGTCTTCAGTAAATTTACAGGAAACATTCTGAAGGTGGGCTTTAATTTTATTATTTGTTTCGGCAAGTTTTTTTATTGCCTTCATCAGTAATAATCATTTTTTGATAAGTCTGTTATTTTTAATATCAACAGCTCTTGTTATAAACTTTTTTTTCTTCAAGCGCATTTAAAATTCTGCCTGTATTGGCTCTATCTTTGAGAATTCATTTAGCCAGATCTCTCTGGCAGATTCCAGGATGGCAGAAAATAGTATCGAGAGCCGCATGCTCTTCGGGGAGTCTGACCGATTTGTAATTTTTCAAAAACCTGCGCTCCCAAAAGTTTCATAATTCTTGCTGTCAATTCTATATCATAATAAATACTATCTGTATAATGTTTATGTTCTGTAGTCATTCCAGTTCCGTTTCAAATTTTAAATATTTGTTGTAAAAAAATATGTTGCATTTACAACAATATTATGCTAACATAGTATTGTTAAAAATGCAAGCATATTATTAGAAGGAATCCAAAGTTGAGAAAGATAGTAACATTAACACTTTTAGCAAGTTTAGCCGCAATGAATTTCATGCCTCTTGCAGCTGTTGCAAAAGATAAAACAAATACCTCTGCCCCTAAACAATTTAAGAGCATGGTAAAGAAAAAAAAAAAGTTTCTGATGAATACAAATACGCCTATGTAAATATGGATTGGTGGTCAGGTTTTAATGAGCCTATTTTAAGCGGTTATATCAATCAGGCTGTTAGAAATAATTACGATTTGAAAATGGCAACATTGAATGTTGAAGAATATTATCAGAATGTTAAACTTCAATTTGCTAATGAACTGCCAATGGCAGGCGTAGGCGCATCTCCTGCTTTGACTAAAATGCCGGGTAAAACTAATACAAATATGTTTTTTGTAGCTCCTGCATTTGTAAACTATGAATTAGATATATTTTTAAAGAACCATGACAAAACTAAATCTGTTAAGAAACTTTACGAAGGGTCAAAACTTGATGAGCGTGCAGCATATATAGCTATTGCATCATCAGTTGGAACAGTTTACCTGAATATAGTTAAGCTTGACAAAACAATTGAACTTCAGGAAGAAATTGTTGCAGCAAGACAAAATATATATGACTTAATGGTTCTGAGCAATCGGGAAGGTTTAACGTCTACTGCTGATACTGTTAAGGCTAATAAAGCTCTTGTAAAAGGTCAAACAGATTTGATAGAGTTGAAAAACAGAGAGAAACTCTTCTGCACCAGTTTTGCGTGTTGATTGGCGAAAGTCCTGAAAATGCCGCAGAAATTAAAAGAGCTTCACTTGACAGCTTAAAGTTTGATAGAGAAATTCCTGAAGCTATATCATCAGATATTATTGTACAAAGACCGGACTATTTAAAAGCAGAATTAATGGTAGAAAAAGCCGGTATTGATGTAAGAGTTGCCAAAAGGAATTTTTGCCGTCAATAAATCTTACAGGTTTGGCATTTTTCAATGCCGGTGACATTGGCAGCCTGTTTACAACAAAAAATATGCTTATGTCACTTGCCGGCGGAGCTTTTCTCCCGCTATTTACCGGCGGAGCCAGAATTGCCAGCCTGCGCTTGAAAAAAGCAACATACGAGAGAATATTACAGGATTACTACAAGACAAACCTTACAGCTATACAGGAAGTAAACGATGCGCTTGTAGTATCCAAAATGGATAAAACCAAAATGGAACAGACCTTGAAGCAGGCAAACCTTGAAAAAAGCTGATTTCAGCTATAACGAAGACAAGTTTAACCAGGGGACAATATCAAAACTTGACTTGCTTCAATTTAAAGAGAACCTCCTTGCAATCGACCAGCTGGTAGCACAGCAAAAGGTTGAATGTATGGTAAATTCTGTAGGTTTGTATAAAGCTACAGCAAGCAAAATATAACACTAAACTTAATAAATAATCATCACCTCTTTACTTATTAAGTAAAAGCTTGCCGGTAAGAAATTACCGGTTTTTTTTTTTATGTGTAAATTTCATTGTAAATTTTATCTTTCCAGAAAATCATATTTTCCATAAATCCTCTTTATGATATTTTACTAATAAGAATATTATTCTACTTATTAGTAGATTATTGTCAATATTTTTCTACTTAGTGACTTAATATCAAATAAAAAGTATAATATATTTATGAATATAAAGAATGAAGTAAAAGTCGCTATGTGCCAAAAAGGTATGACATTGACAAAGCTTGCAGAAGAGCTTGGTAAGAAACTTAATAAACATTACACGCTTGGTAATTTATCTAAAAAATTAACTTACGGATCGATACGTTATACTGAAATTGAATTAATGGCAGAGATATTAGGTTATGAGATAAACTTTACGGAAAAATAGCAAAAGTTTTGACCCATCCTTCGGACTTCAAACTCAAACTTGTCCGAAAAATTTCCGCGATAAGTAACGAGAGCTGAATTCCGGAGCGGCGTATCAGACAGCGCAGCTGCGAACGGCACGCGTGGGCGGGGTGTAAGCAGCGAAGGTCTGCTTTTGAATTAAAGAAAATAATCATAAAAAATACCGGTCTTTTAAGTGAACTGTTCATGGGTTAAGTTTTTCATTCCGGTATTTTCTAATATTGGATATAACTAAAAAATTGTAATTTGCCATATAAGTATTGCCTTACTCAGCCTCCCAGCGTTTCGCATCAAACTTTAAATCTTTTACGTTAAGTTTTAACGATTCCAGATATGGCTTTAATTTCACTAAAATCTGGGTTTTCTTCAGCATTAATTCCTGCGCTACTATTGAATTTTCACAGGCAATTACCATTACTCCTCCGCCAATCATTGAATATGGTCTTGACTTTGAGGCAAACTTTGCTCCGGCAGCTTTCCCCACAAAACTTATACAGGTTGCTCCGCGTCATAGCTTTTTTAAATGTTTTGTCCTCAAGCAGTTCCGCTATTATTGCATCTGTTCCGACAAAGTCTGTGTATAGCACCTTCTTCAATTTTGCATCCCCAAATTTTTTGTGATAATATAATAAAATGGATTGTACTCAATTACATAATATCATAAAAGCCTCTAAAAATATATTGATTATTTCTCACTTAAACCCTGACGGTGATACACTCGGTTCTATGTGCGGGCTTTATTCAGGAATTAAAGATAATTTTAAAAAGAAAGCAGATATGCTCCTGTTATCTAAACTCCCGGCTGTTTATGAATTTCTGCCGTTTGTAAAAGAGGCTAAACATATTTCTGAGTTTGACAAATCCAGAGAATACGATTTGGTTATTAATGTAGATGTCGCCTCTTATGACAGAATGTGTGATGCTGCTGTCTTTTTTGAGAAGGCTTCCCACACAGCAAATCTTGACCACCACAAGACAAATGACAGTTATGCACATATAAACTTTGTTGAACCTCAGGCAAGTTCCACCGGTGAAGTTTTATACGGGCTTATGAAAGATATGGGCTGGAAAATCAGTCTGGAAACAGCAGTCTGCCTCTATACTACAATCTTAACAGACACAGGCTCTTTCAGGTTTGATAATACAACTCCGCGCGCCCTGAATTTCGCATCCGAGCTTGTAAATATAGGGGTAAAGCCATCACAGATTTACAAATACTGCTACGAAAGCAATTCAAAAGAGCTTGTATTATTTCAGGCGCACTGCATTGGTAAAGCTGTTTTTGAGGATGATAACAAAATTGCTTATACTATTGTTTATAAAAAAGATATGGAGAAATTCTGTGCCGGTGAGGATTGCACAGAAGGGCTCACTGAAAAGCTCAGGGCAATTATTACAACAGAGGTTGCTTTTGTAGTCAAAGAGCTAAACTCTAATATGTCTAAAATTTCTATGAGAAGCAAGACTACCGATGTGGCAGAGATTTGTTCTGTATTTGGCGGCGGCGGACATAAACTTGCTGCAGGATGTGTGATAAAAGCAAACCCGCAGGATGCTGTCAGAAAATTATTGGAAGAAATTAGAAAACAAAAATCATGAAGAAAGTCGGAATAAATTTTGATGGATTTTATAGAGCACTAAAGCGCCTTATTATTTCCGTAATCCAGAATGATTTCTACGGAATGGCTGCCGAAATGGGCTTTATGATGGTAATCGGGATATTTCCGTTTATGCTTTTTCTAACAGCGGTTTTTGGCTGGATGGGGAATAAATCTCTGATGGATCCTATCCTTGCATTCCTATCAACATTTATGCCGGAACAGGCAATGGAGCTTATAATAACTGTTCTTTCTGAGGCGATGATATTTTCCCATGGAAGACTTATGGCGATTATTGGTTTCTGTGTAACGCTTGTTCTTTCTACTAATGCTATGGCGGTTGTGCTAAAAGGGTTGAACAGGGCTTATAAGGTTGAAGAAACAAGAAATTTTGTCTATACAAGTCAGAGCTGATTTAAATGGTCCAAAAACCTCCTAATGTAATTGGTAAAGATATATTTGTTTTTCAAATAAATTTAAAAACTAATTCTGTAAAACCAACCTGCAATTCAGTTGGTGAAGAAAAAGTTAATGAAGACTGTAAAGCCGGTGGAAAAGGCGAATGCTGTCTGCAAAAAGATTATTAATGATAATTGGACGATTAAAGATGATTATCCTTGAAATAAAAAAGCCGCAAGTTGCGGCTCTTTTTTATTCTATTCGGCGCAGCGGCTTTTTCCATCTGCGTTTAGATGCCTTATTACTGTCTGAGCAAACTGTTCTGCTGACTGGTAATTTTGACCGGTAATTAGATTATCATCTTCGATAATATTTATCTCGCCTTCATCTTTTTTGCATAAAAAATGCTCCCTGTTCTTTCAAGGCATCTTCAAGGAAGAAGGGCACAATTTTATCCATTTTCGCACACTGCTTCTTCTTCATTTGTAAAACAAGTCAGCTTTCTGCCGTTTACAAAAGCTGTACCGTCTTTTTGGCAGGTAATAATCCTGCAGGTCCATGACAGATTGCAGCAATTATTTTGCTGTTTTCACTGAAATAATTAATTATTTCTCCCATAAGCTCGCTATGTGCAAGATCAACCATTGGTCCATGTCCGCCCGGTAAAACTAATGCATCATACAATGTATAATCTATACTTTCAAGAGGAATTGTATCTTCAAGAGCCTGTTTGGCAGCTTTCCATTTGAGATCTTCAATTAAATTTTCGCTTTTTTTGTCTATAGGTGCCTTTCCGCCTTTAAGACTGGCTGTTGTCACAAAATATCCTTCTTTTTAGAAAGTCAAGATACGGAACGGCAAATTCTTCAAACCACACACCGGTTTTATGTTCTTCTTTGCCTATTTTATCAGCACTGGTAACTACCATTAACACTCTTACTGGTCGTTCAATTTCGCATGCTTCAATGATTTCCTCGTTAATTTCAATATTTTCTTCTGACATTTCCCTCCTTTTTTGTTTCTTGATTAAAACCTAAAAAGGAAAGTTTTACATTGCCGAACCGGCTAATACATTTTATTTAAATAAATAAAGAATAAGGCAAAAAAAGCCTTTTAGAAAGGCTTAATGGAATTAAGAATAGCTGGAAGTATGAAAAAGATTTTCTTTTAATTATATTCAATCACATCATATTTCCTGTGCAATCACCCAACCGGGCATAATTATTCATAATATTTTCTTGTCATAATTATATTGCCATTTTCGTCAAATGCGTTTGCTCCTACCCAGTGTGCTAGCAGATTTCCGTCAGGTGTATATATAAAAGTTTCTCCTTTTTGAAACCCTGAGGCTCATATTGACTAAACGTCCGTCAGGTGTATATTTATATGTTTTGTAAGGATATTCCGAACGATTCTTTTTCTCTGCATAAATTAAGTTCCCGTATGATGAGTAGTACCAAACATACAAAGGATTGTCATTATACATTACTGCGTAAGTTTTATCCGAGAAAAATGCCAGAACTCTGTCTTTTAATTCTGCTTTACCCTGATATAAGTATTTTGTATTTTCGCTGTAATATTTGTCGATAAAATGTATTTGTACAAGATTGCTGTCAATTTTTCTGTCCGGAGTTTCCATTAAAGTCCGGCGTGCAGTGTTTATGTCAAATTTTACTCCGCCTTCTAAAGTTACAGCGCCGGCAGGAAATGACAAAAAAGAATTAATGATATTAAAATAAATTTTTTCATATTTTTATATTTAAAGAGTTTTTGTATAAATTGTCAATATTCTTAAAAACTTATCTTGTCGCCGGAGCAGACCTCTTTTTATCTCCAGTTCTTGTGCCATAACTATCTTTGAATTCAAGTCACAGCAATGGCATGGATAAAGAAATTCAACTTTTTCTTTTTTCAAATAACTGGTAATTTCTTTAATCTTTGATTTTTTCCATGTCTAATAAGTGCAGACCTCCAACAATTGCGAAGATTTTATTACTGCCTGTTACTTTTTTTTGCATACTCTATAATGTTTATTATCCCGGAATGGGAGCAGCCTGTTATTATAGCCAGACCTTTGGCTGATTTGTATACAAGAGCAGAATCATCTATATCTTCACTTGAATTATTTTCTATCTGACCCAAAAACATAAATTTTTTAGTTAAAAATATGGATCTTTTTGTAAGATTAAGGATGAATTGTTGTTCAAGAGTAGTTTTAGTAACAGGGCATCCGTAAGAGATATTATTGCTGTCAGTTTTACTGTCAAAAATATTCGGGTGTGCTGTAAGCTTAATATTTTTATTTTTTAAATTCAGAAATTTTAATCCTCCGGTGTGATCATCATGTCCATGAGAGATTACAATATCAGTAATATATTCAAGGTTTACACTTAATTTCAAGGCATTTTTAATAAACACATCACTGTAGCCGCAATCAAATAGAATTTTTTTTTACCTTCAGTTTCAATAAAAATACTCAAAGCAGGTTCTGCCAGTAAATAGCGGTCTATACGTGAATTGTTCTCAACAAGAAAAGTAATTTCCATAAAACTAATTATACATAAAAACTGCCATTTTTAAGTTTTTTTTCTACATTTTTACGTTTAAGTGTTTTAGCGGTTTTGCCAATATATTTTTCTACATTTTGTTTTAAATCCATAAAACTATTATTCTTTTTTTTCATACAGCTGACAAATCTATCCTGATGTTTTCCTGTAAGAATATAAAGAGTTCTTTTGTATTTTGATTTATCGCCGTAAAACACGAAGCTTTCAGGCAAAGTTTCTCTGATAGACTTTGCAACAGGGTTAAGCTTATGTGCGCTTCCTTTAATTTTTACAAAACCGGTAAATTGTATATTTGAATTTATTTCAGACATAATTTTACATTCCTGCTTGGTATTCTTTATCTGATAAAACAATACAACAAAAAAAATTTTGCTAACGGGATTTAAATAAGGTTGCAAAATAATCAGGGTTAAAGCTACAAAATAATATCAGCAAATTCAGTGGTAAAATGAATACAGCGTCAGGTTTTCACCATCTTTGATTTGCGCCTGATCTCAACGTGATTTATCTCAATATCTGCTGGCAAATGTAAAGAAAGACATTAGATGATCATTTGTAACAGCAAAATGAGTATTTGAACAATTTCATAATATATATTATAATCAAATTATGAAAACGCAAAAGTTGTCTAAATTTGGAATTGTAGGTGCCTCTTTAAATATTTAGTTAGTAATATTTAAGGAGGTTAAAATGAAATTTGAAATAAAAAGACAAAAACTGGAAACGATATAATTTATTCTGGCATTATATCAATAATTTGCGTAACGTTATAAGTATGACCTGCGACATTGATATAACAGGTTTTCTAAATTTTGTTAAAAATAACGGGTACAGATTTTATCCTTGTTTTATGTGGGCTGTAAGCAGAATAATAAATTCACATGATGAATTCAAACTTGGCTGGAATAATGAGAAACAAGTAATGGTATATGATGTTATTCATCCATATTTTGCCCATTTTTATAAGGAAGATGAACAGTGTGCTTTGCTGGTTGCGGAATACAATGATGATTTAGAGATATTCCATAGAAATTTTGTAAGCGTACTTGAAAAATACAAAGATTACAGGGCATTTGAATTTAAAGATGTACCTGAAAATACATTTAATGTTTCTTGTCTGCCATGGATACAATACAAAAGTTTTGATATACACGTATTTGATGAAGGCAAATACCTGGCACCTGTAGTAACCTGGGGCAAATATATCCAAAATAACAAAAGAACTGTAATTCCGTTGTCGTTTAATATTCATCATGCTTGCTGCAGACGGTTATCACCTTTCAAGATTCTTTTGTAGAATTGCAGAAATATATGGATTCTTTTAAGAATTAATTAAAAAAAGAGGATTAGGAAAAATCCTATCCTCTTTTTATTAGCAAGGGAGAGATTCGAACTCTCGACCTCACGGGTATGAGCCGTGCGCTCTCACCAACTGAGCTACCTTGCCATTTTATAATTCCTTTATTCAATTTTCATCGGCTCAGTTGCTTCGAGCGGTGCTCTCACAAATATTTAATTTTGTTCGCTTCGCTCACTGGAGCTACCTTGCCATTTTATAATTCTTTTATTCAATTTCATCGGCTCAGCTGCTTCGAGAGATGCTCTCACAAATATTTAATTTTGTCCGCTTCGCTCATTGGAGCTGCTGTGCCATAGATTAATATTCAATTGACGAATTTTATTTTCTCACAAAAGATTTTTAAATTTCAAGCCCTTTTATTTACAAGATTTTTTTCCCATCCCAGTTTAAATCGTTACAATGCAAATAATCCATATTTTCATTATAGATTACCCAGGCTGTACAGCCGTATCCGTTAAGATGCACTTGGTTTCTCTTATTACAGTAATCTTCAAATGTAAATCCGATTGTCTGCTGACCTGTTCCCATTGGTACAAATCCATACTTTGTGTAATAAAAAGAAATACGTCTTTTTTATTCGGTGCCTTTTACCATTCACATCAACAAAAATTTCACCACATATATGCTGCAGCTGTTTTGAAGTTCCGACGCTGCTGCTGCAAGTACCGCTTGCAAACAGTTGATCCTACTATATATACGTTCCGTCAGCCAAAAATTATATAGGGTGTGAATTTACTAAACTTAGTTCCATCAAAGAATATCTTTCATAAGATTTGCATTCATTTGTACCTGCTTTACATTTTGATATTATTTTTAAGGTATGGGGACATAATATCCCAAAAAATTTATTTACAACTTCATTATTGTTCATCTGTTCCTCTTCTGTCGGATCAGTCACCATACCGGCTGTTGTCAGACCCAGGTTTCAATTTCACCGTTTTCATTTTTTGCAAGCATAAATGCCTGATTCATTGTACTGTTAAACTTTTTTAATTTTGCTATTATTTCTTTTTCTGAATTTTTTGAATTAAAGCTGGCAGTG
>VOFD01002658.1_pt1 | contig 18027 bp, 23 predicted proteins | sample 5384101 | NCBI WGS metagenome assembly VOFD01 (sample SAMN12384723, study PRJNA508395) | human gut metagenome | isolation source: healthy gut C | host: Homo sapiens
ATCATGTTCGCCAATTTCATTCTTTTGATTAAAAATACCGTAGATCCCTATTTTGGAAATCTACGGTGTTTTGATTTTTTATAAAATCCGGAATCAGTACTCTTCCTCGGTATCTTCTTCCCCTTCATGAATATCGGATTTTGGTTTTGATAATCCTTCAATCTTAATCCCATGTTTTTCTGCATAATCCCAAAGGGCTGCATGAATGGCTTCTTCTGCAAGAAGGGAACAATGAACTTTTACCGGAGGAAGTCCATCCAATGCCTCCATAACGGCTTTGTTGGTTACTTCCATTGCTTCCTGAATGGTTTTTCCTTTTACCAATTCGGTTGCCATACTACTTGTTGCCACAGCAGCACCACAGCCAAAAGTTTTAAACTTGCAGTCCTGAATTACACCATTATCGTCAATATCTAAATACATACGCATGATATCACCGCATTTTGCATTTCCAACGGTACCAACACCACTTGCGTTTTCAATCTCTCCTACATTTCTTGGATTACTGAAATGATCCATTACTTTTTCGCTATACATTACGATACATCCTTTCCTTATTTTGCTGCATTTTTTCTTTACAAAATCTTCGTACAATGGAGACATACTTCTCAATTTTGCAACGATGCCTTGCAATTTATCGATTACATAGTCGGCATCTTCAATGGTGGTTTCTTCGCTTAATGTCATACGCAGAGAACCATGTGCAATTTCGTGAGGAAGACCAATTGCCAATAATACGTGAGAAGGATCCAAAGATCCGGAAGTACAAGCAGATCCGCTGGATGCGCAAATTCCTTCCATGTCTAACATGATCAACAGAGACTCGCCCTCGACAAACTGAAAACTAAAGTTTACATTATTTGGAAGACGCTTTGTGCGGTCACCATTTAATCGGCAATACGGAATGGTCTTTTTGATTTTTTCAATCATATAATCGCGGACTTCTGTTTCATGCTTGATTCGTTCATCCATAGTCTCTACGGCGATGGAAACGGCTTTTCCAAGTCCTACGATACCCGGTACATTTTCGGTACCGGCACGACGTTTTCTTTCCTGTGCGCCACCGTGAATAAAAAAAAGAACGAAGCTTCAAACCCTTGCGAATATACAAGAAACCGATTCCTTTTTGGTCCGTGGAGTTTATGTCCGCTGGCACTCAGCATATCAATATGAAGTTCATCGACATTGATCGGAATCTGACCAAATGCCTGAACCGCATCTGTATGGAATAAAATGTCGTGTTCTTTGGCAATTTCACCGATTTCTTTGATTGGCTGAATAGTTCCCATCTCATTGTTGGCAAACATAACGGAAATTAAAATTGTGTCAGGGCGAATTGCTTTTTTCAATTCATCTAATTTCAAAATACCATTTTCATCGACATCAATATAAGTAATCTCAAAACCACGGATTCCAAATAATCACAGGTGTGCAAAATAGCATGATGTTCGATTTTTGATGTAATAATATGCTTTCCTTTATTTTCATAAGCTTCTGCAGTGGCAATCAATGCCCAGTTGTCAGATTCACTTCCGCCTGCGGTAAAGTAAATGTCACGTACATCGGCATGAAGCGCATCGGCGATGGTCTGTCTGCTGTCATTTACCGCTTTTTTGTTTTTGGCGGCAAAATCATATACACTGGATGGGTTTCCAAAGCTCTCTGTAAAAAATGGATACATAGCATCAACGACTTCTTTTTTTGTTGATGTTGTTGCTGCATTATCTAAATACACAAATTTACTCATTGTGATCTCCTTTCTCTATTGACAGCCGCAGATTTTATCTGAATTTGATTCCTCGAGTAAATCAGAAATCGTAAGACTATCTACAGCATTGTTGATACTCTCGCTAATGCGCTGCCATACCAGTTTGGAAACGCATTGTTTGGATTCTTTGCAGGGGCTTCCGTTTTCAATGACTTCTGAGCAGTTTACCGGTGCAAGATCCCCTTCTAATGCTCTTAGTACATCTCCAACAGAAATTTCATTTTTGGGCTTGGCAAGCGAATAACCACCCTTTGCCCCGCGAACGCTGGTTACGATGTCCGCCCGGCGTAATTTGGCAATTAACTGCTCCAGATAACTGACGGATATATCTTCACGAACGGCAATATCGCTTAAGGAAACCGGCTCGGAATCCCCATGTATCGCAATATCAATGACTGCGCGTAAACCATAACGTCCTTTCGTTGAAATTTTCATTGCAATCCTCCTTTGAACAGTGGAATTACAGTTGTTCTTCCTAGATAAAAAGGATTGGAAAAGTCCGACTGTTTTAATTCCTATCATTTTTATCGGGATTAAAAATATTATAAACTTTGCTATTTTTTTTGTCAATAACATTTCTCAAAAAAATATAAAATTTATTAAAAAAATATCCCACATATAGAGAGCTATACATGGGATATTATGGTTCTGCTATCCTTATAATATGCAGAGAATATCATAATTGTGTAAAATTCTCTTTATTGATAATATAACTGGTAGTATTCACGCTGGAATGTACCATTGTCGTAAATATTCTTTTCTGCATATACTTTTTCTTCGTGATGTGTGTGAACATCTTCAAGATGCTCCGTTTCTTTTTCTTTCCTTCGCAAGCATTTCCGGTGTCACTGACTGGATTTTGGAAATACCCTCCAAGCCGGCTGCAGCAGTTTGAGAAGAGGCTTCCCGGTATCTGCCGGCTTTTCCGGTTCCTCTTTTGGTTTCGGAACTTCCGGCATATTGGTAGAACGGATTGGCATGCTGGAAGAATACTTAAACTTCTCAGGTTCCGGTTCTTTAACCGGTTCCTCTTTGGCTTTGAATTTCCGGCATATTGGTAGAACGGATTGGCATGCTGGAAGAATACTTAAATTTCTCTTTTTTCTTCTGGTTCGCTGCCCTGTTTTTCGCCCATTTCATCCAAAGAAAGTGAGAATCCCTCGTCTTTCTTCTTCGCATTCTTTTTCCGGTTTTTCTTCTTTTTCTTTTTCCTGTTTTTCAGGTCTTTTTTCCAAACTGGAAACCGTCGGAACTTCGTTATAATCTTCGATTATCAAAGAAGAAACGTCATCAAAGTCATTCATTTCTTCGGCAAAAGAACTACCCTGATCCGGATTAACAGGTTCAAAGTGAAGTGTAAATGGAACTTCTTCCTGTGTCGGTTCCTGTGCTTCTGGCTCTGTATCAGAAGAAACTGCTGTATGTTCAGGTTCAACAACTTCTTCCTCTGGTTCTGGCGGACTTGCAATGTTTTCTACATCTGTCTCATCAATAGTAGGAGCAGCTATTATTCCCTGAGATTCCGTCATTACTTCGTCTAATTGATGGGATAATGTATCGTCCATCGGAGGAATCAGACTTTCAATCGCATTTTCGGTATCCAAATCTGCTTCAAAAATCTAAAGCAGGCTCCGGTTCGGCTTCAAATTGATAATCTGCTACCTCCGGCTGCAATTGAGGCTCTTGTTCAAAATGCAGCTGTGCTTCCGGTTCCGATTGAGGTTCTTCTGCTTCAAAGGAAACTTCCGGTGTTTCTTCTTCAAATTCAGATGAGGTTTCCGCAAATGGATCCTCATCTTCTTTGTAATCTAAATTAAAGTCTGGATCTTCTTCCTCTTCTTCTGTAAAATCTAAATTCGTATCCGGGTCAAATTCAAAATCGGACTCGAAATCTAAATTTGCTTCTTCCGGTTCTTCTTCTACTACAAAATCTAAATTAGATAGAGTTTCATCTTCATCCTCGCCAAAATCAAGATTTGCATCTGGAGATTCATCGTCGTTTTCGCTGAAGTCAAGCGTGGCTTTTTCCAGTTTTGACGGATCCGGCTGTTCCTGCTCTGCTGCAGTTTCTGCAGTGGAAGTACCCTCTGCCTCTTCCATCGAATTATTCTCTGAAGTTTCTTCATTTTCTGCAGCAAGGCTGTTTTCTTCTTCATGATGTGTTAATGTATTCATGGCGGCCGCAACTAAGTTAGACATATCGAAACTGGAAGTTGAGCCTGCTTCTGCTGCATCCAGATCAAGCGCATCCGAAGCAGGTTTATTAATCTCCTCTGCATCTTTTATACTTCCCTGGAATGCACTTAAATCAATGTTTTCCTCAGAATACTGTGGTTCATCATCCAAATCATAGCCCATGTCAAACATGTCATTGGTAATTTCCATGACTGGCTCTGCCTGGTTTTCCTTCGGCTCTTCAATCACTGGTTCAAGGTCAGAAAGATTAACGCTTTCCTGTGGTTCCTCCGGCATAAGTGCGTCAAGATTCTCCATCGGAATGGAATCCTGAACCGGAGTTTCCACGGAAACCGGCTCTTCAATCACAGGTTCCTGGTCAGAAAGATTAGCACTTTCCTGTGGTTCCTCCGGCATAAGTGCGTCAAGATTCTCCATCGGAATGGAATCCTGAACCGGAGTTTCCACGGAAACCGGCTCTTCAATCACAGGTTCCTGGTCAGAAAGATTAACGCTTTCCTGTGGTTCCTCCGGCATAAGTGCGTCAAGATTCTCCACAGGAATGGAATCCTGAACCGGAGTTTCCACGGAAACCGGCTCTTCAATCACAGGTTCCTGGTCAGAAAGATTAGCACTTTCCTGTGGTTCCGCTGGCATAAGTACGTCAAGATTCTCCAAAGGAACAGCAGTTTCGAGTTCATTGTCTACTTCTGTCTGCTCGATAACGTCTGCAATATCTTCTTGTGCTGCCGACTGCATTCTTTGTAAATTTTCAGACACATCTAATTGTTTAAGCAAGGCCAAAACATCGTCCGTATTTTCTGATGTGGAATGATCCATTTCATCAATAATTTCAATATCTTCCGGTCTTGCTGAGTTTTGTTCGTTTTTAAGCAAATCCGCAGCCGTCGATAATATTTGTTCTTCATTTTCTTCTGAAACAATAGAATTAGCCATATCGGATAACTGGCTGTCAACATCCACCGGTTCAGGAACAACTTCCGCAATAGGTTCCGGCGCAGGTTGAGGTTCTGGTTCAGGAACAGCTTCTACAATAGGTTCCGGTGCAGGTTGAGGTTCCGTTTCAGGAACAACTTCCACAATAGGTTCCGGCGCAGGTTGAGGTTCCGGTTCAGGAACAACTTCTACAACAGGCTCCGGTGTTGGCTGAGGTTCCGGTTCAGGAGTAACTTCCGCAACAGGTTCCGGCGCAGGTTGAGGTTCCGGTTCAGGAACAACTTCTACAACAGGCTCCGGTGTTGGCTGAGGTTCCGGTTCAGGAGTAACTTCCGCAACAGGTTCAGGCACAGGCTCCGGTTCCGGTTGTCCGATATTTAAGATGCTGTCTGCCTTCTCCGCATCATCTGAGATATCAAGTGTTGTAATGCTTTCCATGTCTTGCGTTGATAAAGTATCCCCACCAAAATCCAATACATTTTCTGTGGCAAAATTATTTTGTGAAGGAAGTGGCTCGGAAAAGAATTATCATCCGATGTGGAATCATCATTTCCAATTACAAATTCTGTATTCAAGCCACCACTAAGTCCGGAACTAAGACCGGAAACTGCGGGTTGAGCAGGCTGCGGTGATGGTTCGGAAAATGTACTTTCAGATGAAATGGTACTTTCAGGCTTTTTCTCCTCTTTTTATTGTATCCTGAGACTCGGTGAAATCCAGAGAAAGCGTCCATTCTGGCAGTTCTTCTGTCGGAGTCCCAAGGAAATTTTATTTCGTTTTGACATTTGCTATCGTCCCCTTTATATGAATTGGTTTCGTACACATACAGTTATAACTATAATACAACAAAATGGTGTAAAATACAACATCTAAAAATTTTTCATATAAAATATTTTACAATCATATACATTTTATACAGAAAATCATGTAAGTAAATGCTGGGAAATGAGTAAGGAGCAGAATATGAAAAATAAAATGCTAAAAGGTACGATTATTCTGACCGTTGCCGGAGTGATAACCAGAGTGATCGGATTTTTATATCGTATATTTCTGGCCAATCTTCTTGGAGATACCAAATTGGGAATATATCAGATGATATTTCCAATTTATGGGATATGCTTTACTTTATATGCCTCCGGTCTGCAGACTGCTGTTTCTCAATTGGTTGCAGATCCCCATTTAAAAAATTCAAAACGTGTATTAAAGTGTGGAATTTTCTGTTCGCTTTGTTGTTCGATTACATTATTCGTTCTCTTATTTACTTTTTTCCGATTGGATAAGTATTCATTTGCTGTTTGCAAAAGAAACGGCACCATTGTTAAGATACTCTCGGTTATATTTCCTTTTTGTGGAATTACAAGTATTATCAATGGGTATTTTTATGGAAAACGTCATGCGAAAGTACCGTCCATCACACAAATTATTGAACAGTTTTGCAGAGTAGGCTTTGTTGTTGCCGTTTTTTTCTGTTTTCAAAAATCAATATCGTGCGAAATTGCTGTATTGGGATTAATTGTAGGGGAAATGGCATCTAATATATACAATATGTGGAATATTCGAAAAAGAATTTTCTGGGAAAAAGAAAATTCTAAATCAAGGTATGGAGAATTGATAAAAACTGCTGGGGCAGGCAATCCCATTAAGCGCTACGCGCCTTACCATCTCGGTTTTGTCAGCGGCAGAAGCGGTTCTAATTCCTATTATGCTGCAATTTTCCGGATTGAATCGAATCGATTCTTTTGCCCTATATGGAATAACCACGGGGATTGTGCTTCCATTTATTTTATTTCCGGGAACAATCACAAATTCGCTGTCGGTATTGCTTCTTCCGGAAGTATCCAAAGCATATTATGAAAAGGATAACTCTAAAATAATGCGGACAACGCAAATAACCATAAAGTACTCTCTTCTGCTTGGCTGTATCGCCATGGCAGTCTTCGTATGTTTTGGACCTCAGATAGGAACTATGTTCTTTCATAATCCGCGTTCCGGGAAATTGCTTTCTCTTCTTTCTATGATCTGCCCTTTTGTTTATGTTTCTACGACACTGGCAAGCATCATAAACGGATTGTCAAAAAGTTCGATAACTTTTCGAAATACGGTTATTGGTTTGGTTCTGAGAATTGCTTTTTTGATTATGGCAACCCCATATTTTGGCATATATGGGTATTTACTTGGGATGCTGGTCAGTCAGATTCTCATAAGTATTTTAGATGGATATTATCTTGTGAAAAGAAAATATACAAAGATTGATTTGATAAAATGGCTGGTTTGCCCGGCAATATTATTTATAAGTTCATGTTACATCGGAAAAAACTGTTCTCCATTAATGAAATATTACAGTATGTTCCTTCGACAGTATGCCTCGTCTTAATAATGGGAACGTTTCTCGTCATTCCCATTATTATTCTTTATAAAGGCAAAATGATACAAAAACAAGATTTTTATTGAATCATTTCAAGTAATTGGTCTTCTGTGATAATAGGAACTCCTAGTTCTTTGGCTTTCTTGTTTTTTGAAGAACTTGAAGTAATATCATTATTAACCAGAAAAGCAGTATTTTTTTACTTACGGAAGAACTTACTTTTCCGCCGAGAGATTCAATTTTTTCTTTACATTCGTTACGATTTGTAAAGTGAGTAAGACTTCCTGTAATAACAAATGTTTTCCCTTCGAAGGAAGCATTGGATTCGATTTTTTCCGGCAAAGCAATGGTAAGAATATTGCTTAATTGCTGTAAGAGATCCTGATTTTCCGGATCGGCAAAATATTCTACAAAGGACTCAGCCAATTTTTCTCCAATGCCATCTACAGAAAGTAACTCTTCTACAGATAAATTTTTGTACTCGGTAAGAGAAAGAGGATATTTCCGACAGATTAATTTTGCCATGCTTAAGCCAATCCCCTTAATTCCAAGACTGTAGATAACGCGTTCTAAAGTAACTTGTTTAGAGTCTTCTATTGCTTGAATCAAATTCGCGTACGATTTTTCTCCAAAGCCATCTAAATTTTGAATTTCTTCTTTGTATTGTGACAACGAAAAAATATCGGTAACTTTTTGCAGCCAGCCGTGATCAATAAATTTTCCAAAGTAGCTTCCTGAAAATCCATCAATATTTAAGGCATCCCGGCTTACAAAATGGGTAAATGCTTTGATTTTTTTTGCATAGCATTTCGGGTTTGGACAAAACAAAAATTCAGAACCATTTTCATTGATAAGTTCTGTTTCCTGATGACACACCGGGCAAACGGGCGGAATTGACAATGCATTGCTCTTTGTCAGGTTTTCCTGAATCTGCGGAATGATCATATTTGCTTTATACACTGTGATTTTGTCGCCGATTCCTAATTGCAGTTCTTTTAAAATGCTTACATTATGGACACTGGCGCGGCTTACAGTGGTTCCCTCTAATTCAACCGGCTCAAAAATCGCAACCGGATTAATAAGCCCTGTACGAGATGCACTCCATTCAATGTCTGTTAACGTTGTTTCTGCCAATTCATCCTGCCATTTAAAAGCAATGGAGTCTCTCGGAAACTTAGCCGTTCTTCCCAATGACCGGCTATAAGAAATATCATTATAAGTAAGAACAAGTCCATCGCTTGGCAAATCAAACCCATTTGTAATCGTTTCAGAAAAATCGTCAATAGCGGAAAGAATATTTTTTCCGGTTACTTTTTTATAAGGCACGATGTCAAATCCCTGCTTGTCAAGCCAAATCAACTCTTCTTCTTTATAATCAAAATTGATTTCCGAATCGGACTGAATTAAGTTATAAACATAGTAATGAACATTTCTTTTTGCGGTAATTTCATTATTTAACTGACGAACTGTGCCGCTGCACAAATTTCGCGGATTTTTGTATTTCTCCTGAATGTCAGAAAAGGATTCATTTAATACTTTAAAATCGGAATATCGGATCAATGCCTCTCCACGAATAACTAAAGTTCCGGTGTACGGAATTTTAGCAGGAATATTTTTGAATGTTTTGGCATTGTTAGTAATCACTTCACCAATTTCGCCATTTCCGCGAGTTAACGCTTTTACTAAGAAACCATTCTGATAAGTTAAGATGACACTTAAACCATCTAACTTTAAGGATAACAACCCTTCACGTGAAGCAAGCCACTGTACCAGTTCTTCCCGTTCTTTTTGTCTTTCCAAGCGAAAGCATCGGGGCGATGTGCGCTTCTTTTTGGCAGTTCACTAAGGGTTTCATATCCAACTTGAACCGTAGGACTTCCGGAGAGAACGACTCCCGTTTTCTCTTCCAAAGCGACCAATTCATCATATAAAGCATCATATTCAAAATTAGTCATAATTTCATCTTCACCCTGATAATAAACTTTAGCTGCAGCATTTAACCGGGCAACTAAATCCGCATACGTTCCATCTCATTCATTGTAGAATTTTTGTCCTTTCAATGCGTTTTTAATTCTTCCAATTCATTTCCTGTGATCTCTCGCCAGGTTCCCTCTTTTAGTTCTCCTAAACGAATATTCATTACACGAACTCTTTTAGTGTGATAACTTTGTAGCCAAAATATTCACACATACGGCGGATTTGTCGGTTTAAACCCTGAGTTAGTATAATCCGGAAGGTGTGGGAATCAATTTGAATGATCTGACATGGTCTCGTCATGGTGTCCAAAATAGGAACTCCCTGTTCCATGGCGCGTACAATTTCCGGACGTAATGGTTTTTGAACTGTGACAAGATATTCTTTTTCGTGATTGTTTTTTCCGCGAAGGATACGATCTGTCAATTCTCCATCATTGGTTAGTAAAATCAATCCGGTGGAATCCTTGTCAAGTCTTCCTACCGGATAGATACGTGTTGGAAAATGTAAATATTCAACAATATTATTTTTTTTCTTTGACACTGCTGGTACATACAATCCCTTTTGGTTTGTTAAAAGCAATCACAATTTCTCTTGGTTTTTCACCAACAGGGATTCCATTTACCGTAATATACTGTTCCTTGGTAATACGTTCTCCAACAAAAGCAGTGTGTCCATCCACTTGAATCTTTCCCTGTTCCAAGAGCCGGTCTGCTTCTCGTCGGGAACAGTAACCAATAGAACTTAAGTATTTGTTTATACGTAATTGTTCATCCATAAATTATCTTTCTTTCTTGCTAAATTAGCAGATTATTGAGCCGGGGCAGCATTTGGATCGGCAGCCGGGGCAGCATTTGGAGCGGCAGTCGGAGCGGCGTTCGGATCAGCAGCCGGAGCAGCGTTCGGATCTGTGGTTGCAGCAGCATTTGGGTCAGCAGCGGCTGGTTCGGCCGTTGGCTGTGCAGCATCTGCCTGTGGTTCCGGTGTGGAAGAAACGTTTGCAATCGCCTGATCCATCGTCTGATACAACTGTCGGAATGCTTCATCTGCATTAATTGCTTCCTGCAGCTTATCATTAACCTCTTTTTGCATATCGGCAAGATGAGAATTCTTGTCTGCTGCAAGGATAAAGTCTTCCTCATTTTTATCTAAAGCACTGAGATAAATGACATTTTTGCCATCGGATCCCATTGTAACATAAAGAGCACTCAGACAAGGAGCCAGTGTATTAATATTTTTCAGTTTCATATCAAATCGTACATAGACTCGATAAGCACCATTGTCTTCATTTTCAAGAAGGTAACAGGTGATATTCTGATAATCTTCCACATATTCGGCCTGTGCGATCAATTTTTCCTGATCGATCTGATTGATATCGCTGACTAATGGTTCCAGTTCTTCCAGATTGACATCACGTTTTGCCTGATAATAACTGGTAATCAGATTATTGATGTCTTCGTTTGTACACTTCACTAATTCTGCATCTTCTACCGGATTGATGAATTTCCACCGGTTGGAATCAACGTCAGAATAAAGAAGCCAAGTAACAACGCACCTACTGTAATAATAATAATTAATTTTTTATATTTTAATTTCATAATATTCAACCTCACTTTTGCTATAGGACAATTATATCAATTTTCGACAGATTTGTCTATTGCTTTCCCGATTTTTTTAATTGTTCCAGATCTTCGAGATTGAATTTATAATTTGTATTACAAAAATGGCAGTTTACTTCAACCGGCTTGCCGTCCTTGATCATCTCATCCAATTCTTTTGTCCCCAATGAGATCAAAGCCCGGGAGACACGTTCTTTGGAGCAGTTACAGTAAAACTGCGCCGGCATTTCGTCCTTCAATTCCGGATCTAAGCCTTCTAAGATCAATTTCAGCATAGATTCCGGTGTATGACCGTTTGATAAAAGCGTAGTGACAGGATCCAGGTGTTTCAATCGGGTTTCTAACGTATCAATGATTTCATCCGAAGCATCCGGCATCAGCTGGATGATATATCCGCCACTCTTTTTTTGACCGTGTTATTTTTATTCATTAAAACGCCGAGCGCTACTGAAGATGGAGTTTGTTCAGAAGCTGCAAAATAATAGGTTAGATCTTCTGCAATTTCACCGGAAACAAGATTGATGGTTCCGCTATAAGGCTCTTTTAATCCGGTATCACGGATTACTGTCAGCACCCCGAGATCAACGGCACGTCCGACATCTAATTTCCCAGCTGGGCTTGCAGGCAACGAAACTTGTGGAACGAGCGGAAATCCTTTTACATTTCCTTTGGCATCAGCAGTTACGGTTAAGCCCTTTACCGGACCGGAACAGTCTATTTTTAATGTTAAGAGATCCGAATCCCCTTTCATCATAGCCCCCATCATGGCTCCTCCGGTTAATAATCGCCCCAAGGCGGCAGTCACAACCGGACTTGTATTATGATGTTGTCTTGCTTCTTCCACAAGCTGGGTAGATTCCATCGCAAAACAACGAATTTGTCCCTCTTCTGCTATGCCACGTACTATTTTATCCATAGAAAAATAACCTCTTTTCAATTTTGTTCTTTACTTTTATGGTAAAGTCGTATATAATAACAATTGATGCATCTGTGGCTCAGTGGATAGAGTACCGGCTTCCGAAGCCGTTGGTCGGGGGTTCGAATCCCTCCAGGTGCATTTTTTATTTCATTTTTGTAATTTTTGTTCATAGTAATAAACCTGATCGGATAATATCTCTTCGGATCCCCGTTTATTGACATCCTGTACCATTCGTCTGTATTCTGCCAGCATAGAATCATCTTCTGCTGAAACCAAGATCACCTCGTGGATACTGCTCGGAATTACATAAAAATCTGTATCGTACTCTTTTGCCAGAGAAGCCAGTATATCCGGATACAAGATCACGGCGGCTCCATTTACACCAAGTGTATTCGTGATTACTATCATATCGGTTTTTTCTTCATTTGTCAAATCTGATTCCGGTGCTTTCAAAGGAAGGTTCTCCATAAGCATATCTTGAATATTGACGATGCGTGGCGGCATTAAACGAGGTGTGTTTTCGGAAGCAATCTGGAACAATGCCTGTGTAGTGATATCCCAGGTTTCCAGAAGCTCATTTGTGATTTTTATGGAATGAAGGGACGGCGGATCCATAGACACAATTACGTGAAAAGTGATAGCAAGATCCATGAAGGGAATGTAGGGCATATTTTCCAGCATTTCCTGATTTTGTTTTTGCGAAACCAGCCGGTATACAATCTTATCCTTACAGTTTTCAAAGGTTGTGCTGTCCAAAGGAGCAAGTTTTTTGATAGATTTCCGGCTTTCCTGAAATCCTTCTGCAACTTTGTCGACAATTTCCTCCATGGTAACACTGTTTTTCTCGTACAATTCATAAAAATCATTCAGATAAATTGTAGGAAAGATATTGTCTTTCTTGTGGCGAATCTGTACACCGGATAATTCCACAGAATTATTTTTTAATGTGGTAGCAGTTTCTACAATGTAATGTTCCCCCAGATGTTCTTGCAGCAATTGTGCAACTTCGTTAATGAAATGTTTTAATGTCATTTCTTCACTCTCCTTTAATGTATTTTGTTTGTTGATGCTTATTCTAACAGGGATATTTGAAGAGTGCAACAATCAATATAAGGCATTTAGAGTCGTAATCGGGAACGACAGATTGTTATTACCGGAACTGCTTTAAATTAAAAAATAGGCAGTGGAAAAATCCAGCTGCCTTTTATAACAAATGTATTTTAGACAATACCCTGAGCCTGCATAGCTTCTGCAACTTTTTCGAAACCGGCAATGTTTGCTCCTACTACATAGTTCTTTTCGAAACCATATTTCTTAGAAGCCTCATCACACGCATGGAAAATGTTAACCATGATGCCCTGAAGTTTATTGTCAACTTCTTCAAATGTCCAGTGAAGTCTTTCACTGTTCTGTGACATTTCCAAAGCCGATGTTGCAACACCGCCGGCATTCGAAGCTTTACCAGGTGCAAACAATACACCATTTGCCTGAAGATACTCAGTAGCTTCGATAGATGTAGGCATGTTAGCTCCTTCTGCTACAGCAACAACGCCGTTTGCAACAAGTGCTTTTGCATCATCGATCAAAAAGTTCATTCTGTGTAGCACATGGAAGAGCGATGTCAACTTTAACAGTCCATACACCTTTTCCATCATGATACTGTGCAGAAGATCTCTTCTCAGCATATTCTGTCAATCTTGCACGATGTACTTCTTTTACTTCTTTCAGCAATTCAACATCGATTCCTTCTGGATCGTATACCCAGCCGGTAGAATCAGATACCGTAACAACTTTTGCACCAAGCTGCTGAGCTTTCTGTGCAGCATAGATAGCTACGTTTCCGGAACCACTGATTGCAACTGTTTTACCAGCCAAATCATGTCCGTTGCATTTCAACATTTCCTGTGTATAGTACAAAAGACCATATCCTGTTGCTTCTGTACGAGCGAGAGAACCACCGTAAGTAAGTCCTTTACCAGTCAAAACGCCTTCATAACAGTTACGGATTCTCTTGTACTGGCCATACAAGAAACCGATTTCACGTCCACCAACACCGATATCACCGGCAGGAACGTCTGTATCTGCTCCGATATGTTTGCAAAGTTCTGTCATAAAGCTCTGGCAGAATGCCATAACTTCTCTATCTGATTTTCCTTTGGGATCAAAATCAGAACCGCCTTTGCCTCCGCCGATAGGAAGGCCGGTCAAAGAGTTTTTAAAGATCTGCTCAAAGCCAAGGAATTTAATGATACCAAGATTTACGGATGGATGGAAACGCAAACCACCTTTGTAAGGTCCGATTGCACTATTGAACTGTACACGGTATCCGGTATTAACCTGTACATTACCATTGTCATCTACCCAAGGTACACGGAATTTAATCTGTCTTTCTGGGTTTGTCAAACGCTCCAACAAAGCGTCTTTACGGAATTTTTTCTTCGTTTTTCTCAACAACAGGTCTAAGGGATTCCAAAACTTCCTTAGCAGCCTGATGGAATTCTGGCTCTGCAGGATTTTTTTCAATCAACTGCGCCAATACCTCATCTACATATGACATGGGTCATACCTCCTTATAATAATATCAAAAAAATTATATAATATTTTAGGAGTATTTACAAGAACTTTTTTCTCGTTTTTTATTTTTTGTTGCTAAATAAGAATTAGAAAAATGGATATCACCGCTCACATTTTCTCCAAACCAGGATGGTGGACAAAATTGAACCGCTTCTTCTGTCGTTGGGAATTCGACCTCGGCAATCCGCAGCGTATCATAAGGCGCCTCAAAGAGATCCAGTTCAATGGTATATTTTTGATAAGGAATGTAGTATCTGGTTTTGCAGACAAGGATTCCGTCCGTTTTTTCTTTCAGATGTTCATAAGCCTCTTTGGAAAGCGGAAATTCCTCTTCGACATTGACACAGGTGTCAACCGCCGGCGATACATTCTGCCTGGATTTATAAGTCAGAATATAGTCATTATTTTTTCGGCGGATCCGAATGGTTGGTTTGGTACATAAATACCCCTGCTCAATGAAAAAATGCGGGTAATTTTCCAAGTTTTCCGGCAGTTCTTTTACTAAATATTTGCGTTCAATTTCCATGTTTTCTGCGTCCTTTTTATTTTAATTTTCCAAAGTTATCAAAGGGAAGAACCCGCAGCCATGCTTTTCCGATGATCTGGTCACGTTTTATGACACCAACTGCCTTGTCACGGCTGTCTTTGCTGGCATTGCGGTTGTCACCCAGAACAAAATATTCATCTTGCCCAAGTTTGATCGGTTTTTCGGCAATTCCGCCATCTTCCATTTTGGCATTTCCATAAGCATCAAATACGGCCCGTTCGTTAATATAAATTTTCCCTTCTGTAATCTGAATGGTTTCACCCGGTAATGCAATCACACGTTTAATGTAATTAACGGACTCGCTTTCGCGGAACACAATGATATCGTAGCGTTCCGGATCACTTGTTATATAGGAAAATTTTTTCCACGATAATATCATCACCGTTTTCCAGCGTAGATTCCATGGAATTTCCCTCCACTTTGGTATGACTGGCGACAAAATTGGTAATGATCAGTGCGATCACAATAGCAATCACAACGCAGATGCCAAACGCAATCAAATTTTTTCTTTATATTTGGTTTGGATTTTTCTTTTTTCGAATCCGGTTCTGAATCATTTGGCTGAGTTTCCTTTTTTCTTTCGATACCGGTTTTGTCACGGATACCGGCTCAACGGAAGGCTTCGGTTCTTTTTCCACAACGGGTGGTTTTACCGGTTCCGGTGCTTGGGAAACAACCGGTTTTGCAGATTCTGTTTTTTCTTCCGATACCGGTTTTGTCACGGGTACCGGCTCAACTGCAGGTTCCGGCTCAACTACAGGTGCGGTCACATTTTTGCCAATTCCAACGCTTCTACCGGCCGTGGCGCTCTTCGATTAAAATCCGGATTATTTTGAAAAAGTTCTTCGCAGATGCGCAGACTTTCTTCAATTTCGTTTGTGTCTAATTTATTTTCCATCGTAAACCTCTTTTCTGTCCGTTTATTTTTCTGCTTCAGAAGGTGTCTCTAAGGAGATCAGACCCAGTTTACTGCTGCGGAAATCATCGAGAATAAGGGCGGCAGTTTTTTCATAGTCAATCTCAGTTCCTTTTTTTTATACACTTGCGAATGTTTCCGATTTCTTCCAGTAATGCAGTGGAATCGTTTGACTCCTCGATGCCGTATTGAGATGCTAAAGTTCCGGGATATGCTTCTTTCAGATATTCGATAAGATCCAGGGCGATTTCTACGCGCTGCAGAATTTCATCTTTAATCGAGCCGATAAAAGCAAGACGCAGACCGACCGTCTGATCTTCGAATTTCGGCCAGAGAATTCCCGGAGTATCCAGCAATTCAACCTGTTTATTGATGCGGATCCATTGTTTTCCTTTTGTTACACCCGGTTTGTTTCCTGTTTTTGTGCAGGCTTTTCCGGCAAAACTATTGATAAATGTCGATTTTCCTACATTGGGAATACCGACGATCATGGCACGGATTGGACGGTTTAATATCCCTCTTTTGCGGTCTCGCTCGATCTTTTTTTTTGCATGCTTTCTGAATCAGCTGATTAACTGCTTTTAGTTCGCTGCGTTTGGTGGAATTGACAGCCAGTACAAAAAGCCCCCTGTTTTTCATAATAAGCTTTCCAACGGGCAGTCTGGGCCGGATCTGCCATATCGCTCTTATTTAATAATAAAATGCGCGATTTGCCATTTGCCAAGGCATCAATATCAGGATTTTTGCTGCTCCTTGGAATACGTGCATCTACAAGTTCCACGATAACATCAATCAATTTAATATCTTCCTGCATGGCGCGTTTTGCCTTTGTCATATGTCCGGGATACCACTGAAAATGCATGATCAATTCTCCTCTTTCTTGTGTTTGTGTCGTTTTTTGTTCCGGTTTTGTTACTCGGGAAAATGGTTTTAACCGGAATGAAACTTTTCCGATAATCTGTGATTTTTTCACCATGCCAAAGGCCGAATTTCGGCTGTCATCGGTGTTGGAACGGGAATCACACAGCACAAAATATTCATCTTCCGAAAGTGTCTGCTCCTGCTCGGCAATGCCGCCGGTTGCCATGGCTGAATACGTATATTTTGATTGATATTCTTCCCCATTGATCCAGACTTTTCCATCGGTGATTTTGATTTTTTTCACCGGGCAGCCCGATCACACGCCGTATGCTGATCAAGGGCTCCTCTTCGCCTTCTTGTTTCTCCTTTTCATAAAACGCAATTACGGCTTCACGTTTGGGAGAAGTAAGAACATAGGCTTTGGTATTGATAAATACTTCCTGTCCATTGTAAAGGGTTGGTTCCATGGTGGAACCGATCGTATTGGTACGACGGTAACAGAAATGTATCACAAAATAGGCGACAGCAATTACAATTATAATTTCTATCAGCCAGATCAAAGAGGTTTTGATCAATTTTTTCGTTTTTGTTTTTTGATTTCTTCATCAAAATTTAAATTCAAAAAACAAATTCCCTTTCTGATTATCCTATATAGAAACATAGTGTATGCTACGGCAAATGCTATAACATACACTATTAACAATAAACCTGTTTGTAATTCTTAGCGAACCAATTCTTTTACCTTAGCAGCTTTTCCAACACGGTCACGAAGGTAGTTCAATTTTGCACGTCTAATACCAAGACGAACAATCTCAATCTTCTCAACGATTGGAGAATGAAGTGGCCAAGTCTTTTCTACACCGATACCATTTGAGCTCTTACGAACAGTAAATGTTTCACGGTTGCTTCCGCCCTGTCTCTTCAATACAACGCCTTCAAAAACCTGTGTTCTTTCACGGCTTCCCTCGATAACTTTTTGCGTATACTTTTACAGTATCGCCAACGTGAAATTCAGGAATTTCACTTTTCATCTGTTCTGCTTCGATTTTCTTAATAATTTCGTTCATTGTTGTTCCTCCTACTTGTTTTTGATGTTCTTAATGCTATTTTGTTATGTCCTGCATAACGCACCAGAGGACCATCTATTTTTTAACAACATGAAAAAAATATATCATATATTTTTGTCTTCGTCAAGTGTTTTCTAGTTCTTTTCGGCATTTTTCAGGCACTTAAAATGAGTTTTTCCAATTCTTCCACTGTTTTCTGGTCGTTTTTGCCAAATCCATACAACACTCCGATGCAGTCAATCCCATTTTCTCTGGCACCATTGATATCATCCGGATGATCACCGA